>Ga0181363_1000067_pt1 | contig 29904 bp, 38 predicted proteins | sample Fa13NDMLBSN_FD_130109 | JGI IMG/M metagenome (GOLD analysis project Ga0181363, IMG submission 130109) | Freshwater viral communities from Lake Michigan, USA - Fa13.ND.MLB.S.N | ecosystem: Environmental > Aquatic > Freshwater > Lake | place: USA: Michigan | collected 2013-09-23
AATCTGGCGTTCGATCAAATTAAGATCAGGCAAATCATATCCTGACATATCAAAACCAATATCAGCAGGTTTATTAAGCATAATTGCCCACGACCCTACAAACTGATAAAACTGTTTCACTGCATGACCTTTCAACCTCCATTTAGCCGTTTCACCTCCGTCATGCACAAAGTACATAGCTAGCATTTCATTACGGCTCATTACGTCTAGGAATTCAGAATGGTTTCCTAATTCCATTGGATCATTTGGTGACGGAGTTGCAGTACACGCTAATTTATAAGGCGTGTGTTTAAATTTCTGAATGATCGTGTTTTTGGTTGCACCTTCAAAGTTTTTCAAAATTGAACTTTCATCAAGAACAACACCTGATAAATTACTAGTATCTACGTTTTCAAGTTGTTCATAGTTCAAAATATAAACACCAAACTCATTAGATACTGGAGGCTCTACAAAATCATATTTTTCGCATTCAAGATTAAATCGTTTAGCCTCATTAATTGTCTGACGTGATACTGCCAATGGACAAAGTATCAATACAGGATTATTAGTTTGTTTGCTCACGCGATTAGCCCATTCAAGTTGCATGAATGTTTTGCCTAGTCCGCAATCGGCAAACACCGCATACTTACCCGCCTTAATTGCACGATGTACAATGAACTTCTGAAATTCAAATAGATTTTCAGATAGTTGCGTTTTTTCAATGTCGAATCCAGATAGTACGTGGTTCTTTTGTTTTGATTCCAGAAACTGTTGATATGTTGTCATAATGAATTAACCGCCCAGAACTTACAAAGATGCACCCGAAACTGAGAGTATCGGCAATGTAAGTCTGAGCGGTGTTTTAGTTTTTTTCATTTAGTCGGTGCATTCGACGTTGTAAAAGTAATACTTATTTTGGAATAAAAAATTAATCGTGCGGGTATTCTCTGATTCGTAACAGGTCTAGTTGGTTCAGTTACGATTCGTGATCCTCGCGCCCACGATTGTTACTTTTCCAGCTTCTTCAGTAGTTTTCGCGCGTAAGGTCTGCTTGAGGCTTCAATGTAATATCGAGAATACTTGAGCCTTTTTTCATTGCTTTCATCTCTGATAATAAATGCATAATCGCTTATTGCAATTATAGCCCGAAGATCGCTTATTCGGCTTGTTAATTTGGATGTGTTATGCCTTTTCGCATAATCCATAGCCGTTATCTTCTTGCCTGCGATCATTTCTTTGAGCGCGGTTATCATTATTGTCTTGCGTCGGTTGCTCATAGTTTTTTGTTTTAGTTAAGTAAAATCCGCTCGGTGTATCTTCGCTGCCCATTCACACACACGCAGCGATTCACTCGCGCCAGCGGATTTATGGTTGTGCGTTGTAGTATTGTTTCAGAAATTCACGAGCGTCAATCACTCTATTCTCAATTTGCATTACTGTTTCAGTATCATGACCGAATTCAAGAATATAAATGCGCTCAGTCAAAGGAATCTCAACAAATGATTCAATAGCCTTATCTGTAATATCGTCGCCACCAATCCCACGCAAATTAATGAATCGCATGAACTCTGATTCGGTGTAAACAAGATTCTTGATAATCTCTACCTCAATCCATTCGGGTGTTTCGCGTTCTGGATGCTTAAATGATTCACGTTCAAGTTCACGGAATAACACTTCGTCTGGCGCTGAATTGAGAACGTAGCAAAGTTTCGCAGTATGGCAATCGAACAAATCCATGTAACCATTAAGCTGCCAGAAGTAATCATTGTTCAGTTCAAGTTTCGCGTCTGTGAAAGTGTGAATATCCCACGATGACTTAACATCATAAACAATGTCGTTATGAATCACGTCACATTCGCCTGTTATGAATTCGTTTGATTTGCGCACTTCGTTTTTAATCAACGGCAACTGAAGGTGATCGGCAATAACCTTAATAGATTCGGATTCTGTGATCAACCCTTTTTCCATTTTGTTAGATGTAAATCGTTTTGTTCTGCCGTACTTGTATTCTATGTACGTTTGAATTGCGCGCTTTTTACCAGTTTTACCTAGCCCTTTAACACCCATAATATCGCCTAAAGAATGGCATCGGAACAGAATTTCATCAATATATACTTCGCTCATGATTTCTTTTGTTTGATGTATTTAACTCTTACGGCATCCACGATTTCGCCAAATGCACTAACAGGGACAACGTGTAATGTGATCTTCTGACCTGCCCATTCTTCGATATAAGGCGTACCGAGAACTTTTGAAATCAACTTCATGTTCTCTTTATTCAACAACAATGGTTTTTTAGCGCCTTTGAATTTAGCCAATACGCATTGTTTGTTCTCCAGTTTCTTTCCGTTGAATAATTCGATTTGTTCCTGCGTTACCGATTCAATCACGACTGTTATTTCCTGATTCGGGGCAAAGTCATGTGATCCGATAAATCGCGGATCGGTTAGTTTCTTCCAATGCGTTACTTCACGTGGCGTTTCGTTTGCGTTCTCCATGTTATTCGATTGTTAGCGTGATCTTGTTCGTGATTACTTCGATGTCGAAGTTTCTTAGTTCATCATGAGGAAAAATGTATTCGTCATTTTCATTAACCTCGACTGGATTACCCCAACTACTGCCGTCTGATAAACAATACAGATTAAGTTCTAATAGAACGTCATAATCATGTCTAGCGCATAGATAATAATCCTTATCAATTCTTACTACATCACCTTGCTTCGGTCTGGGGTCTTTCGTTGCGGTCTTCCGCGTGTCTTTGATTTCGATCATTGTTTTTCGGCTTAGTTGTCTGCAAATGTAATACGGGGTAATACTACTTCCCAAATGTTTTAGCATTTATTTTCACCGACTAAATTTAAATGCCTGTAAATCAACGCAAAAAAGATTTTAACAAATTAATACTTGCGTGTTACGGGTAATACATTTAGATTTGCAGAAAATCAATTAACCATGACAGCAAACGAACTTAGAATTGGGAATTATTTTTATGATTCAGAATTTGAAATTTTTACCGTTGAAGAAATTTGTAAATACCAAACTCATGGCAGTATTGGTGTAAGATTTAGAAGCGGTGGATCGTGGGGCTCTATTGAAGTGATTGAGCCCATCCCCCTCACCGAAGAGTGGCTGGTGAAGTTGGGGCTTGAGAACAAGAACGAAATTATAACTGATTCGCTAGGTCGATATTATTTACTGAGATGCCAAGGCGTTCAGTTGAGATATGTTCACCAACTCCAAAACCTTTATTTTGCTATTACAGGAGAAGAATTAACAATTAAAAATAAATAACCATGCCAAAGAAAAAGAAACTCAAAAACCCTACACGACGTTCAATCAATCTCGGAGTGGGTCGTACGCAACGAATCAATAAAGCAATGGAGCAGAACGCCGCTAAGACTGAACACGGATTTATGCTGGATGCAATAGACGAAAAACTGAACCGACTTAAAATTAAGTAACATGTACTACGAAGGAACTGTTACCATACCATGCGATCTGTCAATAGACGAAGATATAGACGCATTTGAACTCGACTTTGAATGTAGCCTCGATTGCGACGAATCGACGCACGCATCAGACCCGTCGAACGGTGGCGAAGAGTTTACAATAACTTACCTGCCAGACGGAAGCGCCCCGTCGTGGGTTTCGGATGTTATCGTTGATCTGGCGAAAGAAAAAGCGAAAGACTACTTTCTGAATAACCTGAGTAAGTATCGGTGCTAACGTTTTGCAGCTAACAGAAGTGGCGGCTTTGCGTTCGTTACCGAATTAGAATTACATCACTTCAAAATATATTCAAATGCTCAATAAAGAAAAAAAAGTACAGCCAACTTCCAAAAGAGGTAATGAATCAAAACCGATTGTTATAAGCCGTTTTATTGTTGGGAATAAAATTCCATTAAAGAACAACAGCTACTTGTACATAATGGCTTTAGTTGATAATTATTATATGGCTCGGTACAAAGGCTGCGTTCCGTTCGTCTGCCGATTGGATATGTTGAAGCAGATAGTTGATAAAAATGGCTTATAACTAGCAGATATGTCCTACAAACACAGACCAATCCGCCCGAATCTAACAGATAAGACTTAATCATGAGCCTGAAACGATACGCTGCTAAACGCGACGAAAACGAAAAAGATATTATCGACGCACTTCAAAGAATGGGCGCGGAAGTTTACAGATTATCTTCGTCTGGTTTGCCTGATCTATTGGTCGGGTGGCGCGGAATCAATATCTTAGTTGAAGTGAAGACGGATAAAGGTAAGCACACTCCAGATCAGATAACATTTCAACAGACGTGGACGGGTCAGCAATGCACGATCCGTACCGTTGACGAAGCGATAGAACTTTTACAAACAATCAAAACAAAATAACATGAACATCATCGAATTATCCCTTACATCAGAGCACGGCAGCTTTGCGTGTGATACGAATCTAAGCGCAACTCACGATCCAACATTGGAACTTTATATTTTTGATGGATTAGAAGGTTTTTCAGGTAATGACATCAGATTTGAATTTTCGTGTCAAGATCACCCGATTCAATCCAACTCACAACTGGCAATAACTTACGCCTGTTTCGTTCTGAACGACGTATACTACCACATCCGCCTCACAGGCACACCATCAATAAAGATCGGTGATAACGAATACGTGGTAACATACGAAGACTGCCGACTTCCTTTCGACGGCTCAACGGTGAAGATCGTTTGCAGATGGAGTGAGTAAATCTTTTTTCAGTTCGTTCTTTATACCCTGTTTAAGTGACAGGTGTTTGCACTAAGCCCCTCTTAATTGGGGGGCTTTGGTTTAACGGTTTCGGGCTTGGCGTTCGGCAGGGCTTGATAGCACTACACTTGATTTGAAAAACAAAAATTTGAAAATATGAATACAGATAATTTGAAAAACGAAACCGCCAATGGCACAAAACCCGTGTTAGCAGCCGTTAATTTTGATGCTATCCACAATGCAATAAGCAATTTCGTTCTAACAAATAATCGAAGACCAACGATAATTGCAATGCACCCTGATGATGGCGAAAAGTTTATAGAATTGCTTTACAAAGAATACGGATATTTTGCGATGCAAAACCTTATGAATTACAGAGGTATGAGATTGCTTCGTTCTTTTGATGTCGAAGAAGGTCGTTGGTCGGTCTATTAATGGCTGCTAACGGGTTGTGGCTTGGCGAAGTACCGCCTTTCACAAATGTTGAATTATAGTACAAAGGCTTGTGGCGGTATTTTGCCAAACCACTGTTATAAGCCGTTTTTTATTGGTTTGGATTAACAATTTAATTAAAAAACAATGGTAAATATTAAAGGATTTCCACTTTTGCACGAAGAAGAATGCAAAGAAATGTTCAGTGCTGATATGTCTTTTTCAGGCTATTATTTTATAAAACCAATTTATAAATGGCTACCTGATTTTAGTGATTTAGATGATGAAGAAAAGGCAAAATACATCTTCAAAAACTTAAAAGAAGGTATGTATTTAGTTGGATTAGAAATAATATCTGAAAAATGGGTAAACAAAGGATTTTGCGGAATGCTTTTAGAAACTTATGGACTTGTTTTAGATGAAGCAAATCCGATGGTAAAGAAAGGCGATAGAGGTGATGAAGAAAGTCTTATTTATTTGTCATTTGACCACGTTGCTTTTGCTGTTCATTCTGTTACGGTGTCGGTGTTCTAAAATGGCTTATAACTATCCGATATGCCCTACAAATACAGGCTTATCTGCCCGAATCGGATTGATAGGTATTGAAACAGCATCTAATGGAAGCCCCGTAATTGGGGCTTTATTTATTTGCTCATCATCTTATCCAACTGATCCTGCTTATTACGGCTGCCAATTGATGAACCGAAGTAATAACCAACAACTCCCATTGCAATAGTTGTAAGTGACCCAACAATACCTGCAACTAACATCTCCTTTTCCTGTGGAATATCTTTGAACAGAATTGTGTACCACATCACGAAGCACGACCCCAACAGCAACAGCGCCAAGACTGGCTGAATGATCTTATTAATCAATGGTGCTTTATCGGAAGTTGCAATTTGAATCTCACGGTCACGCGCTGAATCCATGTCTTTCATCAGCGTTTCTAATTCAGAATTCTGAGCCGATGCCATAGCCTCAATATGACGGTTTACTTCTTTGGTCACTTCCGCTTTGAACTCTTCTTTCTCCTGACCCGTCGTGATGAACTTATCGGCTACGTTGCCGACTGATTCCACGATGTTAGCCGCGCCCTGTGACGTGACCTTTCCGATAATGTTTGCGAAAAAACTCATGCTTTTGTTATTTCAATTTCAAACTCCGTTCCTTCAGGCATGATCTGTATCAACTGCAACTCCATAACGGTTGACTGTATTACAGATTCAATACTACGTTTGCGCCCTACTAAAATGCAGCCTAATGAATCCTTGTTAGTATTGCCCTTATGGATCAATATACCGTCAAATGCAGGAACATTCAATAGACGTGGCAACAATCTCTTTTTAGACGGAGACACGTTGACAATGCCTTTGTACTTACCATAAGGAATACAAGTCTGCCCCTTAACTTTCAGCCGCTTGTTTTCTTCCAATGGCAACGACTGATTCAATCCGCGATCTTTGTCCTCCAATGTTTCGCAGAAGTATTTACCGTCTATGTACATCTTACCTAGTGTACAATTCTCCGTGAACGTATCGCGGACTACTTTGATCTGTATCATTTCTTTCTAAATATTAGCCAGTACACAATGTTAAGACTTGCAAATACTACGAAGTCCATAGTACTATCCGTTTGGTTCTCATTCAATATGCAGTCGAATACGTCTTTCAATTGAAAGATTAGAAACGTACCCGAAACCAGATAAACCCACGATTCATTGTCGCGCTTATCCATCGGCACTAATCGCGCTAACGTCCAATAGAGCGGCAACAACGCCTTACTCATAAACATCGTTGCAGGATAGTAACGATAATACAACCATTCAGGATCGCATTTAAACCACTCCAGAACAACATAACTGTTCTGAATCAGTATATCAATCAGGATGAATATGTAAATGCGTCTAATCAAGGTTTAAGTGCTTCTTAATCGCGTTAATGTCGCGGCTCTGGTCTTTCTGTATTTCCGAATGTTCCCGTTGTGCTTTCTCCGCTTCACCCAATCTCCTGAGTATTTCAGTATCGGATTCTTTCAACTGCTTAATATCTTTAGCAATATCCTCAACCTTACCAACGGCATTCTCAATTCGCTCAACGTATTCGTTAAACTTCTTCGTAATCCAGTTGCCTATTAACTTAGCTATCCATCCGAATAGCATAGTCAATAGTGCGACGAATAAATACCCTAAGTATTTAAGTCCTTCCTGTACTGCGTTGTCTTGTGCTTCAGCCATAATTTCTCTGTCTGAATCACTCAGGCAAAGGGTCTGTGCCATTGTGGTTCGGTTTATGAATTACGATTGATTACGATTACGCGTTTGGCTTCGGACGACGGGGGCTGCCTCCGATTGCAATGATCGTGTTATCTGGCAAAGTGCCTTGTAATTTTGTCGGGTCGCTGATCGCGTCTGCAATTTCGTAAAGCGAATCCAGTTGATCGCTCAAATCGTCTTTGCTGATCGTGTCTGGTAATGCGTGCCAGAATGAACCAGACGCAAGGAAGAGAGCCGTTTCTTGAATGTTGAATGTTGTCATGTTGTTTTAGTTTAAAATCCGTCTGCGATTATTTGTGTTGCTGCTAACTGAGCGTTGTTTTCAGTTCCTGATTTATCATAGTGAACTTCATCAACGTCAGTAGTAGAAGTGTCCGTATTAATGGTTCTGTAATATGTTGTATTTGTCAATCTAACTGCATCCTTTGCTGAGTTAATAGTTGACTTATACAGAAGAGTAGCCAAAGTCTGATTTGCTGATAATCTGAAATCGTAAAGATACGGGAACGTAAAGAACACTTGCTGAATCTTTGTGTCAAATACAGAATTAGCCTGACCTGTTAGCCAGTTAGTCCACGATGTTTGATAAGCGTTAGCGTATGCCAGCGTCAATGAATCGGCTTCGCCCTGAATCCAAATGAATCGCATCTTATTGATCGTGTAACCGCCTGCAAGTTCCCACTCTTTCAATGCTGTTAAGTCATTGCTCAACTGTGTAAACTCGCCTCCTATTGGGTTGCGTGACCATGTAGGAGGATCGTTGGCTAAGTACGAACCGCCTTGTACTTGCTTAAACACGTAAATTGTTTTTCTGAATTCACGATTAAGAAGATCTCCTAACTTAAACTCAATACCAAACTCATTACCACTTTGCGTGTCTGAGTATTGGTTATTATTTATCGTCGAATTAATGTTTTCGAATCCTGTTCCGTTCCACACTTTCAGCCATTGCTTTTCACCTACATACTGCGAATCTAGTTCAGCCATAGGAACGCGACCAGAAGCATTTGATTGACCGTGAATCATTACCACGGAAACCATTTTTAACGCTGGTGCGTCTGCGATCTGATCAGCTTGTACCATTCCAGAAGATGTGAATACAGCGCCTCCCACTAAGTCAGTCCATGTCCAGTTAGTTGAGAATGTAGCCGATCTGTCCGCAACCAAATACATAACCAATGATGAGTTCAGCGTTGTATTAGTTCGAATGTCAAACGGCACACGATTGTTATACAATTCCGTTACGTTAGCCTGTGATAAGTTTGTGTTGAATAACGCAAAGCTACATACTGCTACATTAGCATAACTCGCAGCATCAGAACGACCAAGTATATTCATAACAGGAATAGAACCGCTAGAGTTAATAGCCGCTCCCATTGTTCCCGTCTGCGTTGTTGTTCCTGCAAATGGCAATCCGTTACGATAAACAGTTATGCGACTTGTTGCGGATAACGCTCCGTCATATACTACTGTAAAGTGATTCCATTCACGCGTTTCTGTGATCGTTGCAGTAGATGAAAAAGATATTAAGTTCGTTGAACTTGAGTAAAAGTTAGCCTGAAAGTTATTTGTGTTATTGAAGAACAATACGAATTGCCTCTGTGTTGTTGCAGAAGATTTATCGCGGCAAACAATAAACTGAGTAACGCCAGTAACCGTTCTTTTAACCCATACCGACATCGTGAACTTATCGTTGCTTGCCGTGATCGCGTTATTGATTATTGTCGTAGATGTTGCGTCGCCACTAAATATGTTATTTGACGCGTCACCTTGAAATGATTTCAGCGCCCACGTGTTCGTAGTGTAGTCTAATACTACGTTACCTTCAGTAGGAAATCTTGTTAAAAAACTATTTACCCCGATCATTACACTAAGTTATAACAAATTACAGAACCTGATGATAGTGTAATGGCTATAATTGCTGAGTTCTTGGGAGCAGAAATGAAAGCGCCAGCCTTCAATGTTTTGCCGTTAAGATTAGCCTGTGTTAGATAATTCGACGACGAATAACCTTCTGGTGTTCCGTTAAGAGTTAATGTAGTTATTACAGTATCTTCTTGTACGACAAATCCAAACCAATTACCAGTTTCAGCACCGTCTGATGAATTTACGTGAAACGCTCCACGCGCTCCTACAAGTCTTTCTATTGACATTTTATTTTGTTTTAGTAGTTATCTTCTTTTACAAATTAAGTTAACGCGAACACCGCAACCAGTAGGATTAGTTACATACGCTGGAGCATCCCATCGTAAACAAAATGAATCGGACGCATTTACGTTTATATTTAATCCAGTTATTGTTGTAGTAATGTTTACAGTTGCAGACCCATTTGATTTAAAAGTACCTATAAGACTGGATGTATTTGCAGTGACATTTCTCAACTGAATGGTATTGTCTTCTGTTGTTCCTGCCGCTGTATTTCCTCCTACCATAATAACCGCACCAACAACAGTGAAGTTATAACCGAAAATAATATCTTGGTTCGTATCTGTTGTACTTGGTGCTATACCTGCACCGCCAAAATAATACGTTGTCGAATCGGCTGGACTTAGCACGGCAGGATAAACAGGTATTACAAAGTACGTTTCGTAAGTTGTTTCAGGAACAGCACCGCCAGACGTGAACACTTGCCATCCTGAAGACTGTGTATAAATTAAATGCGATCCTGACGCTAGTGTTACTTTAATTATCTGCGTTTCCGCTCCGCTGACATTCATATGAATCGACACAGTAGCATTCACAGTATCAAGATTCAGCACGTTTAGATAAGTAACTTCGCGTCTGAAAGTATCTGTAACATTTGGCACTAGAGTAACGGCAGTAGTATTATTTGTCTGTGTTACTGTCTGACCTGATGCGAATGAACTCGAAGGAGTATCTACCCAAGTAGCGACACACTTCAGTTGATTCGTTGTTACCGCTCCTGCTAGTACAACTTCAATACTTGTATTTACGTTATTGCTAAGTATCATCGTAATGGAGGACAACAAAGTGATTTAATAAGACCCTGAAAACCGTTACGGAATTTCAACTCTACCTTCTGTTTTCTATTCCAGACTTTATCCTGATACGTTGGTTGATATGCAGACGCTTTAACAACTGGCAACTGACGGATATTATAGTCTGCGTTATTGATGTTGTAATCCGAAATCTGAACAGCATCAGCCATCATGCCGTAAACTTTCAGGCGATCATGACCGTCTTTACCCATGTAATTCAGATAGCACGAATACTCCAACACCGCCTCATCTTTTACGCGCTCCTGTTTTCCGTTCTGATATTCGTTCATGACTTCGATATACTCAGCGACAACTTCACGCCCGAAGAAACCGCGATAACGTCTGGAATCATACCAGCCAGTTAACTTTCCGCGCCCTCCGTCTTCTGGTATCGGAGCAAATCCGCACATATTGTAAACTTTTCCTTTGTAACCATACGCCCCGATCTGACCATTCAACAGCGTTTCAATTTTAATTGTGCCGTGCGCGTCGTCGCAATCGAATGGTGATAGATCGAATTCCTGAGAAATTAGGCAATCGTTAATGTCGCCCATCTCAGCATAAATTCGGATGCGGTAAATACCACGCCCGAAAGCCTGATATACTTTGCCCCAATTAACTCGGACGCCTGAGTACGTCGGGTTATTTACGTTCGACCCTAGCGCCCAGTAATAGCCGTATGTGGTATTCGCTAGCGACGTTTGATTCGTCCATGTGTCCGCGCCTGAACACTTCTGCAAATGCCAGTTTACGTTCAAAGTTCCCGTGTTCGCTGTGTACAGTTGGCAGTCCACTAGGAATGAACTAACGTCATTCTCATAGCTACCCAAATTACTCAGCGCGTAATCGTCGCCAGCGAATACTGTGATACGTTCGCAACATTCATCAAGCGGATTAACGCGACACTCAGTATCTGTGCAATCGTATAGCGGCGTAAGTCCTGCGACTTGCACCATTGTAAGATAAGCCAACGGCACTCCACCGTTACCACCTGTTTCGGTGTACGTAGAGCCGCCTATAACGTCACGCGGCACGGTTGTCGATGGTTTCTCTACGCTCATGTGCTGATGTATTTTTGTCCTAAACGCGGAAGTATCAATACCATTTCATCCGATTCACCAAGATAGGTAGAATCAAAATAACCTTCAACGACTATTGATGTAATAACTCCAAGCGTTTCGTAAATATTTATTCTTAGATTCCCATTAGAATATGAACTTGCCGCAGAAGGCGCTACATCTGTTGCACTCCACGGCGAATCCTCTTCTGAATCCGTTTCAGTTGATGCGAATCGCTGAGTAAATATCGAACCTCCAGATGTTGTAACAGCCAGCATACATCCGTAATATCCAGACGCGTCAGCAGTATTTGCGTAATCCGAGCCGCTAAATGATACTACCACTCTAGTTCTGCCATTTCTTTGAAGACAATTAATTAATTCTAAAGTGTCAGGATCGTAATACGTTATTGATTGTACTGGCGTTCCGCTTGCTCCCGTCCAGATAATTTGATCGGAAGTGTTGACGGTTATATCCGCATCAGAATAAAACTCAGTATCGTTACCGTCATTGTCAGTAACAACCGCCGTAAATCTCAGCACCAATGATACACCGTTAACGCCTGAATAGTTCGACCATTGCTGTGTGATGTTGCGGATGAACTTAGATATGTCTGGCGTTGTGTTCGTGCCGTTCTCGCTCAATACCTGCGCATCAAATGCAGACTGCCACCATTCGTAACGTAGCATTATACCGCATTGCAAATAGAAAGCCGCCTGTGTTGCGGTGTCTTCGGTATCGTCGCGGAGTAGCGCAAATATGTTTCTCGGATCGTTGTCGTAAGAAATCAATCCCTGATCATCTTCAATTTCAATCTGCTGAACGCCGTCAAGTTTACGGATCGAATCACATTGCACAACTTTTTCCTGCAACACAAAATCGTCATACCCAGTCTTCACCGCCAACACTTGTAACTTAACGGTTTTCAATGTCGGCGTGTTTCCGTCTGCGTCCGATTGCTTATCAATAAGGAATGGAATCTTAACCATCCACCAATCACCCTCGAAACCGTTAATATCACCGACACCATACACGCCAGTATCAGGATATTCATAGCAGTAAATACCGCTGCCGTTGAATTCAAATAGTGTTGTATCTTGTTTATCCCAGAACGCTGAATTGAAATCGCATAACACGACGTTTGATTTAGTCGCCTTTGTTTCGGTTACTGTTACGTCATCTGACGAAAATCCGAAAGCATACTTTCTATTCCCGTCGTCTTTCGTCTGCCAGTAAGCAATAAGCCACGCATTAGGCGTAACCGTTGCTACAATTGTAATCGTTTCCGCATCGTTACGCGTGAACGTACAGTTGCTCAGTAATTCACGATCAGTACCGTACTGCATACCAGCGGCAGCGGCAGCACCGGTTAACGAAACAACGGTATCAAAGTTGAAATTATCAAGCATCGTTTCGTCTGGCGTGTTCTGATAATCGTCTGGCGAATCAGGGCAAAGATGGAAACTCAATAACACCTTCGTTGTTGTTGCGGTAAATAATCCGCTGCGAGATTTAACGACAATCGTTACCACCGTCGGGTCAGTAACTGATAAGTTATCAACCGTTTCGCCTCCTGTTTCGTATGCAATTGATTGAAAATAATACTCAGGACGTGAACCGAAATTAGCTTCGTCGTACCATCCGCCGTTGCCGTTGTCCGATTCAAACGTGCCGACGTGATCTGGAACAGATGTATCAGGTGAAAAACGCGCTGCAATTTGTCCGACGTACTTTAGAGAACTACCGTAATTATAATAGTCTGGCGGTATGTTGTTTTCAAAATTGTCGAGTTGGTCAATAGTAAAAAAAGGCGTAATGTAGAATCGTTTGGTTATTGTAAACGCTTGCTTATAATCCGTCACGCCAGCACCGATAATTTCTATACCGTCACATTCACCAGTTGTTTCGTCAGCTAGTTTGAAGTTTACCCATCCACGCGATTTTGATTTCACGTAAAACGAAACAGCATGAAGTGTATCGGTAGCATCTACACCCGTTGCCGTGATGCGCTGACGGTATGTAGTATCGACCTTTGACAAATACGTCACTGCTTCATCATTGCCGATCATGTTGTAAGACAAATCAATCGTATCTACTGGCGTAACCCCGTGAATAGAAACCGATTCAACCGTTTCAGAGTTCAAAGCCTCCGCAACCGTTAACGTGCGTCCGTCTTCGCTTATTGCAGTAATCGTGTAATCTCCGTCGTTAGTAGTAGAATCGACAACTGTAATCGTATCGCCGACTTTAAATCCTTCATCAGTGAATGTACGCGTGTCGTAATCGTTCAGCATTTCAATAGTCTGAACGCCTGTCGTAAATTTCAAACGTGCGTCTGTCAGATTCCATGCGATGTAAAAGTCAATCTCTACATCCATGCGCGATGTAACAGGCTGATTCGGATAGCTAGTGCCGCCGCCACCAGTTCCAGTCCATCGGTTGTAGAATCGTGTATCTGTTACCGTTACGCCCATTTCGATTTTTTGTAATGCTTTTTAGCCGTTTCAAATTCAGCGAACTCAATAAGAATTGCGCCGTTTTTAAGTAGCGACATACTTACTGCATCGTTCCCAATCTTAGTAGGTTTTTTCTCCACCTCCATTGACTTGATACCGTTAGCCTCTGACATTAGCTTTGATGCTTGCTTTGAAAGCGATTCGGCTAGCTTAGTGTATTGCTTAATGAAGTCGTTTGGATCGTTACTTTCCATCTATGATAATTGTTTCTTGCAGGTTCGACGTAAAATTAACAAATTCTGACCAACTTGCATCACGAATTATGTTGTTATGCAAATCCCATTTTAACTCCCCTCTGAATTTGGCGGGTCGCCCATTAGGAGATATTGCCACGTTGCGATTTCTTAACAAGTTATAATCAGCGCAACAGAACGCAAACTGTCTGTTTTCGTAAATGAGTTGTTGGTTTCCGCGCGTTCCGAGATTCTTCCCGTGAAAATTGCTCATGAGTTTCTGTGCGCTCATAATCGTTTCTGACGCTGGCGAAATAATCCAGTCGTTACCCTGAGCCATTCCAATGAATGTTTTTGGAACAGCAAAAGAATCATTCGTTAATTCCATCCACCCGATACGGTTGTTCAGGATATTTGTCGGTAAAGGCGGTATTGTCGGTACGGTTGCCGTGTTGCCGCCAAATAAACCGATTGCCCAGTTCAGAGCGTTGATAAGTCCGTTAACAAGTCCTGTAATTGTATTAGCAAGTACCGAAACAGCGTTAATAATCTGATTCACGGCTTTCTCTACGTTCGACAAATACGCCTTACGTTTCGCCAATGCTTCAGGCAACGTGATCTGAACGCCTTTCTGTTGGCTTCTGCGTTGTACGTTGTACGTTGTGATCGGACGCACCTGAACTTCACACGACGTACCCTTGTAACGGTGTACGGTATTCAATTCGGACTGGTCAATACTGAACGCCAGATAGTAATTTGCCGCCAGTTCTGATGCGTTTGTACGGCTAGGATCTGGCAGGTTAAACGTGTTTCCCTGTTCGTCAGTGTTCGGAATTGTCCATGATGCTGTGTTATTGAAGTAGTGAACCTCTTCAAAGAACAAAGTATTGTTTACGATCGACACTCCTGCGTTGTACTTCTGACACATACGCGCTATGAAGTCCGCGCAGTTTTCGTCCGGGTGTCCGTACACGCTGTTGTTATTCGGAAAGTTTACAGCTTCGTCAAATGGTCGGTCAAATACGTTTAACGGGTTGCTGTTTGACGGTATAACGGTCTTACGCGGCACGTGTGTCGCGTTGTAATACTGCGAAGACGGAGCGTAAATAGTGGAACTGAACCCTAGCCCTAAATACTGGCAGATGCGATTCCATGCTGTACGCTCCAGCATTCCTAACTTGTATTTTTTCGTTTGCCAGATGTTGTTGATAATCGCTTTTACCATGTTCACAATAGCGATAATGATTGCTGCTAAGTACAATATGTAAAGCACGGTTTTGATTATCTCCGCAACGATCAGGGCAATGGTAGCTCCGACGGTTGCCGCCGTTGTTGTTGCCGCTCCGATCAGCGATTGAATCTGAGCTGGTATCTTTTCAATAAGTTCCTGCAATTCCTTCAGGATAATCACGTTACTAACTGCTAATAAAGCTATTTGCGTACCATCAGGAATGTAGGATAAACAGTAGGGGATTTTCTTATAATCCGTTGCTGGGTTTATTCTCCCCGCAGCGTTAGTCGGAAGCATAGCCAAAGCCGCGAATGAGATGCCGCCAGCTAGATCAGAAACTTGATCGGTTCGCCCTTTCTCCACACACGGGGCAATAACGCGGTCACATTCCCACTCCGCATTTGGTGCTGCAAGGTCAATGAAGCCGTCGAAGAATACTTCACCGCCTGAACACGGGGCAATTCTCAATCCTACTCCCTCATAAATTCCAGTGCCACCATTAAGACCAGCGGCGCGATATGCGTTCAGCTTCGTTGCTGTTTCCCCTACCCATTCGAGATTGAGATTCTGCAATGACGCGTTCGGCTGATCGTCCAGAAACAGGATCGAAATGATAATCCCTTTCCAGTTGCGCGGAGGCGGTACGGTTTGAAATCCCTGCCCGAAATCTAATTGAAAGTTCCAGTCGTTGTTCATTAGAATCGTTTATGGCGTATCACTTTTGTAATGCCAGCCTGTTTTAACTTCGTTTCAAAGACGCGCTCCGCCTGATTGTAATCAAGTCCGCTTTCTGGCTTATCTTCCACCGCCTTTTTCACCTGCAAAAGCCCGTTAATAATGGCTGATTGATACAAATTATCGCTTGTTGATGCCGTGCTGATCGTGTCGGTACTCATTGCGCCCGTCAGTTCTGGCATGAAAATATTCTCAAACGCCCACTTTTTAGCACCCTGAAACCCATCTTTGTTGACCATTGTCACTAGTCCTGCCGTTTCTTCCGTGCCTTTTGCCGTTACAACCGATTCACCTGCTGAGAATCTGATCAGGTTGCTGTCAGATGTTCCCGTTCCTTTACCTTTGAAGTCCTCGACACCCGTAGCAAATGACCCTGAGATAGCGTCAGCGATTGCGCGTACTGCTATTGTCTGCGTGAAAGCCTTAGCCGCAGCGTCTATACTTCCGTCTTTAGCGTATGCCTTTGTAAATTCCACAAATAACTCCGAGAACTCTTTCGCTTTTTCAACTTTGCGGCGCTGTTCATCTAACTCAGCTTGCTTTGCTATGTTCTCAGCTTTTTTCTGCTGCATTAGCGAATAAGTGTTGTCCAATCCTGCTAGTTGGCGGTCTGATTGTCGTTGCAGTTCATCGTCAATGAGCGTCGATTCATCCTGCAAAGCCTTTTCTTTTGCTGCTAAACGACGGTCAACGCCTTTAAAATAAGCATCGCTAAACGCCTCTTCGAGTGAAATCAGATAGTCTAATTCCTCCTGACGTTTGCGTTTTTCTTCTTCGCGTTGCTTTTGCTCTGCTAATTTCTTAGCCCGATACGCATCTTCTTCACGTTGGCGTTTGTCTTTCTGGTCTTGAATCCACAATTTATGTTGATGCTTCTGCCACTTCAACCTATCAGCCGCCCGTTTGCGTTCGTCCGCCTGAGCCGCTTCCGCCTCGTCGTTGACCGATTTAATAGCCGCCTCCCATTCCTTTTGCCAGTCGTCTGAATCCTTCTTTGCGTCCTTTCCTGTCATTCCTAGTCGCTGATCTAGCGTCTTATTATTTTGAGGGTTTAAAATCTCGCTACGGGCCTTTAAAAGGCGGTTTAATTGTTCCTCCATTCCTGCAATACTTCCCTCCAAACCGCTCACATCTTCACCGCGCATACGTGCTTTTGCCAGTTCTCCGCGATAACGGTTGATAGTCAACTGAGCATCTAGGATTCTTTGATTCAGGTAAAGCACTTTATTACCAGCTCCATCAATCGCATTAACTCCAGAAAGTGTGTTATCAACTATTCCAGACCACGCATCGGACGCAGTTTTTTTGAACTTATTCATGGCAAATGTAGCCGCGTCAATTTCGCCCGTGATCAAATCCCAATGTTGCAAGAATTGATAGCCTGTATTTACCAAATATTCCCCGATCTGCTCTTTCAGATCGTCAAAGCGATTCATCAGAACTTTGTAACGTCCTTCAGTAGTTGTTGCAGCATCTGCCGCTGCCCCTTCAAACTTTGTTAACTTATCTAGAATGATATTGTAATTCTCCGCTTTACTTCCCGTGTCTTCAAAGCCAAGCCCTACCGTTTTTAAGCCCTTTGTTTGACCGTTGATACCCTTAATGACTGTATCTGTTGCCGTTGCTAAATCAACGCCCTGAACCGTCGCTAAATCAAGGATTTTCGGCATTAACTTTTCAACTTCGTCGGACAACAAACCGTAATTGACTAACTGCGTTTGCGCCGCCGTGATGTCGTCGTCAGAGAATATGCCGCCAGTAGCCTGAAGTTTTGCGCTCTGTTCCTGTAATTTGATAAACGCCGCCTCACCTTCACCACCAACATTATTCAATGCAAACGCCAAAGCATTAGCGTTTTTCTCCGCATCGGCAAAAGACTTAATCGAATCAACGAAAAAATCTTTTACTGCCGCAACACCAATGCCGATACCCAGACCGCCCAGTAAATTCTTAAAGCCAGTAACCACACCGCCCCATGCAGACGCGTAATTACCTACGTTACGCTGATGCTGACCTAGTGACGCGTCAATAGTCTTTAACTGTCGGTCTAACTGATTCGCTGCCGCTGCCGCTGCTTTCGCTTCTTTGCTTTCTGCGCCATACGCAACCGCTAAGTTTTTAGCCTCACGAACCAGTTCCCGATGCTTTGCCGAAAGTTTGCCGTATTCGTCCGTAGCCTGTCGGTTTACTTTGTTTAGTTCCTTCTGCTTTTGAATCTCAGCCTGTGATGCGCGTTTAATTTCTTCTTTCTTCCGCAACTCTTCAGCGCGGATATTAGCCAATGTTTCAGCAACTAATATACGCTGCTTCTGGGCTTCCGTTAGTGCAATCTCAGCGGCGTTGATGTCGTTAATAGCCTCCGCTTGTTGTTGCATTTGCTTTAACGTGGTAGGGTTGCCGTTCAGATTCTTCGCGGCTTCAGCACCTACGCGCGTAATAGTGCCTATCAAATCCTGCAACTGAGCATCGAAACGCTCCGCTGATTGCGTAGCATCCATGAATATGTCGGATTCAATTATATCCTCGTGCCTGATCTTATCCTCTGCCATTGGTATTTGTTTTTTTTCGTTTCTTCATCAACTTGACGTATGTGAAAAACTCCGCAACAGTTACTTTATAGTGATCAATTGCAACGCCTCTGCTCTGTTCGATCAACGCTTTCACCTCGAAAAAATCCCCCTCACCCTGATCGTTGGCTTTCATCAACGCGTTCAACTCCTCCTCCTCAATTTTAATCTCAGTGTTCAGCGTCTTATTGCCCGTCTGCATTTTCTGAACTTTCAACTTCGCTATGTAACACCGCTTTTTATGAATCTCCAATAACTCAGGCGAAAACCCGAACCGATCAATATATCCTTCATAAACCGCCTCCCACTTTTTACTCAGTACCTTATTCAGATACTTGCTTTTCACTTTAACCCTCAGTAGATGCGAGTAATCATTCGTCTTATGTATCTGCCACCAGTAATATATCGGGAGTTCGTCGATGCTTTCATAGACGTTACCCGATAATCGCTTTTCTAGTTTCAGCAAGCATTGATTCTCGTACCTCTGGGATAATTTCCTGAACGGATTCTTGAGTAAGTCCCACGATCTTACCAAAAACTTTTTCCAAATCATTTCCATCTTTTACGCTGTCGGCTGTGATTGTGAAGCCGTCCGATTGATTTACAAATCTGAACGACTGATAAAATTCTCCTGTGTCATTAAGTGTAATGTGATCGAATCGCTGACCTTTCTCAATCTTACCAGAGAAATTCGATGTTCCGTAAATAGTCGCAAGTGAGTATTCACCTAACGATCTACCTTCTGCGTCAACGCCTTTGTTATACAACTGCGATGTGGTATTAAGGTCAATGATTTGCGCCTGAAGATTTTTGTCTTCAAATACTTTGAACGCGATCTTGTTTTCATCAAGTTCACGCACGCGTTTAGCCATATCTCTGAGTTTACCTAGCATTGTATTTATGTAATAAAGCCCCCACATTAACGCAGGGGCTAAACCATTAACGCATCAACCCCGATTAATTACGTGGTCGGGATTTCGATTTCCTCAGCGATTACTGAAGCAAAGTCGTAACCAGTCTGAGTTGGCGTAAGACGCAACACATCTCCGATTGTTTGTGATGTGAAAGTGAATGTATAAACACCGTCAGCCTCAGTTACTGTTGAGATCGTTACAGAAGCTGCGTCTGTTACGTTGTAAAGTGCGAAATCACCAGATACAAGTCCTTCAACGCGTACAGGATTAATCGGAGTGCCGTAACCCTGAACGCGAAGATCAGCGGTGAACTCAGTTTGTGAGATGTTAGAAATTACCGCGCAAACTGTTTTCAATCCTGACAACTGATTCAGATCATAACCTGCTTCAGTTGCTGTGATCATGCGGAGATTTTTATCCTGCTCTGTCTGTTTCCAGTTGAATGAAATCATGAGTTTCTGAGTAGCCGCGTTTGTCTTTTTCATAAAGCGCGGATCGAATGAACCAGAATCAACAGCGATAGGATAAAGGTACAACGGGTCGCAATCGTCCTGACCTGTTCCGAGTGAACCGATAAGGTTTCCGTTTACGTCAACAACATAGAACCCGAAATCCTGACAGCGGAAAGTTTCGAGGTTTCCGAGTAAGATTTGAGTTCCACCTGTTGACCCAGTGATGACAGCGGAGAAAGTGCGAACGCCCTGCTGAATAAATTCAGTAGAGTTGTCCTCGAATGTTTCTTTGATTGATTCCGCGCGTTCGTCAACTGCATTTTTCATTGCAGGTAGCGGATACCAACGCACTGTTGTATCAGCGTTGTTAATCAATGCTTCCCAATACGCTTGGTTAAGAGTTGCGGAAAGAGTGATTTTGTTGCGGTTGCCGTCTGCATCTTTCAGCGGAACAGCGATAAGTTTGTTTGCAATCTCAAGGATTGGAGTACACGCCGTACCCGTGTTACTCAGTGATGCGTTACAGTCGCAAGCTTGCATGGTTATTTGTGTTTTTGGTTTTACGTCTTTTAGTCGATCAACCGCAGGGAAACACAAACAGCCGACTAAGGAAGATTTGTATTTCTCCTGTTAGTCGGCTGATCTAGGCGTAAAAATAACAAAAAAACATCATGTTACAACTCCGAGTAATATTTTTTTAATTGGTTGCCGATCGGATTAATATCATGCTTTCTTAGCATCCAATCGTAATGATCCAATTTAATCCGCTTTATTTGCTCCTGACTAAGTGAAATAAGGTAGTCGATAGTGCCTGTAAATTCTGATTCCGTATGCGCTAGGAATAGTGGAGAATATCCGTAAACCTTCTCATAAGCATCTCGGTAAATGTTCTGAGTTAACACTATTTTACCCATAGCCGCCGCCTCAAATGCCGTAACCCCGTGACAACCGTATGGCTTCCCGTTCAACTCAGCCTTAAATAACTCAATGTAAACGTCACATTTAAACATTCTGATTAGGTTCTGATCGTGTCCAGTAAGCCCGTCGGAGTATTCAAAATGCAATTTATCCCCGTATGCCGCCATCATTCGGCGTATATCTGGCGACCCTTTTACTTCAGGCTTACTAGGGAAGTGCGAAAACCATAGCTTAGACGCCATTAGAGGCTCATATCCTGAAGGATTTACCGTTTCCAACACTTCATTCACGTCGATGGCTGCTGACGCGTAGGTTAGCGTGGAATCGTGAATCAGGAACTCGCACTGATCGGTAAAATGTCGCTTTACTCCGATCTGTTCAAAATTATTCCTTACCTTTTCAGGTTCTGCCCGATATTCGCTACCCGTGTGCCATACGTTAATGACTTTGCCGCGTAGTGACGCAGCCTCTATCAGGTTTGCAATCGGTTTTGCTGAGTGATACACGTTGATAATGTCAGCCCAACGCATCAGCCTCATGATCTCGGAAGGTGCTAAAACAGGCGCTTGCGTTCGATAACCAAACTGATGTGGCTTCAATTTCGCCTCCATCACGTCAACACCGACTGACTTTAATGCCTTAGTGTGTCCGTGCATTAGGTTGGCATAGTCGTCGTAGCTTACGTTAAGTATTTTCATTCAGGCGTGTATTGAATCAACAAAACTTTCTCGGTCAGGTAATTTGAATATGACACCTTCCATCCTTTCATTAACTCATGCAAAAGCGGCTCGGTGATCTTGAATGTGTGATACTGATCAGGCTCAATGTCAATTCCAGTAAGAAAGATAATCGACTTCTTAGCGATACCCTTCATATTGTTGCAAGCCTTAACCAGATCGTGCATAGAATCCAATGCAGCAAAGCAAACAATAGTATCAAATTCGCCGTACTGAATCGCAAACATATTCGGATGCGCGTCTTCGATCTTTAACCCAGTAACCTGATCGTTAACAGGAAACGCGTCAACACCCATGTACTTAACATTCGGGTAGTGCTGTTCAAGGATTCTGCCAATACTCATATCACCACATCCGACATCAAGTACCGAATTTCCGATACCAGCCCCGTGCTGAATGATTCCGCGTAGGTGTCTGTGATAATCCGCAACAATGTTTTCGCACTTTGCATTATCACTTACTCCTGTTGATCTCCGCTTGATGAGATTACCCGTTGCGGATTCCCATTTAGTCTTAGTGGTTTTAGTTTCCTGTGTCATTTTCCAAATTCATTATCGGTTAATAGATTTCTTTTAGGTCGCTTCACTATCTGCTCGTAAATGCGGTATTTGTACTGAACACCCAACCGCTTTAACGTGCCAGATGGTAAATTCTTATTGTAAATGTAAATAGGTTCTCTGATTATTCCAATACGATCCTTTCCGCACATCTCCAAACAGCTAAACATTACCTCGCTTTCCGTTGTCGAATCAATCCATTTTCCAAATAGTTTGAAATCGCATGAAGGAATCCGATCGAATAGAAACTTGTAAAAAGTATTCGGTGCTGTCGATCTGTATTTAACCTGACGATAATCGCGCGTGTTGTGGACGTATGCGTCAAAGTCAAGATCGAAATTCTCAGGTAGCCCTTCACCGTTCTGGTCTATCCAGTTTCCGTATGTCATCCACTTACCTGATACATATTGCTCCGCGATCTTCTCCAGTGCGTTCGGCAGTAGCCTGTCATCCATTCCGACCAATACCACTACGTCAGTTTTGTCGCCGAAGTTCTGCAACACTTCCAATCTTCGTTTTGCCGCACCTTCGTTTTTCTTATGGTAAATCTTGAAAAATCGTGGATCGGTTACAGTTTTCTCAATGGTGTATTCGGTTGTATCGGTTGACCCGTCAGAAACGAACACGCACGCGAAGTTACGATACGTCTGCGCTACTATTGATTCATAGCAAGCCCTAACGTACTTTGTACAATTGTACCCCGTTACGACTACAATAAATCGCATTACTCCGATACTGTTTCAGTTGTAGGCTCTTCAAAATCTTCGCTGCCCCATTTACCGAGTACGGAAGTAGCCATGAGCGCATCCCAGTTTTTATTGAACTGGTACTCTGACTTTCCTTCGAGGAATTGAATCTTTTGATCTGCGTCGAAAATCACTTTCCCGTTTTCGTCAGTTAAGAGGAATTCCTTTTTCAGGAAATCAATATCGCGGTTCAACGCGTCGATGTAAACCTGATTCTCTTTGTAGAAATCGGCAATGCGTCCTTTCATCAGTTCAGCTAGTACGCTTCCGCCTTGCTGAAGTTGTACGATCTGTTTGTGGTACGAATGGAGTAATCCTTTTGTAAGTGTCATTTGTCGGCTGTATTAGTTTCGGCTAAGATAATCAAAAAACCAAATACGCAATTAACATCCAGAATAAAATGCAACCCAATGAAATTACAAGGCATCCCGTCTTTGTTCGCGTTGCCTCGTATGTTTCGCGCTCCTGCGGATAGCGCGTCTGCTCAAATGGTCTGTTCGTTCGCATCTGTTAAATTAATGTGCAACGTATGCAGGACAAACGTCCGTACAAGTGTGATCTTTGCGAATCTTTAACTCAGTAAAACGCATCTCCCACCCTGATAAATTGTCAACGAAGAAATTCGCTAACGATCCTTTGTTGGTTACATATGCTCCGAATTTATACTGTGGAATCGTACCGAATCGAAAACCGTTTGTGTCGAATGACATTTTATCGGCTTTGATTGCTTCGATTAGTGCCGTGTACATTCGTGTCATAGGCTTGATGCAACGATCATGAATGTCTGACGTTAGCCATTTGCCATGATCTGAATCGGTAACGGCGTACAATCTGAAATTAACCGTGCGCTCAATCGGGTCTTCGTCGTCTTCGTAGTTCTGTTCTTCGTAGTTCAGCAACAAATAGAACATCGGATATTTGTCTTCTGAGTTCGATATTGCTTTAATGTCGTTGCCCGTTTCAATCGGAGTGCCGTAAAAAAAGATAGGGCGGTAAATGTTAAACGTGAATACTGTAATCGGATTTGCTCCAGTAAGCGTCAGTACGTTTGTCGCGTAGTTGATCGCCGTCACAGTGTACTCATTCGCTCCGATTGTAACCGCGCGACCTACCTGAATCCATTTCACATCACACACTTCTACGGTATGCGTTGTGCCTGTATAGCTGTAATCCGTTATGGTCATTGATACGTCAATGTCCTGAATCACGCTGTATAGTATGTCGCTTAGTTCTGTTTTCATTTAGAAAATAGGGCTGAAACGGAAATCCAAACAATGACCATTAAACTCAGTATATAGCATATCGGGGTCAGTAGGGTACACTCTAGGTGCTTCGTATTTGATATACCAGTAAATTGCCTCTGACGTACTCTGTGCCTCATTCCATTTACGTTCAGCAAAGCGATACGCTCCTTCTGGAGATAGTACCGATCCGTTCTCTGTTACTGATACCGTCACGCCGTTAGTCGTTAATTGCGCTGCGTTCTCAGTTACGAAGTGATAAAACACCAAAGCCGATAGAAAATCAACCATTCCGCGCGAATGATATTGAACGCCAGTCCGTGTTGATGAATCAAAATAGAACTCGTCCTGAATAACTGTAAACCGCGCCTCCTGCGATGCGTTAGCAAGATCAGCTATAAATAACTCCGCCAACTCAACACCGAGCAACTGACATAAGTACATTTTCTCATAACGGTCAATGTAAGTCTGTAATAATGCGAGTGTTTCCCGTGCGTTTGACGTAGGTATGTTGAAATATCCAGTAAAGTCGGACGTTGTGAGTAGTATCATGGTCTATCAATTATACCGCGTTCCTGCCAGTTTATTGCCTGTTTCCCTGTTACGTGTAAGATTTTACCGAATAACGGATGCCGTCGATCGGTTATCTGTACGTCATAGGTGTTATCAGGTACGAAGATAAGATTTTTTCGCAAAGTGCGACACGCAATTAATTCAGGTAGAAAGTGTTTTTCAATGTCCGAATTTGCCACAATCCTATCCTCGGCGTGAATAAACTTCCAATTGGTCAGCGATACGTGCGGATGCTTTATGTCAACAGCGCAACCGCCAGCATCAGCCATTGTGATAATATCCTCCCCGATGCCTCGTCGCTTCATTTGCTTCGTACTTGACGAATCAAGACCTCGATTCAGTTTCTCAGCTTGCCAAGGTCTGAAATCCATACGCTCCAATACCTCCCGACTGAAGCAACGCCCTGCACCGATAGAACGGGGCGCGTTTTTGTACCCCAGTGAATTGTAACCTCCGAAGTATAGCGTCTGATCCTGCGAAATTGAATAGAAATATAGGTCTTTTAAGCCGACTAAATTTGTATGCGTGGGCTTTACGTTGTTGATATAGTATTGCACTATCTCAGGCGAGATAAGATCGTCCGAGCCTGTAAGGATTACAAGGTCAGGATCATGGGGTTTGGTTGCCTCAAATAGCGCGTTAAACTTCTGCGAAAGGGGCTGATTCGGGTATTCAAGGTATCCCCAGCCAGTATTGGTACACAGTTGCTCCGATTTCTTACCCTCCGACCCTACGGCAATAGGTATAACTAAGCCGCTGTCTATTGATAGTTTAGCGTAGTAATCCAATACAATCTTCGTCAGGTCATGCCGTCCGAATACGGCTGTAACGATGCAAATCTTCATTTGCCTAGTGATTTAAGTAATGCAGCATATCCGCGTTTAGCCCAGTTATTTTTGCAAGCCGCACATACCCAAGCATCGCACACGTTGCAATATCGCACCATGCGTAACGATGAATCATTATGCACCAATCTATGAACGTCGCAAATTCCCTCGCGTCGTTTACCGCCTCCGCATGATTTACACTTTGCCATTGATATAGTCGGCTGTTTCGACAAATATAAAAAAAGCCCCCTATTTACGGAGGCTCTTTCATTATTTATTTAGACCCGATTACGTTGCAGGGTCAAGTGCAACGATTGCATCGGTGATATCACCGTACACGATAGCCTTTTTGTGGTTTGACTTAACGTACATCGCAACACGTGCTTCAGCAAGGATTGTCACCAAGTTCTTAGTGAAGTCGTCGTTCTCATATCCGATCTGGATATTAACGTCTTCACGAACTCGGAAATTGATCTTGCTCGAATCAGCAACGATGAACTTGTCAACAGTCAGCCAAGGAGAAGATACCACAGTAAGACCTGCGATGTTTGGAGTGCCGGGCAAAGAAACAGGGAACAGGTACTGTCCGTTTGTGTCTTTTGTAAGTTTCAACTTAATAACATCTTCTGGATTGAGGATAACGATGTTAGGCATAAAACCAGCAGGGCGACCAGAAATAACCTCAGCAGTCATGATCTGCGATGCAGCAGCATTTACAACGTCGTAAATATTCGCGTCTGCAATTGTATTCGCAAAGTTACCAGCAGAGAATGCTGTCGATACGTTTGTCGTGTCGTTCAAGCCTGCAAGATCAGGAGCAACTCCAGTGCCTTCGAGAACGCTGTCCGTGATCTTGTTCATGATCAATGTCATGAGTTCGCCGTTGATTACTGTGCTGAGTTCGTTGATGTCTGCCAAAGATTCCTTAGATACTTTGATGTAATCTGTGATCTTACGTGCATCTGCTTTTGCCTCAACGAAATCGAAATCCATCTGAGTTTTAGCAGAACCTTCAGAAGTCCAACCTGCTCCGCCGTCGTTGTTTTTCATTTCAGCATAAACAACGTAAGAACCAGTCATAGTTCCACGATTCAAATACTGAATGATATTAGGTGTTGCAGATGGAGTTACTGTAATTCCCGGCTCGATGTCTGCCAACAGGATAGAGATACCGTTAGTACCTACCGCATCCACGTTTGAAGTTGTGAATGTTCCTGCCGCTTTCAAATTCAGGTCAAACGAAGCGTTTGCAGATTTGTTTTTACCGAAGTTCTGAAGGTCAGCCTTCTTAGCTTCTAGTGATTCAGAAATCTGATCGCGTACCGATTTGCCTTTGATGGATTTACCTTTTTCCATCTTAGCCTCGATAGACGCGCTGAGTTCGTCGAACGCTGTTTTGATCGCGTCGATCTGTGTTTTTGTCATAGCCTCAGCCGCTTTTGTTACAAGGGTCTGAAACTCTTCGGAATTTTTGAAAGCGTCGATCTTAGCCTGAGCGCCTTCTGCCGACTTCTTTTCGATGTCAGCAAGCAATGCAGCCTTTTCTGCTGCGATTTGTTCTGGTGTCATTTTATGAGTAATTGATAAGTGATACAATAGTTGTTTTCACTCACTTCATTACTCTTAGGCGCGGCTCATATTGAGTGCGCGTTCGCGTGGATGCTGTGTAGTATGGGCGCTAATTTACGAAAATGTTTTTTACTTCCGCAAATTTTCACGTAAAAAAGAATAGTCGATGCCTTTTCCCTCAATAGTCGGCTCTGGTTCAATTCCCTTTTTCAAGTCTTTGAACTCCACGTTATCCATCAAATCGGAAATAAACTGCTTTAACTGCAACGCCTGAGCTTCAATCTGCATCATCATATCGTCGGTCTGTGTACCATTGCGCAACACGTTCTCGAATTTCTTCAGCCTGTTATCAAGTTCAAGTAATGTTGTGTCCTTCTGCATTCCCGACTTCATACCCAGAAAAGGTGTAAGCATATTCGCGCCGAACGCAACCGTTGACCCCTCCCATAGTTTGATTTCTTTGCAGATGTAAACGCGCTGTTTACCTGCTAGGTCTTTCGGGTTCTGCAACCACGTCAGCATTTCATCCCACTTCGGCGTATTAATCTCCACCGCTTGCATCTTTTCCCAGATGTACTGAAATCCGATAGAATGGTTGTCGTACACGCCACCAATGTAATTTTTCAGCGTGTCGTTTCCGAGTTCTGTGTCAGCCATTTTCGTTTCAAAATAGATGCCAGAAAACCCGTCGACTTCACGTTCATCTAGTACCTGAATTTTCCCCACCAACTGAGCGAAGTCATGATTGAGGCAATGCTTAATTTTTGCGACTGCATTAGAATCAGCGCCGCGTTCCTTAATTGATTTCTTAGCGCACCCAGATACTAGGATGTCTGAATCCGAATCGACTACATTAAAAGTCGAGAAAAAGCCCGTAACTATACGCGCTGTGGGGTCGATGTCTTTAACAGCAAGCTCGCCGCCAAATGATTTTACCGCGTAGTGCTGGGATGCTTTTTTCTTTTCTTCTGCTGACATGGCTTTGTTTTCTTAGTAAGTGATTCTGATAGTCTTTCCTGAAATGGTTTATTGGTTGTTGTTCTCATTTGGTTGCGCTGTTACGCGTTCTCCGATTAGACTGTTTGCCTCTAAAATATCGTATTCGTGCGTCATGATAAGCATCTGAACAGCCGCTTCGCGTGTCATTGTTCCGCGTTGTACTGCGTCATTTAGCTTAATAACGGTATCAACCTCCGTACTGATTGCGCTTGCTTCGGCTTGCTCCGCTTGATGTTCCTTCAGTTCATCGTTTTTCATTACAGGCAACCAGTCGTAATCCGCACAAAGTGTTTCACCTTCTTTGAATAGCTGTTTGAAAAAAGGATCGGTTTGAAAAGTGTTACACACCCAATCGGCAAACGGCTGAATCGTATTCTGATAAGTACCGATCATGGCTTGCTTCATATTTTCATACGTCGCCCCTTTAGTTGAAGGGAACAGATCGCGAGCCATTCCGTATGAACCGCATATCACTTGCGTATCTTCCTCAATTTCCTCAAATAACAACAAGTCCCTTGTCGGATATGTCATTGGTGTGTACTTCAAAGAGGCGTTCGTTACTATTGTCCGCGCTTGTTCGTCCTGTATTCCGTATTCGCGACGCATCTGCTTTTCAATCTCTAATTTTTCGTCTTTGCCTAGAGGAATAGCGCCTACGTTATCTTTCGATTCCGACGACAAAATACCCAGCGCTCCACGATCAAAGATGATACAGTTCCGCGTTCTGTAAGCCCCGACAATATTACTAAGCGGCTTCTGAAGCGTTACGATCTTGCTTTCACCGACGATGTACTTGTTCGATATGCCCTTTGTAAGGTGCATAATCTCTGATGGCTTAAACTTGCGCTCAACGCCTCCTGATTCAATGTCACGCAATACATACGAATCAATAATATCTTCTAGTTTGAACTGATCCCAAATTTTACCAGTTGGCAATACGCTCATATTAGCTGGCGGTAACTGCCATAACGCACGGGGTATATTTGTTAATCTTATTTCAGGCGCAAGTATTCGGATAAAGCCCTGATTATACAATGAATCATAAATTGATAACATTGTCATGAACTGCTCACGCGATTGTATCGGGTTCGGGTTGTCCAGAATCTTAATCATCTGGTGATTCTCTACTTCCTTGCCGTTTTTGTCTTTAACGTAAAATCGTGCGTTTGCGAACATCTCCGCTTTCATGTCAATGACCATTCGCAATTGCGGAACAGCCATGTACACTCCGAGTACGTTGTCAACGTCAACCCATACAGGGTTGTTTTTGTTCAGTATGTAGTTCTGTGAATAAGAAAGCGACGGACTGCCGCTGAATATCTGCCGAAAACGGGAAAACCATCCCATTATTCCAGAGCCGTTTATGTTGTAAAATGGAGCTTCAGCCGCCATGAAGTCGAGAATTTAGGTACGAACATACGAAAAAAATATCAAACGAATAAATGTGGCATAAAAGATCGACACATTACAGTTAATCCCGACAAAGCATCTGGAGCGTCATCATGCTTATTTTTCGTCTGGTCGCGGTTGTAATCGAATATCCCTTGTAAGAATCGCTCATAATCCGATCCTGAAGGTATGTCGGCATCGTCTAATAGGTAAACGTATTGGACGGTAAATAATCGCTGGTCTAATATGCGCGTATGCTTATTCGTGTTGTTATTAACCGCTAGTATC
>Ga0181363_1000068_pt1 | contig 29761 bp, 27 predicted proteins | sample Fa13NDMLBSN_FD_130109 | JGI IMG/M metagenome (GOLD analysis project Ga0181363, IMG submission 130109) | Freshwater viral communities from Lake Michigan, USA - Fa13.ND.MLB.S.N | ecosystem: Environmental > Aquatic > Freshwater > Lake | place: USA: Michigan | collected 2013-09-23
CAGGGCAAGACGGTGGCAGACGTTGCCAAGAAGTTGAAGGTGAAGCCCGCCGCCGTGTATCAGGTGCGATACCGGATGAGGAAGGAAGAGCAGGAAGCGCGGGAGATTGATGGAGTTTTCAAAACGATTGAAAAGAAAGCAAAAGTATTGGGTAAGATGATTGACGAGGCCGCGAAAAAGGAGCCGGTCGATATTTACACTGCTGACGCGGTGAAGAAACAAAGTAAAACCGCAGCTATCCGCGCACTGCTGGAACAAGGTAAGACGGTGGCAGAGATTGGCGAGAAACTGAAGGTAAAGCCCACTGCCGTGTACGAGGCCGCGAAAAGGGAGCCGGTCGATATTTACACGACTGACCCCGTGAACACGCCTCTGGCATACAGCGCAGGTATGCGCGGTAAATATGCTGTACCGGAGCCTGTGCAGGAAGCGGTGCAAGTGTTCCCGGACGACCCCGTGAATCACCCGTCGCACTACATGGTGGGCGGCATTGAGGTGATCGACTTCATCCGGGCGAAGAACTTTTCGTACTTGCTGGGCAACGTCATCAAGTACGTTTCTCGCTCACAACACAAGGGCCACTACCTTGAAGACCTGAAGAAGGCGCAGTGGTATCTCACCCGTGCAATTGAGGAGGCACAGAAATGAGCATCGAAAAAGACGACCCGGAGATGGAAGCATTGCTTCTCAGTATGCGTGACACCGTGGACGATATGTTCATGCGGATGTTCGGGCGCTCAGTATGCGAAGCAGAAGTAAGTGAGTTGGACGAGTTGGAGGAAGGTACCGATGAAGCTGACGAGGGGTGACGTAGCCGCGCTGGTTCTTTGTTGGATCAATTGGAAGGAGACGATGATGAAAATTGAGTTTACTGAGCGAGATGAAGAGTATCTGGCTGAGCTTCGCGCAAGAGGTTGTGCAGTAACCGTGTTTCTCCCGCATGAGCTTGGCGCAGTTGATCCTGAAGTAGTAGAAGAAAGGATGTGCATGGCTGGCTGGGATGCAATAGATATGCTGAAGGAAGGTACCGATGAAGCTGACGAGGAGTGACGTAACCGCTCTGGTTCTTTTCGGCCTCTTGGGTGCGCTCTTCGGAGTCACCCTTTTTGGCTGGCTCTCCGGTTGCGGTGAGCATTACGTGGACATCAACGGCGTGACTCACCAATACGAGTGTTTCGAGGACAGACAATGAACAAGTACGAACAAGATGAACTGAGGCATTGGAAGAAAGAGTTCTACAGGACTCTTGAAGACGCCGAGCAGGCGACAGGACAACCTTGGGCCAGCAGTAGCTGGAAGGAGGCGTCTGAGGAGGGGAGGCAGGATACGCTGGCAGTGTGTTTCATTGCCTTCGCCGCCCTTGCCGTTAGTCTGTATCTCTTGGGGACATAACATGGCCGTAAACGCAGAGCAGCACAAACCAACCGCGCCTGAGACTACGAAAGAACAGAAGCGGCTCATCCAAGACGAGATCACCCGTCAGATCGCTGAGTATCTGGCGAAGGGTAACAAGATCGAAGAAATTCCTACCGGACAAGGAGCAGGTAACCGTGAGTCAAATCGGTCGTCCTTCTAGTATGCGAGTCAAATCCTACGGGCGACTGGAGCAAGAAGTGCAGTCGCTGGAAGATCAAGTGAAGTTCTATCAAACAGAGTTGGAAGAGATTGTCCGGGCCGAACGGTATCGTGCTTCGTTTATCATCAGGAAATACTTTGGTGAGTGTGAGGACACGCGCTGTGCGCTGGACGAGTTACTGGAGAACAACGATGAGTAACAGTAAGTTGAGTAAAGAAGCGTCAGAAGGATTTCTGAAAGCCACGGGCACGGTGATCTGTCCGTACTGCTCCATGATTCGGAATAGGCACAACATTCATCAGGTGAAGCCGCGCATCAAGTGCAAGCCTTGCCACGAGAAAAAGCTGGGGTTCAAGTGATGAAATCGCACGAAGAGCAACGGAAACAACTGGACGAAAGGCTCACTCACAGGACGCGGCTTGAGCCGCAAGTGGACGAAAATTTAGTGGAGCGGCCAAACTCCACAGAAGATTTAGTTAAAAAAGTGAGGTGGTACGCAGACGAACCCGCATACCCGTCACTAGCCCAAGACCCTTGGGGGAAGGGATACATGGCGGGCGGCCTGACAAAGCGCGAACTGTTCGCGGCGATGGCGATGCAGGGGCTGTTGGCCGCGCTGGGCGATGACCTGACCCGCGCTGCCGCGAGCGATGCAACGTCCTACGCGGACGCATTGATTGCCGCGCTCAGCGCGGGGGAGAAAGCATGAACCGCGAAGACCTCATCCGCATGGCGCGGGAAGCTGGGTTTGCAGAACCGTATCACCCAATCGTCGAGAACGGCATCGTTCAGCCGTGGAGTGCAAGCCAAGAGGCCCTTGAACGCTTCGCCGCCCTTGTGGCGGCGCATGAGCGCGAGGCTTGTGCGAAGGTGTGTGACGCCCGCTATATATGCCTAGAGGATATTGAGGCTAGAGCGTGTGCCGCAGCCATCCGCGCAAGGGGTGAACAATGACACACAACGACATCATCCGCATGGCGCGAGAGGCTGGGTTCGATGTGAACTTTGACATCAAAGCTGTAAGTGTTGAAGGAGTTCACATCAACAAAGAACTGGAACGCTTCGCCGCTCTTGTGGCAGCGGCAGAGCGTGAGGACATCAAGGCAGAGTTGGAGGAACTTCGTGAAGCCAACGAGGCGTTTGGAAAACGTCAGGAGTGGTGGACTGAGCGGATGGTTGATCTGGAGGCTCAGTTGAAAGAGGCTGTTAAGGCAGAGCGCGAGGAGTGTGCATCTTTTCTGGAAAACAACGTCGATCTTGTCGGCTGCCCTACCGGAAATGCGATGGCTTACGGTCGAGTTTTGCTCGTCTGCGCCGCAGCCATCCGCGAAAGGGGTGATCAATGACGCTCCAAGACTTCATCTTCGGCGCAGGCATGATCTGGATGTGGTCAGCCCACGTTTTTGAGTACCAAGCAGTGGTGATCGAATGAGTTTTGTTACGTTAGATTTTGAAACTTTCTACAGTAATGATTTCAGTTTGACCAAGATGACTACGGAGGAATATGTCCGCGACCCGCGTTTCCAGATCATTGGCGTCAGTGCCAGCATTGACGGCGGCGCACCTGTCTGGCTGCGTGGCTCTCATGATGAGATAAGAAACGCATTGCTTATGCTTGTGGATTGGGACGAGTCCGCAGTCCTGTGCCACAACACTCTGTTCGACGGTGCCATTCTGGAATGGATACTGGGACTGCGTCCCGTGTTCTACTTCGACACACTGTCGATGGCCCGTGCGCTTCACGGCGTCGATGCAGGCGGCTCACTTGCCAAGCTGGTGCAACGATACGAGCTTGGCGAGAAGGGCACTGAGGTAGTCAACGCGCTGGGCAAAAGAGTAGAAGATTTCTCGCCGGAAGATTTAGCCCGATATGGCGAGTATTGCAAGAATGACGTAGCTCTCACGACTGCCCTGTTCAAGCAGATGGTACTTGGCTTCCCTGAAGCAGAGTTAGACCTGATCGATATGACTCTGAAGATGTTCATCCGCCCTGCCCTGCGCTTGGACGATGCGCTGCTGGTCGAGAGGCTGGAGGAAGTACGCAACGAGAAGCGCGGGCTTCTGGGTGGACTCATGCAGGAGTTGTCCTGCGAGGACGAGGAGGGTGTCCGTAAGAAACTCTCTAGCAATCCTCAGTTCGCTGCGATCCTTGAGCGGCGCGGTGTAGCCGTGCCCATGAAGATCAGTCCGACGACCGGCAAGGAGACCTACGCGCTCGCCAAGAACGACGAGGGGTTCATGCTGTTGCAGGAGCATGAAGACCCTATCGTGCAGCAACTGTGCGCCGTGCGTCTGGGTACTAAGTCCACGCTGGAGGAGGCCCGCATAGAACGCTTCTTGGATATCGGCAAGCGCAACCGGGGCTACCTCCCGGTGCCGCTCAAGTACTACGGGGCGCATACCGGACGCTGGTCTGGTATGGACTCCATCAACTTCCAGAACCTGCCCAGCCGGGACAAGCGGAAGAAAGCCCTCAAGAACTCAGTGATCGCTCCACCGGGGCACATTGTCATCGACTGCGACTCTTCGCAGATCGAGGCGCGGGTGCTGGCATGGTGGGCGGGGCAGGATGATGTAGTGCAGGCGTTCGCCCGCAAGGAAGACATCTACTGCCAAGATGCTTCTAAGGTATACGGGCGCATCATCACCAAGGCCGATCCCATCGAACGGTTCGTGGGCAAGACCATGCGGCTGGGGCTGGGCTACGGCACCGGGGCAAAGAAGCTCCAGCACACACTGAAGACGACCCCGCCGGGGACTGACCCCTCACTGGAGGAGTGCGAGGGCTGGGTCAAAACGTGGCGCTCCGCTAACTACAGCATCACCGCCCTCTGGCGCGAGTGCGATCAAGCTCTGAACTACATGATGAGCGGGGAGACTGCGCCTCTTACCCTTGGCCTGCACGGTGCGGTTACAGTCAGCGCGGAGGGAATACGCCTGCCGAACGGTCTGTACATACGCTACAAAAATCTTAGGAGAGAAGAAGACGGCGTAATCTACGACAGTCGCAAAGGCCCCGTGAAGATTTGGGGCGGGGGTATGGTCGAGAACATCGTGCAGGGGTTGGCGCGGATCATCGTGAGCGAGCAGTTGCTCGCGGTGAGCTACCCTGTGGCCTTGACCGTGCATGACGCGGGCGTGTGGGTAGTACCAGAGGAAGAACGCGAGGCAGCACTTGCATTCATCACCAAAGCTATGTCTACTCCTCCCCAGTGGTGTAGGGATTTACCCGTCGCCTGTGAGGCCAAGTCCGGCCCATCCTACGGGGAAGTTAAGTGATCAAGTGGTCTTTCAGTGGCTTGAAGGACTTCATCAACTGCCCCCGGCAGTACCATGAGGTCAAGGTTCTTCGCAAGTTTGCGAAGGAACCGACTGAGCAGATGCTGTACGGGACTGCCGTACACGCAGCACTGGAAGACTACGTTCGCGACGGCACTCCCCTTGCCAAGAATTACGAACGGTTCAAACCGATGCTGGATGTTCTGATGGAACTCCCCGGCACAAGGTACACCGAACACAAGATGGCACTCACCGGAGATCGAGCGGAGTGCGGCTTTGACGCAGAAGATTATTGGGTCAGAGGCATAGCTGACCTGCTGATAGTCGATGGAGAAGACGCACTGATCTTGGACTATAAAACAGGCAGCGCCCGCTATCCCGACCTGCGACAGATGAAGCTGATGGCATTGATGACGTTCATTCACTTCCCGCAGGTCACAAACATTCGGGCTGGGCTGGTGTTCGTCATGCACGGGAACATCGTGAGCGAGGACTACAATCGCGATATGATTCCTTCTATGTGGGATGTTTTCTTGCCCACACTAACGCGGTTGGAAGCCGCGCATGAGTCAGGCGCATGGTCGCCCAACCCAACCCCACTGTGTGGCTGGTGCCCAGTGGATACGTGCGAATACCGTGAGAGGAAGAGGAGATTCTAATGCCTTACGTCAACAAGCCGCGACCGTACAAAAAAGAGTACCAGCAGCAGAAGGAACGGGGTGAACACCCAGACCGGATGGAGCGCCAGCGCGCCCGTCGCAAGATAGACGCGACGAAAGGCCCATCAGCCCGCAAGGGTAAGGATGTTGCCCATGTGAAGGCACTGTCGAAGGGCGGCAGCAACAAAGATGGTGTACGCCTGCAATCGCCCAGCAAGAACCGTTCGTTCCCGCGCAACTCTGATGGATCGATGAAGTAGTTGGTTTATTTAAGTTAGTTTTGGAGTGAGTTATGGAGATCATAGAGAATACAGCACTACGTGTTTTAGTCCCTTCAACCCCTGCTTCCAACATTCTGCAAAGTATTAACCGCAGTGAGTTACTAAACGACTGTGGGTTCCACAAGGACATAGCCGTCTACTGGGGGTACAACGAGACAGCGGCGCTGACGCACATACTCAATGATGTGCCGAACGCGCCTACGGATATACCCTCGCCCATCCTGCGTGACTACGACTGGCCGGGGCTGTTCACACCGTTTGAACACCAGAAATCTACTGCGTCATTCCTGAGTCTCAGACGGCGTGCGTTTTGTTTTAATGAAGCAGGCACGGGTAAGACCAGCGCAGCCATCTGGGCCGCCGACTATCTGATGAAGCTGGGCGTGATCAAGCGCGTCCTCATCATCTGTCCGCTGTCGATCATGTACTCCGCGTGGCAAGCCGATATCTTCAAGACCGCTATGCACCGCACGGCGGCGGTCGCGCATGGCAGTGTAGACAAGCGCATCAAAGTGATCGGAGCGAAGTACGACTTCACCATCATCAACTTCGACGGCGTGAACATCATTAAGAATGATATCAAGGCAGGGTGCTTTGATCTCATCATCGTGGACGAGGCGAACGCCTACAAGTCCGCGTCAACCAAACGCTGGAAGACACTGGCAGGACTGCTAGGGCCAGCGACTTGGCTGTGGATGATGACCGGGACTCCAGCGTCTCAGTCACCTGTCGATGCGTATGGCCTCGCAAAACTGGTATCTCCCATGCGGGTGCCGCGTTACGCAACGGTGTGGCGTGACAAAGTCATGGATCAGGTGACGCGATTCAAATGGATGCCGAAACATACCGCGAAAGACGATGTCTTCAATGCGTTGCAGCCAGCAATACGTTTTACAAAGAAGGAGTGTCTTGATCTTCCAGAAGTTACTTACCAGACACGCGAAGTTCCGTTGAGCACTCAAGTAGCGCGGTACTACAGAGAGTTGAAGAACCAGATGCTGATCGAAGCCGCAGGCCAACAGATCAGTGCGCTCAACGCAGCGGCGAGTCTAAGCAAGCTCTTGCAGCTTTCAGGTGGAGCGGTCTACTCCGATGGAAGAGACGCGGTTGTGGAATTTGACATATCTCCACGACTAAATGCGTTGGAGGAAGTGCTTGACGAAACTTCAAACAAGGTTGTAGTATTCGTTCCGTATTTGCATACAATCGATATAGTATCTGAGTTCTTAAGTTCCAAAGGCGTAGCAAATGAAGTCATCAGTGGTTCAGTTTCAGCAAAGGCTCGCAGCGTCATCATCAGTAACTTCCAGTTGGAGAAAGACCCGCGAGTACTTGTCATCCAGCCTCAGTCTGCAAGTCACGGCATCACATTGACTGCCGCTGACACGATAGTTTTTTGGTCCCCCGTAATGAGTGTCGAGACGTATCTCCAGTGCATAGGACGTATCGATAGAGTGGGACAACGTAATCCCTGCACGGTGGTTCACTTGCAAGGTAGTGATGCTGAGCGGCGTGTCTACGAGATGCTGCAAGGCAAGGTTGATTCACATATGAAGTTAGTTGATCTGTACAAACAGGAGTTGAACATATGAGTTACGACACAGAAGAGCTAGTCAGTGCATACGTGCGGATTCGGGACGAGCGTTCCCGTATCCTCCGCGAGTACGAGGTCAAGGACGCAGAACTCAAAAGCGACCTTGAGCAACTCAAAGTCTTCCTGCTCAGCATCTGCAATGATGTTAACGCTAACAGCATCAAGACCTCTCAGGGGACTGTGATGCGGAAGTTGAACGAGCGGTTCTACTGCAACGATTGGGATTCGTTCAGGAAGTTCGTGGCTGAACACGATGCCATTGAGCTTCTGGAGCGGCGCATTCATCAGGGCAATTTCAAGCAGTTCTTGTCCAGTTACGAGGAAGATGGATTGCCTCCCGGTGTAAACGTGATGCGCGAGTACGACGTAACGGTTCGCAAAGCATCTTCTTCAGATTGATTCTTAACCAGTAGGAGTTTTTATGAGCAATGAAATGATTCTCAGCTTGAAGAACCAACTCGCCGCTATGGGTGGTGGGGTGGATGAAGACAGCCGCGCAGTGGCTGGCAACGGCGGGATGGCAAAGCGTATCTCCATCGACGGCGGTGTGTTCCGCAAGATCGTGGGCGGCAAGGAGATGGGTGCCATCGAAGATCGGCACATGAACGTCATCTTCGTGAAGCTGGCGCACAACCCGACGCGGATGTACTACAAGGAGGCGTACAAGAAGGGGGTAAAAATCTCCCCGACCTGCTGGGCTTCCGACTCCAAGACGCCCGATGCCGACTGCCCGACTCCGCAAGCGAAGTCCTGCGACACTTGCCCCATGAGTGTGAAAGGTTCTAGCCCTGTCGGTGTAGGTTCCGCCTGCCGCCTGTCATGGCGTACCGCTGTCGTTCTCCCGAACGATCCGTCTGGGGATGTCATGCAGTTGGTGCTGCCCGCCACTTCCTGCTTTGGTGAGGAGTCCACGGGGCGCTGGCCGTTCCGTCCCTACGTGCAGATGCTGGTGAGCAACAACATCTCTGTCGGTCGCGTCATCACCAAGATGCAGTTCGACACGCAGTCCTCTGTGCCCAAGCTGCTGTTCTCGCCTGTGGGGCCGGTCGATATACAGGATGTGGATACGATTCTGGCGCAGGCCAAATCGTCCGCAGCAGAAGCCGCTGTTAAGCTCCGCGTGTATCTGGGAGATGACCAGACCCCGCCCCCTGCCCCTGCCGCAGCGCCTTCTACCCCTGCTCAGCAGGAAGAGGAGGAACCCAAGGTGCGCGAGTCCAAGCGCGCTGAACCTTCCGCAAACCCCGACCTTGCTGACGTAATGGCAAAGTGGGCGAAGAAATAAGGAGACGAGCATGGCACGGCCATACAGCGAAAAGTTCTTGCTTGAACTGAGCGAGAACACGGGCGAGGGACTTGGTGTGCAGCTTGCGAAGCTGTGCGTCAAGGCGAATCTCCCCGCCACATATGTTGCGGTTGCACTGGAAACGACGAGGACTACGGTCTACAGTTGGTTCCGGGGTCAAGGCATCCGCGAAGAGAAGCGGAAGACGGTCGAGACCTTCATCCAGTTGGTGCGAGAGGACTTGGAGAAAGAAGTCCTCCCGGTTAGGAATATGCTGGAGGCGCGACAGTACATTGAGAAGGTGTCTGGTCTGACGATCTGACAGTCTGACGAAGTACTTTTCTTTCACATTGGCGGGCTAACAACCCGCCATTTTTATCTCTGCGTTATATGCTAAAACACTTTTACGAAAAAGTTTTGCCTACGCGGGGTACCTACTGTGCAACCGGTATTGCAAAGTCAGGTAAGGTCATCAACATATTTGAGGAGGACTTGGATGGACTGATCTCTACCGTCAAACGCTTGGACGCTGAAGGCTACAACGTCTTCGCTGCGCTGAGTTCGTTTGATGGGCATAGCCGCCGTGCCGACAACGCTATGTTTTGCAAGAGCTTCTTCATCGACCTTGATGTCGGTGCAGGGGATAAGAAATATCCCGACAGGGACTCTGCGCTTCAGGCTCTATATTCTTTTCTGGGGGAAGCGGAACTTCCTCCCCCCGTTATCGTGGACAGCGGAGGTGGGTATCATGCGTACTGGATTCTGGACAGGGATGTGCCAAGCGTCGAGTGGAAACCCTATGCCCAAAAATTCAAAGACTTCTGCTTGGCCCGTGGTCTTAAAATCGACCCCGCCGTTACCGCCGATGCAGCGCGGATTCTTCGCGCACCTTACACCGCAAACCGAAAGCTGGATGAACCGCGAGCCACGCAAATTCTGGAAGGCCCGTTCGTTGAATACGACTTTGACATCTTCAAAGAATTTCTCGGAGTAATCCAGACCAGCCATACGACGCTGGACATACTCGCGTCCCTGCCGAAAGGCTTTGACAAAGAAATATTCGACCCAGCGAAGTTTGACTCATTTGAGTACGTGTTCGCGGACATAGTAGAAAAAAGTCTACAGGATGATGGCTGTGGGCAGATCAAGCATATCTTGATCAACTCTCGCACCGTCGAGGAACCGCTGTGGCGCGCGGGGCTATCAGTCGCCATGCGCTGCACGGATGCTGACCCGTCGATCTACCTGATGTCTGAGGACTACCCCGGCTACGACCGGGACGAGACGCTGTACAAGGCGCAGCAGACGTTGAACGCGAACTGGGCGTATAGCTGCGAAAAGTTTGAGGGGCTGAATCCTGCGGGCTGTAAAGGATGTGCGCGGAAGGGGCATATCCCTTCCCCTACGCATATCGGGAGGAAACTTCGGCAACCTGCACCTATGCCCGTAGAAGAGGACGCATCCCCAGAAAGCACTTCGTTCCTCCTTAACATATTCAAAGGGGAAGAAATGTTTCCCTTCATGCGGGGACCAAAGGGCGGGATTTTCTTTCAGCCCGCGCCAAAGATAGACAAGGGGGGCAAGGTCACTGATCAGGACATTATCCAGATCACGCAGCACGATGTGTTTCCGTTTAAGCGGATGTTCAGTACGTTAGACGGGGAGTGTCTGATGATGCGGTTGTTGTTACCGCATGACCCTGACAGAGAATTTATCCTGCCCATGAAGCACGTTATTGCGCCGGACAAGTTCAAAGAAGTGATGATGAGCAACGGGGCGATGTTTGAACCAGAGGTAGCACCATTACTTATGAAATACATTATCAAGTGGGGGAAGTACTTGGTCAACGCTGACTCCGCTGAACAGATGCGGATGCAGATGGGGTGGACTGAAGACAATAAGGGGTTTGTAATTGGGAACAACGAGATCACCCATACGGGTGAGATAGTGAAGACAGCGTCCTCTCCTCTGGTCAGGAGCATAGCCAAACTGCTTCACCCAGAGGGTTCTTACGAGAAGTGGCAGGAGGCAGCGAACCTTCTGAACACGCCAAGCCTTGAGCATTCCGCGTTTGGTCTGCTGCTGGGTTTTGGTTCGCCCTTGATGCGTCTGACCTCCACTCCGGGAGCGGCGGTGTGCTTCACGGGGGGCACAGGCAGCGGCAAAACAGGGACGCTGTATGCGGCGCTCAGCATATACGGGCACCCGCATGATCTTTCGGTGCTGGACGGCGGTGCTACGGCTAACGGGTTTATCGGGCGGTACCTCAACCTGAAGAATATTCCTCTGGGTCTGGATGAGGTCTCCAACGCACGACCTGAGCATCTGTCGCATCTGATTCACCAGATTTCGCAGGGGAAGACCAAGATCAGGATGCAGTCTTCGGTCAACGCTGAGCGCGAGTTGGAGCAGTCGGCGTCAACGATTCTGATTATGACTTCCAACACCGACATCACTGATATGTTGCAGAGCCTCAAGTCTAGCCCGGACGGGGAGATGGCGCGCTACATTCAGTTCATGCTGGACCGCCCGCTGTTCCTTGAGACTCGCCCAGAGTACGGCAAGCGAATTTACGATACGTTCAACTATCACTATGGTCATGCAGGCCCGATCTTCATAAAGAAGTTTTATGAGGTAGGAGAGGACTACGTTCTCGCTCTGATTGAGAAGTGGGACAAGAAGTTTGAGTGGTTGTTTGGTACCGATATCGGGTACCGATTTCACCGCAATACGTTGTCTGCTTCCTTCGCTGCCGGGGAGTTGGCAATGGAGGCCGGGATTGTCAAATTTGATTTGGAACGAATCTTCAAGAAGATCGTAGCCGACATGATTGATATACGGTCAAAGGTAAAGCTGAACAGCACTGACTTCGGTTCAGTACTGAGTGAGTTCGTCAACGCGCACCACAGCGGCTTCCTGACCGTGAACGATAATCGCGTGGTGGTAGAACCCCGCGCAGCCCTCATAGGTCGGAATGAAATTCACAGTCAGACCCGCTACGTGTCGAAGACTGCGCTAAGAAAGTATTTGTCGGAGTTGTCGATTAGCACGCAGCAGTTTGAGTCCACGCTAAAGAACGACGGGCTGATTACCTACAGCGGGAAGAAGCGTCTGGGCACAAGCTGGGCATCTGGCGCGGACATTGGCCCTGTCGCGGTGTATGGGTTCCACTACACTATCCCAGAGGAATACCTTGACCAATCTTCTGCGTGACATTGAAGAAGTGGAATGGCTCTTCCCCTTTGACTATATGGGTCGGGGGGAGAGCTTCTTTATTCCTACTGTTCGCCCTGCGCCAATGGTGTACGCCGTTGATGTCGCAGCCAAAAAAGCGGGGGTGCGAGTGAAGACTCACACCACTACGCACGAAGGATGTCTGGGCGTCCGGGTCTGGCGGTTAGACTAGTCCTTCAGGTCTTTCTCAGCTTCGATAAAGTAGTTGTACCGCTCAGTGCTAGCGCGCTTCAGTCGGTTAATTTCATCCGTATAGTACTTCACCATCTCTGAGCGTTCTTTCGGCGTCGCGAATTTGGTGTACCCCCGCGTGATTCTATTCCTGTCTTCTTGCAGCCTGTCGATCTGCTTTTTGTGGTCTCGGTAGTTATCTACTATATAGTCTGCGTAAGGATGTTCATCCAAGTAAGCATAGAGCCGCGCAGGGTCTTCAAAATTCCTGAGCTTTTTGAGTTCCAGTTCCTGCCTCTTAACGAAGTTTTCCGTCCGGGCATACTCAGACGCATCAGGGGGAGTGCGGCGACTGATGAACGTACTCAGGATCGGTAAATCCTTTCGCAGACTGAACTCTTTATCCCCGATAAGGGAAGTAAACATACCGTAGTTGGTTGAAGCCGCTTGAGCAAACGCGCTGACGTAATTGTTCAGGATGAAGTAAAGCGTTGTCGGCTGCATATCGATTGCGCCGTTGGTAAGCTCTTCAAGGTTTGCCGCCAAGGCGTTGTACATCTCTGGTACTGACTCAGACGTAGCGTAAGCGTCACCGTAACTGTTAGTACTATCTCTATATAGCTCCTGACCAAGACCGTTAATACCCATCAGGTGTTCTATTGCAGGGCGAATAATTGTCGGAGACGCGCTATCTACGACCCACGCCAGTGCGGCAGTGCCCGTGTCCAGTTTGTTTGCAGGATCAAACGGGTTGAACCGCGCTATGGGGACCGGGAAGAATGAGTCTAGCCCTACCTGAACTGAGTTACCGACAAACTCACGGGAGGACTGATCCCCCGCAGCCCATGCCATAACCTGTGCGCCCCATGCCATGAACGCACCGATACCGAATCCCCACGGGATGGACAGAACGCTTTCTCCACTTTCGTCTTCCATACCAAACGTAGACAGCGGAATACGCAGCGCACGGGTCCACTGCTCCTTCTTGTCACTAGCGACGAGGTTCCTGTCAACTTCGTCGTCTCCAGCGAACGACCTTGCAATCATGTACAGGGCTGCACCCGTGCCCAGTGCCAAGAGCGACGTATATTGCGCGTTCTTTTTGGCTTCCTTTAACTGCTTTTCTGCGTTAGCTATTGCAACGGGGTCTGTCTTGACTGCGGCAGGAAGTTCTTCAAGAAGCGTCCTAACGTCTTTTACAACCAACGGACGTAGCGCATCCATAGTACGGACAGCACCTGTACTTGATGCGCGGAAGAAGGCGAACGCTGCCGCTAGCTCCTGTGCTTTGGCACCAACAGATTCAAAGTTGGTCAGTTCCTTTGCTTGTGCAGCGGCAGATACCTGCGCTGCTTCTTCGCTGACACCTTTCGCCAGCAAATCTTGCTTGTACATATCATAAGCAACTGAGCGCACAGTAACCTCAAACGCTTGCACCCAGCAGTCGAGCATCAGGTTAACGAATTTCTGCCCGTTACCTACCTTCTGCTTCCATCCAGATTTTTTGTAGTTCTCGATTACATCCGCAATCCGGCCCTGTTGAGCAAACTGCTGAACGTAGGTGACTGCGCCACCATTGTTCAAATATTCAAAGGTAGATTTGTAGAATTGGTCGGTGGTGCTGAGACGCTCAAGCTCAGCCATGTTCCCTGTTTCATACAGTTTCCATACTTTCCACCCTTTCCGCATACCGTCATGCATGGTGCGGGAAGCGATCCGGGAAATGAACTCCCCAGCTTTCTTCGGTCCCATCTCCAAACCAAAGATACCGGCACCGAAAACCACGTTGCGGATAAAGTCCTTCGGGGCAAACTTCAGGTTCCAGCGAGTGAAGCCTTTACCAATAAAGGAGGTTCCAGCCGCCAGCGTTTGCAGAAGCGCACCCATAGGTTCTGAATCACGGGTACGACGAATTGCCTCTCGCTGACGCTGGTCGGTAAGCTGGTAGATTTCTATGCTACCGTTAGGTGCGTAATAAACGAACCATTCATTTCCACGGTATTGGATTGCATTGAAGCCTTTGTACCTGTCAGAGAAAGGCACAACCATCCGTTTCTTTTTGTTGTCGAGGATGAAGCCTTCTTTGATGGCATTGCGAATAGCTTCGGTAGAGTCTTGCCGACCAAGACGCGAAGCAGCTTTTACTGCATCCACCTGTATTTGAAGGATGACGTTCTTCGGCTCGCTGATACGTCCGCCCATCCCACTGGGAAGGTCACTCCTGAACTCTGGCGAGTACCGCTTGCTTCTCGGCTCAACCATGTTGTGGTGCAGGGAGTACTTAACTCCAGCAATGTTTTTCAGCGGAACATAGTTGTCCCAAGCGTAGAACCGCCGCAGGTTCTCCACCCCCTGCGACCAGAAATTGGACTCCTGATCCACTTGCCTCTGCGTCTCTAAGATTTTGTACGCAAGCTTTACTATGGGTTCCAACGTCGCCCGTTCGTTGTTGTACAGCGCCTCCATAGACGCCACTTCCGCCGCTGTGCGCGGACCCAACGGAGAGTAGGTATCGTTGTTTATATCAGTCGTGAATTTAGTAGTGCCCTTGGAAGCGACAGGTTCTCCCGGCATATTCGCCTGACTGATACCGTTCGGGTCAAGCGCGCTCTGCGGGCCTCCGGGTTCGGTAAGTGCCCATATGATGTCGTGATACTTCTTCACCTCAGTATCACTGATCGCCGTATTGGACCGCAGTTTCTCCAATATCATTGACCGCAGCGTAGCCGCACCAACCTGCTGTCTGCTGCCGTCAGGCATCGTGACGGTGTACTTGGGCGTGTCGTTAAGTGGGGCGTAGAGCGCAAACAGTGTGCGCCGACGCTCGCCGTAGTGGAGAGCTTTCAGTACGCGATCCACCTTAGCCAGAGCTTTTTCTACAGTCGTGCCATCTTTTTTAGCCAACTCGCGAATCATGGAATCCATCGCTTCCAGATCACGAGTGAATCTGTTCGCCATGATTTTGAAAGTTTTGCCAGATGCGTTAACTATGCGGTCATAGAAATTATTGAAACCGCCCAGTGTCGGATGATTTTCATAAAGAAGCCGTTTAGCAAGCTTCATTGCATCTTGTAGTGATTTCAATACACGGCGGTCGTTTTGCCGCAGCCTTACGGTTTCTTCGTAGCCTTTGTTAGTGAACAGATTCTTGATGCGCTGCCATAGTGGCGGACGCAGTTTAAGTTCTTCGGTTATCTCAGCAGCACCCGCTTCAATCTGTTCTTCCGGCGTAGCAGAAGGTCGAGGCGGTGCAGGGATACGCACCGGGCGGCGGGCTTCCGCGATATCCACAAACTTTTTTGGATTAAAGTTGATAGTAGCGCCTTCAACTTGAGCTTGGCTAATCCGCCTGCTCAGATCAAGGATGTCAGTAAGCGCGGTCTGCGTTGTAACAGGTGAACCAATAACCCGTCGCACAAGGCTAACGAATTTCTGGAACAGTGGCGGTCCCATGACGCTGGGCATGGCATCCAAAACTAGGGCTGTGTCTTCGTCCGTCAAAGCCCACGTAAAAATCTCACGGAGGTCATAGGTTGTGACCGTTCTTGTCTGCGTAGTTCCTTTAGCGTTTTTACTCGCCTTTACCGTGACTTCTTTTGTCCCAAAAATATTTGTGTTACGAACTCTATCCAGAGCCGCGCTAAGTTTTTGCAGCGTAGGATTATTTACAAATGCTCTAGCAGTTTTTCCACGGGGATAGAGTTTTACAAGTTTTTTACCGATAGCGTTCCCAAGCTTCACGTAATCGTCGTAAATTCTGGAAAGCTCATTGTTTTCTTTGTTGAGATACGCTGTCTTAGCAAGTTCTACCATAGGCTCAAAAGCTATATGGATAAGTTCGTGCAGGGCCGTTTTGTAATCAGTCCTGCTAAGATTTATGCGCGCTTCAACGTCGTACCGCGTGTATGTAAATTTAACGTGCCCATGCGCTTTGGTTTTGTACGTGGTGATAGGGTTGGTAACAATCAACGCACCGGAGGCTGTTAGGCGCTGATATAGCGGACGAATCATCGCCGCTATGTTCCGATACATCGCGTTATCGGAAGTCCGTATAATCAGATCAAGCAGCTCTAATGGGTATCTCGGCTTCGCGTTCAGCCAATTTTTAAGCTGCTCTTCAGTAAGAGTCGGCTCTTCTTGGTTTGCAACGATGTCAGCCGTGTCGGCAAGTTTTGCCGGGCTAGTAATCTCGCTGCGCTCAAGTGCGCCGGTTAGATCGGTTGACTCGCTTCGGGATTCTATAGCGTCAGAATTTTCGTCTATTTCCTGCGTAATACCCGAATGCTCTTCGCGCAGTCCCTCCATGCGCTCGTACAACTTGCCCTGCTTCTCGTTAAGCCCTAATTTTGAAACATCTGCTCCGCTATTGTATTGCTTGGCCTGTCGGAAAGTAAGACTGCCTTCAAATGCTTTTGTCGCTTCATCCCACGCAGCAACCGCAGCGTTTCGTATTTCGCTTGCTGTCAGTTTTGCCGGAGCTTCCAGCTTTTTACCTTGTTCAGCGAGCCTACCGGCTTTGTTTATCTCAACAATCATTTCCTCATAAGTTTGCTCAGTCATGCTGGGGCTGTTTACGTCGCCGTCATTAGCAAGACGTATTAGCAACGTGTTGGAAACGGGGACGGGCATCGCGCCAGCTTTACGGAGTCCTTCTATCGTCTCTCGAAAGAATTCGCGCCCTTCAGCGTCAGGAATGAACGGCGTCTTCCTTTCAACAGCTTCCGCAGCCGCTTTCTGCTCCGCTGCTAATTGTTTCTTGGTTTTTCTTCGCCCGCCCGTCAATGTACCGGGGACATTTGCCGCTCCAGCAGCAGGCTGACCAGCAGGCACTCCAGCAGTGCCCACTCCTCCGGGGACAGGCTCGACAGGGGTCCGCTTACGGGAATCGGCTTTTCGTCCGCCAGTAGCTGGAACGCCTGTTCCAGTTGATTCAGCGGCAGGTTCGGAAGATACAGGGGCTGGGGGCACGTAGACATTTTTGTTGCCCTTGGTCACGATGACCGGCGATTTAGGGTCTTTTAGTTGAGTAATAAGCTTTCTAGCTTCTGCGGCGTTTACCCCAAGATTTGCACTTAATCCTTTAACCGTAATATCTGCTTTCGGCTGTTTCACATATTCAACAGCGCGGTCGTAGTTGGACGGTGCAGCCGCAACTTCTTTCTCTACCGGGGCTTCGGTGACTTGAGTCCCAGTGGTTTGAGCTTCAGTTTGAGCTTGATTCCACCGCGAAACATTTGCGTTGATGTATGTATCATAAGCAAGCAGGGCTGCGTTTATTACTTCCGGGTCAGTTTCTTTTTGCTCATTTAACGTATCGCGTATGTTCTGCTGTCCGCTATCAACAGCGTCTTCATAGCTTTCGTAATCTCCACGGCGGCCAAATACAGAATCCGCACTTATTTCGCCAAAAGCCCTAGCGTCATCAATACGCTGCTGTCGCGCAGCTTCTTCCGCCGCAGCTTTGACTTCATTTGCGTCTAAATCAGCAAATACGTCTGGTTCTTCCTCAAAAAATTCATCATTATTATAATCATCAGAATCAAAATAATCGTCTCCCCTTCGCGCACGCTGATTTCTTAAAGCTTGCGCGTTTATATCAAGCGCATTGGGTGGCAGGGGCGGCATACCAATTTCATCACCATAACGCAGCTTATCTTCAGGCGACAAAGCTGCGTGTTCTTCGTATGAAAGCGGTGCAGTGAATTTCGGCCCCGTTGGAGCAGCGTTAGGCGTGGGAGCAGAAGGAACAGTAGTCGGAGCAGTGGCAGCGGCAGGAACAGCAGCGGCGGCAGGAACAGCACCAGCGGCAGGAACAGCGGCGACGGAAACAGGAGTAGCAGCGGTGGCAGGGGCAGGAGTAGCAGCGGCGGCAGGAACAGCGGCGACGGAAACAGGAGTAGCAGAGCTAGGAGTAAAATCTACGTCCGCCAACAGGGTATCTGCTTCTGTTTTGGGTATTGCTTTGGGCGTGCGCCGTGCAGGTTCTGCTATTGGATTGTTCCAATGCTCTCCCTGAACAATTGTGCGCTTACCTTTTACAACGCCGCTAACGTGCCCTGCTTTCTTAAGCTCGCTAAGAATGATCCCTCGCGCACGCCCCTTGTCTTTACCCGCCAGTATAGGGAACGCAGTTTCAAGAGCCTTGCTCCAATCGCCGGGCTTCGTCTCATCTCCCACAGCAGCAATAGCTTGTCGGGCATCTGCCAGAGACACCCAGCTTCCCGCGCCAGCCGCAGCGCGTGGTTTCTTTCTTGACGGTAGCGGTGCGTAGCGACTGCGCTGTTGTTTAGCAGTCTTGAGTGCGTCTAGTGCAAACCGTTTTTGGTCGGTAAGTGTTTTGAATTCAGGTGCAGTGGACACCGCAGAAGCAAGCTTAACGTCAGTATCACTGATTATTTTTTCCAGCGAAGCAATATTTGTATCAAAGCCTGCTATGACGTTTTTAAGCTCATCTTCAGTCAGCCCAAAATCTGCCGCAGTGGGGGCAGTGGGAGGCGCAGTGACGGAAGCAGTCGCTCCGGGCGGCGGTGTTGCAGTTGAAGCCGTCGCTCCGGGCGGCGGCGTTGCAGTTGAAGCAGTCGCTCCGGGAGGAGGAGGCGTTGCAGTTGAAGCCGTCGCTCCGGGAGGAGGCGTCGCAGTTGAAGCAGTCGCTCCGGGGGGAGGCGTCGCAGTTGCGCCGGGAGGAGGCGTTGCAGTTGCGCCGGGAGGAGGCGTTGCAGTAAGAGCCTCTCCGCGTAGAGCTTTGTCCCCCATTGCACGGGCGACTGCGGGAACTTCTACAACTGCCCCACCAAGCTCCCCCAGCATCTCCTGAAATACGTCTTCAGGATCAGCTTTTCCGTAAGCAGCCAATTGCCCCGCTGCTTCCGATGCGCCGCCGCCTACTACATCTAGCCCAACACCCTTGGCGACGGGGCTTAGTTTTTGAAGTACGTTGCGGTTAGCAAGGCTGGTTTTCGCAGCGGCTTTAACAGCTTCTTCAGTTGCTCCACTGCCCAGTTGCGCTCTAGCTGCTTTGATTGCTGCGCGTTCGGGAGCCATAGCCAGCCGACCGGCCCCCACCGTAGTGACAGAATCTACAGCGGCGGTAGTAGCACCTTTGATGTAAGCCTTTTTCGTGGCTTCACGCATGAAGTCCTTATCTGTAAGGACCGCTCTGACGTTTTCTTCGTTTAGTTCAAGCTTTCGTTTAGAAAGCTCACTACCTATCATTCCAATCAGTTCTGCTCCAGCTTCAACAGGCGTCTGCGCGGCCATGCCAAGGCCAGCCGCTGCGATAAGAGCAGGCACGGTGCCAACCCCCGTAGCCGCTGCAAGTCCAAGACCGCCAAGGTTACCTACGATACCGGGAGCCATGTTTGCCGCTTGTTCAGCGGTCATGTACCACAGGCCCTTCGGGTTGGTTATTGCTTGTTTACCGATCTCAAGAATACCAAGCGCCGCACCGCCAAGAGCTTTTGGGGAGTACCAGTTCTCGGCCTCCTCAATCATCTGCGCTTCTTCTTTAAAAGCGTTTCTTGCTTCTTCTAGTTGTTTAGGTACGGGGCGCTGCTGACTTTTCAACGCTTCAGTTACAGGGGCAGCTTGCCCAGAAAGATCAGCACCGACTCCGGCAGCGCCTGCAAGTCCTACAGCCGCCGTAGTTCTCTTAAGGCCCTCAGTGAAAAGCTCCCCAGTGCCTTCGATGGGGATTTCGGATTGATCCAGCGCAGGGGGGGCCGGAGGTGGAGCCATCCGGGCAGAGTTAATTATTGAAGCAAAACGTCTGGCAGCTTCGGTATCTCCCGCAGCGTCGGCCTTGCGAAGCGCCGCCATCAACTGTTCGACCGTTGCCATTAGAGATATTTACCAAGAAGCGCCTCATCATCAGGCGAAAGAGATATACCGCCGCCCCCTCCACCAGCACCAGCACCGCCCCCTTGGTTAATTACTGATGCCGGGGTGATTACACCATACCCTGCAAGTATCTCGTTTGTCTCCCGCTGCATTTCGTTCGTTTGTGTCTGTAACTCGGAATAGTCTTCGGCGGTTACTTGCTCTCCGTTTTCTCTCTTCTTGTTGATCCTATTTCGGATTACCTGCACCTGAGCATTTGCCCGACCAAGAGGCGTGTTATTTTTGTTCTTCTGATCTGAGATATCTTTTTGTGCGGCGAGCAGTTTCTGTTGGAACATCTTAGGATCAAGCTGCACTTCCATACCTTTTGCTTTGCCATAGGCTTGAAGTATGGCTTGGTAAGTAGCAGTTGCTTTGGCTTTTTCTTCTGGGGTTCTTGCACTCAATACATCCCCAAACGCTTGATCCAAACGGGGGGCATATACCCCGGCAAGCGTCTTGGCCCCTCCGGCACCTTTGGCTGTTGCCGCTGCAAGCGTCATATCATAATCAGCACGAAGTTGTTTATCTTTTTGACTCAAATTCGCCGCAGTAGTCTCTATACCCATACGTTGAGTGGCAAGCGACGCTTGAAGTTCGCGGAACTTATCAAGCTGACCAAGCTCTTCAGCACGCCGGGCCTCGGCCACGGTCTGCATATAGGCACGCTGCTCTTTTTGGAGGGCAGCAAGTTTCTCGCGGCCAGACACATACTGCGGCAGGCCAGCATTGATCGCATCAGCAAGACCAGAGATACCTTTACCAGAAGACTGCATGAGAGCCGCACCGGCAGCGATCCAAGGCAAGCCGCTTTGTACTCGCTCTTCATCTGCATACCGCTGGCTGAGTTCCGCGTCCCGCTCCTCTGCGTTAGCGTATGCCTTACCCAAGGCGCTGCGCTTGGTCTCGTACTCTTTGTTCTGCGCCTCTTGGTCCGCCATAAGTTTATCCATCCGCGCGCGATAGTCGCCTGCGGAATCTCCAAGATCAAGTCTTGGGAACGCACTAAGATCGCCAAGACCTCCAAGACCTGTTTCGGTTTCAGTTTCAGTCTCGGGAGAAAGGTAATCGGTATTCGGAACACGCATCGTGTCCGGTGGTCCTTCAAAGCTGCTATCAAACGGAACGTAGCTATCCTCATCCCCTGCAAACGACACGATCCCGCCGCCTGCCATGTTCTGCATATTCGGGGCAGGAAGCTGACCGATACCGGACCCTTCCGGGAGACCTTGCGGAGGCCCGCCTTGCGGACCCATCGCCATCTGGGGAGGCATACCCTGCGGGGGCATACCTTGCGGACCACCCATACCTTGGGGAGGCATACCCTGCGGCGGCATACCTTGTGGACCGCCCATACCTTGAGGAGGCGCAGGCATCTGCGCCATCTTGGACTCTTGGATAAGCTGATCCGCTACTTGCGGCTTAGGGCCACCCATCATTTTGGACTGAGCGGCATCGCGGACTTCTTTGCGGCGCTGTACTTCGTTAAACACAACAGAGAACGATATGGCGTCCCCTACTTGTTTGAACTTCTCCATCATAGAAGAAAGTTGCGGATCAGGCGCAAGGGAGACTTGGCTGGTAAGTTTGTAGGGGTTACTCATTATGCAGCCCTCTGCTTAGCACTCGCTTTGCTCATTGCAAGGTCCATCAAGCCTGCGGGTACAGAACCACCAGCGGCTCCGTTAAGACTGAAACCAAACCCCGGACGCTGCTGTTGCTGCATTCCGTAATACGCCATGCCTGCTCCAGCAAGCTGATTAAACATAGAAGGTGGCGCAGTGTACTGACGTTGCTGCCCACTCGGGTTTGCAAGGCCCCGGAAAATGTTACTTTCAAATTCAATGGAACTGTAGGGTTTATTCTGTTTGTCTAAGAAGTTTTGATACTGAATATCCAACTTATTCTGATTGTAGTTTTGGAGTTGGTTACCTACACCCTGTTGAAGCGCCAGATTCCCCGTGTTCTGGCCGTACAGAGCTTGTCCAATATCGCCAAGTTGGCCCGCACCTTGAAGCCCCGCCACTTGTCCTTGATAGCCAAAGTTAGCACCGAACTGACGGGACTGTTCCGCCATGCGCTGCGCTTCCAGCCGTGCTTGCTGGTTAGCTTGTTGGGCAGCGAGATTCTGTTCAGCGCCAAGCTGCTGAATACCAAGGCGTCCTTGGTAATGTGCTTGATCCCTCGCCAACTCATCTTGCATACGAAGCTGTGCGGCCTGAAACGCCTGCTGCTGCGTCATACCAAGGGCTTCAAAATTACGCGCAGCGTTTTCCATTTCCGCCTGCTGACGGTTGGACAGGTTCTGCATATTTAGCTGCTGCACCTGACCGGAACGGAGTTCCTGCGTACTCATCTGAGCCTGCTGGTTAGCTTGTTGACGGGCCAACTGGTCTTGCATATTCATCTGCGCCGCTTGCAGGTCTTGCTGCTTGCTTATCCCGAGAGCTTCAAAGTCTCGTGCAGCGTTTTCAGCCTCCATCTGCTGGCGGTTGGACAGATTCTGCAAGTTCATTTGCTGTATCTGACCCGACCTGAGTTCCTGCGTACTCATCTGCGCCTGCTGGTTAGCCTGCTGGCGGGCCAACTGGTCCTGCATATTCAGTTGAGCAACCTGTATAGCTTGCTGCTTGGTCATCCCTTGGGCTTCAAACTGGCGAGCGACGTTCTCCATTTCCGTCTGCTGGCGGTTGGACAGATTTTGCAAGTTCATTTGCTGCATCTGACCAGAACGAAGTTCTTGTATACCAAGCTGTGCTTGCTGGTTAGCCTGCTGGCGAGCCAACTGGTCCTGCATATTCAGTTGAGCAGCCTGCATAGCTTGCTGCTTGGTCATCCCCTGAGCTTCAAACTGGCGAGCGACGTTCTCCATTTCCGTCTGCTGGCGGTTGGACAGGTTTTGCATAGCCATCTGCTGGCGATTGCCAGACATAAGCTGCTGAACACCAAGGCTAGCTTGCTGGTTAGCTTGCCGACGTTGCATTTCTGTCTGCTGGTTAGCCAACGCAGCTTGCAGAGCCTGCTCTGCCGACATACCTTGCATCTGCAATTTGGCTGCTTGATTCTGAACTTCTGCCTGCTGCCGGTTATTCAGGTTCGCCAGATTAGTTTGCAAGTTAGCCTGCTGATTGGCTTGCTGCGCCGTCAATCTGTCTTGCTGTTCTTGGTTGAACTGCGCCTGTGCTTGCTTGTAGCTTTCCTGAAGCCCGCGAGACTGAATATCGCCTTTTTGCTGCGCCAGATTACGCGCAGCTTCCGCGTCCATAATTGCTTGGCGGGAACCACCAAAGGCCCCTTTTTGTACGGCATCCGCACTTCGTGCCTGCGCGGCTATGTCTGCCTGACGTTGAGCTTCCCGCTGCTCTATGTCTACTACATCCTGTAGGTAAGGCGACATATAGCTACTAGCCTGACCCGGCATCGTAAAACTGCGAGTTCCTATGCCACCCTGAAATCCACTCTGCGCCGCTTGCATACGAGCAGCGTTCTGAGACAAATCCTGCGGAGCAACAACGCCAGCAAGCTGCCCTATGCCGTAGCTGCTAAGGTCTTCGTCATATACGCCTTGTTGTGCCTTAGCTTGAGCAGCCTGCCAATCTTCTGGAGCGGCAATACGCTGCCCCGCATTGAGAAGATACTTTTCAAACTGCTGATTATAGTTCGCCTGTTGTGCCTTAGCTTGAGCAGCCTGCCAATCTTCTGGAGCGGCGATACGCTGCCCTGCGCCAAGAAGATAATTCTGAATCTGCTGTCCGTAAGTCCCCTGCGCGGCTACTCCCTTGTTTATCTCGTCGCGGAAATCTCCAGAGCCACTTACCCGCTGTCCCGCACCGAGCAGATAATTCTGAAGCTGCTGACCGTAAGCCCCCTGCGCGGCTTGAGCTTCATCAATCTGGTCACGATAATCTTTGGGAGCGGCAATTCCTTCGCCCGGACCCATCCCAAGTAGTTCAAGTTCACGCGGATCAATCGCTCCAGCAGTGAATTGAGTGGGGTCGTATTCCTGCCCATACAGCGCAGATATCCCGGCTTGCGTCCGCGCAGCGGCAGCGAGAGTACGAGGGTCTTCTTTTAAACCCCTGACTTCTTGGAAGTATCTAAGCTGATCTGGAGTTAAATTCGCAGTGCGCTGTTCGGTATAGGGTACATACTTTTCAGCAGCGAGCGCACTTGCGCGACCGAGCAGACTCTTAAAATACTCTATGGATTCGGAACCATAGCCTGCTGTGTAATAATTCTCTGCCATGTCACTTACTCCGTCTTATTAAGCGACGAGTTCTTTACGAGCGCCGGAGTCTTTTCCGCGCTTTGATTTTTTCATGCGGGCTTCGATTCTATCCAGCATCCTGTAGAGTTCTTTTGCTCCAGCATCTGATGAGCCGTTGCCAATCTCAGCTACGATTCGCGCTGGGACAACAAACTCCCCTGCGGCAAGTTTGGCAGGGATAGTCCCACCTTCGGCGGCAATCTCCGCAGGGATACTGTCAGACACTCCGTCGCCGGGGCCTTTCAGAAATCGTCCGCCCATGTCGGGCGGCATACCTCCCTGCGCGTAGCGGGGTTCCCCGCTATAGCTGTTGATATCCGTGTCAGTCGCACCGCCCCGAGACATATTAGCGAGGTAGTTGTTTTGCGCGGCAATGTTGTTTATCGCGCCGCCCGCCGCCGCTCCAGCAGCATAGGGGTCTTGCCACGTATCAGAAGGGTCTCTTGCGGTGAATTCACGCGTTATAGGATCAAAATCATACTGCCTGAACAAAGGCCCTTTTTTCATTTTAGGCACTTCAGCACGCGACGATGCCGACATGAGCGAAGCAATACCTGCCTTGCCCAGCGTGGGATTACGGATCGTATCTTGAAGACCCGTAGGAATAATTTTGTCCGTCAGTCCTTCGGCAAGGTCATTAAATTTACCCCCTATACCCCTCAGTCCTGTAGAAGGAGCCGGAGTAGGAGACATGGAAGGCATCATTGCGCCACCGGGAGCAACAGGCCCCGCCCCTGCACCCACGGCTCTACCGGCGATATTAGAAGCATCAGTTATAGAACGCCCTGCTCCACCCGTCGCACCGGAAAGATTAAGCCCACTACCAGACGAAGCAGGCAGCCCCGTGCCAGTTGGGATTGCGGGGGATGGAGGAGCGATTCCACCGGGAGTAATCGGCGGCATACCTGACGGCGTAATAGGAGAAAGCGAAGGCATCGTAGTCCCGCCGGGAATGCTAGGCCCTGCCGCCGGATTTATAGCTCTACTGGCAATGTTAGTTGCATCACTAACACCGGCACCGGCTGCATCAGCTCCTACCTTTGCCGCATCAGCACCAGCACCAGCACCAGCACCAGCACCTCCCGCCGCACCCAATCCTGCTGCGTTAGCAAGGCCCGCTCCACCAAAACCGCCCAAGGCTCCCATAGCAAACCCTTCAAGGAGGTTCCCTTTGGAAGTAGCTGCGCCCGCCAAACCGCCCGCAAGTGCGGCTGCGGGAGCGCCGAAGCCAGTCGCTGCTAGTGCCCCACCGACAATAGTCGGAAGAAACTTTTTGAACGCGCCTTTGAGGCTAAACGCTTCGGGCAAGCCGGTATTTGGGTTGATCGACAAGCTGCCGCCTTGCGCCATTGCAAGAGCCTGAAGTCCTTGAACTTCGTCGCGGTTCATGTGAACGAGCGTATCGTCCCCGTAACGCCCAAGAGATGCGATACCAGAAGCTGTGTCACGATAAGGCATGATGGGCCTCCAAAAATTAAACGTATCTTACCCGGTGAGGTTCCAGAACGAAAGCGAGCCTGTACAAGCGTTGGTGCCTGAATACGTGCGGGCTGCAAGAGTGTAAGTGTCACTAACTCCAGCCAACGAAACTCCTAGCTGAAGCGAGAAGTTATATCCAGTAGGCGCAATAATAGATGTCTGGGCCTGATTAGACGCTGTGGAATAATCAATCTGCACGATGTTGTCAGCGGTATTGGTAAGCGCGGTAGCTGCCAGATCAACGTCCACTTGCCCACTAGAAAGCGCCCCCGCCGCCCACGTAGCTCCCGTAAGTGTGGCGTTTTTGATCAACGCTACTTCGTAGTTACCTGAACCAATAGGCAGGAACAGAACCCCAGCCGGAAGTACAACCGCTCCTAAATAGCTGGAGTTAAGTCGAATGGATACCAAAGGAACAAACGACGTACCTACCGTAACCCCTGATGTGCTGGTAACGCGAGCCACATATGGCTGAGAGACTTGTTCGTACCCGCCTTCCGAAACGACCGTGGAGCAAATCTGTTGCAGAATCGAGCTTGATGCTGTGGTCCCAGTATTGGTGATCTCATAGCGCAGAGGCAGGATCGCCGTCTGCATATATACGGTGGTTTGAGAGTTCGCGTTATGAAACGTGTGCGCGGTGATCAGTTTTCCGTCAATGACAAACCCGCAGCGCACGCTACCGACACCCAGCCATTCGATGTCGATCCACATGATCTGAGTCTTGGTGACATCGAGCGTATACCCGCTAGGGCCTGTCCCGTCCAGCTTGTCCCCGTTCCAAGAACTCTGCGCTACAGCCCGGCTATCATCTACTGAACCACCAGTATATGTACGGATAACAAACGATAGCGTCGTGTCGTTCTGCTGGAAATATATGCCGTTGTTCGTTCCGAAGAACCCAACCCGCTGCCGCAGGTTTGTCTTGCCCGCCGCCATCGTGAACGTCTGCAACGTGAGCAGGCTTTTACCCGGCTGATACGGGAATACGCGGTAGGTTTGTCTGACGACAGATGACCCGGATGTTGTGGTCACCGCCATGTCTACAGCAGCGCGGTTAGAGACGTAAGTTGCGGTGCCACCTGTAGCGGTAGACGTATCGTATTCCGGGTCAGCCTGATAACGGTTCTGGCTATCGAACAGCGTAAACGGCTCGCTGACACGCAGCCGCCCAAATGCGTCTACTTGGTTCCCGTCAAACTCAACAAAAGATGGATTATTGGAAGAGCTACCGCGAGCCGGATAAAGCGTGATACTCACTGTGCTTCCCCACCCGTGATGGTGATAGTGCAGCCTGCTGCCGAAGCCTTAGCCTGCACTGTACTTGCTTCATTGATTACTTGGGCACCGCACCACTGCAACGTGCTATACGCCGGGACACTTGCGTTATACAGAATAGCATTAGTTGTACCAGCAGTTCCGCCACTGGGCACGAGTGAGACGTAGACATTGATCGCCCCGGATGTGGTGTTACAGATATCGAATTCTTTGATATACACACGATAGCCAACGGGCGCTGTGTACAGCGTGGCATAAGACGTAGTGAGCGCCCCCTGCCCGATCTGTAGTCCAATGATGTTCTGGAAATTAGCCATTAACAGCCGTCTCCCAGCCCAAGCCAATTACGCACGTTCAGGTTACCTATCTCCTGAATTATCTCGTAGATATCGTTGTCTACCTGAGAGAAATAGAAACGTAGCTGGTTGTTTATCGCCTGCTGTTGGCGAGGATCGTACTGAACAGTAGGCAGGCCAATACTGGGAGCTTTGGTAGGCAGAATGTTCACGGTTATCCCCTGCGTCCGTCAGGACGAACATCGAAGTGAGGGACGCCCAACTGCCACTGCGTTCCCAAGGTATTAGAAGAAATGCCGATCCTGAGATGGCGACCACGCAGGCGCGGGTATACCTGTTCAGTAAATCGCTGCACGTTGTAGTTACGCTGCGAAGAGTAGTTGTTGTCGCTGACTACATCTTCCGGGTGATCTGTTCCGTAAGCCGAGCCGGGGAACCTGCGCGGTGTGAGCGTAAAGGTAGCTTCTGGAGCCGCGCTTTCTGAGCCGTCAAACGTCACATCAGGGATGAAGCGCCAGATAAACCCGTAGTTATACCCTTCTGAGATACCAATATCGGCAGACTTCAAATAGGAATCTATGGGTATAGCAGGGAAGACAGAGCCGTCATCCACTCCGTTCTCGTGATACAGGATATTCCCGTTGTATCCAGCCGCGTTCGGATACTGACGAACGCCGGTATCTATCCAAGCGGTACGAGCCATCGTCCCGTAGTACCAGATTCTCTCAAGGTAGTTGTAGATAACGTACCTGTCGATAGTGGACGAATTTGCAGAGCAGTAGAACCACCAGATTTCGTTGAAGCCTTCGTTCGTGCCGGAGAAGAACTGCGTGGACTGCTCCATGTTTATGTCGCCAAAAATATACTGGCGAAGCGTGCAAGGAAGCGTCTCAATACGGCCAGAGTAGATATAGAACTTGTCCTGCCCCATCCAGTAGACCACGTTGTTCGCCGTGGACACTACGTTCGGCCCCATGATGGAGATGTTATCTCCCATGATGTTAAAGCCCCACGTATACGGAGGGCCGAGGTACTGCATGGAGTAGAGAGCTTGATCGGTGAAGATCAATATCTCTTGGCGGGTCTGTAAGGCCGCAATAATTCTGGAGCCGTGGCTAAGCCGGTAGCTGCCCGCTTGGTTGGTTATCTGCGGATACCACGTAGCATACGATTCTTGATCCGACCACCGCACAAGCATGGGGTCCAGTTCTGTGCCCCCGATATCGTTACAGCCAAGTGCGATAACAATACGAGAAGAGTCAGACACCAAGATTATGTTACACAAGGACGGGCAGAACGCATCCGTGGTGTAAGGCGCGGGGCTTGTAGAAGACAGCAAAACCGCTCTGTTAACCGGCACAATCGCCGGTTGTGGGATGTACATATAAATGGGACCACCCCGCCGGTTCATCAGCAAGTAGTCGCCGTAGTTGTAGAAGCTCCACAGTCCTAGCTCAACCGTGCCAGTAGACAGACCCCACCCAGTAAGAGTGCCTGAACCTGTGACGCCTCCCCAGCCCCCAGCACCCCAACCAGACGTTGGGACGCTAACATCAGAAGAGATATTTATCTGATACTGCCCGACAACTGCCGCACCGCCGTTACCTACATCGCTTGCGTTGGCTGTAGCCGTAGCAGTTACCGTATAGGAATTAGCATCAATGACAGAAGCTACCCTGAATTCAGTGTTCAAAACACCGACAGTGATGTTGCCGCCAAGGCTCGTCGCGCCAGAGAACGTAACGAAATCACCTTGTACAGCCCCATGTGCGGTGTCAGTGACAGTGAGCGTCGATGAACCGTTGGTAGCAGCAAAGGTAACTGCACCCGCAGCGGTAGTTTCCCGGAGAGGAGTGATGTCGTAGTAGCTACCGTTTACGCTGTTTTGTAGCGTAACTTTAAGGTTTGACCCAATAGCTAAGAGGTTAAACCCGGTTGTGGTTATCCAAAGCCACAACGCACGAGCTACGCCCCAGTAATTCCCCGTAGGAGGGGGGAGGTCTCCACCGTATACACCCGTATCACGTACCCACCCGCCTATTTTTTCGGGAAATCCAGAGCGAAAGCGCACTTTCTCGCTCTCAAACCAACCGCCCTCGTTGGCAAGGGTGGTGGATTCCCGGTTTACTCCCGGTTTAAGCTGGAGTTTTTGTAGCGCCACGACATCACTTCTTCCAGAAGTTGTTCACTGCCAGATTCAGGATGCCGCCAAGCAGACCAACTTTAGCCGCGAGGACGGGATCAACTGCACCTGACGCGCCGCCAGACGCAATGATGGTCAGGGTGCCGCTAAGGAAAGACACGATTTTGTTGCGCTGCGAACGCTTGGCAACTTTCATTTGCTCGCTCATTTGTATCCCCCATGCTCCAGTGAGTAGTGATTACCGTCGCGGAATCGCCCGCCCCAAGTGCCCCCCATCGACTCCCAGTACTCCCCAAGCGGGAGATGGTCATCTGTGGAAGATAGATACTTGTCGTTCTTGAACA
>Ga0181363_1000070_pt1 | contig 29645 bp, 27 predicted proteins | sample Fa13NDMLBSN_FD_130109 | JGI IMG/M metagenome (GOLD analysis project Ga0181363, IMG submission 130109) | Freshwater viral communities from Lake Michigan, USA - Fa13.ND.MLB.S.N | ecosystem: Environmental > Aquatic > Freshwater > Lake | place: USA: Michigan | collected 2013-09-23
AGGGGAGGTGTGGGTTGCAACCCGGGTTTGGGTGAAACCCGCAAAAATCGCCAATGTTTACGGCCTTATGTCCAGGTTCCCCTATTTTTTAGAGAGAGAGAGTAGAGAAAGAGAGAGGAGGGGCACTAGCTACTATAGTAGTAGGGGGCTTGCGTGTCTGTGGCTGGAAAGGTGCGAAGGGTTTGGGAAACCCGTTCTCTTGGACAGAGCCAATGTTTGCAGGGGTTTCGTGGGGGTGGGGTTGTCGGGCTGGGTTTGGGTATCTGAACGGTGTTGTGGGGTTGTCCCTAGCCTGCTAGCGTAGGGACATGACTGCGACCATTGTTCGAAAGATCAGGTTTGGGAGGAAGGATTACGAGATCGCCGAGCCTGAATTTAAGCGCCAGTTCGAAGCTGTGACGGGACGTTCGAACGTTCGGAGGGACGACATTGCCTTTTTGGAGTCGCTTGGGGTTGTGTGCAACGCACCCACGGGGGTGTTGTTTTCTGCTTACGACGGACCGCAACCAGCGCCAGCTAGACTTTTCTGGGGTTAGCTGGTAAGCGTTGACCAATGCCAGTTCTCCAAACTAGAGATTGGGGGCCAATAATCGAGGCCGCGCTGAATCGCGGACCTAACGAGTCTGTTTCGGATGTCGCTAGGCGTTTCGGTGTAGGCCAGTCTTTACTGAATCGAAAGCTCCGAGCTAGCACGTCAAGCACACCTAGCACCGATTCTAGCCAGCCTAGCAACCCAAGCACGTCTAGAATACCTAGCACACCCCCTCCCCTCCCACCCCCAATCGTTCCCGAATACGTCCCGCCGCCCCCCGCCACCGTTCGCGCAGTCGTCAAGCTCCTCGGATCGGTCTCCGCAACCAAATTCCACGAATCCCTAGAAGCGCAAATCGTTCAATTCCAACAGGATATAGCTTCAGACGTAGCCTTCGCACGCGAACGATTTAGAACTTTGGTTGATAGCGGGGATAGCCGCATGGCAGCTGTGGGTGTTGAATTGTGGGACCGCGCCATCAGGCATGGTCGTTTGAACCTAGGGTTGCCCAGCGAGGTGATCGCGCAAGACACTCGGAACCAAAGGGTTCTATCGATATCACAAGCGTCGAGTACGGGTAGGAGGCTTTGACTGTGTGCCATTTGCACTTTGTCAGTTATATTCAATGCGACGTTTTGGCCCTGCTCTACCACCTCGATTTCGGCCAGGATTTTCGACGCCTACCCCCCCCTACCTCGGAGCCCCTTTTGACCCCCACGCTGTGAACGCTTACCTACCCTAGAAAATTTTTGGTATGTCGACCGAAAGTGTCAACACAAACCCCAAGCCGTCCTTCCACGACTACGGCATCCATCTAGACAACGTCGACAACGTCTGCCTAGACCACCCCCTCTACGTCGAGCTCTACCTGATGGATCGCCCCGGAGCGAGGGCCTACTACAAGACAGGCACTGACGCGTCCTTCCACTTCTGGCGTTGCTGCGCCATGCTCTGGGGCAAGGACGCTCCGTCTCGCGTTAAGGTCCTCTGGAATCCCTGGGCCGATCGCTTCTCCAAAAAGCTTTTCGAGCACCAACTCCTCGGTGTCTCCGGATGCGCCTCCTCGGGTAAAACCAAGATCTGCGCGGCATACGCCATCCTCTTCTGGCTTGCCGACCCCATCAACACCAAGGTCCTGGTTACCTCCACCTCTTTGAAGGAGGCTCGCAAACGCATCTGGGGAGCCACACGCGAGCTCTTCTTGGGATCTGCCCTACGCCTGCCTGGGAAGCTCGTAGACTCCCAAGGGCAGATCCGCTGCGACGAGGGGGACTCTTCGGATATGTCCGGCATTGAACTGGTGGCTGGGGACCCATCTAAAGAAAAAGAGAACGTCCAGAAGCTGATTGGTATCAAAAACAAGCGGGTGGTTGTTCTTGCCGACGAGCTGCCTGAGCTCTCCCCATCCTTGCTCGAGGCTGTGCAGGGAAATCTGTCCTCCAACCCCTTCTGGCAGATGGTAGGCTTGGGGAACTTCAAGTCTATTGTAGACGCGTTCGGCGTGTTCACAGAACCGCTCAACGGCTGGAAGTCGGTGACGGTTGAGGACGAAGAGTGGCCCATGAAGATCGGCGGGGAGTGTATACGCTTTGACGGCACTAAGTCCCCCAACGTGTTAGCAGGCGAAGTGCTATATGAAGGTATATACGGACCCAAGCAACTAGAGCAACATACTAAACTAGGTATAAACTCCCCACAGTTCTGGCGTATGTGCCGCAGCTTCATGTGCCCCGAAGGCGAAGCCTCTGCTATATATACTGAAGCGGACTTGATGGTGAACGGATGTATAAACTCCCCCAAGGTTATATGGGCTGATATACCAACCCCTGTTGCATTCCTGGATCCTGCATTCGTGACGGGCGGGGACGACTGCGCCCTTGTGTTCGGACTTCTGGGTATTGAGAGCGGCACCAACCTGTGGGTGCTTGAATACACGGGGCAGGAGACTTTGATTGAAGATGTCACCTTGACCAACAAGCGCCCTGCGTCCTTCCAGAAGGTGGATACTGCGAAGAGGCTGTGCGAGGAACGAAGAGTGTCCCCGGAGAACTTCGGTGGTGACGCCACTGGTGCTGGCCTCGCTTTTGCCGAGATTATCGACAACGTATGGTCCCCGAGGACGTTGAAAGTATTCTTTGGTGGGGCTGCATCCGACAAGCCCATTTCTTTCTCCGACCCACGGCCGGGAACCGATGCCTACACCAATCGCGTCTCGGAGATCTGGTATCAGGGCCTTGAGTTCGTACGCTCCCGGCAGATCCGTGGGCTACCCCACAACATCGTGCAGCAGCTGACCGAGCGACGGCACACCACGCAGAAGGGTGTTTCTGGGCTGCGGATACGGGTAGAACCCAAGTCTGACATGAAGCTGCGCCTCGGACGCAGTCCCGACCAAGCAGACGCCTTCTTGGGGCTTCTGGAGGTGTGCAGGACACGCCTGAAGTTCAGCCCCGGTGGATACCGCTCCGAGGTGTCCAAATCCCACACTCGGGAGTCCCAGTATTCAGAGATTGCCAAGAAAGCGGATGCGGTCTACTCTGAGGATTGCCTGCTTGAAAACGATTAGAGACACATCGTGGGTGCCCTCGGGTGGCGGGTGGAAATACATCCACCGCGAAACGCAACACCCTATTGTGGCCTCGTCTCTGCCCAACCTCTTTGACGCCGTCCGAAAATACAACGAGGTCAATCATTTCCCCAACGGCCTGAACATCGAGCAGGAGATCATCGACCAGATCTGCGCGAGGGTTCCCGAGAACTGTAACGACACGGAGCCCCCTACCTTGCTTGAGCTCGCCTCCCGGTTCACCCGCGAGATGCTGTCGTGGTCTAGGGAAGGCTTCTCCGTGGTGGACGATGCTACATTTGCGACTCGCCAATCAACTTGCAACGCCTGCCCTAAATGGAGGGGTGAAGCGGCTTTCGGTGTCGGTCGGTGCGGAAGCTGTGGTTGCTTAGGACTCAAACTTTACGTGAAAACTTCGAGGTGCCCAGATGGAAAGTGGTAACATTCTCAACCCTGCGGCACTTGCGTCGTTGGACCCCAAGACGGGGGCCGCACCCAAGCGACGAGTCACTGAAGCCACCCAAGTGCGCGAGATGTTCGTGCGTGCGCGGAGGGACAACGACAAGCGATCCAAACGCAACGCCCTTGTAGGAGGCTTGGTAGACGGCAACCCACCGTATTCTGAAGCCACTCTCACCAGCGCGGGGCAGAACTACCGCAGCAACTTCAACAACGGCGAGGCGGAGAGCTTTCTGAATATCTCCACGGGGGCCTTCTACGATCTCTTCAGCGAGACTGAACAATACGCGGTCGTCAACTTCCCCCAAGAGATTGCCAGCGATCCCATGTCCAAGGACTGGTCCGACCGGATCCAGGAAGAGTTTGACCAGCTCTTGAGAACCTTTGAAGACGAGTTCGACTTTAACATCCAACTCTCCCAAAGCAACATGGTCCTCTACGGCTGGGGTCCTATGGTCTGGGATGACGCCTACGACTACCGTCCCAAGGCCGTCTCTTTCCGCAACGTCTACTTGCCCCGAAGAGCCCCCGCCCAGGTCAAGGAATGGCCTTGGCTGATGATCTACTGCGACATGGGTATTGATGACCTCTACAAGCGCATCTCTGACCCCGAGACGGCAACGGCCGCAGGGTGGGACATCGAGGCTTGCAAGAAGGCCATCATTGCTTCTGGTAGCACGGCGATGTCGCAGGTCTATCCCAACAGCGATTGGTCTCGTTGGGAGGTGTGGCAGGAGCAGCTGCGTAACAACGAGCTTGCGATCTCTGACGCCTCCCCGCCCGTGTCTTGCATTCGGCTCTTCTACAAAGAGTTCTCTGTGGACGGCAAGCCCCCGAAGATCTCCGAGGTGTGGGCTCCGTTCTTCCCCAACCCCGCAGCTGCCCAAGACGTCGGCTTCCTCTTCAAGTCCTTCGATCTCTACGACAGCATGGAGCAGGTTTGCACGGCCTTCTTCTACGATCGCGGGACGGGCCAAGCGCACTCTGTCCGTGGTCTCGGGGTCAAGATGTACAAGCTCCTGTTCACCAAGATGCGTCTGCAGAACGCCACCGTGGACAGCGCTTTTGCGCGATCCTCCATCATGCTCCAGCAGGAGAGCAACGACGCCACCCTGTCCCCGATTCATCTGGGGCCCTACACGGTGTTGCCTTCGGGCGTCACCTACGTGGCTAACACGGCGGTGCCGGGGATCATCGATGCGCCTCTTGCTGTGGCCCGGGATCTCGACAACACCCTTGCTGCGAACACATCCCAGTATCGACAACGCCTCGATCAAGCATCCACAGGCAACCCAAGGACTGCGTATGAAATCGCCCAAAACGTCCACCAAGCCTCTCTCCTCAACAAAACTCAAATCTCCCGCTACTACAACCAGCTCGACAGCTGGTATCGGGAAATCTACCGTCGAGCTACAAACGATGGCATCCCTAAAGGATCTGGCAACGAAGGCTACGAAGCGGCCCTCAAATTCCAGCAAACCTTGCGGAAAGCAGGCGTGCCGAAAGAAGCTATTGCAAAAGCCCGAGTCCGAGCGTTTAGAGTTGTGGGCCAAGGAAGTGCTCTTGTTCGCACACAGCAGCTGGAAAGTGTTTATGCCGGACTGTCCTCCGAGCTCCCTGAAGATGGGCGTGATCGCCTCAAAAGGGACATCATCGCAGCTAAACTAGGATTCTCTGGTGTCGATCGCTACATGCCTGATCGCAACGGCCGCACCTTGGAGATGGATCAACGCTGGGAAGCGCAGATTGAAAACGGCGTGCTGCGGCAGGGTGGGGCGATCAGCCTTGCCCCCGGCCAGAATGACACGATCCATTTGGACGAGCACCTTGTGTTTGCCTCCCAAGCCGCACAGAGCCTGCAACAGGGCGCGGATCTCGAGGAGGTCTACAAGACCATTGAAGCCGTGGGCTCCCACATGGTGCTGCATTTGCAACGGCTTTCCCGCAGCCCCGCTAGGGCTCGCGAGGTGCAGATGTTTACGGAGCGTGTGCAGCAACTCGGAAAGCTCGCGGATCAGCTGGCGAAGCAACTCCAGGAACAAGCCCCGCAAGAGGCCCCCCAACAGCAGCAGAATCCAGAGCTCACCCTGAAGCTGCAGGAGGCTCAGGTGGATATGCAGATCAAGCAGGCCCAAGCCGCGCAGGACATGCAGATCAAGCAGGCTATGGCTGCGCAGGATCTCCAGATCAACGATGCTAAGAGCGCCCTGGAAGTCAAGAAAGCCATGGCCCAGGCGATGACGGCCGTCAAAAAATCCACGCTCCCAGCAGGCTAAATGGTTTGACACTCGGGAAGGTTTAGTCAAAGGTATCTCCAATCTCGATGTCAACGCTCACGATCGCTTACGTAACGAGCCGTCTTAATCCACGAATCGAATGGTTCTTTGATTCGCTGGCGCTCCGGTTGCAGGAGACTCCGCACCTGCCGACGATCCGAGTCGTGGTTGTCGACTACCACCACGCCAAGAGGTCCAAGGACCAGTTCCTGAAGCTGGTTCCAAAAGCGGTCGATGAATTTTTCCACGTGCCCCCCAAACCTTGTGTTTGGCAGGGTCCGCACAGGCTGACTAACGAGGACTACTTTGCTGCGGCCAACACCCGCAACACAGCCCTCTGTTTGGCTCCGGACGGCTACATAGCCTACGTGGATGATCTGTCCATCCTGATGCCTGGGTGGCTCACCCGGGTCAACCTAGCGATCCTTGGAGACTACGTCGCCCTTGGGGCTTATAAGAAGCTCAAGGCGATGGTGGTCGAGAAGGGCAAGCTAGTGAGCGCAGAGGACCATCCTCCAGGTGTCGATTCCCGCTGGCGATACGGCAACGTGTCTATGGCCGTTCCTGCAAATGGCTCCTGGATGTATGGCTGTTCAGTGGCCCTTCCCGTGTCCGCGCTGCTTGAGTGCAACGGATGGATGGAGCTCGGAGACACGACGGGCATGGGTGGGGAAGACTACCTCACAGGGATGCTGATTGAGCGAAACGGGTATCATTTCAAATACGATCTATCGATGCTCACGCTGGAGTCTGAGGAAGCGCATCACGAAGAGCCACCGCTCAAACGAATCATCGAACGCGGATACCACCCTGACGATTCCTCGGTGGCCTTGCTAAACATCGTGAAGAACTCGGACATCAAAATGCACCCGGGCTACGTGAACATGCGAGAGATGCGTGCGGAGGTGCTTTCAGGTAAACCCTTCCCCATCGTTCAGATCCCCGAGCACAACTGGTATTCCGGTAAACGCCTGAGCGAGTATTGATATGGACGACCTACTGCAACACCTTCGGATCCTGGATTCTGTCGACGGCAACGGCCGTAAGATGGAGGGATGGTGCTCCTACGAGAAAGCCCTTGCTATGGCCGAGCTCGTCATCGCCACCAAGCCCAAAATCTGCGTCGAGTTAGGTGTGTTCGGGGGACGATCCCTCGTAGCCTTGGGCATAGGGATGCAACGAGCTCAGTCCGGAGTGGTGTATGGCGTAGACCCGTGGACGAAAGAAGCTGTCACTGACGGGCACATGTCCGATGCCGACCGCAAGTGGTGGTCTGAATTGGATCTTGCCGGGATCTACGCGTCGTGCGTGGAAGCCATCCATCTGTCGAAGACTTCCCGATATGTTCGCCTGCTGTGCTGCACCTCAGACAAAGCCGCGTTCAATTTTGGGTCCGAGGAGATCGACATGCTGCACATCGACAGCAACCACTCCGAGAAGGTCTCTTGCGGAGAAGTTGCAATGTGGTTGCCAAAAGTCCGCCCTGGTGGATTTGTGTGGTTTGACGACATCGACTGGCCGACGACGCAGCGAGCCCTTGCGATGATGGACAAGCAGTGTGAACGCGTGAAGGATCTGGTCACCAAGGACGGTGCTTGTAGGCTCTACGTGAAGTCATGAAGGACAGCCCCTACACGCACCTTGAAATCACGGACAGGCCCAATGCGCTGCCCATAGACGAGCAGACTAAGTGGCCTGCGGGGATCTTTCCTATCCCGACGTCTAACGACGTCCGCTACTTCAACTGCTCTTTGGCGCGGCGTTCGGATGGTCTGTGGTTGTTTGCTCGTAGGGCCAGGAACGTCAAAGGCGACTGGATGGGGATGAACGACGTCGTGGCTCTCAAGCTGCGAGAGCTGACCAACACGGTCCAAGGCATGGTCGAAGTGCTGTTCCCCAAGGTCTACAAGGGTGAGCATTTCGAGGATCCCCGGGTGATGTGGATGAACGGTGCTCTGTGGATCTCCTGCACGACGTTCATTCCTCGCATGTTCCACGGGGCGCACCAGAGGCTGTGCAGACTCGACGAGAGGTTTGGTGCCAGCCGTCCAATTTCTCCTGTGTTCGGTGGGAACGGAGCGTCCCCATTGATGCAGGCCCAAAACCATGAAAAAAACTGGCTGTGGTTTGAGCACGACGGTAAGCCTCACATGGTTTATCGACACACACCCCATCAGGTGGTCGAATGGCCGGACTATTTCGAGTTCCGAAACCCAGTGGTTCACGACTCACGATTTGCAAACCCCCGATGGTGCCACGGAGAGCCCCGAGGAGGCACACCCCCGGTTCGCGTCGGGGACGAGTATTGGTCTTTTTTCCACTCCTCCCTCCCGTGGCGTCCCCCTAAACGTCAGTATTTCATGGGCGCATACGCCTTTGAAGCCAAGCCCCCGTTTCGCATCACACGAATGTCTTTGCGACCCCTTCTGGCGGGGTCAGTAGCCGATCCTTGGGCTGAAGGGCTTCCTTTGGTAGTGTTCCCCTGCGGAGCGTTGCTTGAGGACGGCCGATGGATTGTGACGATGGGGATCAACGATTACCGCTGTGGGTGGATCGAGATCCCGCACAACGAACTTGAGCAGCTTACCGATTATGTGGAGCCTTTTTAAGAAACCAAAACGTAAAGTCATGACGCAGGAGGAAGTCCCACCGCCGTCACTGGCTTCTGTGGTCGGGACTGTCCCAAGCTACGCCGCGTGGCGACAGGACAAGGACCGTGTTGCGATCTCGGTGCGTGTGCTTTCGACTCCAGAGCATCGAGAGATGCTTCAGGTGCTGCGAGCAGACCCAGTCCACAAGAGCTTCAGCACACCCCTGGCTAGTGCCGAAGCAGCAGCAGCTGCCTACTGGTTGCGCCGAGGATACGACCTAGCTTTGGACAGTCTAGAAAAGCTAGGAGAGTTGGCTCCCGCGACTAAGAAAGAACCCGAACCCACGTTTGAACCCGAAGATTGATTATGGAAGACTCACCATTCAGAACCGCTTTTAAGGGTGCGATTGCCGCCCAACAAGCCCCTGCCGCGCCGTCTACCGATGGCGGTGCGCCGTCCACCCCTGCCGTTGCGGCTGTGGCTGCACCAGCGACCCCACAATCGCCACCGACAAAGGTCAGCGCAGCCCCGGCAGCAGATGGCGTCGATCCCGATATGCCCAAGGAGATCGCGTCTGAGGAGGGTAAGAAGACGTGGAAAACTTGGAAGCAGCAGCATGAAGCCGTGGTCAAGGAGAAGGAGACGCTGGCATCCGAGCGAGAGTCTTTGAAGGCTGAACTCGCAAAGGCCAAGGCAGAACCTGTTCAGAACCCCGAGGAAATCGCGGCGTTGAAGACCCAGCTCCAGGAGTTGCAGGTCAAGCTCCGCATGAAGGACGTGGAAGCCGATCCCGAGTGGCACAATACCTACGTGCGACCCGTGGAGGCTTTGGTCAAGCAGGCCAAGACCCTAGTGCCTGCGGAGCTTCAGAAGGCTGTCGAACGTGCGCTTTCGGAGTCCGACATGTCTGAGCAGGTATCCCAGCTGGAAGCTCTGTCTGACGGCCTATCCCCGGTCAGGATCTCGCAGCTGGCTACGATCGTTGCCCAGGTCGCCAACATCCGTTCTGCAGCCGAGGCTCGCAAAGCCGACTCTGCCGCGCTGGTGAAGGATTACGACCAGCACATGACCGCTCGCCAGCAGGAGCAGGCCAAGCAGCAGCTGGCGCAGCAGGAGCGAGCCATAGGGACGCACCTGTCTAAGTTCCAGGAGCAGCATGAGATCTTCAAGGACCCCAAGGTCCAAGAGGAAGTGCGAGGTCTGCTGCTTGGGGAGAACACCCCCGACACGTTGATCGAGTCGGCGCATTACGCGGCCATCGGTCGACGCGCAGCCGATGAGTTAAAGACGCTGCGGGAGAACAACGCACGACTGGAAGCGGAGCTCGCAAGGATCGCAAAGGCCCGTCCTTCAACCACAGGGGCTGCTGCGCCTGCCGGGGCTACTGCTGACACAGATTCCCCACGCAGTTTCACCGGGGCCGTCAAAGCGGCTCTGGCTTCGGCCCGTTAAATTCACTCTTGCCAAGAGCATAGGGTAGGAGTAAGGAAGAGCCAGTGGATCGCTCCCCGTGGTCCGCTGGCTCTTTTTGGTTTAACCCGAGATGACCGCCGGGACGTAGGCAGCGAGCCTTAGGGGATAGGCTGAAGCCTGGATGGCCGCAGGCAGAACGGTAGGGATCTTGCACCGCAGGTGCTCGACGACCCATACCAGATCAAACCTCGTTTGATTATCTGCTTTTATGAGCTGTCCCAATATCTTCGACGCTTTCCGCGTTGCCACAGAATACCTCGGCCCCGAAGTCTACCGACTCGCGGCATTCACTGACCCCTGGCTGAATCTTATCCCCCGCAGCACGTATGCTGCGAACACGGGGTTGACGCACTCTGTCTTTCGGGTCAATCGGTCTGAACCCACCAACGACACTCCGACCTGGAGCACCATCACCCTAGCCAACGGCGGCAACGGTGGGGCTTGCGACGTCACTTACACGGACGTCTCCGTTGGTTTCGATGAGTTCACCTACTCTCCCGAGCGGTATGCTTGGAAGGGTCCGGTGTTCTGCAAAGACGACCTCTACTTCGATCACGATCCCGACACGTTCCTGACGGGCTATGTCGACAGCTTGGCCGACCGCGTCCGCAAGGACATCGCCAACCGCTACGAGAGTCAGTATCGCCAGCGAGTGCCGATCTACGTCGCCCAGTCCAACTTCAACCAAACCTACGGCCCGTCCACCACGTTGACGGCTCCTGCGGCTACGTCGGAGTTGACCCAGGAGATGTTGGACACGGTCGCAGCAAACCTGATCTACGAGCGAGCCACCAACCCCGATTCGGCTGGTTACATCTCCCTCGGGCCTGACGGTCCCATCTTCTCGTTGGGTATCGGCATGGAAGCCTCCCAGCTTCTGAGCTTGAACAACAGCGAGTTCCGACAGGACCAACGCTGGGCCGAGCCTTCGATGCTGATGAAGCGGATTGGGGCTACCAAAGTCCTCAAGAACTTCCGTCACGTCATCCTGCCGCTGCCTGCTCGCTACACCCACGATGGCACCAAGTATGTCCCTGTGTCGCGCTTCGCACAGCAGGCCGCGACCAAGGGCTACCGCACGGTGGTCAACGACACATGGATCAGCCCGACTGGCGCTCCGTACGAGTCTGCCTACGTCCTCTCCCCTTACGTGATGACGAGCGAGCTGATCGCTCCTCGGAACACGGTGGGTCCTGTCACCTTTGGTGAGCAGACCTTGGGTGAGTGGATCTGGAAGACAGGCCCTGAGGCTCTTGCTCAGGAGTCCGGTGACGCCTGCGTCGATCCGTTCCATAAAAAGGGACGGCATTTCGCCGAATTCATGCACGCGTTGCGCCCCGGTGCGCTCGTTCGTTCTGGCGCGGTCATCTTCTTCAAGCGATGTCCGACTAACGCCTACAGCACCGTAACCTGCTCGTAAGCTACTAATCACGGGCTCCTGCGAATCTAACCTCGCAGGAGCCCTTCCTTAATCGCCATGTCGGGAAACCCATCATTCTACGGAGACGGCTCAACGCAGAACCGTCACGATACCGAACTCGTTTCCCTTCAGAAGATCCTCGGGCGCGTCAACAATCTTCTCAGTCTATTCTCTCCCGTGAGCACCACCAATCCTTCATTCTTCCCCGAGGGGTCAACCGCTCGAAAGTCGGATACGCGGTGGAGGATACTCCAGAAAATCAACGGTGGTCTTGGGAACCTGGAAACGGCGATTCTCGCCACAGGAACCCCCAGCAGTCTTGGATTTTTCAATGTCGCAACGGTTGCAGCCCTTCGCACCTTGGCGACGGTAGTCACCAACAAAGCCGCTACGGTCCAGTCGAACACGACTGCCGGGGACGGCATGGGTGGCTTGTATTTTTGGGCTTCCGGTAACACAGATGCGGACGATGGTATCTCCACGATTCGGCCTTCGGATTACACGACGGGCGGCACTTGGAAAAAGCTTGTATGAAGAAGTTTATTGCATTGGCTTTCTTGTGGGTGGTTGGGCTTAGTGCTCAGACCAAGTTCGTCAAGTCCGTACCAACTCTTGCCGAGTTGGTTGCACTTAATCCTGCGGACATCCATACCAACGTGATGGTAAACGCCTACTGGATTGGAAACACCAATTCCATCGGGGCAATCTTCCAGTATGTTCCGACGAGCACGGACACTACGAACACGACCACGGTGTTTAAGCCCACCAGCTACAACGGACGATGGATCCGAGTTGAGCTCCCGGCCAATCCTGGATCGGCTACGCAACCTGGATTTAGGTTCCTAGGAGACGACAACACAGGTATCTACACCAGCGGTGCTGACGCCATAGACTTCTCCACCGGGGGCTCTCGTCGGTGGGGGATAACGAGCACAGGCGTGCTGCAGGCCCAGGGAGGTCAGTCCATAAGCACCACCGCGTCTTCCCTCACGTTAAGTCCTTCTGGGAGCGTCGTCTTATCCCCCGGGGGTAGCTCCAAATGGACGGTCAATAGTGCTTCGGGAAACATCATAGGAACGGCTGGCTATGGGGGTATCTACGGAGGGTCGGGTGTCCCCCTTTCCTTGAATTCGGGTTCGGGGACGGATGCGGTGACGATGACAATCAACGGCACGGAGGGAGCTAGGCTCGCTACAACGGGATACCTAGGTGTTGGGACTACGGGTCCGGATCGTAGGGTGGATTCGCTGGACGCCAACAATTTGCAGTATCGGGCTACGTTCACGGACGGATCAGTGTATTCTGATTGGGGCACACTCAGCACAGGAGCTACACTCTCGACGAATAGTGCTGGACATAGAACCACATCCACCACCGTCAACGACACAGCCGTCCTCGCTCGTCAAGTGCAAGGAGGTTTGGCGTTTGATGGGGTGACGACGACGGCATCCGATAGTCACTATATTGGTTCCGACATAGGAACTAGCGACATGTCGCTCAGTGTTACGTTTTTAGTTCCAACTGTAAATCCATCAATAGTTTCAGGAATTGCGTATCTATCATCATCATCAACTAGTGGAAATGTGGCGAGATCTCTGTATATCAGCATTGACGCCAGTGGAAATTTACAGTGTGTGCTAAACGGATCGTCATCATCGTTATTCGTCTATAAGACTACTCCGATAGTGTCAGTATATGGTGGAAAAATAATTACTGCAACGTTTGTGAAAAACGTTTCTGCGGTAACAATGACTGTCTACATCAACGGGGTAGCTTTGACTTTATCTGATGTCAATTCCGCTACACCTCCGACTTGGGCGGACCAAATCCTAAGTTCTTATTTTAATCTGGGAAGGCTTACCACATCTTTTTACGCATACAGTGGTTCAATCTACTCCGCCACACTCTTCAACCGCGCATTGTCTGCTTCTGAGGTTGTGACGTTGGCGAATCAAGGTGTGCAGGAAGCGGATAAATGGGGGAGTTTGACGCCTACATACAATTCAAACAGAGCAGGTGGATTTGATACTGGCACAGACAGTTTTACTGCCGATGGGACAACAATTGCTGGAAACGTTGATGGAATCGGCGGTCAAGATGATAATTTAAGTATAACATCTACGGCAACAACCGGAAATCATCGCGCATTCCGTGTAGTAAGTCTTACAGTGGGTAAGAAATATCGGGTAGCTTTTTCGTATTACATGTCGGCTTCCACGAATGCGTTTGCCAAACAATTGAATATCATACCATTTAGCGGTAACGCATACCCAATAACATCACCCGCAGAAGCTACGTGGACAACGGTGACGCTTCCTGACTTTACCTATACGGGTATTGGAACTACTCTTATCGTTAGGATGGCCGATAACTCGGGTAACACAACCTTTACGGGTAACGCAACAGACGTGGTTTACGTTCGAGGAATAACTGTAACTCCAATCGGCTCCATCCTCGACGCCGATCTTTCCGCAGGCGTTGGTTATCAGGTGCCGGATCGCTCCTCCAACAAATACCACGGCGTTGTGAGCGCGACGGGAACGGCGTGGACGCTCCCTAACAGGCGCGGCCAGATCCGCTACACCACGACGGGCGCGACCACCGGAGCATTTCAACTGCTCTCCAGCACGGCGATTCCGGCTAACGCGCTGATCCAATCTATCGTGGCCTGGAGTGCTGGCACCCCACTGGTCTACGTCGGAAACGCCACGGGCACATCGAACATCGCCGTTCACACAACTCTTGCGGCGTCCACCTACACGAAGCTGGCGCTCACGAACGACTTCTCTACCACTGGCAACCTCTGGCTGAACAAGTCCGCCACAAACGAAGTGAACTTGACCGTCAACTACATGATCGCCGACCCTTAAAACTATGAGCGCAAACATTGTTCCTATCGAACCCTACAGCTACGGGCCACGGGGTGAGGCTACTCAGCTTCAGGTGAAGTCCTTCACGGGCGCTGTGTTTGGCTATGTGACGTTCTCTACGTCCGTGCAGAAGGAAGACGGGACCGAGCTGGACACGGCCATGGTCAACGTCACAGCGGAGCAGTTCCAGACCTGGATCGACGACGCGGAGTTCTTCCGGCTGATAGCTTCTCTGGCTGGGTTCACCCCCATCTAGGCCATGATCAACGACGACACACAAATCGTCGGAAGGCAGAAGTCCGAGAGCCAAATAGGCGGTGTCTCGGTTCGAGGGTGGATCGTCTCGATGGTGATGGGGACGATGTGTCTGCGAGAGTTGGCTACGGTAGCGGCTGCGATTTACGAGCACGTCCCTGTGGAACAGGTTAAGGAACCGTTTTATGGAGTCGTGCTGCTCGTCATCGGATTCTACTTTGGACAGAAAACCCCAACGCAAACCAATGCTAAACCCTAAGATTTCTGTGGCGGTGTCCTGGACTGGCGCACTCGCTACATGGACGTTGCATGAGGTTCAGCAAGGGATCTCCATCACGGTGGGGATACTGACGATCATCTACACGTCCTTGCGGATTGAGTCTTGGGTGAACGCCTTCAGAACTTCAGGAAAGAGAAAGCGAAAGTCATGCGAAAACGATTGATTCTTGCCGTGGTTGCGCTTCCTTTAGTGGGATGCTCGACCTTCACCACAAAGCAACTCGATGAATCCAACGCCGAAACCGGACTCAGGAAGATCACCACGACCGTTAAGGTCCGCACGTTCTGGGATTCCAAGTCGGAACTTGCGAAGCTTAAAGCAACCTCGACCGACAAGAGCCAATCGGTCGGAGTCGGATCCTTTAACGGAGAAGCCCACGCCACCAACGCAGTCCTAGCGATTGAAGGCGTCGTTCGTGCCGCCGTAGAAGCGGCCGTCAAGTTTGGTGGAAAACCCTAACGACACATGGCATCGACACTACAACCCGTTTCCTGCGCCTGCTGCGAGCCCGAGGTCGCTACGACGACCACCACATCGTCGTCTGGGGCGTTGCTATCCTTCGCGTCGATGGCGGCGTTCTATGCGGCTAACGTGACGGGGATCCCAGCAAACGGTTGTGTTGAGATTTTGGGCTACTACAACCCCGGAGACGGCGGCGGTGGGCTGTTCCGCTACGACCCTCTGGATGTGTCTTCTCCTGACGACGGTGGTAGGATCCTGGTCAACGGCACGCGCAAGTTTAAGCGGGTCATCAACACCACGGACCCCATCCTTCCAGAGTTCTTCGGTGCCGTCGCTAACGTAGCCACCCAGGCGCAGGCCGTGATCAACACGGCGGCGTTCCGCAAGTGCGTAGCCTACTACAACCGCATCGATGCTCTGGGTGCTGCGGGATACCCTGACGCCTCTGCTTCCCCCTCGGCCTACACCTACTACATCGACAACGACATCCGCGTCACCAACGGGACTCGCATTCGTGGCGCTGGCAAGGGACGCACGTCTATCAAGCTGCTCGCCAACAACGCCCAGGTAGCTGCGCGGGTTGCTGCTGGCAACGGATACTTTTACGCGATCATCGAAACCAACACGGCAGCAGACGCTCTCGTTGGCGAGGTCTACGGCTTGCCCTACGGAAAGTCTGACAACGTGGTCGTCGAAGATCTGACGCTCGACGGCAACGCGAGCAACATTGCGGCGAACCGATGCACGATCCAAGGCACCGATGTTCGCGGGTGCAACTTCAACTGCCGACGCGTGCTGGTGACGGGGGTGTCGAGCTCATCCCCAGGATACAGCGGAACTGAGTGCTTCCCGATCTTTGCGACGTTCCATGCGGACACTACCGATGCCACGGGTCACAAGGTCGTGGATTGCGAAGTGACGGGCGCGGCCGACGGTGGAACTGCTGGCGGCGGTCGTGAGATCTCTGCGATCACGTTGAGCGGACGCTCGGGGTTGCTTGCTCGAGGCATCGTGGTAACCGGATGCTGGGTTCACGATATGACGATCACGGCGAGCCAACCGAGCAGCTTGCACGGCATTTCGCTAGGCTACTCTGAGGGGTCTCAGATCATCGGCAACGTGGTGTCGGACTTCGACGGCGCGGCAGTTTACATCGACACAGGGACGCTCAAGGAGTCGATCGTTGCGGACAACCTGTTCGATCAGGTTCGCTTCGGGGTCTACTACGCCTGCACACATTCTGGGGGCGGCGTCGGTTCGATCTACGTCGAGGACGCGCTGATCCACGACAACATCATCAACCTCATCTCGACGTCGAGGTCTGTGGACCCAGGCGTGGCTTTCTACGGGGTGGTGCTTGGCGTCAATGCTGGCGTCACGGAGCTTGTATTCAACCGCCTTGTGGTGCGCGAAAACACGGTCTATGGGACGGGTTTCACGCAGACGATCGCCAATTTGACGGGGGACACTACCAACGCATCCACGCTCGTTACCGGAGTCACGGCTGGAGTGATGCACGCAGGATACTTTGTGACGGGTGCTGGCATCCCAGCCAACGCTACGTGCTTGTTGGAGCCTGGAGCTTTGGACACGTTCTTCTACCTCAGTGCGGCTGCTACGGCTACGGCTACGGGGGTTGCGCTCACGGTAAGTCAGAAATACTACCCTAGAGGGTTCGGGCTGCTTGTCCCGGCTGCGGCCAACTACAGCGGCGTGTTGGTGCAGGACAACGTCTTTGAGACCCCCGATGTAGGCATCCTGACATCCTACTACTTCGCTACGACGCCATACTCTCTGGCTGGGTATTTTGCATTCACCTACTCGTTCGACGCAACCCGCGCCAAGTGGGCGTTCAATCGCAACAAGCTAGGCGAAGCGGTTCCAGCGACCGTCGTCTACTACAACTACTACCCCGCCTTTAAGCTTTTCGGCGGCGGCATCCGCAATGAGACGTTCAACCCGAACGAATGGCCTACAGACATTGACGAATCCTGGTACAACGAAACGACTCGGGCAAGATTTAGCGCCAAGAAGCTCTTCGATGAAGTGCCTTCAGGTGACATCCAGATCGGCATCCTCTACCAAGTTGCGCTCGGGTTGGCTAACACAGACATCGTCGAATACAACGACAACAGTGTAGCCAACTGTGCCACGACGAACACGTCCCCGATCATCACCGTTCCAGATACGGCCCAGTTGGGTTTGCGCTATCTGGTTGAAGGCTCAGGGATCCCGCTCAACAGCTACATCACGGAAATCAACGGTCCTACGACGGTCACGATCAGTCAGAACGCAACGGCTACAGCAAGCCCCGTCACGCTGCGGTTCCTGTGGCGTGCGGCGCTATCGGGCAATCGAGCTGGGGTTTGTAACTACACCAACGCGTCCACTAACGTCACATGTGCGGACACTTCGCTTTTGGGCATCGGTGAAGAGGTCGTGGACGCGGCGTTCCTGAACGCTGGAACCCGCATCTCGGCAATCACGGGTCCGACAGCTTTTACCGTGTCGGCCGCAGCCATCGCTACAGGAAGCTCGACGCCTTACATCAATCCCGCAGCGGGTGCCCTGGGCAACGGAGGAACTTTCGACGGCATCAACGGAGAGAGCACCTACACGGCAACCGGAGTCGCCAAGGTTTACGAGCACGTCTCCTATTCTTGGCAGATCGAGGGCAGCGACATTTGGCAATATGGGTCGGCTAGCACCTATGTTTCTGCGGCGATTCTCGACCGGGATCGCATGTTCTACGGCCACTTCTCTGTGGTTTTCGGGACCGACGATTCGGAGAAATACGTCTACCTCCCGGACCCTGCGGACTACGCAGGACGAGAGTTCTTCCTGGTCGTCAAGAAGGGCGCGACTACGGGAGCCCGAGCGATCAATCTGCGCGTCGGAACCCCGTCAGCTTACAACGTCAACAAGCTGCTGGCTCCCGGTGTAGAGTTCGAGACCGACGCTTCAGGCTACGTCAACACGGTCCCGCTTACTCGGCCCACTACGGGGGTTGCCCTGTCCGGTATCCGACTCCGCGCCCAGGTCGACGGCCTCGGGTGGATGCTCCAGGCACGCAGCTACGAGGCTGAGAGCAAGACCACGTTCACTCCGGTTACCACCGCGACAACGGCTACCCTGCTGGACTCCAACCACCAGCTCGAGGGCGTTGTTCAGGTCATCTTCGACACGACGGACACGGATAAGTCTGTTGCGTTGCCTGCCCCATCCGCAGCCTACGCTGGTCGCAAGTTCAAGCTGATCGCCTACAAGAGCGCAACGGCTGGATCTCGTAAGGTTTCCCTCGTCGTCAACGGCGGTGGGTCCACGATCTTGAATCCGTTCACCTCCACGGTGGTCGCCAGCTACGTGCTTTGCAATGTCGCCACGGGGGTCGTTGCGTGCGGCGTGGACCTGTTCTGCGATGGCACCAACTGGATCGTAACCCCGATAGTGCCCCTCCAGGTGTCCGAGGCATACACGGGTGGGTCAAGCTACGCTCTGACGAACGCCTACGCCAACGTCACTTTCGGAGGCTCGGCCCAGTCCGTTTCGCTCCCGATCCCAGGAACCTATCTGGTGACCTATTCGTATGGCGTTGCAGGCCCTTCTGCGGTAGCCCCACACCCCGTATACTCCAGGCTCAACGACTCTGTCGCGGGAGCCATTGCTAAGTCCGTTGCAGGATCCACTCCGCAGGACAAGGACGTCGACGACAGCGATCAAGTCACCAAGACGTTTATATACACCAGCACCTCGGCGCGGACGCTGACGTTGCAGGCGTATCAAGACACAGCAGCGACGGCTACTATATACAGTGACTATACATACGTAGGAGCTGTGCTGTTGAACCAATCCTGATGCTCGCTAACGCCAACATGGTTCTCGATGGGTTTCTCACCCTGGAGCAGGGTGTGGACAGCGGGAAGTCCCCGTCTTTGGTGGGCTCCAATCAGGCGGCGTATTCGCTCAACCTAACCTATCGTGGGGGATTCCCTACAACGCGCCCCGGTTGGATTACTCGGGACGACGACTGGGAAAGCGCAACGCAGAGATCCGCGTTCAAGACCGGGAAATTCCAGGGCGCGGGCGTCTACCATCCAGACTTCGGTAACGACGATCTCTTTGCGTCGGTGTCCGGTAGGATCTACCGATTCGTGTGGGGCGCGGCAAACACATGGACTGCCATGGATGTGACGCCGGGGATCACCGACGTCGACCCTGTAGGAGACCCCAACCCATCGCTGCTCCCTAAGGCCACGTTCTGCCAAGCGGAGAACTTCCTCCTGATTCAGGACGATTTCTCAACCTGCTTGATCTGGGATGGGTCTGTTCTACGCAGAGCGACTTATGGAGAGGTGCCGATCGGAAGCGTGATGACCTACGGTATCGGCCGTCTGTGGGTGGCTAGGGGGAACGAATACGTCGGTGGCGACATTGTGGGCGGTCCCAGCGGAACTGAAGCCAACGCCTATCGCGATTCGGTGATCAAGTTCACAGAGAACACGTACATTGCGGAGGGTGGTGCGTTCTCGGTCAATGGCAACATCACGTCGCTCACTTTTGTTTCGGACCTTGACACGGCGACGGGTGAAGGATTCTTGACCATCTCAACGCTTGATCGAGTCTACACCAACCGTGTCCCTGCCGATCGGCTATCCTGGAAGGATTTCTCAGAGCCCATCCAGAAAGTGATCCAACTCAACTACGGTGCTGCGGGAGACCGTTGCGTGACGGCCGTAAATGGGGACCTCTACTACAGGTCCACAGACGGAGTCCGTTCCTTGGTCATGGCGATCCGCAGGTTCCAGGAGCCCGGGAACACCCCGATCTCTGCCGAGGTGACACGACCCATCGAAGCGGATGATGTGTCCTTGCTCAACCACGCGTCCTCGGTGCTGTTCGACAACCGCCTGCACGTTACCGTCTCCCCCTACCGGACATCGAGCGGTGTGTGCTTTCAAGGCGAGGTGGTCCTAGACTTCGACATCGTCTCAGGCATCCGCAACAAGCTCCCTGCGGCTTGGGAGGGCGCGTGGAGTGGTCCCCAGATCTTGCAGTTGCTCAAGGCCCGTATCAACGGCGTCGATCGCCTGTTCGCGTTTGTGCGAACCAGCGCGGGAGAGATTGCCATCCAAGAGCGTAGCGTTGAAGAAACCACCGATGACGGTGAGTCTATCTCGTGGTTCCTGGAGACGTGCAGCTTCAAGGCTGGCTCTGCCCTGGAGTTGAAGAAGCTCTCGGGCGGTGACCTTTGGATGGATCGTATCGACGGCGACGTAGCGATGTCCGTGAGCTTCCGTCCCGACCAATACCCCGGCTGGGTAGCGTGGCACTCCTGGACTGAATGCACCACGGTTGCGGACTGCTTGCTCGTCGGTGGGTGTCTTCCCATGCTCAACCGTCAGCAGGGCTACTTCTCAAGGCGCAAGCTGCCCGAGCCTACGGAGTCGTGCAATTCGTATGCGGGTCGGCCATTCCGACTGGGCTACGAGTTCCAGTTCAAGATCCAAGGGTCTGGTCATTTGCGCTTGCGTAACTTCCGCATGATCGCCAACAAGGTGATTGACAACCCCAACGGTGATTGTCCTGGAACATCGACGTGTCAGCTGCTAGAAACATGCGCGGGTATGGATCTGTGATATGCCAATCAATCTTCCAATCCACCTCAATCCGTTCTCGTTTCCGTCAGGCTATTGCCCGACGTCGTGGAACCAGTTCGTCGCTGACTTCGTTGCTCGCACCACGGGATACCTAGAGGGAAGCTACAACACGTTCAACTACGGGCAGACTGCACCTACGGACCCGAACGATCGGATGAAGCCGTGGTTGAAGTTAGACACGAACGGGTTCCCCGTATCCTGGTATGTGTGGGTTGGCAACACGGTCGCTGCTTGGGTGTGGCCGCACGAGATCCAGGCGGGTAGCGGCTTTCGTCAGATCTACACAGGACTGCCTGCAACCATCGACACGCTTGATGGTGGGGAAGCTGGCGCTGTTACGGATTCCTCAGGTCCTTTCTGGGCAATCGACTCTGTGTTTGAGGCACGCTCTCCGATGGGTGTTGCTGCGGTGATCCCGGGGACGGCTACCCCCTTTCCGGTGACTACCAACTACGGCGAGGCGCAGCACACGCTCACCCTTGCGGAGATCCCCGACCATACCCATACGATTTCGGCAACGCCACCAACCTACGACATCAACGGAGCTAGCACGCGTACGTTGTTTGGCACGGGCGACTACTTCACGACAACGGGCAACACTGGAACATCTGGCGGTGGCGACGAGCACAACAACGTGCACCCTGTGATCGCCGTCTACTTCCTCAAGCGCACGGCGCGGATCTACAGGAGGGCCTCTTGAAGAAGACCCTTGGAGACGCGAAGCGAGAGCGCATACCCGAGCAGCTGTCCCTGTGTTCGGACAGCCCTAAGGTGGTCGCCTTTATCAACGAGGCGCAGCAGCGTTTGCTCCAGCGTCCCGAAAAGTTCTGGGGCACCTACGCACGCTACCGTTGCAACGTCTACGACAAGTGCCTCACATGGCCCCGGCATTTTGCTACGCTGGAACTGGCTGCGGTCAACAACACCCCTGTGGTGGTCCGCAACCTCTGGTTCGAGTTCTTGGAGTCTGGGTGGGGCATCCGAGACTGCGACTCCTGCGATCTTCAGATGCTCGACAAAGGCAACGCTGCGGCGTTTGAGGACATCTGCGGATCCAACAAGAAGATCAAGGTCTATTGCGACGTCACCGAAACCGCAGGCTCGCGCATCTTGCTCCAGGGTTACGACCAGAGCGGCAACTGGATCCGAACGATGGACGCAGGCAACTGGGTGGACGGGGAATATGTTCTTCTCAACGCCGTCACGCCGCAGATGACAGTCAACGTATTCAGCGCATTCACGGGTGCCATCAAGCCGCTGACCAACGGAACGGTTCGACTTTACGAATACGACACGACGCTTGCCACGCAGCGTCCGATCGCGATCTACGAGTGGGACGAAGAGGTACCCAACTATCGACGGTCCTTTATCCCTGGGCTGACGTTCAACGCCACCACGGGCTATGCCACGGTTGAAGTGATAGCCAAGCTCGACCACATCCCCGTCCGCAACGACAACGACTATCTGATCATTGGAAACATCCCAGCCTTGAAAGAGATGTGCCTTGCGATTAAGCACTACGAGGAGAACGCGGTGCAGCTCGGCCAGCTGGCTGAAGGTCGTGCCGTGCAACTGATGAAGAACGAAGCCCGTCACTACGAAGGTGCTGGTAAGGTCGTCCCTCTCCGCATGGAGGGCTCGACGTGGGGTGTAGGCAACATGCCGCAGGTTTATTGATATGGGACCGCTCGCACTACTTGGAATCGGCGCAGGAACCTCTTTGCTAGGGGGCCTTTTCGGCTCGGGCAAGAAGGTCAAAGTCCCGCAGTATCAGCGGACGGACATCTCGGGCGAGCAGAAGAAGGCCGTCGAAGGCAACCTCGCTATCCTGCCCGAGGCTGAGAAGCTCGCCACCAAGACCAACCTTTTCAACCAATCCCAGCTGATGGCCTCGCTGCGTGGTGCCGTCCCAGGCATCGACGCCATCCAAGAGCAGGCTTCTGAGAACTTGGTGAGCCAGTTGCGCGGAGAGATCCCCAAGGACGTCCAAGAGCAGATCCAACGCTCCGGCGCAACCAAGGCCCTTTATGGTGGGTTCGGGGGAAGTGCCGCTGGCCGGAACCTCGTTGCTCGGGATCTCGGTCTGACCTCCCTGGCGATCGCCGATAAGGCCCTGGATAGCACAAGCCGATGGATCGCTACAGCCAAGAACACGATGGTAGCCCCGCAGCTGGATGTCACTTCGATGTTCGTCACCCCGTCTCAGCGGATCGCGATCACCCAAGCCGACAACCAAGCGGAGTTCGGCCGAAACATGTCGGCGGCAACGGTGGCTGCACAGCCTGATCCTACGATGGCTGCACTTGGTGGAATGCTGAGTCAGGTTGGAGGGTTTGCTGTCGGTAAAGGCTTGGGTGGCTTGACGAGCCCTCCCCCAACGGCTCCGTCCACGGGCGGTCTTGAGTGGGGCTCGATGCCTAGCGCACCGTCCTTTGGTGGCAACAGCGGCTACAACACGGCCGTCACGCAACCTTTCGGTTGGAACATCGGCGGGGCGTCCCCGTGGAACAGCAACGGATTCTACACCCCGCAAGTCGGAAACCCAACCCTCATGGGGGCTTAGTTATGGCGAACGAATTTTCGGCAGGCTTTGGTCAGGGTTTGCAGTCGGCGCAATCCGATCGCGAATACCTCATGCAGAAGGCACGGTTCGACGCCGAGGCTCCGATGCGTGCCGCCCAGATCTCTTTGCTCGGTTCCCAGGTCAGGAGCGCCAACACCCGCGCCGTCACGGAAGCTCTCGCAGCGGAGAACGCCGTCAAGGCCCAGGAGAGCATGGCCGAGGCGTTGGACTTCTCCAGCCAAATCGCGGGTCAGTACACGCCCGAGAACGAGGCACGGCTCTATGGGTTTGTGAAGCAGAAGCCCTGGCTTGCGAACACCCCGTGGTTCACAGGGATGGCGAAAGACTTCGATACGTCTAGGACGTTGCAAAGCCGGGAAGACTTGCTGACTGACAGACTCAATTACGAGCGTCTCAACCGCGAGAAAATCATTCAGGGTCAGATGGACATCGAGAAGTCCAAGGAGGCTGCTCGAACGGCCCTTGAAGCAGACAAGGCTAAGGCTCGGGCGGATCTTGAGGAAGAGAAATCCAAAGGCAAGAAGGAGCCCTCGGCGTCGTCCAAGCTGGTCAACGAACGTGCCGGGATCGCAGCACTTCAGAAGGAAGGTTACACATACGCGCAAGCTCGCAAGAAGTATCAGTCCATGTCGGAGCTTGAGGCCCTACCTCCTGAGGATCCCCGAAAGACGTTGGAAGCGTTCTACGAAGCCCGAAAGTCGGAGCCTTCGTTGACCTATGAGCAGTTCACTGGGGAGCCCCGAGCAGCTAAACCAGCAGCTGCACCCAAAGGCTTCAAGGTCGTCCGCAAGTTTGACTTCACGCCGACGACCAAATAGGCTCCTTTGCAATGCCAAAGTATCTCGATGTCGATGGGGTTGGAGTCGTCGAGTTCCCCGACAACGCTCCTGACGAGTTCATCTCGGAGACGATCCGTCGAGAATACCCGAACGCCAAGGGTGCTGATCTGCTGGCACCTGAAGACGAAGCCCTGACACCCACTCCTGCAGTAACCCCACCTACGGATCGTTGGCTCGCTACGTCCTCCCTGTTGCGCGGCATCGACAACTTGCAGTCCTCCCTCTACGGAGCCGGGGCTGCGGCATCGCAAGCTTTGGGGGCTGAGAACGCACGGGATTGGTTTCTGACGGGCTACCTCCGCAACGTCAAAGAGGCTGAGGAGAATCCCGCGCGGATCAAAGACTTCACGAACATCATCGCCAAAGACGGAGGCATCACGGAGTCCATCTCCCGTGGAGCCACGTATGCTCTTGAAGGTATCTTTGAGAATCTACCCACGATGCTCCCGGCGATGGTGACGGGCGGCGGGGCTGCAATCCTGGCTACCGCTGGCAAGAAAGCCGCGATGACGGCTGCGGGAATGACGGCTGAACAAGTAGCTGCGGCCATCGCTAAACGCAGCTTGATTGCAGGAACTGCCGGGGCGTATGCGGCCAACGCGGCCCAAGAGATCGGTTCCATCACAGGGGACATTTACGAGAAGACCGGAAAGGTTGAGCCAGGGATCGCTGGGATCTACGGGGCTACGGCTGCGGGTCTCGAAACCGCTGCGGATCTAGCAGGTGCTGGCAAGCTCATGGATATTGCGGAGCGCAAGTTCCTGGCAAAGATGCTCGGGGAAGGCGTTGCTAAGGAAGTGTCCGGTAGGTTGTCCACTCGGGTCGCCAAGGGTGCGATCAACCAAGCCGGGGTTGAGAGTCTGACCGAAAGTGTCCAGACGGCCATTGAGCAAGCAGCGGTCTCCCACGCAGATCCCAACACCCCTTTCTGGACGCAGCAGAACCTCAACGCCATTGTCGATTCGGCTCTCAAAGCTGGCGTTGCTGGTGGTGCCTTCGGTGCAGCGACGGGTTTCAGGAAGCCTGCGACTGAGGCAGGAACCACGGTCGAGGACGTGCCGCCACCCACGGAAACCGCAGGCGAAGACGCTGGGATCCCATTGCAGGAGGACCTTACCCGAGCGGACCTTGAAAGAACCGCCATAGATTTGAGCAGGACGGCCCCTCTAACAGCTCAGGCAATACTAGAGTCCATCCCGGCTTCGACCCCTGTTCCTGAGGCTCCTGCTGCGCCTGTCGAGGAAACGGTGACCCCGGCCGCTCCTACGGTCGAGGAGATCAAGCTGGCTGTGGGCGAAGCCCCGGCTCTTGCGGTCGTCAGCGAACCCGACGCCGAGTGGAACGCTCGATCGTTCTTCGATCCCGAAACCAAGGAGCTCACGGGTATTGCGATCAATCAAGCCAAGGTCACCTCCGTTGCCGAGGCCCAAGACGTTTTCGAGCATGAGCTCTCCCACGGTGCGTCCGAGGACGGATCCATCGACAGTCTTTTGCAGACGCTGGCTCCCGAGGAGTCCACAGCCATCGATCAGGACATCGCCGCCCTAGGGTATGACCCCGAGGTTGTCGAGCGCGAGAAGGTGGCCCGTGCCGTGGACACCCTTCGCAAAACCTGGGCTGATCGCGGATGGTTCCAACAGGTGGTCGGCAAGGTGCTGGAGATCGCAAACAAGGCAGGCTTCAGGCTGACCCGACTCGCCGCAGAGTCCATCGCCATCAAAGCCGTTGCAAGGGCACGGACAAAGTTCCAATCAATTTCTCCGCAAGGAGAGGCCGTCACGGAGTCGCTACCTACGACTGTCGTCGGTGCTCCTGGGGTGGTGGCCCCGGGAGTTTCTCTCGAACCGGAGCCCCTCACAGAGGTTGAAGCAGCAGTCCCTGTGGTGTTGCCGATCACGCGCACGGACAAGAAGGGCGTCTCCAAGACCGAGGAGTTGAGACTCCCGGCCGCTAAAATGGAGAAGCTCCACAAAGATCGGTTGGACATGATCAAGAAACTGCGGGATTGTCTTGGGTTATGACGCTCGATGAAGAGGATCTCGATGAGTTGCGTGGCCTCGGTGCAGGGTCTCTCAAGGGCTCTACTCCCGAGGAGCCTGAAGACAAGGAGGACACTCGACTTGCGGAAGCTCTTGAAAAGCTGGCTGAAGTTCTTCGCAATCCGCCTGCTGCGAAAGCTCCTGTGGTCAATGTCTCCTCTCCTACGGTTTCTCCGCAGATCACGGTGAGCGAATCGGTTCGCAAGCCTCAGGCTTGGAGGTTCCAAATCTCGCGTGACCAATTTGGGCGCATGGAGCAAGTTCTAGCATGGCCAACGACAATACCCGAGTAATCAACCCCAACGTCGCCCCCGGTGGAAACGTCATCCGCACGGAGGACATCCAGGGCGTTCAGTTCCAAGCCGTCAAGCTGGTGTTGGGTGCTGTGAATATCGACGACGGCGACGTGTCGAGCTCCAACCCGATGCCCGTATCGTTGGCTTCAACTCCCCTGCCTCCCGGCGCGGCTACGGAAGCCACGCTGAGCGCGATCAACACGAAGACCCCGGCGCTCGGTGCAGCAGCTAAGGCTGCGAGTGTTCCGGTCAACATCGCATCCGATCAAACGGTGCCCGTAGAGTTGTTTGGCACCGACGACTCCGGTCAGATGCGAGCGTTCCACGCCGATACTGACGGACATCTTGAGGTCGCCATCCACGGGCCAAGGACGCCCTTTGGGGCTCTCCACACAGAGCGTCTCCATCCCATATTCCAAGCCGACGCAGTTTACGGTATCAACGCTCAACTCGCGCTAGCCAATACATCCGGATCTGGAGTTGCCACAGCCGAGAGCGGTCTCTTTAAGGTGGCTACCGGGACTACCATCTACTCGTTCGGTGTTGTTCAATCCCGAAAGCGCCTTCGCTACCGCCCAGGCCAAGGATCTTCCGCGCGGTTTACAACAGTGTTTCCTGCGTCCGCAGCCCAGAGTATCCTGGTGGCCGGGGTGGGGCATTCCGAGGACGGCTACTTCATAGGATACAACGGAACGTCTTTTGGGATCTTACACAGCTATCGAGGACGCCGCGAGATCCGAACGCTCACCATCACCACGGGATCCAGCACGGCAGAAAACGTCACGGTGCGACTCAATGGAACGAATTACTCAGTAGCCGTAACAACTGGCGGCAATGTCTACAAAACAGCCTATGAGATTTCTTTGGGGACGTATGCTGGGTGGACCGCAGAAGCTGTTGGTGCCACCGTTGTTTTCATCCGATCCAGCGCAGGTCTCGCGGACACGGGAACCTACACGTTGACGGCGACAACAGCTGTTGGGGCGTTCGCTCAGACACGCGCAGGTGTGGCTGCTACGGATGTGTGGGTGGCTCAGAGCTCTTGGAACGGCGACAAGATGGATGGAACCGGACCCAGTGGCGTGACGCTAGATCCGACAAAGGGGAACATCTGGCGAATCGACATGCAGTATCTAGGGTTCGGCACGGTCCAATTCTTGTGCGAGATAGCTCCGTCAGATAACAACCCCACTTTCGTGGTATGCCACACGATACGTTGGCCCAACTCCAATGCCCTAACGAACGTCCGAAATCCATCGTTTCCGTTCACCTTGGCGGCATACAGCGCGGGATCCACAACCAACCTAAACGTCTATTCAGGGTCTTTCGCGGGGTTTATCGAGGGGGATAAAGTTATGAACGGTCCTCGGATTACCTACAACAACACCATCACAACGGCGGGAGCCGTCAACTACCAAGCCTTGTTCACGGTGCGGAACACGCGATACTACAATGGTGAGGTGAACCAGAGCGTCATAAATTTGATCTCTTTCGCGGCAGCTTTGGAGCACACTCAACCGGGATCCATTTTTCTGATTCGCAACGGGACGCTCGGAGGAAACCCTAACTTTGTAAGCGCAGGCCCGACGTCGTGCGCCATGGTGGACACGGCAGCCACAACGGTAACGCCAGCATCCACCTCAGACCTCTTGATCTCTATCCCGCTACCTAAGATAGGTAGCGTTCAGCTTCCCGTGTTAGACGAGCTGACATTGCAGCCCGGGGAGTGGGTTACGCTCGCCGCTAAGATGTCCAGCGGAACAGCGTCCCACTGCTCGGGGTCGCTCAACACCCGCGAGGACCAATGATCCCGCTCCTGTGGCAATGGTGGGAGGCCCCGATCGTGATCCCGGGTGGGCGTAGCAGGAATCGCCGGGAAGAGCCTGCCCCTTTGCGACCGCCGCCATGGGACGGGGAGGACGAAGATTTTGAAGTGGTAGCCGTGCTGACACGGTGGTTAGATCGAGAACAATGAGAACGCTGCGTGATTGTCTAGAACAGGCGATGCCTCCCAAGGGCAAGCGTCCCTCTGCGTTGTTCAAGTCCGACAGCAAGGCTTTGATGGATCGGATGCAATCCTACGTCAAGGACGGCTACGATCCGCAGAAGGCATCCGTCGCAGCACTCGATTGGTTGGAGAGCCAGATCCGATCCCAGCTCTCCGACGTCTACACCCAGGTCGGCAGGAAACAACAAAATGAAAAAGAAACCAGAAGCCAAGGAAACCAAGAAACACGAAATGAAGGAGCACAAGGCGAAAGCCAAGGGCAAAAAGACGAAGTGCTGCAAGTAGGTCTCTCGCCTGACGAGATCACTCGGGATAGTAGGGTCCTCGACCCTGAGTTGATTCGCCGCCTTGAGTCTGAGCCCAAGATCAAAGCCTTCCGGTCCATGCAGGTTATCGACGGCAAGCTCTACCCCCCAATGTCGGCTAAAGTCGGGGGCGTGCTCCGCGAACCTACCAACATTGGGGAGTGGGTTCAGGCCGACGAGAACCCTGAGCTCATCGACAAGGACGGAAGGTTCAAGCTCGACAAGGGTAACAAGAAATCTGTTCCCGCACGGTACAACCCCTACATACACTCCTCTTGGTCTCCGTTGAACGATCAGTTTTCGGAAGCCTACAACCGCCCAAACTTGGTCACAGTGGAGGTCGAGATACCCAAGAGCGAACTAACCAGCGGCTACAAGGCAGACAAAGCCAAGGACGCTGTCGGTGAGGTTCAGTGGCCTGCGGGGCCTGTGAGCCGTCAGTTTCCTGCAGACAAAAAGCGCACCGTAATCCTATCCCGATGGGCCAAGGTCACGCGTATCGTGTCCGACAGCGAGGTAGCTACGAAAGTGGCAGAAATGCTAAAGGGTCTTGGGGTGACTGTCCCGTGGAACGTCGTCACCCCGTCGCTGAACGAGGAGCTTCGCAACAAGGGTGTTGCTGTGGCTGACCGACCTGCCGTAAGGGAGTCCCGCGTCACACCAACCCAAGACATCCGCGAGTCCCGCACCAACCCGTCCTACCAAGGCACGGGGGAGACCAAGCCTTCGGAGA
>Ga0181363_1000072_pt1 | contig 29468 bp, 34 predicted proteins | sample Fa13NDMLBSN_FD_130109 | JGI IMG/M metagenome (GOLD analysis project Ga0181363, IMG submission 130109) | Freshwater viral communities from Lake Michigan, USA - Fa13.ND.MLB.S.N | ecosystem: Environmental > Aquatic > Freshwater > Lake | place: USA: Michigan | collected 2013-09-23
AGGAGCCATCATGTCTGACATGGCAAAACAGGCCCGCGCGGCCATGAAAGCAAAGGCCAAGAGCCTTACTACAGCCGACCCACACCAAAAGGTTGATTCGTCCACTTGGACCCCGCCAGAGCCGTTGAACACGACTGCCAAGACTGGGATGCGTCCCGTCAGCCGCCGTGCATTTAAGGCGGGTGGTAAGGTTGAGGGCGAAAAGGCCAAGTGCAACATGGGTCGCAAGCCGCGTAAGTCCGGTGGCGAAGCTACAAGCTGGGTTAACGCTAAGATTAACCGTAACGTGAAAGATGCCAACGAAGAGCGTGAAGGCATCAAGCACGTTGGTGGCATGAAGAAGGGTGGCCGTGCAAAAAAAGAAGAAGGTGGTCCAGCCATTAAAAAAATTCCTATGGGACAGTCTGGGTTGAGCCCTGAAGACAAGGCTGCGTGGGATAAGAAGCTCGAAGCGCCTTATACTGGCCGTCCGTTTGGCAGTGCAGATAAAGTTACCCCACAGTCAAAAACCACTAAAGAACTTAGCGGACATTTGTCGTTTGGTGGTGATTATAAAAAAGGCGGTCGTACAAAACGCAACACCGGCGGCGGCACCTTTACCAAGGGCGGCAAAGACTATCGCATGACCCCGAATGGCCCTCGTCCGCTTGAGGATGAAGGTCCAGCTCCTAAACAGCCCCCGATCCCGCAGCGCCCTCAGCGCGAGCCGGAAAAGGGAATGACGGGTGAGGAGGCTTCAGAGTTTATGAAGGCTCGCAAGTCAGGTGGCCGCGCCAAGAAAGCAGGCGGTGGCGATCTTGAGGCTTACGGCAAGGGCGTTTCCGGCGCTGCTGACATGATGAAGAAGGCATCGGCTCGCGCTGGTGTTCCCGGTGGCTTGTATGGCTCTGGCTTTACCCGCGTTGGCGCAGGCAAGCTTTCGCCGGCTGGCGCGGCAATGCCCATGACCCGCATGAAGAAGGGCGGCAAGGCGGAAGCCAAGGAAGAGAGCTACAACGCTCTTCGCGCCAAGGGTGGCACTCAGGTCATGGGTAGCTACAAGAAGGGTGGCGAGGCCAAGCATCCTGATGAGGCTATGGATCGCGCTCTCTTCAAGAAAATGGAAAAGGCTGAAGCCAAGAAGGAACGCCGCGAAGATGAGAAAGCCGATAAGGCGCTTATCAAGAAAATGGTGAAGCCAGAAGCTCGCACAGGCCGTGCATCCGGCGGTCGCACCAAGACCAAAGGCAAGACCAACATCAACATCGTCATTGCTGCCGGTAAGCCTGCCGGTCAGGGCGATATGATGCCTCCGGGCGGTCCTACGCTTCCTCCGGGCATGGGCGCTGCACCTGGCGGCCTTCCGATTCCGGTTCCTGCTGCTGGCGGCGCTGCCGGTGGCGCACCGATGCCTATGCCGATGCCTATGCCTATGCCTGCACCAGCGCCCGCTGCTGGCCCGGCACCTACGCCTCGCAGGGATGGCGGTCGCCTTACTAAGCGCGCAGCGTCCTACAAGGACATGGAAGCAGGCGCAGGCTCTGGCGAGGGTCGTCTTCAGAAGACGGACATTGCCAAGCGCATCCCAAAGCCAACCGAAAATGGCGTGATTGGCACGACGAACCTTGGCTATCCTAACAAGGTGCCGGGTGCTACCGGTGGCCGTACAGCCCGCAAGGCTGGTGGTAAGGCTTATCGTTCGTACAAGGACATGGATGCTGGCGCGGGTTCCGGCATGGGTCGTTTGGAAAAGACGGAAATCCAAGCGCGTAAGGGATGATTCATGGACGGGCTGGGGTAAAACTCAGACAACCGTGAATCGGGTGGAAGCAGGGTCCCCCCTCTTGCTTCCACCCTTTCATAAGGGGGGCCGTTGAGGGGAACGGTTATGGCTACGACATATCAAGCCTACTACAGGCATGAATTGAATAAACTTCTGAATGAAGAAATACAGCGAATGACAGATAAAGTGACTGGTTCTTACCAAGCAATCACTGATTTTGCTGACTACCGATACCATATCGGAGTCATCAATGGACTTCGTAAGGCTTTAGAGCTTTGCGATGAAGCGGAAGCCGTTGTTAACGGCAAGGAGTAAAAGGGGAAAACGATGCCTTACATGGTTATGGAACATGGTGAAGACCCGGCCAAGCCGTTGCTTGAGCAAGCTGGTGATCTTGCCAACGTAGAGGTCTTTAATAACCAGCTTTTAGTGGCTGTTTATGTCCGTCCTCAGAAAACAAAGTCAGGAATTTACCTTACCGACAAAACGACTGACGAAGATCAGTATCAGTCCAAGGTTGGTTTGGTGTTGAAGAAGGGTCCATCTGCTTTCAATGACGCAACCGGCGAATGGTTTAACGGCGTCACCATTAACGAAGGCGATTGGATTGTATTCCGCCCATCTGATGGGTGGAGTGTCACCGTCAATGGGCAAATTTGCCGTATGATTGACGATGTGAACGTCAGGGGTCGCATTGATCACCCTGATCGTGTGTGGTGAGGAGAAAACTCATGGATAACAAAGACGAACAGATGGAAATTGATCTTGGTGATACGCCAAAAGTAGAAGCCAAGGTTGAAGAAGACCCGGTAATTGAGATCATAGACGAAAATGCGCCTGAAACCCCGGTTGTTGAGGCTAAAGAGCCTGCAAAAACCAAGGTTGTTGACGAAAAAGACCCTGAAGAAGCGCTAAAAACGCTTCAAAAGAAGCTTGATAGCGAGCGCAAAGCCCGTGAAGAGGCCGAACGCCGTGCGCAGGCTGCTGCTGGCGAGGTTTCTGAGACAAATATGCACCTTGTAGCGACTGCTATTGAGACAGTGAGCCGCGAACAGGACATGTTGAAGGCTCAACTTCGCGATGCAATGGCCATTGGCGACTTTGACAAGGCTGCTGACATTCAGGCTGCTATGGTTGCTAACACAACCAACCTTAAGCAGCTTGAACGTGGCTTCGAGGAAATGAAAAACCAGCCTCGTCAGCCGGTTCAGCCTATGCCGCGCCAAGAAATCACGGTTGATGACCTTATTGATAAGGTTACGCCGCGTTCTGCTGAATGGTTGCGTTCAAATCGGGAAGCAATTCCTGATACCCGTGCCATTCGCATCATGGGTCGCGCGCATGAAGACGCTATCGACATGGGCATCATTCCTGAATCGGATGAGTATTTCCGATTTGTGGAGGGCCGTCTGGGCATTGGCAAACAGGAACAGCGTTACGAGGATGCATCCTCTGGCGCGGCAAAGCCTGTGAAAAGCCGACAGTCACCGCCTGCTGCACCGGTTTCTCGCGAACCTGTTGGGGCATCTAGCCGTCCCGGCACGATCCGTTTGACCGCCGCAGAGGTGGAAGCAGCCAAAATCAGCGGTATTAGCCCTGCTGAGTATTACAAAAACAAACTTCGCGATCAGAATCGCCTGAACTAAGGAGAAAATCATGGAAAATACAGCAACTACCCCAAAGCGCCGTGGTCGCCCGCCCCGTCCTGCTAAGGATTTGTTGGCAGCAGCGCCCGCAGAAGTCGTTTCTGAAGCCGTGGCGCGGCCAATTGAGCGCCCTGACATGAGGCCAAACATGCGTGAAGAAGACCCGCGCGTTGCCGCAGCCCGCCGTGCAGCCGAAATCCGTGCTAATCAGGTTCAGGATGATGGCGTGGATGAGTTTAAACTGCCCCCAGCGCCTGATGGTTGGACCTATGAATGGAAAACCAAGGCTGTTTTGGGCCAAATTAACCATGCTCACATGACGGAACTCTACCGTCAGGGCTGGGAAGAGGTCCCAACTGCGCGTCACCCGGAAGAAATGCCATTTGACGGCAATTATCCGACAATTGAGCGCAAAGGCATGGTCCTTATGCAGCGTCCGACTGTGATTGTGGAAGAAGCCCGCGCCATGCAGCTTATGAAAGCCCGCAGTCAGGTTAAATTCAAGGAAGAACAGCTTAATGGCCCGCCGGAAGGTGGCCTTGGGCATCGTGATCATGCTCAAGTTAAGCCTAAAATTACAAAAGGGTTTGAACCGATCCCTGTCCCTAAAGAGTAACTTTTGAAAATGGCCCGTGCAGTTCTTCTGCTGCTTTGCAATATGCTGCATGGGCCTCTTCAGGTGTAGTAAAGTTACCTAACCATTTTTGTTTTTTATCAACTACAATTCTAGCGCGCCATTTCTTAATTCTTTTGTCGTATCCAACCCCCTTTAGCCCAGCCAAATTATCCTTTCTAACTTTAGCGTTCTGGCAATTTTGATCATGTGTTGCAACACGAAGGTTTGACAGTCTATTATCTGACCTGTTGCCATTGATGTGGTCAACTTGATCTGTTGAGCTAATTGAAGTTCCACTGATAATCATAGCAAGCCTGTGCGCTAAATAAGATTTGCCATTGAGAGTTATCGAGATATATCCGCGATTGTGCTTTGTTCCTGCAATGTCTCCTTTTTTTATATGCCCTTTCTTATCTACTTTCCATGTAAACAAACCTGTTTTTGGGTCATAAGCTAGTTGCTTGTGTAATCCATCCATATCCATAACAGCCTCCAGCTACTGCATGAGCATAATGGAGTATGCTTAACAGTTGTCAAGCGTAATTTATTTATGTATTGTTTCTGTTAATTCTCCCCGGCGTGAGAATTTCGCCTGTTTTGTCCTCGTAGTTGCCCCGGTGTGCGACGAAAGGGATGCTCCTGAAAAGGAGTTGCCATTATGGCAAACACTAATGCCCCCTTTGGGTTTTCTCAGTACAGCGGCACTGGTTCGGCCCCGACCTATGAACAGGTTCCGGTCCAGATCGCCTACAATGCTTCCGCCATTTACTATGGCGATCCCGTAGAACCCGATGCAAATGGTCAGGTTATCCGTGGTGACGGCACGACCGCTGCTGCTGGTATTGCTGGCGTTTTCGTTGGCTGTAAGTACCTTTCGGTCGCCCAGAAGCGCACCGTTTGGTCCAACTACTGGCCGGGCTCTGATGTTTCTTCTGCCAACACGGTTGAAGGCTACATCGTCAACGACCCGAACGCTAAGTTTGTGGTTCAGACGGGCTCGACGGGTGCAACCCAGTCCACTGTCAACTTGCTCATCGGCTATGACATTGGCACGGGCAACGCAAACAATGGTCTGTCGGGCGCTTTCGTTGATGTAACGACTGCGGCTGCTGGCACCACCACCCTTCCCTTCCGAGTTATTGGCCTTGTCACTGAGCCTCCGGGTTCTGCTGGCACTGAGGCTGGCGCGTACAACCGCGTCATCGTTGCGTTTAACAACGTGACGACCAAGAACGCCACCGGCATCTAATAGGAGTTAGGGACCATGGCAGTTAATCTTTCAGCCATTAAAGACCTTCTCCTCCCCGGCCTCCGTGGGGTTGAAGGCAAGTACGAGATGATCCCGTCTCAGTACGACAAAATCTTCACCAAGCATGAGTCGCGCATGGCTCTGGAACGCACTGCTGAAATGCGTTTCTTGGGTCTTGCACAGCTTAAGACCGAAGGCGGCCAGACTGCTTTCGATAACAATGCTGGTGAGCGTTACGTGTATAACCAAGAGCATACTGAAATTGCTCTCGGCTACGCGATTACTCGTAAGGCCATTGATGACAACCTCTATAAGACCCAGTTCGCTCCGTCGAACCTCGGCCTTATCGAGTCCTTCCAGCAGACGAAGGAAATCTACGGCGCGAACATCCTCAACACCTCGACCACCTACAATGGTGCCGTTGGTGGTGACGGTAAGGCGCTTGTTGCTAGCGATCACCCGATTGATGGCAGCACGGTTTCCAACTATGCGACGAGCGAACTCAACGAGTCGACTCTTCTGAACAGCATGATTGCAGTTCGTACGAACTTCAAAGATCAGGCTGGCCTGAAGGTGTTTGCTCGCGCGCGTAAGCTCATCGTTCCGCCGCAGCTTGAGCCTGTTGCAATTCGTCTGACGAAGACTGAACTGCGTCCTGGCACGGCAGACAATGATGTCAATGCGATCATGATGACCTCCGGCGGCCTGCCTGAGTCCTACATGGTCAACGACTTCTTGACCTCTGCTACGGCTTGGTTCCTGCTTACGAACATTGACGGTCTCTCCTACATGGAGCGCGTGAAGTTCGAAACAGATATGCAAGTCGATTTCGTTACAGATAACCTGCTGGTTAAGGGTTACGAACGGTATTCGTTCGGCTATTACAATTGGCGTGCCATTTATGGCTCGATCCCATCGTAATCGTAAGAGGGTGGGGGTTCGCTCCCACCCTTTTCATCTTGGTGTATAGTTCACGTTGACCGGCCAAGCGGACTTTGCACAGACAACGTGGACGTAAGTGCAGGAGGACCCTATGGGTACGACTACTTTTACCGGCCCGATCAAGGCTGGTAACATCCTGAACACCAGCGGTTCTACGCTTGGTCAGGATGTCACCAATGTTGGTTTTGTTGTCATGGCGCAGTCTTCTGCGGTGACCCAAGCCAGCGGCGCAACTAGCATTGTGATCCCCGCCAATAGCCAAATTCTTAGCATCAGCGTGATGGTTACGACTGTATGGGATGGTGCTGCCACCACCTTTGGAGTTGGAACCACTGCGTCTGCCACCTTCTTGACCGCCGCAGGCGCTCTTGATGGTGCGGCTGTCGGCCCCTTGTCGGCAACGCCCGGCACGGATGCAACCCGCGCAGGAAACTGGAATGATGTTGGCACGACTGATCGCAAGATCGCTGTCACCTCTACCAACACCGGTGCTGGCGTGGGTGTCATCACGGTCACTTATATTCAGGCTCGTAACCTGACTCCGTAATCTAGAGCTATAGGAGGCTCACATGAAGGGTCGTAGCAAGCGTGCAAGCGGTGGCGTCAACCAGATGGCGCAGGATGCTGGCAAAAAGAATCTCCGTTACACCTACCAGTCTAATGTTCAGGACGAAGCCGAAGAGCGTAAGCGCGGCGGCAAGACCATGGGCAAGATGGAAGGCAAGAAGTCCAAGGCTAACATGGGCCGTCCTGCCCGTAAGTCTGGCGGTCGCGCTGGCTCGAACATGAGCCCGCTTTCGTCGGCTGCTAAGGGAACTCCGGCTCCGGGCCGTAACGTGTCTGGTAGCCTTGATTAAGAGGGGTCCCCTCCCTGCTCCTTAAGGCTATCAGGGCGGGGGCTTCATGCCCCCGCTTTCACTAGGAGAGCACCATGGCACGTACTCCTGCATGGCAAAGATCAGAAGGTAAGTCGCCGTCTGGTGGCTTGAATGAAAAAGGCCGTGCAAGCCTACGTGCTGCCGGTCATGACATTAAGCGACCCCAGCCAGAAGGCGGATCGCGCAAAGACAGCTTTTGCGCCCGTATGACTGGTATGAAGCGCAAGCTTACTGGCTCGGCCAAGGCTGCTGATCCCGACAGCCGTATCAACAAAGCTCTTAGAAAGTGGGACTGCTAACATGGCAGATAAACCTTTTTGGGAGCAAAAAGCTCCGAAAGATGCTAAAGTGAAGCATCTGAGCCGCAAAGAAATTCAATCAGCTAAGGCGAGGGCAAGAGCCGCAGGGCGGCCTTATCCGAACTTGGTTGATAATGCAGCGGTAGCCCGCAACAAGGGGAAGTGAAATGCAGTATAAAGACCTTGTTAAAACCGGAACTGGCCGCAGCGCTATCTGTGTTGTTGATGACTTCCAGACGCCATTCAATGTTGGTATCGCTGTTTCGCTTGCTGCGACTGCGACTTTCACCGTTGAATATTCGCTGGATGATCCGAACGCTGCTGGTTATTCCCCTGCAACGGCATCTTGGTATGTCGCATCCGGCTTTACATCTGGCTCGACCGCAATCGCAGGCGCATTGACAGTCCCTTGCCGTGCAATCAGCCTAAATGTTAGTGCAAGCACTGGCGCGGTGACGGCTAAGATTGTTCAGGCTGGTCCTGCCTAATAGGAGAGCCGCATGGCTAGTAGCGGCACATACACGTTCAACCCTGGCTTGGGTGAGCTAACGCTGTATGCGTATAACCTTATCGGTATACGCAATACGGCTGTTTTGCAGGAACATATGGAAGCTGCCCGCATGGCTTCCAACATGATGCTGGCGCGGTGGTCTAATCAGGGCGTCAACTTGTGGGCTGTTGATCTTGTCACGACCGCACTTGTGACTGATCAAGCTACATATCCAGTTGATGCTAATACGGTGATGATCCTGGATGCCTATGTCGTTAATGACGACAGTGGTGCTAACATTGACCGTATTATTCTCCCAATCAGCCGCACTGAATACGCAAGCTATCCAAACAAGGAACAACAGGGCTTTCCTACTGTTTTTTGGTTTGATCGTCTGCTAAACCCAACGGTGACTTTGTGGCCCGTCCCGAACACGGACAATGGCCCACAGTCTCTCAAATACTACCGCGTTCGTCGTTTGCAGGATTCAGGCTTGCAAAACGGCCAGCAAGTAGAAATTCCGTATCTGTGGCTTGAGGCGTTTGCGTATGGACTGGCCTATCGTCTGGCTCAAATTTGGGCTCCTGCTATTGCGCAGACGATTAAGCCTATGGCTGATGAATCGTATCAGATCGCAGCAGACCAGAACGTGGAACAGGCCCAACAGTATATCTCGCCTATGATCTCTGGCTATTATAGGTGATAGATGGGATACGCATCACGGTCAGGACGAGCTAAAACAGACCCTCGCAACCCAAGGGCGTTTGCGATCTGTGACCGTTGTGCGTTGTGGTACAACCATCATCAGCTTAAGTGGCAGTATGATTGGGCTGGTGCATCGCTAATTAACAAGCGCATTCTGGTTTGCGATACGTGCTATGACGAACCGCAAAACCAACTTCGTGCGATTGTTTTGCCGGCTGATCCTGTGCCGATTATCAATCCGCGTGTGGAACCATACGCATGGGATGAAATAGATCGTCGTCAGTTGTCTGGCTATAATGCTGTCAGCCCAACGACTGGTATCCCGATCCAGCAAGGCGACACGCGCGTCACATCGGAAAACAATCTTCCGACAGAAGACAAGCGCGTCACCCAGCAAACGGGTGCAGCTTCAGGTTCACTGAACGAGAAACCCGGCACTGACCCGAATGCGGTGACGTATCGTGACATCCTGAATGTTGCGAACAATGGCATTGGAATTATCCGTGTCACTGTGAACAACACAAATGGCATGATTACGGGGCAGAAGGTGACTGTGCAGGATGTCACTGGTGTGCCTAATGCCAATGGTGACTTCACAATTACTGTTGTGAACACCTCCCAATTTGAGCTTCAGAATGCGCTCTTCACCGGCACTTATACTGGCGGGGGTTATGTCATTAATAACCCAGCGTTGCCGTATCAGTTTGCTGAAGTGCCTAAAACGGGGCCGCTGTGATGCCAAGGTACGCCAGTAATATCCAAATCCCCAATCTTCCGGTTGCTATCTCATTGAATGGCACGGAACAGGTTGAGATCGTTCAGGCTGGAACTTCAGCACGGACAACTACCCAAGCCATCGCAAATCTGGCTCAGATTACCACCGCGCCAAACTACACAACGGCACAGAAAAATGCCTTGTCGGTTAATACCGGTGCAGTTGTATTTGACACGACATTGCAGAAGCTTTGCGTCTATACTGCCACTGGTTGGCAGACAATTACGTCAGTGTGACGCATGGCAAATGCTCAGATTCCCGGACTCCCAGTAGCAACTTCTCTGTCAGGAACAGAAGAGCTTGAGATTGTTCAGGCTGGCGTATCTCGTCGCACGACTACTGGCGCGGTTTCTGGCCTTACCCCTGGCCCTACCGGCCCAACTGGCACCCCCGGATTAACTGGTCCCACAGGACCCACTGGTCAGACAGGAGCTACCGGGCCGCAAGGTGACGTTGGTCCTACCGGCCCTGGCGGTCCTACCGGGTCAACTGGTTCTGTTGGGCCTACGGGTCCTACGGGTCCAACTGGCCCCACAGGTGCTGCCTCTACAGTTCCGGGTCCTACCGGCCCTACTGGCCCCACGGGACCAACTGGACCAACCGGCCCGACCGGACCCACCGGACCTACTGGTGCTCAGGGTGATATTGGGCCTACCGGGCCAACTGGGCCTACGGGAAATCCCGGTCCTGTTGGACCTACCGGACCCACGGGGCCGCAGGGTGATGTCGGACCTACTGGGCCTACCGGACCTACCGGTCCGCAAGGCGTGGTCGGGCCAACGGGTCCAACCGGGCCTACCGGCGATCAGGGTATTCAGGGCATCCAAGGTCCGACCGGACCTACGGGACCAACAGGCGATACTGGGCCGACCGGACCTACGGGTGACATCGGACCAACGGGTCCGACTGGCGCGGCATCTACGGTTGCTGGCCCGACTGGTCCCACAGGTCCGCAGGGAACATCATCTAATCTGTTCCTGTACCGCGCCAATACAGCGGCGACTAGCGGTTATCCGGGTGATGGTGACATCATTTGGAACAACGCTACGCAGACCAGCGCAACCTCAATTAATGTCAGCCATCTGACTGACAACAACATTGACGTTGATATTTTCTTGGCGTTGCTCACCGACACAGAGCAATTCGTCATTCAAAGCCAAACAGTCAGTAGCGATAATCAGGTTTGGCAGATCAACGGGACGCCAACTGTTTTTAACCCCGGCACAGCTACGGCTTACTGGTCGTATCCGGTTACGCTGGTTTCATCTTCTGGCGTGGGAACAACTGGTTTTGCGAACACTGCGCCATTGTTCTTGGCGCTGGTGAATGGCGTTTCTGGTCCGACCGGACCTTTGGGGCCAACCGGCCCGACCGGTCCAACCGGGGATATCGGGCCAACCGGTCCTACTGGACCCACCGGCTCGGCAAGCACGGTCCCCGGCCCCACAGGGCCAACCGGAGACATCGGCCCGACTGGCCCCACAGGCGCGCCTGGTTATATCGGCATGGATGGACCGACAGGTCCGACCGGCCCGACCGGAAACCCAGGTCCTGCTGGCCCAACCGGGCCTACCGGGCCACAGGGTAATGTTGGTCCTACGGGGCCGACTGGGCCGACTGGTCCGCAGGGTGTTCAGGGAAATGCTGGGCCTACTGGGCCTACGGGAACGGCTGGAGGCACTGGACCGACTGGCCCAACTGGTCCAACTGGTCCTCAAGGTGATCCTTCTACTGTTGCCGGACCTACTGGCCCCACTGGTCCGACTGGAAGTACCGGACCAACTGGTTCAATCTACCCAACAGGTGGATCGCCGGATCGTATTTTCTATGAGAATCAGACAACGATTACTCAGAACTATACGGTCAGCACAAACTACAATGCTGGTACGTTTGGCCCAGTGACGATCAACGCTGGCGCGGTAATTACAATTCCATCGGGTAGTGTGTGGACTATCGTGTAAGTAGGCATCAAGGGGGATTTCAATGCCTAGTAGCGACATCAAGGGCAAACTCCAAATTCAGGAGTTTGTCCGACAGCACAAACATGATCGTATTCTTGATATTGGCTGTGGCGAAGGAACATACGCAAAGTTGTTCCCTGAATCTCACATGACAGGCGTAGAGATTTGGAAGCCATATGTTGATCAATACAATCTAAACGATCTGTACTCTGAGCTTCACAACGTAGATGCGCGCTTCTGGGAGCCAGAAGAACAGCGTTGGGATGTGGCTATTGCTGGCGATGTGCTTGAGCATATGTCTGAAGAGGAAGCCAAGCGTCTTTTTGACAAGCTGCGGCTGTGTGCAGATTTAGTCATCGTCTCTATTCCATTTAACATGGAACAAGGCGCATGGGGCGGCAACCCTTATGAACGTCATGTCAAAGATGATTGGACGCATGAAGAAGTAAAGCGCGTCTTTGGTGATCCTGAATGGTGTCACATTGATCATCCTATTGGGGCCTATGCTTGGCGGGGTAAAGCTAAAGAGCGCCTGAAGATTTGCGTGTATGCGATCAGCAAGAATGAAGCGCATTTTGTGCAGCGGTTCTGCGAGTCTGCTAAAGATGCTGACATGGTTCTTATCGCAGATACGGGGTCAACAGATGGACTTCCTGACGAAGCTCTCAAGTATGGTGCTACCGTTCACCATATCTGCATCACTCCATGGCGCTTTGATCTGGCTCGTAATGCCGCTTTAGCGCTTATCCCACGTGACATGGATGTCTGTATCTCATTGGATATTGACGAAGTTCTTCAACCGGGATGGCGCGAAGAGATTGAGCGTGTGTGGAAGAAGGGTGAGACAACCCGCTTGCGTTACATGTTTGACTGGGGTTGCGGCATTCAATTCTATTATGAGAAAATCCATGCGCGTCACGGCTATATGTGGCACCACCCGTGCCATGAATACCCCATCCCAGATGGTCGTATCACAGAGGTCTGGGCGCAGACGGATATGCTTTTGGCTGTCCACTACCCAGACCCCACAAAGTCTCGCGGCCAGTACATGGACTTGCTTGAATTGTCCGTTAGGGAGGACCCGGAATGCCCCCGGAATGCCTTCTACTACGCCCGCGAGTTGAGCTTTCATGGTCGTTGGCGAGAAGCCATTGAGGCTTGCGAAAAGTATCTAAAGCTGCCCCGCGCCACATGGATGAATGAGCGCTGCTATGCCTACCGTGTCATGGGCCGGTGCTACAATGATTTGGGTGAGCCTTGGAACGCTGAAAAGGCATTCCAAATGGCTGCATCCGAAGCGCCAGATACCCGTGAGCCATGGTGTGAACTTGCAATGCTCATGTATCGGCAACATCGCTGGGAAGAGTGCTTTGCCTATGCCATGCGCGCTTTGCGGATTACGGATAGACTGAAGGTTTATACCTGTGATCCTCTGGTTTGGGGGTTCCAGCCCCATGATTTGGCGAGTATTGCAGCTTGGCATCTGGGCCTCCATCAGAAAGCTCTAGAACAGGCAAAAATTGCTCATGAAATGGAGCCTAATGATCTTCGCTTGAAGCAAAACCTAGAGTATATTCAGCGAGCTATTGAGGGGGACAAACAAGAGGCGGCTTAAATGGATGGGCAGACCCTTATCAATGCGGCTTTCGGCATTATTCTAGCTGGTGGTGGTTGGTTTGCCCGTGAGCTTTGGGGTGCGGTTAAAGAACTGCGGAACGACATCCATAAATTGGAGGTCGATCTGCCCAGCAATTACATCCGCCGAGATGAGTTCCAAGAAGGTATCAAAGAACTTAAAGACATCTGCCGTCAAATTTTTGACAAGGTGGACAGTCTTGAAAAACGAAAGGCTGACAAGAATGGACTATGACAACATAACCAAGCCAATTGCAGTGGCGACCGCTTTGATGAGTGCGGTTGGCGGGGGTTATGCGCTTGTCGATAAGTTTGGTTGGCTGAAAAAGGATGTTTTGAAGTGGCATGCTGACCATTTCGAAATTTCAAATGGCCCTGCTTCCGAGCCATTTAGGGTCATAGTAGCAAGGCAAAAAATTCGGGATGATTGTTCAGTTGAAGACTTCACACTTGAGGTGCGAGATTCTAACTACATCGTCCACCGGGCAACGCCATCTGTCGTTAAGTTTTCTGGTCCTGCCAGCCATAACGTAGATAAGCTTGGCTATACAATGACCATAGAAAACCCGGAGAAAGTGGCGCTTGGCGAGGCTAAACTCCTTGCTAGGATAGTGTACAAATGCCCAGAAGGGACTACGATTATTTCGTACCCGGATCACAAAAATCTAACCTTCAAAGTGGAGAGCAAATGATGGACCTTTTGAAAACATTTGGCCCTCTGCTTGGTCAGGTAGCTCCTACTCTTGCCACGGCTCTCGGTGGCCCTTTGGCGGGGATGGCGGTTAAGACACTTTCTAACGTGCTTTTGGGCCATGAAAATGGCTCTGAGGATGATGTGAAGGTGGCTTTAGAAAATGCCTCGCCAGAGACATTGGCCCAGCTTAAGCAAATTGATGCGGATTTTAAAGTTCGCATGAAAGAACTGGACATTGATCTTGAGCGCATTGCCGCTGGTGATCGTGATAGCGCCCGTAAGATGCAGGCCGCGACTCAGGATTGGGTGCCTCGCATGCTTGCGCTTCTGATTACAGTTGGGTTCTTTGGTATCCTTGTATGGATGCTTATGAAGGGAATGCCCCAGACTGGCACAGAAGCACTGTTGATGATGCTCGGTGCCTTGGGAACAGCTTGGACTGGAGTGATCAACTTCTATTACGGCTCCAGCGCCGGGTCTAAGGAAAAGAACAGCCTCATTGCAAATAAGGACAAGTGATCATGGCGGCGGAAAACTGGGAAAAGTGCTTTGAAATGGTTCTCAAGCACGAAGGGGGATACGTCAACCATCCGAAAGACCCCGGTGGCCGCACCAATCTTGGTGTCACCCAAAGGGCGTGGGAAGAGTATGTGGGACGCTCGGTTGATGAGGCTGAGATGCGATCCCTTACCCCTGAAAAGGTTAAGCCGTTCTACAAATCCCGTTATTGGGATCGGATTAAGGGCGACGATCTGCCTTCTGGTGTGGACTATGCTGCTTATGATCTTGCTGTGAACAGCGGCGTGGGCCGGGCTGCAAAGTATCTCCAATCCATCGCTGGGGTGCCATCTGATGGCATTATTGGCCCGAAATCTCTGGCTGCCATCAAGGATTGCCCTGCCGATGAGATGGTTGATGCCATGTGCGGTATGCGGCTGGAGTTCCTGAAAGCTCTGCCGACTTGGGACACTTTTGGTAAGGGCTGGGGACGCCGTGTGGCAGAGGTTGAAGAAAAGGCAACAGAGATGGCAAAAACCGCCTGATAGTGGTAAGTTCAGGCGGTTAGCGGAGTTCTGACATGACAACTGGCCTTAGCTATGCAGGCACTGTAGCTGGCACAAATAGCTACATTGATCAGATTGCCACTATGGCCGTTGTCCAAGTGAACGATCCTGCTTACGTAACGATCCTGCCGCAGATGATTACATACGCTGAAAACCGTATGTATCGTGATCTGGACTTCCTGTTCACATCTGTCTCAAACACCAGTTATGCCTGCACGATTGGCAGCCGCAGCATTGCGGTTCCGGCAGGCACCTTTGTGGTGCCGGAACAGATCAACATCATCACCCCGGCTGGGACGACTAATCCCGATAACGGAACCCGCGTCCCGTTGCTCCCAACGACCAAAGAGTTTTTGGATGCTTGCTACGGGTCTGGTTTGTCTGCAAATCGTGGTGTGCCGCAGTATTTTGCGCCGTTTGACGACTTTACGTTCCTGATTGGACCGTATCCTGACGCAGCCTATCAAGTAGAGATTGTCGGAACTATTCGCCCCGCCAGCTTGTCTGCAACGAATACCACGACATTCATCAGCCTGTATTTGCCTGATCTCTTCATCATGGCGAGCATGATCTATGTTAGCGCCTACCAGCGCAACTTTGGCCGCGCTAATGATGACCCGCAAATGGCTGTCTCTTACGAGAGCCAATATCAGGCATTGCTCAAATCGGCTCTCATGGAAGAAAACAGGAAGAAGTTTGAAGCGGCTGCATGGTCGTCTCAATCCCCGTCCGTTGTCGCTACACCGACGAGGTAATCCATGCCGCATCAATCGCTTAAGCTGCTTCCCGGTGTTGATCAGAACAAAACACCAGCGCTCAACGAAGCTGCAATTTCTGAAAGCCAACTGATCAGGTTCATCCCAGATCGGACACTTGGCGGCTTGGTGCAAAAGCTCGGCGGCTGGACAAAGTATTTCTCCAGTCCGATTGAATCAATTGTCCGCTGCCTTTGGGGTTGGGAGGATACAAATGCAAATTCCTATCTTGCTGTGGGTGCAGAAGGTCAAGGACCTCTGCCGATCACTAATGCAACGGGTAATGGCACGACTGTCACGCTAACTCATTCAGCAAACTACACGTTTACTGTTGGTTTTGGCATCACCGTTTCCGGCATCAACCCGTCTGGCTATAACGGCTACTACATCGTCACCAACTCGACCCCTACAACGGTTCAATATGCCAGCGCAGAAACAGGCGCGTATGTTTCTGGCGGCACGATCACTGGCGGGGGTGGATCGCTTAAAGTTATCAATGTCGGCGGTATCAACGACATCACACCGCAGACAACTACCGTCAATGCGACAGTTGATTTCTCAACGACTGCGGGCAGCAATGAAGTATTGGTGACTGATCCAAATTATGAGACAGACGACTACGATGTGGTTTATATCAAAACCCAAGTCAGTGTAGGTGGTCTGGTCCTGTTTGGTCAGTATCCAGTTATTCGTGTCTCTAGCACGACATATAACATCTATGCCTTGGATTCTGTTGGTGAGCCCGCATTGGCGACATCAACGGTCGCAAATGGCGGCGCTGTCGCTATTTACACATTCCAAACAAACAGCGACTTTGTGAATGTTGAGCTTGCAGATCATGGTTTGCAAGTTGGCGACACCTTCCCAATCCTGATCGCGACCTCAGTTGGTGGTCTGACACTGTATGGCAACTATCTAGTTTTCTCGGTCATTGATGACGATAATTTCACAATCTCAGCATTCAATATCGCTACGACTATCCCGGTAACAGGTGCAAGCGGAACAGGCACTACGGTTACGATCACTTACTCCGGTTCGGCAGAGTTCAGTATTGGCGATACGGTCAATATCTCTGGGATCACACCGGCGGGATATAACGGTGCTGTCACTTTGACGGGCGCTTCACCAAATAGCATTCAATATGCTGGTGCTGAAACTGGTGCCTATGTATCTGGCGGTCAGATCAGCGGATCGTACTTTGTAGAGCAAAACGGCGGCTTGGCTTATTTCCTGTACTCAAACGGCATTGGTCCAGCGCCAATTCCGGGCGGCTACGGTGTTGGCCCATATGGTGCCGGTGCTTATGGTTCTGGTGCACCATCCCTTACAGGCGGCGGTCAGCCAATCAATGCCGTTGATTGGACCCTTGATAACTGGGGTGAATTGCTAGTTGCGTGTCCCTTAGATGGGCCGATCTACGTATGGTCGCCTACCAGCGGAAACGTGGTTGCAACCATTATCGCAAATGCCCCGCCAATCAATCAGGGCATGTTCGTTGCTATGCCGCAGCGCCAAATCGTGGCGTGGGGGTCAACCTTTACCGGCGTTGGCGATCCACTGCTGATCAGGTGGTGCGATGTCAACGACTACGATCAGTGGCGCGCATCTATCACAAATCAGGCAGGCAGCTATCGCATTCCTAAAGGCTCGCGCATCGTTCAGTGCATCCAAGGCCCGCAACAGGGTTTGATTTGGACTGATCTTGGCGTGTGGGCGATGCAATATGCTGGCCCTCCATATGTTTATCAGTTCAACGAACTTGGCAACGGCTGCGGCCTTATTGGGCGCAAAGCAGCGGGTTCTATGGGTGGCGTTGTTTATTGGATGGGTCCAAGCCAGTTCTTCCGTCTTGCGGGTAGTGGTGTTGAGCCAATTCGCTGCCCCGTCTGGGATGTGGTGTTCCAAGACTTGGATACCAACAACCTTGATAAGATCAGGATCGCACCGAACAGCCGTTTTGGGGAAATCACATGGTACTTCCCAACCATCAGCAATGGTGGCGAGAACGAAGGTTATGTGAAGTATAATGTTGTGTTGAATGAATGGGACTACGGGTTCAATTCAAATGCAAACCCGTATGTTGCTCGTTCAGCGTGGATCAATGAATCGGTGCTTGGCCCTCCGATTGGCGCGGCACTTAATACGTTCATTTATCAGCATGAGACATCGCCTGATGCTGATGGTACAGCTATGAACAGCTACTTTCAGACAGGTTACTTTGTGCTGAATGAAGCTGATGTAAAGATGTTCGTGGACCAGATTTGGCCCGACATGAAATGGGGTTATTTCGGTGGGACGCAGGGTGCAAATATCTTGCTGACGTTCTATGTAACGGACTATGCAGGGCAAGCACCGTCTGTGTATGGCCCATACACGCTGACACAAGCAACGACCTACATCACACCACGCTTCCGTGGTCGCCTTGTCTCTATCAAGATTGAGAGCAACGACATTGATTCATGGTGGCGCATCGGAAACATTCGCTATCGGTTGCAGCCGGATGGGAGATTCTGATGGCAGCGTCTCTTGATGACATCCTTACAGCCCAGAAAAATGGCGTTGTAGCAATCAACGGCATTAATCAGGCCATGACTGGCATCTATGCCTATACAAAGGGTGCGCCACTAGCATCTGGTGCGGCAGGAACAGGTAGTTTTTCAACCATCTACACAGTGCCATCAGGAAGCCAAATGGCAATTGTAGACATTGAAATCTGCAATACATCTGCAACGCCAGCTACGTTTTATGTGTCTCTGGTGCCAAAAGGCGGAACAGCAGGCGCATCTAATGCTTTGTTTTATGCTGCGCCAATCAATGGAAATACAACCGTGCAGTGGACCGGGCAGCAAGTGCTTGCGGCTGGTGGGTTTGTTGCCGCATATGCATCTGCATCTACAGTAACGTTCAAGGTTGGGGGGGGACCTGGCTGATGACTATCACCGTTTATCCTCCCTACGGATCGCAGAACAATCCATCGTGGGTCACCCTTAATGGGACCAACACTGACGCATTTGGTCGGCTAAGAGTATCTGAACCGTTTACCATCTTTGACAGTCAGAGCCGTTTTGCTCCAGACATTCATTACAGTTATGTAACAGCAACAGGAGGAACGACGAGTTACAATACAAATCAATCGTCTGTTTCGCTTAACACAACCACATCATCCGGTTCTACGGCAGTTGCTCAAACATACCGTGTGTTCCCTTACCAACCCGGTAAGAGCATGTTGATGTATCAAAGTTTTGTCATGGCAGCCGCCAAGACAAACCTTGTTCAACGTGTTGGTCTTTTTAGTGCTTACAACGGCGTTTATCTTGAACAGGGACCAAACGGCGTTACTTTTGTGATCCGTACTTACACTGGCGGCTCTGTTGATGACAGTCGGTACGTTGCACAAGCAAATTGGAACGGCGACAAACTTAACGGAACTGGTCCATCCGGCGTGACGCTTGATCTGACCAAAACACAACTTTTGTTTTTTGACATTGAATGGCTTGGCGTTGGCAACCTTCGCTGCGGCTTTATTATCAATGGTCAGTATATTGTTTGCCACACGTTTCAGAATGCCAATCAGTCAACGTCAACTAAGGTCTATATGCAGACCGCTACGTTGCCTTTGCGGTATGAAATCACTAACACTGGTGCAACAGCAAGTGCATCAACGTTAACTATGATTTGTTCTACTGTAATTTCTGAAGGTGGGTACGATCAAGTATCTGCACCTCAGATTGCTAGACCAACAGGAAACGGCGTTACAATAGCAAACAACACAGGACTTACTTTCACGCCGTTAGTTTCCATCAGGATAAACTCATCGTACTTTGGCGCGGTTATCATTCCGTCCATCGTAAACTTCGTTGCCACAGCGCAAGGAAACTACGAAGTAGTGTTGGTTAGAAATCCAACATTGACTGGTGCAACATTTGCCGCAGGCCAAATTTCCGGCGGCATGGTTGATGTTGATACCGCAGCAACAGCTTGCACGGCTACAACAGATACCATTGTTCAAACAGACTATGTGGTGTCTACCAATCAGGGCTCGGTCCCAATTATCGCCCCGTTCGGCTATAATTTTGACCTTCAGTTAGGCGTAAGCGCGTCTCTGACTGGAAATGGCTTTAACGCTAGTGATGTAATAACTCTTGCTGCCCGTGGGATTAGTAACTCTCCTGCGGGATCAGGCATCGGTTCAATCGCCTTCTACAACCTGAGTCTCTGATCATGCCACTGAAAAAAGGTTCCTCACAGAAGGTCGTTAGCTCCAACATCAGCGAGTTGGTGCATTCTGGCCGACCGCAAAAGCAAGCCATCGCAATTGCGCTTGAAACGGCTCGCCGCGCCAAAAGGGCGTTTGGTGGCATGGGATCAACCACAACGACGACGACTACACAGGGTATGCCGATGGGCAAACCTATGGGCGTGAAGCCACGGGCACCGCGAATCAAACCGCATATTGGCCCGATCCATAGCCCTGTGGCGGGGCGTACCGATCACCTTCCGATGCATGTTCCGTCAGGCTCTTATGTGATCCCGGCTGATATTATCTCTGCCATGGGTGAGGGAAATACCATGGCGGGGTTCCGCATTATGACCGATATCACTAAACAGTATGGCGGCCTTCCAAAAGCGTATGCGCAAGGCGGGTTTGCTGGCGAATTGGTGCCGATTATCGCTGCTGGCGGGGAATATGTTATTCCGCCGGAAGTTGTTGTAGGCATGGGTGGCGGCGATATGGATGCCGGCCATAAAATCTTAGATGATTTTGTGAAGAAGCAGAGAGCTAAAACGGTTCAGACGCTTAAAAAGCTCCCTGGGCCAAAACGTGATTAAGGACTAAGAGGGGACAGTCCATGTTTGAAAACAGCTTTGGAGTTCGCGCTGGAACACCCGAAGACATTGATCCAATGATGCAGTTGGCTTTGGCTGCTTGCGAAGAAAATGGCTTTGTAGAGCCAAATCCGCAGAAGCTTTTGCAGGAAATATGGCCCGCCTTAAATCTAGAGCATGGATTGGTCGGGATAATTGAGGGTGAAAATGGCATTCTGGAAGGCGCGGTTCTTCTCAGGATTGGCTCTATGTGGTACTCTAACGCTAGGGTTCTGGAAGAAAAGGCTATTTTCATCCATCCCGACTACCGTTCCGCTAAAGGGGGGCGAGCGCGTAGGCTCTGTGAGTTCACTAAGCTGGTCGCGGATAGGCTCAAAATGCCCTTAATCATTGGCGTTCTGTCAAATCACCGGACCAAGGGCAAAATTAAGCTCTATGAGCGCCAATTTGGTGAGCCATCGGGCGCGTTTTTCCTCTATAATGCCCGCACCGGCTCTGATGCCGGAGCGCAGGCCGCAGCGGAGTAATCGGTATGGGTGGGAAGACATCCACATCTACGCAATCGGTGTCGATCCCACCGGAGGTTATGGCCCGATACAATGCGGTCAACGCACGGGCTGAAGAAGTCGCTGCTACTCCATTCCAACAATATCCCGGTCAGTTTGTTGCTGGGCTCACCCCCACACAACAGGCCGGTATTCAGGCCACTAATGTCGCCTCGCAAACAGCGCAGCCTTACTATGGCATGGGCGCTGGTTTGACCTTGGCAGGGGCTCAGGACGTTGGGCCTCTGACTCGGCGTCAAATTGGCTATTATGAAAGCCCGTACACTGAGGCTGTTGCAGCCCCCACGTATCAGGCTCTTCGTCAGCAGCAGGGTCAGGAATTGGCCCAGCAACAGGCGACAGCCATTCGTTCTGGCGCGGCTTTTGGTGACCGTTCTGGCCTTGAGCGCGCCAATCTGATGCGCCAACAGGCTCTTGGCACGGCGCAGGCTATGGCCCCGATCTATCAGCAAGGCTACGGTCAAGCTGTGCAGACTGCCCAGCAGCAGCAGGGCGTCATCGCACAAGACCTTGCTCGCCGTATGCAGGCTGGTCAGCAGATTGCCGGTCTGGGCACGGGCGCACAGCAGGCAGCATTGCAGGGCGCACAGGCTCAGTTGCAGGCTGGTACGGCTGAACAGCAGACTCAACAGGCTGATCTTACGGCCCGCTATCAGCAGTTCCTGCAAGAGCGTGGCTATCCATTCCAAGTGGCTCAGTTCCTCGCCAATATTGCGATGGGTACTGGTGCGCTTTCTGGCAGCACGACCACGACGACCCAGCCCGCAGGCTTCTTCTCAGATCGTCGCCTGAAGCACGATGTTGAGCGCATCGGCCAAACCGATGATGGCTTGCCGATCTATAGCTATAAGTACAATGGCGATGATCGGACTCAGATCGGTCTGATGGCTCAGGACGTTGAAAAGGTGAAGCCTGAAGCGGTTGGCCTTGCTCCTGCGGCAGACGGCAATCTCTATAAGACGGTGGACTATGAAAAGGCCACGGAATCAGAAGGCGGCGGTGTTATGCCTTCCCGTGCTGGCGAGGGCTTCTATCGTGGTGGCTACGCTGTTGGTGGCGGTGGTGGTCTTCTCGGCACAACAGACCTGAACGAGATTCTGAAGTCTCAGCAGCAGTTCCTTGGGCCATATGCGGCAAATGCACCTTATAGCCAAAAAGGTGCTCCCGGCGGCCAAAGCTACGTTCCGCAGGCATCATTGCCCACGCCAAAACTTGTCACCGCTGGCGGCTTGCCCCAGCAGCAGAAGTCTGGTGCGCAGCAGGCTATGGAAATCGGCAAGGGTGTCGCTGACATCTACAAGACCGGCAAAGAAATTAAAGCCGGGTTTGGCGAAATCAGCGACTACTTGAAGGACAAGATGAAGGCCGATGGCGGCTTGATTGTCCCGCGTCATGCTTATGAAGACGGTGGCGATGTATTGCCGGGCGTTGAAGATGAAGATACCCGTATGTCGGGTAACGAAGTAAACCCGGCTGGTGTGCCTAAGTCAGGCTTTGCTGAAGGTGTTTTGGAATCTGGCAAGCGCGCTAATGAGCTCGCTGTCGCTAAGGGTGGACCTGGCGGCGGTGGTGGCGGTGGCGGTCTTGGTTCGGGGCTGAAAGATGTTGCGTCACTCATTGGCGCGGGTAAGACGCTTTGGTCGGCTGGTACTGCGGTTGCAGAGGCAGCACCGGCGTTCTTTGCAATGTTCTCCGATGAGCGCTTGAAGGATAACATCCGCCAAGTTGGCGAAACCTATGACGGCCAGAACATCTATGCCTACGACATGGGTGACGGCAAAACCCAGCTTGGCCTGATGGCTCAAGAAGTTCTTGATCGTAAGCCTGAAGCTGTTGGCATGAATGACAACGGTTATCTGATGCTGGATTATGACCGCGCCACAGAGGACGCCAATCCATTTGCATATGGTGGTTTGGTGCCGCGCAACGGATACCAAGAAGGTGGGGAACCTGTCAGTCAGGCAACTGAGCCCCCAAGTGAGGCAGAGGATCGCCTCAAGCGCACTATGGATGCCATCCGCCGCATTGAAAGTGGTGGTCGCTACGACATTACCGGTCCTGCATCCCGCAAGGGTGATAAGCCATATGGCGCATATCAGGTCATGGGCGCGAACATCCCATCATGGACAGAGGCTGCACTTGGTCGCCGCATGACCCCAGAAGAATTTTTGGCGGATCGTGAAGCGCAGGATACGACTGCAAAGCATCGTTTGGGTCTGTATCTCCAGCAATATAATGACCCTCGCCAAGCGGCTTCTATGTGGTTTTCTGGCCGTCCTATGGAAAAGGCTGGCAACGTCACTGATGTTCTTGGCACCAGTGTACCGAAATATATCGGCATGTTTGATCGTTACTACGGCGGTCAAGACCTAGCGCCGATGCAAGATACCGGATCGGCTCGCCGTCCCGGCGTGTTCCCAACAGGTGTTGAGAATAAATATGCAGGCGCTCCTGCTGAGAAAGCATCCCTTGGCGATGTCGCCCGTGAATATCTGCCATCCGGTACGCCAACCGGAGAGAAGTTCTGGGTTCCTGCACTTGGCTTCTTGGGCTCAATGCTTGCGTCTAAGTCGCCCTTCCTTGGTCAAGCGATTGGTGAAGGTTTGGTTGGCGGTGTTGGCGCTTACACGGCTCTTAACAAACAAGAAGCTGACATTGAAAAGACCCGCGCTGAAGCCGGGTTGCTCGGTGCGCAGGCTGGCCTCACCGAAGCCCAGAAGCAAGTTCAGTTGCTCTCGGTCTATCCGTTTGAGTTCGAGCGCGGCAGTGGTTGGGTTCTCATTGATCGTAGTGACCCAGCCAATCCTAAGCGCCGCATGGTCTATGATCAAAGCGGGAAGCCGATCACTGATCCAAACCTCACGCCTGATCAGGCTCGCGCTCGCGCAGCACGTGTTGGTGAGACTGTCCCGTCTGGTGCGGGTGCGGGTGCAGAACCAGCAGCAGCGATGCCAAAGCCGGGCGATTTTGACCCTGCCAAGGTCACGCCTAAACAGGTTAGCGAAACTGCGCTGCCTGTTGAGCGCCCAATCCCCGGCACTCGCAATGTCGTGGTAGACATCCCTGAAGGCTTCATCCCGACCGATCAGTCTGCGCTCTCGCGTGAACTGAAAGAACGCCCTGCATTTGGCGCAACGGAATTTAAGAAGGTTGAGGAGCAAGAGGCAATTGCTTCTGCTGCTACAAAAACACTGATGCAGCTTGAAGCAATGCGCCGTCAGTACAACAACATTCCACCTGGAACATTGTTGACCGGCACAGAGTATGCGCCTCAAGTTCTTAATGCTCTCAAGACCATTAAGGGTGTTGCCAACGCATTTGGCGGTGACATCAGTGCCGACTTGTCGAGCGCAACGGCAGCCGCAGAATGGTTGAACAAAGAACAGTTCCGTCTCGGCGCGGAGCTTCAGCGTGGCTTGGGTCGTGAACCCGGCTTCATTCTGCAACAGATGGTCAATGCGAACCCTGGCGCGAATAACACGGCTGTTGGCTTTGCCCGAATTGCATCTGGTATGGAACAGGCTGCAATTTATGAAAAGGACAAGGCTGAGTTCTTGAACAACTACTACATCAAGTTTGGTCACCTCCGTGATGCAGACAAGTTGTTTAAGAAGATGAACCCGGTTCAGACCTATATTGACCGTGCAACCTATCATGCGATCCCAGAAACAGATCGTGAGAAGTTGACGGCATATATTACGGCTAACCGTGAAAAGTATCCTGATGCCGTCAATCGTGTCATGCAAACCTTTGACAAGACCTACGGTAAGGGTTCCGCCAAAGTTGTGATGGGAGGTCAGTAATGGCTGATGAAATGCCGCCTCCCATGCCGCAATTTGGTGTGGTTGAGCGCCCCGCTAAAATAAAGCCCGAAGCAGAAGCCCCGGCCATGCCTACGTTTGGTCCGGGTGAGCCTGTCCCATATCAAAAGGACTGGGAAAAAGCTTCGTGGGAAGAGGTTGGCAAAGGCTTTAAAGAGCAATTTGTGCCTTCTGTTGGCCGTGCACTTAAAGCAATCCCCGAAGCCATTATGAACCCTAGCCAGACGGCAGAAGGGTTTAAGCAAATCGGAACTGGCATTGCATCTAAAGTACGCGGTGCCTTTGGCGAGGAAAAAGCTCCCGAACAGAAGATGCAGGATGAGGCAGTGATCAATGCGATCATTGAACCTTTTACATCTATGACTGGCTTTAAAAAGGCATTGGCTACTGACCCATATTCCGTCCTGTCTATAATGGCGATACCGGTCAGTGGCGGCGCTGCGGCTGCTGGCGCGGGTGCAAAGGCTGTAGGAACTGCTTCTGTTGCTGGTAAAGCGCTTCGCGGCGTGGAATTGGCCGGCAAAGGCGCAGCCATGGCTATGGACCCAATCTTTGGGGCTGCCAAACTTGCTGGTTCTGCGTATGAAAAAGGAATAAAGCCTGGCGCGCAGGCAGCCATTTCTGACGTATCCGGCGTGTCCCGCCCCGCCATGGACTTGGCATATGAGGCGGGTCGTTCTGCAGACCCTGTTGTGAAAAATGCCTTCAACACCTTTGCTAAAGGCCAAGGTAAAGCAGAAGACTTTTCGCAAGCTGTGTCTAAGGCTGCAAGCCAGATGCGTGATGCGGAAATCACTGCATGGGCAGCAGATAAGTCAAATGTTCTGGCGCTAAAGCAGATCGTGCCGCAGCAACCAATCTTGGATGCTATCCAAGAAGCTCGTACTGCAATTGGCCCGCGCAATCTGTCGTTTGGCCCTGCCGCAGATGCACACGCTAGGCTTGATCAACTACAGCAGTTGATGGCTCGCCGTTTCAACATGCCACAGACAAGCCCAGCAAGGACGCTGGAAGGCTTTGATCAGCTTAAGCGCACTCTTTATGAAATGGGTGAGCGCGAACCCTCTGGCATGGTTTCTAACGCCATTAAGAAAGTGAACTCAGGCGTCCGTGAAGCCATGGGTCAAATTTCTCCTGAGTATGTGAACCTCATGGAGAAGTATCAGACCCTTAACGACAAGATTAAAACGGTTAAGAAAAGTCTCTCAACCGGCGACAATGTCAGCGCTATTCGTGAACTGAATACCTTCATTCGCGGCATGGATGACGTTGAAAAGGGCCGATTCATCGCAGAATTGGCAAAGTATGATCCGCGCATCCCATACATGGTGGCTGGCGCTACAATTCATCAGGCAGCCGGAAACCCATCTGGATGGGGTAAAATCCTATCATATGGTCAAATGGCTAATATCGGGTATGGCATTCACCGTGGTGATCCTATCCATATCGCTGGTGCTATTGGCTCTTTGGGCGCTCAGAAGGTGTTCGGGTCGCCAGAGGCGGTCGGGAAGCTTGCCTTTACCGCAGGCCAGATCGCGCCTTATGCGGAACCGGTTGGTAAGGTTATGGCTGGCGCGGCTCGCGTTCTTCCAGCGCCTCTGTCCCGTATGCAGAATGAAGAGCTTTTGGAAAGCGTCCGCGAGGAACGCAAGAATGGTGGCCGTGTCCTGACGGCAGATCAGCTTGTGGCAGAGGTGGACCGCGCCAAGAAACGTATTAACGACGACACGAAAGTGTTGTTGAATACACCAGACAACCATGTGGCCCATGCCCTGGAAGTCGCCAACCGTCATCTTGAGGGTTAACCATGACCTCCACGTACACAACTAATAAGTCCTTGGAGAAGCCCGCAAACGGCGACTACGTTGATACGTGGAACATCCCTGTCAACGGGGATATGGACATCATTGATAAGGCCCTCGGCGGCACGTTGTCCCTAAATGCGACCGCTGGGAACGCGACCTTGACATCAACGCAATATCAAAACCTGATCTTGCATGTAACAGGTTCTATTGCAGCGGACGTTACTTACACCATTCCGTCCACTGTTGGCGGCATGTGGATCGTATATAACAATACCACTGGCGGCCAGGATGTTATTATCGCCTCTGGCGGGGGCGGGACGACTGCTATTGTCCAGCCAGATGATATCCTTCTTGTTGTGTCTGATGGAACCAATGTATGGATCGCCACATCAGTATCTAACGTCCCTACGGGTGGTGGAACTAACAAGGCTTTCTATCTTAATGACACGGTGATTGACACGAACTACACCGTGCCAAACAACCAGAATGCTGGTACATTTGGACCAGTGACAGTGAACTCTGGAGTGACCGTGACTGTAGGGTCCGGTTCCTACTGGTCAATCGTGTGAGGATGTTATGCCCGTAACAATCAAATCTACTGGCGGTGGTTCAGTCACAATGACGGCGGCAAGCACTGCCTCTGATTATACGGTCAATTTGCCAGCGACAAATGGTGACTTGGCAGTTGCAGTTTCTGGTGCGGTTCCTGTCTCTCAAGGCGGCACAGGCGCAACCACGCTGACAGCCAACAACGTCCTTCTTGGCAACGGCACAAGTGCTGTTCAGTTTGTTGCTCCCGGAACAAATGGCAACGTCCTGACATCTAACGGAACAACTTGGACAAGCACTGCGCCAACTACATACACCTCTAACGCCAGCCTATTTACATCCAGTAGTAGTTGGACTGCGCCCACTGGCGTTACTACTGTTTATATTTCTGGCTCAGGAGCTGGTGGCGGTGGCGGTGGCGGTATTAATACTGCCCCCGGTGGCGGTGGCGGTGGCGCTGCTGCAATTTTGAAAACAGCCTACACTGTTGTTCCCGGAACCGTATATACCGTGACGATTGGAACTGGTGGAACTGGCGGAACCGGTTCAACTTCTAACGGAACCGCTGGCGGCACGACATCATTTGGCGCTCTTGTTTCTCTTGCTGGTGGCGGCGGTGGTGTCGGTTACAGTAACGGTCGTGGCGGAGGCTCCGCTGGGGGTGCTGGCGGCGTTGCTGGCATCAACGGATCAACAAGTAACGGCGTTGGCGGATCAGGCGGCGGCTCCATCTGGGGTGCTGGAAGCGCCTGTCAACCTTCATCTGCTAATGGTATCGCAGGTTCTGGATATGGCGCAGGCGGCGGTTCAACCAATGCTGGCGGTGCTACCAGCGGTAATGGTTCTGGCGGCTTCATCCTTGTGGAGTGGTAATAATGGCTATCGCTGAAGAGGGCCGCATCTACGCCCAAATCCTTCATGGGAAGGTTCATTGGATTTTTGACAAATCCAAACTTCCTGAATGGAATGATGAGCATTGCCCTGCGATTGACATCACGGGCTTAAATCCCATGCCAGAAGAAGGCTGGTCATATGACGGCTCGTCATTTGCCCCGCCAGTGCCTGATGTTGAATACGCTTGGCAAATCTTGCGTGAGATGCGTGACCGTTATCTCGCTCAGTCTGATTGGACTCAGTTTCCTGATGTTCAAGCAACTATGGCAGAAGAAAAGAAGGCGGCATGGGCCGTTTATCGTCAGGCTCTTCGTGATCTTCCTGCAAACACAACAGACCCGTTTAACGTAACGTGGCCTGTTCCTCCGGCTGGCGGGGTGTAAGATGTCAACGATCAAGGTCATCAACGCGATCCACCCAACTGGGTCTACCAATAACATTGTGCTAGACAATGCTGGTAATGCAACGATTGGCGCGGCTCTAACAACTACAACGGCACTTACTGCTGGAACGACAGTTACAGACAGCAAGGGTGAAGTTCGCACTGTCCCGGTTAATAGCCAGACAAGCGCATACAATGTCGCCTCATCTGATGCTGGAAAGTTTATCAGCATTACGACTGGCGGGGTTAGCGTCCTGACAACAACTGCATTCACAACGGGCCAGTCAGTGTCTATCTACAACAACAGCGGTTCATCGCAGACGATTACACAAGGCGCTTCTGTCACGATTTACCAAGTTGGCACGGCTAATACGGGCAATCGCACATTAGCGCAGCGCGGGCTTTGCACAATCCTCTGCGTTGCCTCTAATACCTATGTCATCACTGGCGGCGGAGTGACCTAATGACCGCTTATGCGATGCTTCTGGGGGCGGCGGCGGCTGACTCGTATGAATACTTGATTGTTGCAGGCGGTGGCGGTTCGGGCGTCTCTGGCGGTGGCAATGGCGACCAACCCGGCGGCGGTGGTGCGGGTGGTATGCTGACAGGCACATTTACACCTGTTGGTGGATCAGCTTATACAATTACTGTTGGCGCTGGTGGTTCAACGACTACCAACGGGTCTGACTCTTCAGCACTGTCATTAACTGCAACTGGTGGGGGTCGGGCTGCTGGTAATAACCAAGTAAACGCATCTGGCGGGTCGGGCGGAGGGGATCGTGCTGATGGTGCCTCAGGCGGCGGTGCTGCGGGAACATCAGGGCAAGGCAATTCTGGCGGCAATGGTTACTACAATGCTGGCGCGTCTCAATATGCGGGCGGCGGCGGTGGCGGCAAAGGCGCGGTGGGTTCTACATCAACCACCAGTGTTGGCGGGAATGGCGGCTCTGGCGCTGAATGGCCCACAGGTTCAGGCACCTACTACGCAGGCGGTGGTGGCGGTAACGGCAACGGTGGTGGCGGCACAGGCGGCACGGGCGGCGGTGGTAATGGTGCTACTGGAACTAGTAGCGGAACGCCGGGGACAGCAAACAAAGGCGGCGGTGGTGGTGGTTATAACGCGGGGGGGTCTTGCGTAGTGATCATCTGTTAC
>Ga0181363_1000073_pt1 | contig 29467 bp, 43 predicted proteins | sample Fa13NDMLBSN_FD_130109 | JGI IMG/M metagenome (GOLD analysis project Ga0181363, IMG submission 130109) | Freshwater viral communities from Lake Michigan, USA - Fa13.ND.MLB.S.N | ecosystem: Environmental > Aquatic > Freshwater > Lake | place: USA: Michigan | collected 2013-09-23
CATTGCCCAGCAGTTCACCGTAAAGATTGCTACCCTTGAAGGGCAGACAAGCCTTCACGAATGACCGGCACTTAGTGTTGCTGACGTTTGCCATGTTTAAACCCTCCCCACGATGAGCAGCAGAGCCACCGCAAGGGGATAGCCCTGCTTCTTCAAGTTACGAGCGGCACGGTATGCGCCACCCGCTGCGACCTGCTGACGAACCTTGCGGGCAATGAAATGCCCTGCGATTTGATTGATGTTCATGAGAGCCTCCTGTAAACGGACAGAGTGTCCGCCACTGCCCCGAAGGGCAGGGACTGAAACTCTGTTCAGTGATAGCGTCACAGCGCAGTGCCCCCGATAGGGTAGGTGGTAGGCGTTGCGCTGCTGTGCTTGCTTCTTCGTATCTCTACCCCTTCGAGTGGGGCGTATCAGTCATCGTCTCTGCTGGGAGAGGGTGCATAGCGTCTACTGAGCGGCAATCAGGGAGCGGTCTGGCATGGTGCGGATAGGAGGGCCTCTCACGAGGGCTCTTACGCAATAGCATTTCATGCGGACACAGTGCTATGAGGGCGGGCTTCGACAGCAAGTGACATGCACCACAGCGGGAGTGCTGCGTGTATCACCAGCGGATCGGATGACCTTGAGATACTCACCCAACAGCGGCCTGCCTTTGCGGCATTGTGTCTTGGCTACTCTGGGCATTCCGCCCGTCCAGAGGACACCTGCATGATGGGAGCGGGCCGCTTGACCGGTTGACCGTGGGTTCAGTCCTGAGACTGCCCGTCCAGTGTTCGGGATACTGCTGGTGCGGCCTACCGGCCTGACCTTCCGTCTGGTTCTCCCAGACCCCGAAACCCCTGCAAAAACTGAAACAACGAAACCGAATGCTATCACCACAAATTTAAACGTGCAACTGTTTGTGCAACTGTTTGATTTTGTTCGCATAATTGTGTGGTCGGTTCGGGATCGGGTTGCCGATTTCGATCCCCTTTTTTGGCCACCTTTTTGGGCAGGTTTCGGGCCGGTTTATAGGGCAGATTGATGCGGCTCAGAGGGACGGCAGAGTTCATGTGTGCGGACGTTTAAACAGCGAAGCGGAACAGGCTGATGCCGTTCTTCCTCCTCCTTCCCATGTAGATCAAAGGAAGGGAGTAGACAGAGCCCAGCAGATCAATCAGATCACCGTAAATGCGAACGGTTGACGATGACGATTGCATGTGAGAGAACCGACACATGCACCGCTGAAGGTGCAGCGTTTAAACAATGAGGGTCTTATGATGGATAACATGCAACCAAGCCTGACGGATGACGTTCACAGCAGCAGCACTGACGAGAACAATGCAAACGCGGGAGACCTTAGCGAAGCGATGCGGGCTGCGGCTCTGTCAGTAGTGCCAAAGGTGCATCCATATACAAAGAAACCCAGAGGAACTGTAACGCTTCCCTCTAAGAGGATCACTGCAAAGATGCGGAGCTTCGCCGCACTGGTGGCAAAGGGGGAAAGTCCGAGGGAAGCATACAGGCAGGCATATAACGTCACGACGAATAAGGAACACACGCTGGCGGCGAATGCCAGTCGGCTGATGAGGGATGAGAGGGTGATAGCATTAACCCAATCGGTCTGGGAGGCCGCAAAAGAAAACCTGATTGATGACGTTGTAGCGGGCAGACGCTTCATCATGAAGGAGCTGCAAGGCCATGCAGCCAATGACAAAGTAGCACCGGCAGTGCGTATCAAAGCACTGGAGCTGATGGGCCGTGCCTTCTCGATGTTCACTGACAAGGTAGAGCAGCGCACAGAGGAAGTCTCACCCGAGAAGCTGAAGGCAGAGCTACAGTCATCCCTTGCCCTACTCGACAATGTAACTCCACTGCGCCGTAGCAGTAAGGACAGTGCCTAATCTAGGCACCTTGTTTCCCTCTGACAGCAGGGGGGATGGAACTTACCACCATCTCCCAGCCGTCACCCCCCATACCGGCACCCCCACGAAACTGGGTCGCACCCCTCGCCTCCGTATACGCATTACTCCACACATCCCATTACCTCATACAAGTAAGTGTTCTCATGGGGGGGTGCCTTTTTTTCTCCAAGTGCTTGACCGTTTAAATGTTCCCACAGAAAATGGGATCACTTGTTCGTGGTTGCCACCCCCCGGGGGGGGTATATTTTTTGAAAAATTTTTTCTGGAGCGGTAATGACTAAAAGGCAGGGGATGCTGCTGGAGTTCATCCGGCAATACATCAATGTCCATGGGTTCCCGCCATCGTTTGATGACATTGCGAAGGGATTGCAGTTGCGGAGCCGGAGTAATGTCCACCGGATGGTTCATAGTCTCCGGAAGGAAGGGAAGCTGAATCTGAAGGCGAAGAAGTTCCGGAGTATCCAGTTGCTGGATAAGACCGTGGATCAGGTTAATGCCCTGTAAGGACATCTGAGTGATCCTGTCCAAGGAGGAGTTGGAGCAATACACCAAACTTCTGGATGTTCTGCCGGATAAGTCCGCAGAGCATAAGAAGGTTTGGCAGTTGCTGCAGCTTCACCAGACAGATGTCTGCAAGGAGAGGTTCCTCCCGTATGTGAAGAGGATGTGGCCGGGGTTTATTGCCGGTAGGCATCATCAGATCATGGGGGAAGCCTTTGAGAGGGTTGCCCGGGGTGAGTTGAAGCGGTTGATCATCAACATGGCTCCGCGTCATACCAAGTCGGAGTTTGCTTCCTACCTGCTCCCGAGCTGGTTCTTGGGACTGTATCCGGAGAAGAAGATCATCCAGACCGCCCACACTGCAGAGCTTGCGGTGGGTTTTGGCCGGAAGGTCAGGAACTTGGTGGATTCCACCGATTACCAGTCGATCTTCAGCACCAAGCTGTCTTCGGACTCGAAGGCTGCGGGAAGATGGAACACCAGCAAGGGGGGTGATTACTTCGCTATCGGTGTTGGCGGTGCGGTGACCGGTAAGGGTGCCGATCTGCTGATCATAGATGACCCCCATTCTGAGCAGGAAGCCACCCAAGGCGCTACCGACCCCGGGGTGTATGACAAGGTATACGAATGGTATACATCGGGCCCCCGGCAGCGTTTACAGCCCGGTGGGGCTATTGTGATTGTGATGACCCGTTGGGCGAAGAGAGACCTGACGGGTCAGATTCTGAGTAGGTCTGCAGTTCGGGATACCAATGAATGGGAAGTGATTGAGTTCCCGGCCATCATGCCTTCCGGTAATCCGTTGTGGCCGGAATTCTGGAATCGGGAAGAGCTGGAGGCGGTCAAGGAGGAGATTTCAGTCTCCAAATGGAACGCCCAGTATATGCAGAACCCCACCTCGGAAGAGGGGGCTATCGTTAAGCGGGATATGTGGCGCATCTGGCGGGAAGACAGGGCTCCGCAATGCAAATATGTCATCCAGTCTTGGGATACCGCATTCGAGAAGCACAACCGGGCGGACTACTCGGCCTGCACCACTTGGGGTGTCTTTGATACCGTCAACGATGACGGGAAGGAAATAGCCAACATCATGTTGTTGGACGCCTTCAAGGACAGGATGGAGTTCCCCACTCTGAAGAAGACCGTCTACGAGATGTGGAAGGAATGGAACCCGGACACCCTTCTGATCGAGAAGAAGGCCGCTGGTGCCCCTCTGGTCTATGAGATGAGGAAGATGGGTATCCCCATATCGGAATACACCCCGACCCGGGGTTCAGATAAGATTGCCCGCGTGAACGCCATATCGGATATGTTCGCATCCGGTCTTGTATGGTGTCCCGACAGGCGGTGGGCAGAAGAGGTTGTCGAGGAGCTGGCTGAGTTTCCAAATGGCGATCATGACGACCTTGTTGACTCTTCGAGTCAGGCCCTCCTGAGATTCCGCCAAGGCGGATTTATTGTTGCGCCGACAGATGAACAAGAAACCATCTATCAGCGCAGAAAGGTTAGGTATTACTGATGGATATCGTCAAACCGCTTGAGCCCGCAATGCAGCCTCCGATGAACGAGTTGGAGATCGAGATCGAGATGGCACCGGATGAAGAGCCGACCATTGAGGTTGAGTTCAAGCCCGTCACCTTCGCGGACAACCTGCTCGAAGAGATTGATCCTCGTGAGACGCAAGCCATCTCCTCCGCCATTCTGGAACACATCAAGAACGACCTGAACTCCCGCGCTGACTGGGAGAAGGCTTACTCCGAAGGCATCAAGCTCCTCGGCCTGAAGATCGAGCAGCGGACTGAGCCATGGGACGGTGCCTGCGGTGTTTTCCACCCCCTCCTTGCGGAAGCGGTGGTCAAGTTCCAATCGGAGATGATCCTCTCCACCTTCCCCGCCTCCGGCCCGGTCAAGACCCAGATCATCGGCAAACTCTCCCGCGAAAAGGAAGAGGCCGCTGCGAGGGTCAGCGAAGACATGAATTACCGGCTCACCGACCAGATGCCGGAATACCGCTCCGAACATGAGCGCCTGCTGTGGACGGTTCCCTTGGCGGGCTCCGCCTTCAAGAAGGTTTACTTCGACCCGAACCTGAATCGTCAGGTTTCGATGTTCGTGCCGCCGGATGACATCATTGTTCCCTACGGCGCTTCCGACCTGATCACCACCCCACGGGTTACCCACCGGATGCGGAAGACCCAGAACGAGGTCATCAAGCTGATGTCCAGCGGCTTTTACGAGGACATCGACCCGCTGCCGCAGCCGCAGCAAATCAAAAGCTCCATTCAGGAGAAGCAGGACAAGGAAAGCGGTCTGGTCTCCATCAATGATGACCGATACACCATCCTTGAGTGCCACTGCGAACTCGACATCCCCGGCTTTGAAGACCTCGATGAGGACGGCAATCCGACCGGCATCAAGCTGCCCTACGTCATCACCATGTTCTCGTCCGGCGAGATGCTGGCGATCCGGCGCAACTACCTTGAGGATGACCCGTTTAAACATCGCAGGGATCACTTCGTTCATTACCCCTACATCCCGGGCTTTGGCTTCTACGGTTTTGGCCTGATCCATCTGGTCGGCGGCTTTGCGGACTCCGCGACGTCCCTGCTGCGCCAGTTGGTGGACGCCGGAACCCTGTCCAACCTCCCGGGCGGCTTCAAATCGAAGGATATGCGGGTCAAGAACGATGACACCCCCATCGCCCCGGGCGAATTCAGGGATGTGGACGTTGTTGGCGCGACGATCCGTGACTCGATTGTCCCGCTGCCCTACAAAGACCCCTCGGCAACCCTCTACAACCTGATGAACACCATCGTTGAGGAGGGTCGGCGCTTCGCTTCGGTCGCAGACCTGAAGGTTGCCGATATGTCGGCCAATTCGCCGGTCGGAACCACCCTCGCCATCCTCGAACGCAACCTGAAAGTGATGTCTGCGGTGCAGGCAAGGATGCACTCGGCCATGCGTCAGGAGTTTAAACTGCTTGCAGCCATCATCCGGGACTACACGCCCCCGGAATATGACTACGATTCCGATGGCCCGCGCCGTGCCAAGCAGTCCGACTACGATATGGTCGAGGTAATCCCGGTTTCCGACCCGAACGCGACCACAATGGCGCAAAAAGTGGTGCAATATCAGGCCGCTTTGCAGTTGGCACAGGGTGCGCCCGAGCTTTACGACCTTCCGCACCTCCACCGGCAGATGCTGGGGGTTCTCGGCATCCAAAATGTGCAGAAAATCCTGCCTTTGAAGGATGAATTCAAGCCAAAAGACCCCGTTTCCGAGAATATGGACGTCATCACCATGAAACCGGTGAAGGCTTTCAACTTCCAAGACCATGAAGCTCACATCCGGGTTCACATGGCGGCGATGCAAGACCCGAAAATCCAGATGTTGATCGGTCAAAGCCCTCAAGCGCAGAACATGCAGTCGGCAATGATGGCTCACATGAACGAGCATATCGCCTTCCAATACCGCATCGAGATCGAAAAGATGCTTGGCGCACCACTCCCGCCGGAAGAGGAGCAGTTGCCGCCGGAGATCGAGGTTGCTCTGTCTCGTGCAGTCGCCGCTGCCGCAGAAAAACTGCTGCAGAAGGACTCCGCAGAAGCTCAACAGATGAAGAATCAGCAGCAGATGCAAGACCCACTGCTTCAGATTCAGATGCGAGAGCTGGACTTGAAGGAGAAGGAGTTCCAGCACAAGCAGGCCATGGACAACGAGAAGCTGACCATGGACAAGGAAGAGCAAGCCTTGAAGGATGCGCGAGAGAACAAGCGCATCGACACCCAAGCTGGCGTTGCCGGTGCAAACATCGGCGCGAGAAAGTCCGACAACGCTGCGAAGATTGCCAATCAACAACTGCTGAAAGGAGTGGAACTTGGACTTAGCCGAGTACCTGCACAAGGAACTCAAAAGCCAACAAGCCGCCCTAGCTGATTCACTGGCTCACGGTGCTGCGAAGGAATATTCGCAGTATCGTGAGATTGTGGGTGAGATTAAGGGCATCAATCGAGCCATCAAAATGATAGAGGAACTGCCGCGTGAGTGAAGAAAAAGACCTGAAAATGCCTGATCCGACTGGTTATCGCATCCTCATTGCGATCCCCAAGCTCGAAGACAAGTTCGAGAACAGCCAGATTGTCAGGCCGGAAAACTACGCAAAAAAGGAAGAGATGGCCTCGGTCGTTGGTCTCGTGGTCAAGCTCGGCCCCCTCGCCTACAAGGACGAGGAGAAGTTCCCAGATGGCCCGTGGTGCAAAGAAGGTGACTTCATCATGATGCGTTCGTATTCCGGTACGCGCTTCAAGATTGCAAGCAAGACCGGAGAGCAGGAATTCCGGCTTATCAATGACGACACCGTTGAGGCTGTCGTTGCCGATCCGAGAGGTATCACTCGTGCGTAAGGAGCAAAAATGAGCGAAGAGCAACAAGAGAAGAACTACGAAATTGTCGATGACCTGCCGCCGAATCAGGCGGAAGCCGAAGGCGAAAAGCCCGAGGTTGAAGTTGTCGATGACACCCCAGAGGCTGACCGTGGCCGGAAGAAAGGTGCCCCTGTCGATGTTCCTGATGACGAGATCGCGCAGTATGGCGAGAGCGTCCAGAAGCGAATCAAAGACCTGCGCCGCGCCTACCACGACGAGCGCCGGGAAAAGGAACGCGCCTTCCGTGAGCAACAGGAAGCTTTCCGGTTCGCCAAGACTGTAGCCGAACAGAACCGCCTGCTGCAGGAGCGTCTCTCCAGTGGCGAAGAGGTCTATGTTGCGGCCCGCAAGACCGGCGTTGACGCACAACTCACCTCAGCAGAGAACGACTACAAATCTGCTCATGAGTCCGGTGACGTCGAGCGCATGGTTGACGCTCAGAAGCGAATCGCCAAGCTCTCCGTCGAGCAACGGGAAGTCGAAAACTACAAACCGCAATTCCAAAAGCCTTTACAGGAGCAACCGGATGCGGTAGAAACAATTCCAGAGGTCGTCCCCGATGATCGCACCCGTCGGTGGGTAGAGAGCAATAAGTGGTTCGATACAGACCCTGTTATGCGCGGTGCTGCATTAGGTCTTCATGACGAGGTGGTGTCCAAAGGATACCAAGCTGGTTCTGAAGCCTACTTCGAGCAGATTGATGCTCGCATTCGGGAAGCCTTCCCGCAAAAGTTCGGCCAGACAAAGCGGCCTGCGACTGTGGTGGCATCTGCTACTCGAACGGAACAGCCTACCAATAAGGTTCGGTTGACCATGAGTCAGGTCTCGTTGGCAAAGAGACTCGGCATCCCGTTGGAGAAATACGCACAATACGCCTCACAAGCTCAAAAGGAGCAATAAAATGTCTGACAGAACCAACCGTGATCAAGAAACACGCGAAAACACTGGCCGGAAACGGGTATGGGCACCGCCCACGCTGCTTCCTACGCCAAAAAGCCAAGACGGTTATTCGTTCCGTTACATCAGAACTGCCATCGCTGGTCAGGCTGATCACAAGAACGTGGCCGCAAAGCATTCGGAAGGATGGGAGCCGGTGCGAATCGAAGACCATCCGGAACTACAGGCGTTTGGAAAAACGACTGGGAATTTGGAAATTGGTGGTTTGATGCTCTGCAAGACGCCGAGTGAAATGGTTGACCAACGGAATGCGTATTACACCGATGTCACCCGTAAGCAGGCTCAGGCAGTAGACGCAAACCTTATGAGAGAAAACGACCCACGGATGCCCATTTTCAGCGAGAAGTCTTCAACGACATCGCGGAGTAGCCGGGGTTAATTTAGGAGTATAAACAATGGCATATCCGACTATCGACAAGCCGTATGGCTTGAAGCCGGTCAACCTGATTGGTGGTCAGGTGTACGCCGGTTCTACCCGTCTGATGGCAATCGCCAGTGCTGAAGGCACCTCGATTTTCTTCGGGGATGCAGTCAAACTGACGGGTGGCTACATCACTCGTGATCCGGCTGACTCGGCAATGACGCCCGTGGGCATTTTCATGGGCTGCACCTACACCGATCCGAACAGCAACCAGAAAGTGTTCAAGCAGTATTTCCCTGCTGGCACCGTGGCTGCTGACATCAAAGCCTACATTGTTGATGACTACGATGCGATCTTCAAAGTCGCAGTGGTTTCGAGTGGCACCACGATTAGTGGCGTGACTCAAGCTGCTGTTGGCTTCAACGCCGCTCTGGTTGACAACACTGGCTCCACCATCACCGGTGACTCTCTGGTCGCCATTTCCGCGACCGCCGCGACCAACGGCGCACTGCCCGTTCGTATCGTTGACGTTGTTCCTGACACTGCGAATTCGCTGGGTTCCTACACGGAAGTTCTCGTGAAATGGAACTTCGGTATGCACCAGTATCAGAACGCCGTTGGCGTATAAGGAGAATAAACCATGGCTATTTCACGTTCCCAGCTACTCAAAGAGCTTCTCCCCGGTCTGAATGCCTTGTTCGGCATGAGCTACGAGACCTACGGCGAAGAACACAAAGAGATTTTCGAGACCGAAACCTCCGAGCGTTCCTTCGAGGAAGAGCAGAAGCTCTCCGGCTTCAGCGCCGCCCCTGTCAAAAACGAGGGCAACGCTATCGCCTACGACAACGCGCAGGAAGCATGGACTGCTCGTTACAACCACGAAACCATCGCGCTTGGCTTCTCGATCACCGAAGAGGCGGTCGAGGACAACCTGTACGACACCCTGTCGGCCCGGTATACGAAAGCTCTGGCTCGCGCCATGGCTTACACCAAGCAGGTCAAGGGCGCGAACATCCTCAACAACGGCTTTTCGTCCTCTTACAAAGGTGGCGATGGTGTTGAATTGTTCTCGACCGCACACCCGCTGGTTTCCGGTGGCACCAACAGCAACGAGCCCGCCACCGCTGCCGACCTGAATGAGACCTCGCTTGAGGCCGCTGTCATTCAGATCGCTGCGTGGACGGACGAGCGTGGCCTGCTGATCGCCGCCAAGCCCCGCAAGCTGATTGTTCCCCCGAACCTGATGTTCGTTGCGACCCGCCTGCTCGAAACCGAGCTGCGTGTTGGCACCAACAACAACGACATCAACGCTCTGAAGAACAACGGCTCGATCCCGGGTGGTTACACCGTCAATCACTACCTGACGGACACCAATGCTTGGTTCCTGACGACCGACGTTCCGAACGGCATGAAGCACTTCGTCCGCACCCCGCTGGCAAACAGCATGGACGGCGACTTCGACACCGGCAACGTCCGTTACAAGGCTCGTGAGCGTTACAGCTTCGGCTGGAGCGATCCGCTGGGCATGTACGGTAGCCCGGGCGCTTAATACCCGGCACTGGAAAGGGCCTCTTCGGAGGCCCTTTTCTTTTGCCTATCTATCTGATATAAAGACTGTAGACCCCAGATTTCACTCGTATCGACTGGCTGGGCAGACTTGTTAGAGACGATACGGGGATGTGCTAACACACGAAAGGTAAAACATGGCTATCACCACTATGGACGGCCCGATTCGGTCGCTCAACGGCTTCTACACCCAAGGCCCCGGCTCCACCATCGCACTCTCGACCGCCGCTGACACGACCCTGACGGTCGCTCAACACGCAGGTCACATCCTGACGTTTGCTGGCGGCGCTCTTGCCGGTAACATCACGCTGACGCTGCCCGCGATCAACACCACGGCAGACCCCGTTTCGGCTGGCCCCGGCGCAGACCCCAACACCAGCAACAACATCGGCGTGACGTTCACGATCTGGATCACCGGCACGATCTCGGCCAACTCGCTGAAGATCGGCACCGCCGCTGCGAGCAGCGATGTGTATGTCGGCTCGGTCACCGTGGTTGATTCGGACACCGCTGGCACCATCAATGGCTACGTCCCTGCCGCCACCAACGACTTCATCAACCTGACCTCGACCTCTGGCGGTATCGCCGGTTCTTGGCTGGTGATCACCTCGCTGGCTGCTGACAAGTATGCGGTCAACGGTGTGCTGCTCGGAACGACGCCCGCTACCCCGTTCGCTGACTCCTAATCTTACTTAGGAGGGCCATAACATGGCGATGCAAACTGACGTTAAGTCGAAGTACCTTGCGATAGACGGCGTGATCTTTGCGGGTCGCGCCCGTCTGAAGGGACTTACGGTTGCGGTTTCCACGGCGGGGGCGGCGTTAATCGTTTACGACAATGCCTCTGCAGCTTCTGGAACCAAAGTCGTTGAGATCAGCACAGCTGTAGCGGGGACTTTCAATGTCTTGATTCCGGCGCAAGGTATCCTCGCGGAAAACGGTCTGTTTCTCGATATCAACGGCGCGGCTGGTGTAACTGCCTACTACGGGTGATGCGTGCAAAATCAACAGCAGTTCGACGTAAGCGGACGAAAATTATTCTTCGCAATACCGGCTTACGACTTTAAGGTCGGTGTAAAACTGATGGGGTCTATGGTCGAGTTCGCTCGGCAGGCCCCTCAGTATGGCATTCAATTTGCCATGGGTACCATTAGTGGCTGTTCCGTAGTCTCACGAGCCAGAAACCTGCTTGTTGATGACTTCCTGCAGTCCGACTGCGACACCCTGATGTTCATCGACGCCGACATGACGTTCGATCCCAACGACATCATGCGGCTGCTGGCCTTCTCCGGCAACCCAGTGAAGAACATTGTTGGCGGCACCGGAGTGGCCCGCAAGAAGGAAAAGACATTCCACCTCAATCTCGACAAAGATGCTGATGGCAACCTGCTGATGGATGCGATGGGCTTGGCCCGGGCGAAGCAGATGGGCACCGGCTTCATGATGATCCAGCGTCAGGTGTTCGAGACCCTGATCGAACGCCACCCCGAGTGGCGTTTTCACGATGTGGCATCAGGCCGCACGATCTACTCGTTGTTTGACTTCAAATCCACTCCGGAGGGCTACATCGGGGAGGACTACAACTTCTGCGACCGCGCTCGCGCCGATGGCTTCCAAGTCTGGGTTGATCCGACGATCAAGCTGGGTCACATGGGCGTCACCGAGTTCGAGGGTGCGTTCGGTGAAGACTACCTTTACCCGATGATCAAGGCTGCACAAGAGGCGGCTGAGAACGAACCTCCCATGGTGGCGTATGGCTAAGAGTCCGGCATGGCAACGAAAAGAAGGCAAGAACCCGAAAGGTGGTTTAAACGCGAAGGGGAGGGCCTCCTACAACGCGGCCAATCCCGGAAAGCCCGGCTTGAAAGCGCCGCAACCCGAGGGTGGCTCAAGGAAAGACAGCTTCTGCGCCAGAATGTCCGGTATGAAGAAGAAGCTGACGTCCAAGAAGACGGCGAATGATCCGAACAGCCGGATCAACAAAAGCCTACGCGCATGGAAATGCTGATATGACGGAACCCACGGATCAAGTAAAGTCACTCATCGACGCCGCTTCGCTCTTTACAGCTTTCGGTGCTTTTTTTGAGATGTTGCCTGCCATCGCGGCGCTGTTTAGTATCGTCTGGACAGGTATGCGGATTATCGAGATGGTCTCGGGCAAACCCATCAGTAAACTCTTTGGTAGGGGTAAATAAATATGAACGAAGCTGAACTCGAAGCCCGTCGCCGTATGCTTGAAGCCGCGTTGTCCAGTGGTAAAGCGACCGCTGATGAGAAGGCCGAACTTGACGCCGCTTATCGGCGGCAAGACAAACTGAACGAGAAGGGTCACAAAACTGCTCCAACGACCCGAACTGAAATGGGCAAGGGTAAGCTGTTCAAGAAGGGTGGCTCAATCGATGGCTGCGCACAGCGCGGCAAAACCAAAGGACGGATGATATGAAAAAGCGAACGAAAACCAAGCGTTACTACGAGGGCGAAGACGTTCGCGTTGATGACGATAATCCTGAGTCGCAGAGAGTCTATCGTTCCGATGGTATGACGGAGTATTCCGACGAAGAGCGTATGCCCCGTGGTTCCAAGTCTGTTGCCCGCAAGGCGGCACAGACAAGCGCCGCTCGTGCCCAAGCAATCGAAGCTCGCGGCACTGCAGATACCAGCCAATCTCCGTCAATGACAGAATCTCCCCGTAACGCGATTCGCGGTGAAGGCGCAGCCTTTGATCGCGGCTCACTGACCGGCTCGTATCGTCGCATGAGCGAGGAAGCCAAGTCTGGTGCCAAAGGCCGTCCGATGACGGAGCGTGAGCGACAAGCGTTGGAAGCCGCAGGGCTCGCTGCAACGATGATACCTGCTGGCCGTGTGGCCAAGGGAGTTTACGAGGTAGGAAAAGCCGCGACCACGGCCCGTCGCATGGGTAATGTGTCGAAGGCGTATGACGCCGAGAAGGCTGCTGCGGCAGGTGAGCGAGCAGCCAAGCTGGCTGAGATTGAAAAGAAATCCGCCGAGGTAAAGCGTTCTCGTGATATTAGCCGCGCCCGAGAAGATATGTTTGGTAGCCAAGAGGCGGCAAAAGATGCTGCCCAGCGAGGACTTATGCGCCGTGGCGGCAGCGTCAAACGCTACTCTTCGGGTGGTTCCGTTTCGGCCTCCCGCCGTGGTGATGGTATTGCCTCCCGGGGTAAGACCCGTGGCAGGATCATATGAGCGAAAAAACCAAGGAAATGCTGGCTAACCTTAGCCCAGCTTATGGCATCGCCACAGGTCGCGGCATGTTCGGTAAGGCCGCAGATAAAGGTTTTCTTGGCCTTGGCGCAAGAGAGTTGGCGAACCGAGGTCAGCAAAAGGCTGAAGAGAAGGCGGCTCAGGAGCAGCTTATAAAGCAAGGCATTGCTGCAGCCCCGGCATCCCAAGCGCAACTCGCGCAACCGGCGGCAAAGATGAGGAAGGGCGGCTCCGTTTCCCGTCGAGCGGATGGCATAGCGCAGCGCGGCAAGACGAAAGGTCGGATGATCTGATGCCTGCGGTATCTGAAAAGCAAAAGCGTTTCATGCAGGCCGTGGCCCATAACAAGGGCTTTGCCAAGAAGGTCGGTGTCCCACAATCCGTGGGTAGTGAGTTTTCTCAATCAGGAGGTGGTCAAGTGAAAGAATCCAAAGCGATGGTGAAGAAGGAAATGGCGTTCATGCAGAAGAAGGGCGCTCCGAAGTCGATGATCAAGCACGAGAAAGCTGAAGCCAAGGGAATGCCTTTCTCCAAGGGCGGCGGCGTGTTCCGCAAGTCTGCTGACGGCGTTGTCCAGCGCGGCAAGACCAAAGGCAAGATGCTGCGTAAGGGCGGCAAGGTTTGCTGACATGATGCGCTCCCGTGGCATGGGGGTTATCAACCCCAAGAAGGTCAAGGCCATCAAGAAGCGAGATGGTGACGAGCCTGTTAAGCTGTTTAAACAGGGCGGAGAAAGCAAAGTAAACGAAGCTGGTAACTACACCAAGCCGGGGATGCGTAAAGCTCTTTTTGAGAAGATTAAGTCTCAGGCGGTGCAGGGCACGGGGGCTGGGCAGTGGAGCGGGAGAAAAGCACAGTTGCTGGCGAAGCAATATAAAGCCAAGGGCGGCGGGTACAAGGGATGAAAGCTCCGCAGCAGAGTCTCAAGTCATGGGGTGACCAGAAATGGCGCACCAAGTCCGGTAAGCCCTCCAGCAAGACTGGGGAGCGGTATTTACCGGAAGCCGCCATCAAGTCGCTTACACCGGCTGAATATGCTGCCACAACCCGCGCCAAACGCGCAGGCAAGGCCGCAGGCAAGCAGTTTGTGCCTCAACCACCCAAGGTGGCCAAGAAGGTTGCCAGACACCGTAGAATCGGTTGAAAGGGCAGTAAATGACGACTTCCGGAACCGTAGCATTCAACCTTGATTTAAACGAGGTGATCGAAGAGGCTTTTGAGCGTTGTGGCCAAGAGCTTCGCTCGGGCTACGACTTCAGGACTGCCCGTCGCTCCCTCAACCTGCTGACCATCGAGTGGGCAAACCGTGGCATCAACTTCTGGACTATCGAGGAAGGCTCGATCCCCTTGGTGACCGGTCAGGCTGCTTATGATCTTCCCGTGGACACCATTGATCTGGCGGAGCAGGTTATCCGCACGGGCACCGGTCAGAACCAGCAAGACCTGACCATCACCCGGATCAGTATGCCGACCTACGCCTCCATCCCGAACAAGAACTCCTTGGGAAGGCCGATTCAGGTTTGGGTTGATCGTCAGTCCGGAGCCACTTACCCAGCCGGTGGACGCCCGAACGGCACCGATACCACCACCGGTGTTGATGCACCGAAAATCCACATCTGGCCGACCCCGAACAGTCCGGGAAGCCAATACACCTTCGTCTACTGGCGTCTGCGCCGGATGCAGGACGCTGGCACTGGCGTCAAAACCCAAGACATCCCGTTCCGCTGGATTCCGTGCTTGGTGTCCGGTCTTGCCTATTACCTGTCCCTGAAGATTCCGGGCGCTGAGATGCGAACAGCCGGTCTGAAGGCGGAATACGAAGAGCAATACAAATACGCCGCTGAAGAGGATCGTGACAAGTCCGCCATCCGCTTCGTCCCGAGACGGATGTTCATCGGATAATGGGCAATCGGTTTGCATCAGCCAAAAACTCGATAGCGATCTGTGATCGCTGCGGCTTCCAATACAAGCTGAAGGAGTTGAAGGAGCTGATCATCAAGACCAAGAAGATCAACGTCTTGGTCTGCCCGGAGTGCTGGGAGCCTGACCATCCTCAGTTGCAGTTGGGGATGTATCCGGTCTACGACCCGCAGGCTGTTCGCAATCCGAGGAAGGATACGAGCTACCTGACCTCCGGCAACAGTGGTCTGCTGCTGTCTCCGGCTGATGTCGGGACACCAGAGGGCGGTAGTCGTATAATCGAGTGGGGCTGGGCTCCGGTCGGCGGAGCTAGGGCGAATGATGATTACCTGACTCCCAACTCGCTGTTCCCGACCATTTCACTGGGCACGGTTACCGTGGCCGTAACTTAGGAGAAACACATGGACGCGAAGAAAGCAGTCAGGAAGCACGAGCAGAACATGCACCCGGGCAAGAAGCCGACCTTCAAAAAGGGCGGCGTGACGTCGATTGAGATGAAGAAAGTGGGCCGCAACATGGCTCGCGTCAACAACCAGAGGAGCAAGTGATGGAACCCGTCAAGAAAGTAGCCTCCGTCAAGGTTGGCGCTGCTGACAACCAGAAGACCATCAACGACCTCCGGGTCTCGGTTGGCAATCTGAGCAGCAAGGGTTATCCCGAGCCGAAGACTGACGGCATCAAAATTCGTGGCACCGGCGCAGCTACCAAGGGCGTGACGGCACGAGGCCCGATGTCTTGAGGTAAGCATGAACTACTCGACACTGTTTTCGTCCATCAAGGGGTATCTTGAAAATGATTTCCCGAATACCAGCTTTACTGGTAGCACCGGAGCGACGGTCGAACTCACCAGTGCCGAGCAGATCAACACCTTCATCACGCAGGCCGAACAGCGCATCTACAACACCGTCCTGTTCCCCGCTCTGCGGAAGAATGTTACCGGCTCTACTTCGGCCAACATCAAGTACCTGAACTGCCCGACCGACTTCCTCGCCGTGTATTCCATGGCAGTGGTGGACGGCACCGGTGCCTACAGCTACATGCTGAACAAGGATGTCAGCTACATCCGTGCGGCTTACCCTGTCCCCACGGACACTGGCCTGCCCGCTTACTACGCGATGTTCGGGCCGGTATCCACGGACGAGACCGAGCTGACGTTCATCCTTGGGCCGACGCCTGACGCCGTTTATACGGTCGAGCTGCATTACTTCTACTATCCGGAGTCGATCACCACGACCGTCAGTGGCTACACATGGCTGAGTGAGAACTACGATCCCGTTCTGCTCTACGGCTCCTTGGTTGAGGCTTACACGTTTATGAAGGGTGAGCCGGATATGATTGCCCAATATGAAAAGAAATTCCAAGAGTCCCTGATGATGGCCAAACGCCTTGGCGACGGGATGGAGGCTAGTGACCAATATCGGTCTGGGAAGGCTAGGGTTCCGGTGCTATGAAACGCTTTACGCGACAAGAGGCCATGCAGCTTGGGCTTAAAAAATGTTATGGTCTGGTATGCACAAAGCATCCTGAGTTAGAGGGCTATCGGTACGTCTCTGGCGGGTGTTTTGGTTGTGCTAAAGAATGGGTTAAGGCCCGCCGAAAAGCTGATCCAGAATTAGCCCGTAAACAGAGCAGAGAGTCAAGCACTAGGTGTAGGGCGCTACGTTTGAAAAATCCACCCCTTCGCAAGAAAGTTCTTGATTATGGTAGTGCTTATAGAAAGGCTAATCGAGAAAAAGTGGAGGCAACCAAACGTAAATGGTCTACCGCGCATCCAGAGTTGGTCAAATTGTATGCAAAACGCACCAGAGCAAAAAACCGTGGGGTCGTAGTAGCAAATACGGTTAAGCGTCGTCTGGCAAAAATCCATCGCACCCCAAAATGGATCGGCCCCGAAGAGCAATGGCTTATGAAAGAGGCGTACGAGCTTGCAGCAAGGCGAACAAAACTGTTAGGGTTTGCGTGGCATGTCGATCATATAATTCCCTTACAGGGTAAAACAGTTTCCGGATTGCACGTCCCGAATAACCTTCAAGTAATCCCAGCTGTGGTTAATATCCGCAAGGGTAATAGGCTATGAGCTTCACCGGCAACGCACTGTGCAACGTCTTCAAGACCGGCCTGCTGGACGGCACCTACGACTTCGGCACGGGCACCACTGATGTCTACAAGATCGCGCTCTACACCAACGCTGCGACGCTGGACTCCGACACCACCGCCTATACGACCACCGGTGAGGTTACGGACTCCGGCTACACCGCTGGCGGTGCAACCTTGACCATCAACCAAGTGCCGACTATCGGAGCCCAGACCGGAAGCGGTGCTTCAGCGTATATCTCGTTCTCGAATGTGTCGTGGTCTGGTGCGATCACCGCCCGTGGTGCTTTGATTTACAAGTACAACGGTACGACTAACCCGGCTGTCTGCGTGCTGGACTTCGGTTCCAGCAAGACTTCAACCACGACGTTTCAGGTGCAATTCCCATCGGCTACCAGCACCTCGGCCATTATTAGACTAGGATAAGGAGTAGAACATGGAAGTCAAATCGAAAGCTGGCGGCGTATACCGCATCGAGTGTTTTAACAAAGACGGCGAACTGAAGTGGTTTGTCGAAGACCACAACCTCGTGGTTAATGAAGGCCTTCAGTATATGAACGCTGCGGCTTTGACTGGGGGCGCTGTATCCTCTACGTGGTATCTGGGTCTGTATGGCGCTGGTGCGTCGAACACCCCGGCTGCTGGCGATACGATGGCATCCCACGCTGGCTGGACGGAAGTTACTCCGTATAGCAACGCTACGCGCCCGACCTGCACGTTCGCCACCCCGACTACGGCTGATCCGTCGGTTGCTACCAATTCGGCATCCCCGGCGACCTTCAATATCAACGCTACGCAGACGGTTGGTGGTGCGTTCTTGGTCAGCAACAGCACCAAGGGTGGTTCGACGGGTACGTTGTTCTCGGCGTCGGACTTCAGCTCCCCGGGTGACCGTTCGGTAGTGTCTGGTGACACGCTGAATGTGACGTATACCTTCAGCCTCGACGCAGCTTGATTTAGCGCGTAGGAGCGAATAAGGGTGTTCGGTCTAGACACATTTTCCGGGGCACCTTTTTCCTCGCTTTCCGGTGTAGCGTATTTATCTTCCGTATCTGAAACTGCTTCTGGTAGTGACGCTGTTTCCAGCCTCGCGGTGTTTACGCCAGCCGTATCAGAACTCGCAACTGGCTCGGACACCATCAGCAGCAAGGCGGTTTTCCAAGGAACAGTTTCAGAGCTATCCACGGGTTCTGATTCTGCGTCCGCTACGGCTGTCTTTTATTCTGCTCTCTCCGAGCTGTCCACCGGTAGTGATTCTTCCGTTGGGTATGTTACGTTCCCGGCAAGTGTCAGTGAGCAGGCACAGGGATTCGATACAGTTTCTGCGGTAGCGCTGTTTGCACCGTTGATATCAGAAACGGCCACTGGCTCTGACCTGCTCTCCTCGTCGTTTGTATTTTTTGGTAACGTGTCGGAGACCGCGACCGGTTCGGATGTAGCTTCGACAGCAGTTATATTCCCTGTTTCTCTGTCCGAACTAGCTGCTGGAAGTGACTCTTCCGTTGGTTACGTTACGTTCCCAACGTCTATATCGGAAAGCGCCGTCGGCACGGATGCCTTAATTGCCACGGCAATCCTGAATGTGGCCTTCTCTGACACGGTAACAGGTGCGGATGTTATCATTGGGGCGTTCTTGTGGAACCTGATTGATGACGTGCAGAACGCGAATTGGGCGCAGATTACTGCAAATACGCCGACGGGCTGGGTTGAGATTACCGGAGAGGCTTCGACAAACTGGCAAATTATTGATACGGATACGTAAATGGCCCTCGTACTCAAAGATCGCGTAAAAGAAACAACTGCCACTGCCGGAACCGGAACAGTTACTCTGGCGGGCGCTTCTACGGGGTATCAGTCCTTCTCGGCCATCGGCAACGCCAACACGACCTACTATTGTATTGCGGGTCAAGGTACCGCCGAGTGGGAAGTCGGCATCGGCACCTACACAGCCTCCGGCACAACCCTGTCCCGCGACACTATTCTGGCTTCGTCCAACTCCGGCTCGGTTGTCACCTTCAGTGCTGGCACCAAGGACGTGTTTGTGGTGTACCCGGCGGGTAAGTCTATCAATTTGGATGCTTCTGGTAACGCAACGGCGTTGGGAACACCCGCTTCTTGCACGGTCACCAATTTTACCGGCACCGCCTCAATCAACATCAACGGAACGGTAGGTGCAACAACCCCGTCCACTGGTGCGTTTACGACGCTTAGTGCAACAGGTGTAGCAACATTCTCCGCAGGAAGCGCAGCCGCACCTGCAATTACGACATCAGGTGATACAAACAACGGTATTTTCTTCCCCGCCGCTGACGTTACTGCGATTACTACCGCCGGTTCAGAACGCATGCGTATCAACTCCTCCGGTAACTTGCTGGTGGGGACTACGAGCGTTCCAAGTGCCGCAGGTGTTTCTGGTTCTAATTCGTTTGTCCGTTCAGCCACAGACGCAACTTGGACATTACTTGCTCAAAATACGGCGGCATCTGGAGGTGCGAGAGGAATTATTGTTAATTATTCTGGGCAATCACCAAATGACACCACAAATGAAGCCTTCTTTTTTTACGACAGCGTAGGCACTAGATTTGGTGTTCGTTCAAATGGTGGCATAGAAAACTACCAAGCCAACGACGCCAACCTTTCCGACCGCCGCGAAAAGACCAACTTTGCACCGGCCAAGTCCTACCTCGACACCATCTGCGCTATACCCGTTCAGACGTTTAATTACATCGACCAGAACATGGAAGATGACCCCGGCCTGACGCTTGGTGTGGTGGCGCAGGACGTTCAAGCAGTCGCGCCTGAGATGGTGATGGAGTCGAACTGGGCTGGCCAAGACGAAGAACCAAAAATGCGGCTGTCCATTTACCAAACTGACTTGCAATACGCTTTGATGAAGTGTATTCAAGAACTCAAAGCTGAACTCGACACCGCCAAAGCCCGCATTGCAGCATTAGAAGCTCAATAAAGGAAAAACATGGGAACCAAAGAAATTGAGCTGAAACTGACTGTTGCTGAGGTTAATGGTATTCGGCAGGCTTTGGGGCAGATGCCCTATACGCAGGTAGTGTCTCTGGTGCTGAAAATCCAGCAGCAGGCGCAGGCGCAAGTTTCTGAGGCGCAAGAAGCCCAGTAACCCAAAAGGAGTAATGCCGTGGCATCTACATATAGTACTAACTTAAAAATCGAGCTGATGGGGGTGGGCGACCAATCCGGTACTTGGGGCACGACAAACAATACCAACCTTGGCACCGCGCTGGAGCAGGCGATAGTAGGCTACGGCAACCCGAATTTCACCACGGATGCCGATCTCACCATCACCCTGACGGATTCCAATGCCACCCAAACGGCACGGGCTTTCGCCCTCAATGTAACCTCCGGGGTGTCACTTACCACCACCCGGAACCTGATCGTCCCAACGATCCAAAAGCCTTATCTGATATACAACGCCACGACCGGTAGCCAGAGCATCGTCGTCAAGACTTCGGCAGGAACCGGTGTGACGGTGGCCAACGGGCGTAGGGTTTCGGTGTATGTGGATGGCACCAACGTTGTCGCGCAAGATATCGCCGGGGCATCAAACGCAGTTACGCAGGCATTTGGCACCAGCAATACTACGGTTGCGACCACCGCGTTTGTGCAGGCCGCTCTTGCTGCGCTCTATCCGGTTGGCTCTATTTACACCAACGCAACGAACTCCACGAATCCCGGTACTCTGCTTGGTTTCGGCACTTGGACAGCGTTTGGTGCTGGCCGGGTTATGGTGGGTTTGGATGCTGGCAATGCCGCGTTTGATACCGCAGAAGAGACCGGCGGTTCGGCAGATGCGATTGTAGTTAGCCATACGCACACGCTTACTGACCCGGGGCACACGCATGATCAGCAAGGACAGACTAAGTTAGCGCAAGTGGGTTCAGGTGCGGATAGCGCCAACAACAACGCCAATGCGATTGGGGGCACCACGAATTCAGCTACTACGGGTATTACTATCAGCTCCACTGGTGTTTCCGGCACTAATGCCAATCTGCAACCGTACATCGTAGTTTATATGTGGAAACGCACTGCCTAAAAGGAACCCATCATGGCCAAAAACTGGATCAAGTCAGCCATAAATAAACCGGGTGCTTTGCGTAGCGCCCTTGGTGCCAAACCCGGCAAACCGATCCCTGCTGGCAAGCTGGCAAAAGCCGCCAAGGCTCCGGGTAAGATGGGCCAACGCGCTCGCCTCGCCCAGACGCTGAAGAAACTGAAATAACGAAATGGCCGCCAGAAAGCCAAAGGCAGCAATTAAGGCTGTTCAACAGGAAAGTCCTGTTGACAAGGTGATCGGCTTGATCAAATGGGTAGATAACCCGTTTAAACTGTTTACCGTTCTCATCATTGCGACATTTGCCTTCGTTGGGTTCTTTGCTTGGGAAAGCCGTGAGGTTATTAAGTCTGCGTTTATTGCCCATGATAAGCTGGCTTCCTTGAAGTCTGATGTTGAGCTGCTGGACATATCCACTGCTTTAATCAAGGAGGCTGGTGGTGAAGTTGCCGTAGTTCACCAAGCTAATCTGATGATAAACAAACGTACAACTGTTCTGGCTGCGGATAAAAATGGCAGGAATAAATCGGTCGAAGGAACTGTCACCAGCATCTTTAACGAAAGCCCCGGCAGGAACAAGGCCGTGGTTGCCATGCTGAACGGAGAGGTGCTGTGCGAGGACTTCAAGGCGTCCTCAAAAGTCGGTGAATGGTTTGTAAAGAATGAAGTGACGTTTGTATGCCGAGGCTCCATCCCTCCTGAAATTGGCAAACTGGTCGGGTATATAAGCGTTGGTTTCAAGCAAAAACCCGACGACATAAATTCTGTAAAAGTAATACTTAATCAAGCTGCATCTAAAATGGTGAGGCAATCATAAATGAGTGACTTTGATTGGAAAGGTTTGCTGAAGACCGTTGCCCCTACTGCCGCCACACTACTTGGCGGCCCTCTGGCGGGTATGGCTGTGGAAGCGATTGCCAGTGCGATTGGTGAGCCGAATGCGACAAAAGAGCAGATCGTTGAGAAACTGCAGGCAGGCACACTCACCGCCGAGCAAATGGCCGCGCTCAAAACCGCAGAAGCCAATCTGAAGATCAAGCTGCGTGAGTTGGACATTGACTTGGAAAAGGTTCATGCAGGGGATCGTGCCAGTGCGCGGGAGATGGCAGCAAAGACAGGGGATGTCTGGACGCCTCGGATTCTGGCTTTCATTGTGCTGCTGACATGGGGGGTGGTGCAGTATCACCTGCTGACGGCTGTTGTGGACACAACCATGCGGGAACTCGTAGCGCGTCTGCTGGGCACATTGGATGCTGCCCTGATGGCTGTTCTGTATTATTACTACGGTTCTTCGGCTGGCTCCGCCGCCAAGAACGAAGCTCTGGCGAAAAAAGAATGACTCAGCTCACTGCAAACTTCTCCCTCGAAGAACTGACGCGCTCAGAGGCTGCGGATCGCAACGGATGGGACAACACCCCAAACGAGCAGGAAACGGCCAACCTGAAGCGATTGGCGGGCCTTCTGCAGCAGGTTAAGACGGCAGTTGGCGGTAAGGCGGTCATGATCAACTCGGGATTCCGGTCGAAGAAGGTGAACGACTCCGTAGGTTCCAAAGACAGCAGCCAGCATAGAAGTGGTTGTGCTGCCGACATCCGTGTTCCGGGGATGAAGCCCCGCGAGGTGGTGGAAGCCTGTATTGCTGCTGGTGTGCCGTTTGACCAGATCATCCTTGAATTCGACTCATGGACGCATATCTCGGTGCCGAGCCTTGAGGGAGTACAACCGCGCAATTCCCGATTGATTATCGACAAGCAGGGCACCCGCCCGTTTGCGTGAGGTGTAACAGATGCCATTATCCAAACTCCAGTTCAAGCCCGGGATCAATCGAGAAAATACTAATTATGCGTCGGAAGGCGGTTGGTTCGATGGCGACAAGATTCGCTTCCGCTCTGGATTCCCGGAGAAGATCGGTGGCTGGCAGAACCTCGCTGCGTCTGTCGGCGGGGCGGTCAACACCTACAAGGGTGTGTGTCGCAACCTCTGGAACTGGATCACGCTGAACAGCAGCAACCTGCTGGCACTGGGCACGGAGCAGAAGCTCTACATCGAGAACGGCGGGACTTACTACGACATCACCCCGATCCGTAACACCACTACCATCAACACCGATCCCTTCGCTATCACTAGCGGCTCCAAGCTGGTCACGGTTACGGATACTGCCCACGCCGCAACGGTAGGCACCTACGTCACCTTCTCTGGCGCTACCGGGGCGAACTACACGGCGTTCAACGCCGAGTTCGAGATCGTCGTAATCATCAGTGCGAACAGCTACCAGATCATCCTGCCGACTGCCGCCGCTGCGTCGGGCACCGGTGGTGGTGCTGCGGTCTCCGCTGCTTATCAGTTGAACTCCGGTAACTCCGTGGTCTCTTCCGGAACTGGCTGGGGTGTTGGCCCTTACAGCCGCGATGGCTACGGCGAAGAGTATTCCGGCACTGCCGTGGTTCAGGAAACCAACGCGCTTCGGCTGTGGTCGCTCGATAACTACGGGCAGGACTTGGTGACGGCAATCCGGGAAGGAGCAATGTATTACTGGGTCGCAGATACCACGACCGCGCCTCCTCGCGCCGTGACGCTGGAGAGCCTTGCGACGTTCTACGGTTACAGCGCAGCCTATGTCCCCAACCGGGTCTACGAGATTCACACCTCCGGTGTGCAGCGGTTTGGTATCGCTATTGGTGCAAACCCATACGACCCGACAGACGCGGAAACAGACTTCGATCCGATGCTGGTGCGCTGGTCTGACCAAGAGAACATCTTTCAGTGGGTGCCTGCTGCGGACAATCAGGCTGGCGAGCTTCGCCTATCGCACGGCTCCCAGTTGGTCACGGGAAGGCATGGTCGGCAGGAGTTCGTTGTCTGGTCTGACAGCGCCATCTACTCGATGCAGTATCTCGGCCCACCCTACATCTGGGGCATAAACCTGCTGATGGACGGTATCTCCATTGCCTCTCCGAACGCTGTAGTGGGTGCCAGCAACATCATGATGTGGATGGGCACTGACAAGTTCTACATCTACGATGGCGTCGTGAAGACGCTGCCTTGCTCGGTTCGTCAATTTATTTTTGACGACTTCAACTATGATCAAGCCTATCAGGTGGTCGCTGGCGGCAATGAGCAATACAGCGAAGTGTGGTGGTTCTATCCTTCGGCTGGCAGCAACGTGAATGACAGCTACGTCATCTACAACTACCTCGACAACATATGGTATTTCGGCCTTCTGAACCGCACGGCATGGATGGATTCTTCGCTGCGCTCCAAGCCGATGGGTGCATTTAGTGTGCGAACGACCTACCTGTCCGCGCAGGCAAGCGATACGGATACCACGCTGAACGTCATTGATGCGTCATCCTACCCATACACCGGCGTCCTGATCATCGACAGCGAGCAAATCTCATACACCAGCCGGACAACAACAGCCCTGAGTGGCTGCACACGAGGTTTAAACGGCACAACTGCAGCCTCCCACGTTGCCTACTCGACGGCTGGATTGGTGGCACCAAATCAAGTCATGTTCCACGAGACGGGCAACGATGATCTGGCCACCTCGACTCCCGTCCCGATTGAGGCGTATGTCAGCTCGTCCGACTTCGACATTGGCGATGGTCACAACTTCGGCTTCGTCTGGCGGATCATCCCGGACGTCACCTTTGATGGATCGACCACAGCATCACCAAAATACCCCGCTGTAACAATGGTTTGCAAGCCACGGCAGTTCTCAGGATCGGCATACGGCACTCCGGATTCCCCGTCAGTCACCAGCACCCAGAGCTACAACACGCAGCGCGTTTACACGGTGCAGCAGTTTACCGGGCAGGTTTACACCCGGGTGCGGGGTCGTCAGATGTCGTTCGAGATTCGCTCCACTGAGCAGGGTGTGGCGTGGCAGTTGGGTGTGCCGCGTGTAGACATTCGCCCGGACGGTCGTAAATAATGACTCTGGTTGTCACCTCTGAATATCAGCTCAATCGGGTCGCAACGCCTGTATTGCCGGTAGCCCCCACGGGCTACAACGAGCGGTATCAGAACCAGCTCAACAACATCCTGCGGCTGTATTTCAATGAACTGAACAACATTGTGGGGCAACTGACAGCGACCATGGCATCCTTACCTATCTCCTTCCCCGCTGCCTCCGTCGATGCCTTTGGGCGCTTGCGAGTCAGCAACCCATACACCCTGTTCGATAGCCAGAACCGCTATCAGAAGGACACGCAGTTCAACGAGACCCTGACCGGATCGGGAACCTCAACCTACGTCGCCAACGAGTCCAGCGTCGATCTGGCCGTGACTACCGCATCAGGCGACAAGGTTGTTCGTCAGACCAATCGGGTGTTCCCATACCAGCCGGGTAAGAGCTTGGAGGTGCTGGCAACCTTCGTGATGAATGCAGGGAAGACCAACCTGCGGCAGCGGGTAGGCTACTTCAACACCGACAACGGGGTGTTCTTCCAAGTCAGCGGAACAACCAATTCCTTCGTCCTTCGCACCAATACCAGCGGCACCCCGAGTGATGTCCGGACGGTGAATCAGGCTGATTGGAACGGCGACAAACTGGACGGCACGGGCGCTTCGGGACTGACCTTGGATATCACCAAGGCGCAGATTCTCTACATGGACTTTGAATGGCTTGGCGTTGGGTCGGTGCGTTGCGGCTTCATCATCAACGGCCAGATCATCATCTGCCACACATTCAACAATGCCAACGACATCGACAAGGTTTACATGACCACGGCGATCCTGCCGATACGGTATGAAATCGAGAACACCGGTGCCGCAGCGTCCGCCTCGACCTTGACCCAAATCTGCTCTTCAGTAATCTCTGAGGGCGGGTATGACCAGAAGGCTACGCCGCAATGGGCTCGGAGAACGACAACCCTGACCGGGGTCAGCACGACCTTCGTCCCGATTGTTTCCATCCGCCTGAAAAGCACGGCGCTTGGTGCGGTGGTCATCCCGTCTGTGTATCACGCTATCCCCATTAATTCGACCCTCGACTACGAAGTGGTCTTGATGCGGAACCCCACTTTGACCGGCGCATCTTGGGCAAGCAACTCGTCCAACGTGGAAATGGATGTAACGGCGACGGCGCTGACCGGCGGCACCATTGTTGATGTGGACTACGTTTCAGGCAGCAACCAAGGCAGCGGTGTGGTAAGCACCGGATCGGACTACAACTTTGACCTCCAGCTTGGCACAACGCTGGGCGGGGCCAGTGATATTTTCACGGTCGCCGCAAGAACAATCTCAGGCTCAGACGACATTATTGGTGCCATGTCTTACTATGACCTGACCGACTGACACATGATATTATGATGAAAATGCTTGGGGGTTTAAACCAATGAATCGAACCGCTGCTGGGCTTGCCGCATACGGTCGCAATGGCGACTCCACCCTTGTTCACATGAGCCCCGGAGAAGTCTCTGGGCTTCAGGCTTTTGCGAAAGCCAATGGAACGACCCTGACAGTTAATCCGCATACCGGACTGCCCGAGGCTTTCAATCTGAATGCTTTTCTGCCTGCAATAGCTGGTATCGGCCTAAGCGCTATGAGTGGTGGGGCCCTGACCCCATTGATGGCCGGTCTGATCGTTGGCGGCGTTCATGGCGCTGCAACCGGCTTTAAAAACCCTCTCCAAAGCGCAATGGCTGGCCTTGGTGGCTACGGTGGCGCTGGGATAGGGGCAGGCTTGGGCGCGGCTGGTGCGGCTGGCACAGAAGCAGCCGCCGCAACTTCCGCTGGAGAGGCCGCTAGAACAAACATTGATCCGGGGATGCTAGAAGGCATGTCTTCTGGAGAGGTCGCGCAAGCTGGAATTCAGTCGCCATATTTTTCCCAAGCTCAAAGCAACATTGATCCCGGAATGCTAGAAGGGATGTCTCAAGAGCAGGTTCTTGGGGCAAAAGTTCTTCCTCAAACGCCGATGGCGGCACCGGCTTCTCATGGTTTTTCTACTATGGGCAGGGGACTCTCCAATATGGTCGATCCCGGTCAAACCGGGACTACCGCTCGTGATGCCTTCATGGGTAAGGTTGATGGCGTTGGTGGTCTTGCGACAATGGCTGGTTCAGCCGCCGCCCCTGTCATGGCAATGGAGCCGGAGCAGATGGGCGGCACCAAGCCGATCTCCACTATCCGCCCCTACTCGTTTAACCGGGAAGTCACTCCGGGTGCATTCGATGATCTGACCGACAGCCGGGAGCGTCGTTACTTCAACGACCAATTCACCGCTGGCGAGCCGTATCAGCTTGCCAAGGGCGGTCTGGCGACCTTTGCTCGGGGCGGGAAGGCCAAGAAGCCTGATCCTCTGGAGCAGCGTTACGATATGGCTGACTTCCGTGATCCTCAGTCCATGCAGAAAAAGACCATGGGCATGTATCAGTATGCCGCTGGCCAGACTGTTCGTGGCCCGGGTGATGGCATGAGCGACGAGGTGAAGGCCAATATCGACGGCGTTCAGGAAGCTCGCCTCTCGGATGGTGAGTTCGTGATCCCTGCCGATGTGGTCTCCGGACTGGGCAATGGATCGACTGAGGCCGGATCGAAGCACCTGAAGGACATGATGGCGCGGGTCAGGAAGAGCAGGACGGGCAAGACCCGTCAGGCACCGCAGATCAAGGTTAAAGGTCTGATGCCAGCGTGAAGATCGACTTCGTTCCCCTCTCGGTGATCCATGATGTATGGCCATCAGTCGAGGGATACATCAAGAGTGGTCTTGAGTGGGGCGGAGATGATTACACGATTGACCAAGTAAGGATGATGGTCTCTCGTGGTGATTGGATGCTTTTGGTTGCAACCGATGATGGGAAGCTGCACGGTGCGGCTGTTGTGAACATCTACAACATGCCGAACTACAGGACGGCATTCATCATTGCGATTGGTGGCAAGCTAGTGTCAAATCCGGACACCTACGCACAGATGTGCGCGATTTTCAAACAATTCGGAGCGAGCCGCATTCAGGGTGTCGCCCGCAAGTCAGTGGCTAGATTGTGGTCTCGCTACGGCTTCCATGAAAAACACTCTCTTGTAGAGGCAAAGATATGAGATACGACCATTTTTCAATGCTGCCGGAACAGGCGTTTAAACCTGTTGGCAAGAAGATGACTCTCGAAGGTGGTGGTAGTGGACAGGCTCCGCAGCCCACCCAAACCTCTCAGGTGACGATCCCTGAGTATGCCCGCCCTTACATGGAGCGACTGCTCGGCAAGGCTGAGGCGGCTGGAGACACGCCGTATCAGGCTTACGGCGGTGAGCGTATCGCTGGCCCTACCGCAGAGCAGCAGGCTGCTCGTCAGGATGTGGCCAACATGGGCCCTGCCGGTGGATACGAAGCAGGCATGGGGATGGCCGGTGCCGGTGGCATGGCTGGCCTTGCGTCTGCTGGCGCTGGTCAGCAATACATGGGCATGGCAACCAATCCCGGGGCGCAGCAAGCATTCATGTCGCCCTACATGCAGAACGTGGTGAACGTCCAGAAGGGCGAAGCCATCCGCGATTACGGCAGGCAGCTTCCGGGCGAACAGGCAGCAGCAACGCGGGCAGGTGCCTTCGGTGGCTCGCGTCAAGCGATTGTCCAAGCGGAAGGCCAGCGCAACCTGCAGAACCAGCTTGGCCAAATCCAAGCCACTGGGTCTCAAAAAGCATTTGAAGCGGCTCAACAGGCGCAGCAGTTCGGATCAGAACTCGGCCTTCGTGGTCTGGGTCAGGCCGCACAGGCAGGGGTTCAGGCTGGCGCGACGATGGGTCAGCTCGGCGGGGCGCAGCAACAGTCCGCCCTTGATCTCGCCAAAGCTCAGGAGACGTTCGGTGCCCTCGGCGGTCAGGAACGGCAGGCACGGATGGATATGGCGTATCAGGACTTCCTCAACCAGCAACGCTATCCGTATACGCAGATGGGCTTCATGTCGGACATCCTGCGTGGTTCGGGTAACCTCGCCGGAACGGGTGGCTACGCCATGTATCAGCAGCCTCCGAGCCAAGCGCAGCAACTGGTTGGCCCGGGTCTCCTTGGCCTCGGTATGTATCGGGAGTTCATGAAATGAATCTGATCCAGATTTCCGAACAGCTCAAAGAAGCTCCCGATAATCTCCTGCTGCAGGAGGTGAAGGCACCGACTGGATCGTATCCTTCCTACCTGATCATCTCAGAACTATCACGCCGTAAGCGTCTGCGTGATGGCGCTCAACCGCAGCAGGCACCGCAGACCACAGTTGCCGATGACCTGTCGCAACCGGCTGGTCTTGCCGCAACGCCTCAAGCCATGCAAAGCACCGCTGGCATGGACGTCAATGGTCAGGGTGATTACGAAGAGCAGCAGGAAATGCCGCAGATGGCTGGTGGTGGGCTTGTGGCGTTTAAACAGGGTAAGGATGTCAACAGCCCCTTCGCTTTGTCCGAGAGGGATGATCTCGGCACCGGGTTCTACGGTGCC
>Ga0181363_1000076_pt1 | contig 29092 bp, 31 predicted proteins | sample Fa13NDMLBSN_FD_130109 | JGI IMG/M metagenome (GOLD analysis project Ga0181363, IMG submission 130109) | Freshwater viral communities from Lake Michigan, USA - Fa13.ND.MLB.S.N | ecosystem: Environmental > Aquatic > Freshwater > Lake | place: USA: Michigan | collected 2013-09-23
AAGACTCTCGCTAAGGGTCCAACAGAAGTTGTCCAGAAAATTGATAGACGAACTGGAGATACTGTTGCTATTCACCGCAAAACGCCTTGGTATAACCATCCAGCAGTTCAGCAATGGAAGGGACACGAATACTTATTGTATCACTCCTATTTCGCCTCCGTGTGCGGCGAATGGTTGCAACGAGGATTCAAAGATACATGCTACGAAAAAGCTCGACTTGTCATGTTATCTACAGACCGGCCTTGGCAACGTCTCGATGAACCATCTTGGCTCGGCAACGAAGCCTATCACGCATCTCACCGTTCTAACCTCTTACGGAAAGACTTCGCGCACTACTCTCAATTCGGATGGACTGAACCTACGACTTTGCCGTATGTCTGGCCATCTAAACTATAACACACTATGGGCTACCGATCAACATTCATCACAACAGAATCATGGGTCAAGCTTCCAGAGTGGTTCGTAACTAAATACGAACGCGTAATCTGGATGGCTGACAACATTGACGGTTTAACCCCATACAAGACCTTACCTATCGCAAGCAAACAAGAAGGTAAGATGTATGGAATGTTCAGTGAACTCATTGAAGACTTACAGCATGTTCTCGACGAGCAGACTGGACGCTTTAGCACTAGACTAACACTCATGGTCTTGCACGAAGACGGACAGTATGAGAAGCACGATCTCGAAAAGAAACAGTTCAGCCTAACAGCATAACATGAAAACAGGACTAAACGCAACATCAGCCGCATCACCTCGCTACTTCAAGAAGGGCGAGATCAAATCGACCTACAAACAAGTCGATGAAGCCCACAAGCGACTCGTCAAACAATCTCACCCGTGGCGAGGGACTCGTCCACTAAGCGACGAGGCGAAAGCGAAACGTGCAGAGTATCTCAACAACGAGCGTCAACAGATAATGTAACCCACTATGCCAGCCTACGTATTCGCCGCCAAACCAGACAAGACCAAGAAACCAAACTTGTCGCTTGCCGCACACGCATTCTCACGCAACGACAACCGCGAATGTGATGCACTAGCCGCGTTCAACATCCGTAATCTCGCATCATGGAGCGGAATGAGCCACGAAGAAGTCGAGCGTCGTGTGAAGTTGCGAATGCAACAACTCATGGATGAACTCGACATCGAAGAGCGTTCGTTCTATGCACGCGATGACATTGACGAGACATGGGACATTGACTAACACACTATCCGCATTGGCATACCCTTTGCGACACTCTCACCTGCACGACAGAGAAAGCTGGACGCTGATAGTGCAGATGATAAACCAAAACAACAAGTAATGGTCTAGCAGAACAAAACAACAAATGAGCAACGAAACGCAATCCCCTGAAGCCGCCGCAGAATCTGAAGTCTCCAACCCTTATGTTGGTTGCTTCGGTGAACGCAACGGCATCAAAGTTCCTTGGGTGCGTCGCGCAGTTGTGCGCGGCACCGCGAAGAACACGCCGTATATCACCCTCGATTACTCCGGTTTCTCCGGTGCTGATCTCGTCAAGGCCTTCGGCGAAGAGAAGCTGAAGGAGTTGATCGAGGCGAAGATGAATGTCGCTGGCCGAGCGATCTGTCAGGACATCATCGGCGAAGACCGCGAGAAGGCTGGTTACACCGTCGACAACATGACGGACACGGAACTTCAAGAGTTCCAGAACTGGGCCGACGGCAAGGTCGAGGATCGCACTCCTCTGGCCGATCTGCGCAAGCAGATGAACGAACTCGTCCTCAAGGGCGATCTCGAAGACCCCGAAGTGCTCATGCAGCTTGTCGGACTCAAGCGCGAGATCCTGCAACGCCAGCGCAAGTAAGTCAGACGTGCGTGACAACACGCACAGTTTGCAATGCAAGCCCATCAGTGAGCGATCCTCACTGGTGGGTTTTTGTTTGCACATTGTGGCACGAATCCTGCTTATGCTTATGTCGTAGGAAATCGAATTAACTACCTCGAATGTCAGCTACAGTTAATCCTCTAACATCACTCTTCGGACTTACGGTTAAGGCTAGAAGTCCAGATAACGCATCATCGAAACTTAAAGAAGCACGGAAACTAGGAATCAAAATTCTAACGGAAGAACAAGTGTTCAAGCCAATGAAAACTAAAACACCAGAGAGTGAAATCGAATGGGCCGCACAAGCGAACTGCAACGATCAAGCGATGGGGCGAATCGGATTGTTCTCTTTGTTGCGATTGATTGCATCAGCCGATGGCGGTCATGGTTACATCACGATACACAAGGGAGTATCGAGCACGGTCTTGTTCGCATTGAACGAGGCTGATCCGAAGATGGTCCATTGGTGTGTGACAGAACACACGGACTACATCAAGGTGTGGCGGCGAAAGGAATGGAACGAAGCATACGAGAAGGTCGTTGCCGACGAAGTGAAGAAGAGTGTAGCGATACTCAACGAACAGGAGTATCAAGAGGCGAAGGCGACAGTGATCAACTTCTTCCTCGAACTGTTCGATGGCAATCGCAAGGTTGCTGAGGCGATGTTCGCACCGATGGCAAACAATCATGAGAAACTAGTCAAGAAAGCTAACGCTATACGCAACGTCATCAAATGAGCGCACCACCAAACAAAGCTATCGCCCTACACAAGGGCCGCACATTCGCCACACAATCTGAGGAAGCAAAGATTGCGTTCGCGAAGAAGTCGTATGAGACTACAGCACAAGTGCTGCGGTTCTCATTCACACTCGGCAAGGTAACGTCACTGTTCGCAATCTGTGACACGCTGAAGATTGCACCAGTTGGGCCTGATCGACACGTCTCGAAAGAGGAATTGACAGCGTTGGTTCTTCGAGGACGTGAAGAACTCCACGCGAAACTGGCCGCGCCCAAATCCACAACAGTTGAGCCAGTCGTTGAGACTCCGGTCGTTGAGGCTCCGGTCGTTGAGACGGTTGACGACAAAGGCGACGAGACTATCCCAATGCCTGAACTCACGGACAACCCGCGTGTGCAAGCATTCGGATTCCAAGTTCGCAAGGGCCGCGAGTTGTTCAGGAACCTCACAGTCAAGGGACATCGCGCTAACTTGCTTCTCTCGCAGACCGGCAGCGGTAAGACTTACATGCTTGGCGCAGTGATGGCGGCCATGAAACGCACTGGATACTTCGAGGACTACGCGGGTATGTATCCGATGCTCTACGTGACGAAGGCTTCAATCGTCAATCAAACGCAGAAAGTTCTGACGGAATGCTTCGGACTCGATGACCTTGATGTGATGGTCACGAATGTTGAACAACTACGTGCGATGATGGGCCGCATCTTCCTCACGGAAGAAACGATTATCGTGCAAGGTCAAGAGCACATCGTGTTCAAGTGGCGAGTGCGTCCGATGCCACGCTTGATTGTGTGGGACGAGGCGCAGATACTCAAGAACATTGATTCGACGCAGTCGAGGATAGCCCAAGCGTTGAACGATGTGACTGAGTTGTCGCACGGTAAGGAGGCTAACAAACTTCGACAAGTCTTTGCGTCAGCGACACCGTTCATGCGTCTTGTTGAGACGAAGGTGTTTGCGGCAGCGACGAAGTCAGAGATGGAAGGGATGTGATGTATGCCAAAGATACCGATACATCTACAGAAGAAACGCGGCCCGAAGCCGAAGAAGAAACAGTGCTTGTGCAGTAGGCCGATGTTCCGCATGAAAGGTAAGTATGCGGTTTGTGAGTGGTGTAGCCGTCTTGAGAAAGCGGGTGAACAGAAGCGTCACACAGAAGGACTGCGGCGAAGGGCTGATGTTGGTTTGGCTGTGGTTGAACCGTTTGGTTGGTATGATGGTGGAATGAATGGGAGGTATAACTTATGAGCGAGACACCTAGAACGGATGCGGCATGGTATGCCTCAGAAAGTGGTGCAGGCTGCGAACCACTTCTTAAATGCTCGCTTCAACTTGAACGCGAACTCTCCTCACTCCGTCGCAAGCTCGCGGCGGCGGAGAGTATCATGAAGCAACTGAAACAATTCCATGTCGGACACCTTCGCGCAGAAGTGGACGCCGCACTCGCAGCATGGCAGGAGGCGAACAAGATATGAAAACAGCAGAGGAAATGCTAGATGAGCACTACGAAAATCTGAATGGTAACGCTTCAGATATAATAGTGGCCATCAAACAAATCCAACTCGACGCCATGAAAGAAGGTATGCGGAGGGCGGCGGATACCTGTAATCACTGGGACACTGGAGATAAGAATGAAGAACGCATCCTCTCCGCATCAGAACAACTAACAGAGAAAGACTTGAGTGTATGAACATCGACATGTATGAGGAGCATGCAAATGTAATTCGAGGTATGTATCGTCGAGACAAGGCGTTAGCAAAGCATGCTTATCGAAACTTGTCTGATATCTTCATTCAAGATTCTGTTGCTAACATTGATGAACCTTTCTATGGAACATCAATGAGCCGCAAAGGTAGAGTGCTATTTGAACTGCAAGGATTATTTATATGACACACCCCACAGACACACAACTAAAGCAGGCACTCGCGAAGATGTTGCCGGAGCAGCTTGTATCTATAGAAGATGACGACCAACAAGTCCTGTGCTACATCTGCAAGGACTTAACCAACAAAGTTGAGCACCATCTTCCAGTCCTCGACACCGAACTCCTCCATCTTTGTTGGATGGCGGAGGAGACGCTAGACCGGACCTTTTGGGGAAGTTATGCAGCTGAATTATATGATTTGACTGATGCTCACAACCATGGTTACTGTCCTAATCATCACTGGTTAGCAGTCGCTCACGCCTCATGGCAACAACGAACCATTGCACTGTGCAAGGTGAAAGGAGTTGAGATTGTATGATTTCACAATGGACACTAGATTTGCTAGAGAAATATGGATGGAGATTTGTTCCATCGTATGATGTTAAAGGTCCGGCTGGATTCAGTGATGTAGCAGTTCCTGAATGCTGGATACATGACGAACATGAACCGCTTTATAGCTTAGATGCCGTATTAAACTTCATAACCAAACAAGCAGCACAAGCTGATAAGGACAATTCAAAATGACCACCGAAGAACACCTGAAACGGATTCGCGCGCGATGCGTTGAACTACTGGCGTTGGCTGAGAAGCGGACGCAGGGGGAGTGGGAAGCGTTTCAGCGAAATGAAGAAATTGGCACGAACTACTGCCGAATCACATTCACCGACCGCAACAGCGACTCACTGCACGGATACTGCGGAGAGAACAACGCCACCTACATCGCCGCCTGTGCCGGTGCCGCCGAAGCGGGCTGGCGCTCGACGATTGCGGCGATTGAAACCCTGCTGGCCATTCAGCTTTCCGACAGGCTGATGAACACGCGGACATCGCATGTTCAAAGCGGGATTGACGCCATCCTCGCCGCATGGCCGGAGGAGTTGCTGTGACCACCGAAGAAAAAAGATAACAAACTATGAGCCTACAAACATGGATGGAAGAGTTTATGCCGGTGCCACCATCGGACGCAGTCACCTCCGAGCAAGAGGCAATCGAACATTGCCTACGCAAGTGGAAAGGATTCCGGTCTGAAGCGAAACAAAGGCATCAGTTCTTTCACATGCCAACAGGCAATGCGAACTGTGCATTGTGCTTGAGGCATGATGACGACTGCGAGGAGTGTTCACTAGCACTATCACGTGGTGATACTCCGTGTGATACTCCTACGGATGACGAGGCACGCTCACCGTATCATTTATACGGCTCCCCACAAAGCGGCAAACTACCTGACCCCGAACCAATGATCGCCGCACTCGAAGCCGCGTTAGTCTACGAGAAACTGAACCGATAACACAATGAGCGCTAAACTAAACAACCAATCGTGGGCACCGTGGGCGGCAGCAATCGCCGCACCTGCATCCATTCTCGACTACTCGCCGCCAGCAATGGAGCGTTTCATGAAAGCAATGAAGCCCTATGTTGTCGACGTGAAGGGAGTTCGACCGAAGTTTCCTGCACGCAATCGCGTGAAGAAGATTCCATTCGACAACCCCGAACAACGCAAGCAATACGATCTCGCTTGGGAACGATACGAACGTGAGATGATCCTACTCAAGGGCGGCATGAAGGAACTCGGTCAGTTCCAACAGCTTGTCGCCATGATGAAGTTCTCACAGGCCGCCGAACTTATTCGAGCGGAGTTCTTTGCGCGTGACTTGGACCGCATCGTTCGTGAGGGGAAGGCCGGCGTCCTCGCGATCAAGTTCAAGGAGACAGCGGCAGCGACTATCAAACTTCTCGTGACGAAGTTCGGTTACTCACGCGAGGACATCAGTATCATCTGGGGTGGAATGGGCGGCATGTTCACGGCAGATGGTAAGGTTAAACTCCGTGAGAAGAAGGTGCCTGAGACTGCATGGGCTATGATGGGTCCAGAGGATCTCGACATGTTGAAGACGCTCAACATCCGTGTGCTTGTCATGAGCAAGGATAATCCTGAGAAGGTTGTGAAGGAGATTGAACTCTCGTCGGAGTTGGATGAGCGAGAGAAGCTGAACAAGGCGGGCATGAGCAGCATCGGTGCGGCTGACTTGAGTGAGCTTCGACTTGGCACGCAGAACGCGAAGAGTCGTCAGACTGAGATCGACAAGTTCCAAACGGGCAAGTCTCGCATCTGTATCTTCACGTTCAAGGCGGGTGGTGTTGGTCTGTCATTGCATCATCACGACAAGACTTGCATTCAGCGTGAGTCAATCATCGCTCCATGTTACAGTGCAATCGAGATGGTTCAAGGGCTTGGCCGTGCGCCGCGTCTCACGTCGTTGTCTGAGACTGTGCAGACAATGGTATTCTTCAAAGGCACCATCGAGGATCACATTGCCGACAAGGTGAGCGAGAAGCTCAAGTGTTTGCGTGAGGTTGTGAGACAGCGTGAGTCATGGGAGGATATCATTGTTGATCCTTCGGGACTTCCGATGAAGAAGTTTGACGAGGACGGTAACGATGTTGTCGAAGTCATTGACGACGGCAGCGCTAACGATGAGGTTGACGATGATGACGAGGATAATTAACATTCGGCTGGCGAACGCGGCCCGTATCGGATGGGAGAATGAATTCGGAATGGTTGTGCATAGCACAACGAAACCAGTTGCAACATATCTCGGTTCACCTGCACACGAACGCAGGCCGCCATCAACTCACGATCACTGGAGGTTCTTCGTGATCTTTACATACGGATACGGAACGGAATACAAGTTCTACGGCAAGCGAGCAACGGACTTGTGGAATCTTTGGAAGTCAGAACAATTCAACAAACAATCCCATGGAAAACGAAACACCAAACGCAGTAAGCGCAGCACCAACCGCACGTCAACTCCACAACTCGTCCTGCTTGTCTAGCACACCACTTGTCGGCATCGCCGCACGCATAGCAGCAGCGCGAGCGTTAAGTGAGGGGGCGAAGCGTCGTCTCGACAACATCAACTTGATGAAGGCGGAGAACATCATCTCGAATGATGAAGCTCGTAAGCTGACACGACAAGTTGAGAGTGCAGCGAAAGAGGAACGCTTGTCACAGCCTGCGACACCAGCACAACTTCAGCCGGGACAGATGGCGATGAAGATGTTGGACAGGTTCGTCACGTGTGACCCTGACCTGATCAAAGTGAAGGAGCGAGTGAAGACGCTGGCGACTGTTCACTATCCAGTGTTGATTCGTGGTGACTCTGGCACAGGCAAAGAGTTAATCGCACGTGCATTGCACGGCAATCGTGTCGGACCATTCGTAGCAATCAACTGCGCCGCCATCTCCGAGAACCTGATCGAGTCTGAGTTGTTCGGTCATGTTAAGGGTGCGTTCACTGGTGCATTCAATGACCGCGCTGGCTTGCTGATTAAAGCGCGAGGCGGCACAGCGTTCCTCGATGAGATCGGTGACTTGCCGTATGCACTACAGGCCAAGCTGTTGCGAGCATTACAGAATCGAGTAGTGCGTCGTGTCGGATCGAACGATGACGAAGAGATTGACTGTCGCATTGTTGCAGCTACACACAAAGGCATCGAGTCATCTCTCAACGACACGTTCCGGCTTGACCTCTACTACAGATTGAGCACGTTCATCCTCGACCTCAAGAAGATGGGTGAGCGAACATACGAAGACTTCGAGTTGATCTCGAAACACTTCGGGGGTGATGACGAGGACACGCAGCGACTGTGGGTTAATCGTGGGCGAATGAAGGGTAACTTCCGTGACATCGAACAATACTTTATCCGCAAGAAGGTTCTTGGAATACTCTCCTACGAATAGCCTTAGAGTTATGGCATACGAAATGCTTATACTATACTCAGCAACACTATGTCTATACTATTAGAAACTCCCGAAGCATTTATGCAGGGATCAGAACCACCTATTAAGCGTGGTCAAGTTCGCAAGGTGCGAGCAGGAGCACGCTATGGTGACAGGCCGCCAGCGTATTACAACGAGGGCTATGCGAAAGCATTGTTGCCGACGCTGATCGAGATGATTAAATCGCGGCAAGACAAAGAGTTCATGCGCGAACGTATCTCGACTGACACACTCTATCAACGAGTGCATCAAGCGTTTGCGTATTGCATTGATCATCTTGATGAGGCCGGCCTACTCGATACTCTGCGGCGTGAAGTTCAGATTCGGCGCACGCCAAAGGGAATCGTGCTGTGCTTCATGGAGAACTCTTCACGATACGACCGGCAAGCGACGGCGCATTCAGTCTCGGCTCGGCCCGATGCGTTCAAGGTTCGCAACGCAATCAGTGTGAACTGGCACGAGGCGGTCCATGAGTTTGTCGAGAGTGACGCGAGAGAGCTTGTGCTCAAGGATGGGTTCGCACTCACGCCGCAAGAGCAGTCGGATATTCGGGCGCTGATTAGTCTTGTGCCTGAAGGTGTTGAGCCAATCAGTATTGTGATGCTCAACGGTTTCAACATTCACCTTCGTCGTGGCACGCAATGACCATCGAAGAACTTCTCGAATTACCGCCCGAAGGACTGGAAGCTCTGAATGATGAGGCTCTCACAGCACACCTCAGTAAATACTTCCAGTTCTCTCGGCCGCAACAAGACCTCCGTGTTCTCGTTCCGAACTCACCAGTAGGCACACGCAAACCTTCTATCTCACGTCCTGCTCAGAGCGCAATGGCAAAGGCAGTCGTCGATAAGTTTATGTCTGACCCTGACATGCCTCTTGAGAAACTTCTTGCAATGCGAAAGCTAGTATCATGAAACGACACATCCGATTAAACTCTTCAGCGATTCGACACTCGTCCTGTATCCGCAAAGTCCAGTATGTTCTCGACGGCTATCACGAAGTAGCAACCTCGAACGACATCGTGTGGGGGAATTGCTTCCACGACTTTGCCGCAGAATTCAAACGCAACGGCGGCGTGTTCAATGACGCCTGCAAGAAAGGCTGGGCGTTTCGTGATACAGTCGAGCGTATCTACACGAAGTATCGCAAGGATCATCTCAATGACTTCGCGTTCTTCAAGCAGGTCTGTTTCTTCTGGTCACTCGAACACTCGTCGTGGAACACAGTGTCAGTTGGAGGCAAGGCTTGTGTTGAACTTGGTTGGTTGTTTCCGTTCTACGCTGGTGAGCATGTTGACATCTCGCTTTGCGGAACGATTGATGACATCTGCCTGCACAAGGAGAATGCGGGAGCAGTTGCGATTCGTGACTACAAGACAACCTCTGCGTCTGACCCTGCTGATTACTTCAACAAGTATCGGTTGAGTTCGCAGTTGATGACGTATTACTACGGTCTGACACAAGTTGCGAAGCGCGGCCTCGCGGCTAATGCGACAAGCGAGCTAGCTAAACTCTGGCTCAACGCGTCGAGTCGTCATGTGTTCATCGAAGGAATCTTCCTTGCGACTGACCCGACGAAGACAAAGTTCATGACGAGTGATGCGTTTGAGATTAGTGATGAGCGTATTGCGGAATACGAAATGCTTGTCATGGGCCTGTGCAAACGTCTCGATGTTCCTCTTGAGCACAAGCATCCACGTGAGGGATTGATCACACGCGGGTGTGAGTCGGAAGGTTACGGTCGCAAGTGTTCCTTCTTTGAAGTGTGCGCTGCTGCGACGGATGACGAAGCACAGATGAACTTGACAGGAATGTTTGCAAAGGAAGAAGACTACAACCCACTACTAGCATGAACGCAGATAAACTACAACGACTGAACGACGCAATCCGTGAAGTGATCACGGACATCGAAGGGCCGCAACCCTTATTCAAAAACGAGACGCGAACTTGGATGGTTGAAGTTCTCGCGGACAGTGTGATTCGGCGGGCGGCTAAGTTCGCTCGCGGTCAAGCTGAACATGGCGGTGACTTCCTCACGAACAAGATGAACGTCATCGGTATGATGGAGGAAGAGATTGACGACCACTTCTTTTATTTCGAGCGGTTCAAGGCTGACGTAGCGAAGAGCATTGCTCGAATGAACAGAACCAACCCAACCACAACCAACAAGTGATCACACTACCAACAACTATCACCGGACCAACGCACACTAACCCTAAGCTAACACTACTGTATGGGCCGCCGAAAGTCGGCAAGACTACCGCTCTGAGCGAACTCGAAAACTGCCTCATCATCGACTGCGAAGACGGCTCTGATTACATCAGTGCGCTCAAGGTAAAAGCGAACAACATCGAAGAGCTTCGTGAAGTGTGCAAAGCGATTCGTGGTGCAGGTTCACCATACAAGTTCGTAGCGGTTGACACGATCACTCGCGTTGAAGATTGGTGTGAGCGTTACGCAACGTCACTCTACAAACAGAGTGTCTTGGGCAAGAGCTTCACTGGGGGGAGTGTTCTTGAGTTACCGAATGGTGCAGGATACGGACACCTTCGTGAAGCGTTCTCGTCTGTGCTAATGATGCTGCACAACATCGCGCCGCATGTGATTCTCGTTGGACATCTGCGCGAGAAGTTCATCGGCGGCAAGGACGCGAAGGTTGACAGTATGGTTTCGTCGAAGGACCTTGAGTTGACCGGCAAGATCAAGCAGATCGCCTGCTCCCGTTCGGATGCGATTGGTTATGTGTATCGTAACTTCGAGGATGGATTCAAGTTGTGGATTTCGTTCGAGAGCACAGAGCAGATTAACTGCGGTGCGCGGTGTGGTCATCTGAAAGGTAAGCGTATGCCGCTTAACTGGAAGGAGATTTACAAATAACAATTTCCGCCCTAAGGCGGCAAGGCTGGTATCCTCACTACCAAAAACAAAAAACAAAACAAAACAAAACAAATGAGCAACAGCAATAACATCCTGACCCCAGCACCTGTCGACGCGTCACAACCTGAACAGCTGAACAGCAGTGTTAAACTGCCGCGTGGTAACTATGTGGTTCGGTGCAAGAAGGCCGAGTTCCAGTTCTCGCGTAAGGCTGGCAACCCCATGTTCGTTCTGACGTGGGAGTTGTGCAAGCCTGAGACGGTGCGAGTTGAAGGCCGTGTGTATTCGATCGCCGGCGTTGAGTTGCGCAAGCAATACTTGACGTTGACGCCCGAAGCGGCCAAGCGCACGTTCGAGCTTCAGTCACTGCTCGGACTCGAACAGAAGGTGGACCTCGACAATCCGCTCGAAGCGGCGAACAAGTTCGTTGGTCAGGTGGCCAATGCGTTCTGCGGTAGCGATGAGTATGTGAAGCGCGCAGACCTGACGGACGAAGAGATTGCCGATGGCAAGACTCCCGATCAAGCGGCTCCGATCACCTATGAGGACGGCTCACCGGTGAAGGGTTACACTCGTGAACTCCTGCAAGTCTTGCAGAAGTCGAGCGTGACGTTGCCTCCGTTGACTGGCGAGTCGATGTAATCAGTGAGTTCTTGTCTGGCTGTTGTGGTATGCACGCCATAGCAGCCAGCAAAGAAACCATTCTTGACCATGACAAAGTTTCGTCACAAACCTAAACTGCCCTACTGCGGCCTGACGATTGTGTTGGCGAATCCCTCACGGTTTGACACACGTGAGTTGTTGACTGGTAATGCTGGCACATGGTTCCTTGACACACTTCGTCAGGCCGCCAACGGTAAGCTAATTCGATTTCACTGTGACATCCGCACATCTAACACGCGTGACGAAGGCTTGCTTGAAGGGACACGTGTTGTGTTCTGCCTCGGTGAGACAGCGCAGCATGAATGGTTCGCACCACAGACTGAACTGAAAGCACAACGAGGCTCGCCGCACGTCGCACACGACGACATAATCTATCTGTCATCGTTTACCCCACAAGACTCACACGACTTCCAAGCATATGAGCAGCGACTCAACGCTAACTATCGAGGTGCTCATGACGATGATGCGGAAGCAGACGATAGCGAGGTTAAGGGTCACAAGGGTGCGACAAAGCGAACGAACTACAAGTTCTGGCTCGGAATGGATACATACAAGTGTGTCCGATTACTTAATCAAGGATTGGCCAACACTGGTCGATGTGCAGTATCAGTCTATCCTGATGCAGAACGAGTTGTCAGCGAGCTACAAAGCACGAAGAACTCTACGCTCTATCTGGATATCGAAACTCTGTTCGACCGAACGCTCACGTGCGTTGGATTTGCTTTTGAGGGGCGGCCTGTGTATGTCTTCCCGATACGTCGTTATCACGGAGGGTTGGCATATGATGTCTTGAAGACGTGCAAGATGATGGCCGCGCTTGGGACGGCAATGCGTGACAACCTGTGCGTGACACACAATGGACATGCGTTCGACTGGTTAGTTCTCGCTCACCATTATCGTATCCCATTTGGCCGCCGTCTCTACGATACAATGATCGCGCAGAATCGTTGTTGGCCTGAGGCGGAGAAGTCACTCGGGCATTGTCTCTCGCTCTGGACAGATGAAGCGTATCACAAGGACGACGGAGTATTCGATCCGCACAACACTCAACAGGAGGAAGCTCTGTGGAACTACAACGCAAAGGATGTTCATGCATTGCGCTTACTCAAGGCCGCATTCGACAAGGCTGGGGTTGATGATCCCGGTCTAGGTGCAAGCATTGAGCAAGGCCAGCAGATGATTTATCCGTATATGGTGGCGGCCCTTCGCGGCATTCGAGCGGACGCGGCTAAGATCACAGAGATTGTGACAGAGAATGACCGACTGCTCACTCAGTATCTGAGGATCGCTAAGGTTCTGATTGGCCCCGATAACTACGCTATACTCAAGGGCAAGAGCGAAGCGGGGTTCCTGTCCTCGAACAAGCAGGCGGCCAAATACTTCTACGAGATTCAGAAGTATAAGTGTCCTCACAAGACTGACACTGGTGAAGATGCGGTTGATGTGAAGGCCATGCTGAAGCTAGCGATTGCGCTCAAGAAGAAGAGTATTGAGAACCCTGTGATTCCGTTGCGGTTGAAGTTTGCGGAAGTGAAGAAAGAAACGTCGATGCTGTCGAATCTTAACCTCTGGCCAGAGAAGGCTTATCTATGACCCCATTCACCATCCCAGCAAACCTCACTCGAAAGTTCGTCGACTCGAACCCGAGCACAATGTTCCTGATTGGCGGCCCACTCAGCAACATCTTCAGTGAAGGTGAGCCTGCTCTATACGTCGGATGCTCCAACATCTTTCACGTTCCGATCAAGATCAAATGCTGTATGGATTCGTCGGCCTTCTTCACTGACTCGTTCCTAGACATCTTCGAGTGGGAACTAGAGAAGGCCGCCAACGGATTGCTCACGCACAAGTTCAGTCACGGACTTAACCAAGTGGTTCCTGATCCACGATTAGCCCGAACGAACTGGGCCGGGCCAATGCATGTGACTGCTCCGAAATGTCGTGCTGCTCTTGACAAGTGGCTTGAGCAATACTGCTCACCGTATGTCATTGACTACACCTTTAAGATATGAGACACGCTTACGATTTTTATCCAACACCACACTGGGTTACAGAGTCTATCCTACCCTACTTGACTAGAGGTATTGTATGGCATGAGCCTGCTTGCGGTGACGGTGCGATTGTTAGTGTGTTGAGAGCATCTAACATTGAAACGACGGCATCTGATATTCGTTTCGGAGACGCTGACTTTCTTCGTGATACAGCAAAGCGTGAGGCGATAATCACAAACCCGCCGTTCTCCTTAGCCTTTGAGTTTTGTCAACGGGCAGTGAAGCTGGCACCTGAGGTAATGCTTTTACTTCGCCTAAACTTTCTCTCGTCTCAGTATCGTGCAGCATGGTTCAAACAACATGAGCCTGATGCGTTATTCGTGTTGTCACGCCGCCCGTCGTTCACAAATAACGGTAAGACTGACTCAACAGACTATGCGTGGTTTTACTGGGGTTCAACCTTGAAAGGGATTCACCACATATGAGCCGCCTCACCTGTTGTTACCGTCTCGCCAAGACCAATACCTTTCGTCTCGGAAGTGGCAAGCTATTCCCACAATCCAAAACGAACAAGTCGGCTTGCGGCCCTGAGTTTGGCGGTAACATGCAGAACTGGGAGAAGTCGTTGCGAACCCTCGCTCTCGCGGATGAAGGCTGCTCGTTCTGTCAGGTTGACCAAGCGGGCGCAGAGGCGTTGATCGTTGCGTATCTCTGCCCTCCCGGTCGCTATCGTGATCTGTTCTTGCACGGCATCAAGCCTCACGTCTACATCGGTGTGTTCTTTCCGTCACATTGGGAGCGTGAGTTTCCGATGGTGCGAGACTTCGTGAGCATTCCGATTTCTGAACTCAAAAACCATCCACAATGGCCAGCATTCGCCAAGCTCGTTGCGAAGTCAGACTCGAACCCATCAGCGACACGATACTATTACTTCTACAAGCAGACCTGCCATTCTGGGAATTACGGCATCATGGAGAACACCTTCATCGAGAACCTTCTCTCGAAGAGCGGCGGCAAGGTAAATCTATCGGCCGCCGAAGGAGCGCAATTCTTAGGAACGTATCGTGACGTGGCATTCCCTGAGCTTCACTCGTTCCACAACTACGTCAACCGTCAGATCGAAACTAAGCATGAGCTTCGTAACTTGTTCGGCTACCCTCGCAAGTTTCGCTCACTCAAGTTCGACTCGAAGGAAGCATACGCTTTCATCCCACAGTCAACCGTCGGATGCATCACGAACAAAGCAGTCGTGATGATGCAGGAACATATCTTTACGCACAAGCTTAACTGGATAATCCTGAACAACTGCCACGACTCTTACCTTGTGCAAGCGCCGACGAGTGAGATTATGGAGTGCGCGAAGTTGATGAAGCAGTTCATCGAAGTTCCGCTCGTTGGCATTCGCGGCGAGAAGTTTAACATGCGAAGTGAAGCGTCGGTTGGTCGTAACTGGGGACCACACAGCGACAAGAACCCTGACGGACTGAAGGAGATAAAGATTTGAAACACATTGAACACTGGAACAATCTACTGCGCGACATCGAAGCTCCACAAGAGTTCATCGACTGGGCCTTTCGTTGGCTCATCTGCGCCTCGCTTCAACGTCGTGTCTGGGTGTCGCTTCGCGGCAAACAGTTATACCCAAACATCTACCTGTTTCTCGTAGCCGAACCCGGTATCGGCAAGAGCATCACACTCTCGCCCGCGAAGGAGTTGTTGTCATGGCATAAGTATCACGACAAAGGGCCGCATGACACAGAGACAATATACCGCAAGCTCATGTCGGGTGCAGGCATGACCGCTGAGGAAGTGGTTGATCGCATCATGGTTCCTCAGAACGACACGAACAAACAGACCGACGAGGAACGCAAGAACATGCCGTTGTTCGCAGTCGGGCCTGACAGCACTACCTACGAACAACTCGTGCAGGACATGGCTGGCAATCCTCGCATGATTCGCTATCAAGCAAAGCAACGAGACGGAACGACAAAGCCGCAAATCATGACGCACAATTCGTTTTGCTTCGCTTCGACGGAGTTGTCGAACTTGATCAAGAAAGGCTCTGACAGTATCGTCAACCTGATGCTCGAAGCCTACGACTGTGCTGAACGCTACGAGTATCGCACGAAACACCACGGCAAAGATTGCGTGCATCGTGTGTGCTTGAACTTCGCGGCCGGAACGACGCCAGACTACATGTCGCGCACGTTCGATGACTCGTTGCTCAACGAAGGCATCTCATCGCGCAGCTTCTTTATCTTCGCGTTCAACAAACGCTTCTATCGTCTCGAAACCGGAAGTCACACTGACGATCAGATTCGCAGCAAGGCTTCGCTTCTTGCTTGGCTTCGTGTTCTCGGCTCGCTCTATGGTGAAGTGACGATGACTCCTGAGGCACGTGACTTCCTGAAGTTCTGGTATGAGCAGATTCACCCCACGGCTCGTCCGAACAAGGACCCGAAGATGATTCACTACTACTCACGCAAAGAGCTTCACGTTGTGAAGACGGCGATGGCAGTTCACTTCGCGGATAGCACTGACCTTGTTCTCACGCTCGAAGACTTCCAGAAAGCGTTCGAGATTCTCGAACACGCGGAGAAACGAATGCACCTTGCGTTGCAAGTCGGCACGAAGAATCCTCTGGCGAACATTGCCCGCAAGATTATCCGCTGGTTCGTAGCTCGCGGAAACGAGCACGCAACTCAGAACGAACTGATCGCGGCGTTTTATTCGGAAGCTCGCTCGTCTGACTTGATCGAGGTCATTCAATACATGATGTCCACGAACAAGCTAGTCGTCGAGCGCACTGGCCCGCAAGACTACTTCAAACTCAACCCGTTGCGGGCGGCTGAAGATGAGATCGAAACGAGAAGCGACACAGCATTCATCGAGACACGACAAGTCGTTCACGACTCGCTGGATCGGCGTATTCGCTGGGGAAGAGGCGGCAAAGTCATCCTACCTCGTGACTTGCCGGGACCGGAGTTGCTGAAGTTGCGCACGCTTATGCGCGACAAACTCGTCAGCGGAGTTAGCGCGATAGCGTGGGAATAGCAGCTGACTTGAGGGAGTTCAGCTTCGTCTGACGAAGGTAGTCTTGAACACGAGCGTCAGCTTCTTCCGCACCGTAAGCCTTCGTGAGATACGCGTAGTATTTGCGAGCATCCGTGATGTCACGTTGAGGCGAAGGGAACGTCTGATACGAGTTCGACTTGAGACGACGTAACGCTTTCGCCATTGCCGCCGGGTCGTTCTTGTATTCCTCACGGAAACGATCCAACACTCCACGCAACTTCTCAGCCGCATCCAACGGTTCCGTCGAACGCTTGAACTCGCGTTCATCTGCACGGAACGCACTGTTCGCTTGCGGAACCTCAGACGGAACTTCTTGTCCAGTGGTCTGCTTATACACTCGCAGGTCACGGAACTTGTTCGTGCGTTCGACTTCGTCGCGATTAGCCCAGTAGTTTCCGACACGATACGCTTGCCATTGTGACTTGGCCAAGTCGTTCATCAAACTCTGGAGCGCGTCAATCGGGTTAGCCCCGTCTTGAACCGCACGCGAGAACTTCGTCATGTTACCGATTACTCCCTCCGAGATGAAGTCTGCGAGAGGAACACTGTATCCACGGGGTGTGTTGCCTTTGTAGAGGTCAGCGCCAACCTTGACCATGTCACCAGTCATTCCAAGGAACGAACCGAGTTGCATGACATTCGCCAAGCGCAATGCTTCCTGTTCGATGCCGCCGTCAGCCGCTTCGATCTCTTTCCAGTTCGCATTCTGAGACTTCTTTCCGGCTTGCAGTGCTTCGTTCAACGACTCGATTGCTTCGCCAGTGAGCCAAGTCCCAAGCGAGTAGGTCAACAACGGCAGGTAATTCTCGCCCTTGTATGCGGGCTTGATTACATCCTGCCATGTGACGTTCGCTTTCTCAAGACTCCAACGAGCCAGAGCGAACCAAGGTGCGGCCATTCCATCAACCGCAACAGCAGGCAATCCTCGCCCGCCGTATGTTCCTTGCACACGATCTACGAAGTTACTCGCCATGATGTCAGTGTCCCACTTCACCTTGCCGTCCGATCCCTTCACATCAGCGAGCGTCCCAAACTTCTTCAAGAACGCTTTGTTGCCAGAGAGCACCGCTTGATTCGCGAGTTGTTTGCCAATCGAATACGTCCAAGCGCGGTTGAACTGTTCGATAGCATCACGCCCACTCCACTTACGCAAGTTCTCCGAAACAACATTCGCCGCGTTCACGACGTTGTCGGTTCCGAGCGGAGTAGCGATAGCGTCTAGCGGATGCGCACCAGTGCGAGCACCATACTCTAGCGACTTACGCCAAGCACTCTTCATGTCACCGAGCGACGTGATGAGAGTTGGCAAGTCTTGAACACGCATGTAAGGCAGAGAGTTAGCTGCGATGCTAGCTGCATCACGAACTCCCGAGAGCGGCCCGAGAATTGAGTTCGTCACAACACGAACAGCCGCAAGCAAACGCGGCGACTTGTTGATCTCGAAGTCACCGTCGATGAACTTCATCGCGTCACGAACTTCTTGGTGCGTCAAGATGTCGTTTCCGTCTTCCGGTTCAGCACGCTTGCCAGTCTCAGGATTCTCTAGGCGAAGCTTGCCGCGAACATACTCGTCCGACTGCAACCCTTCAACCTTAGCTAGCAACCGAGACGAACGCCGACCGTAGCGTTGCATGACACGCATCAAGTTACGCTCGCGCATCTCTTCGGGAAGCCCGTAACCGGCAGCTTTCGTGAGCGCACCAAAGTCTGCGGAATGCGCACCATTGCGGCCAATCGCCGCCACGAAATCGTTAATCTCGTTCATCGCGTCTTCCATACTTACTGGCTTGTCAGCAGACGCCGACATCTTCACAACGTGTTCAGCCCATTCACGCTTCATTCGCGTGGATTCACTGCTATCAACGCTCTTCGTGAACACGTCAATCGCTTTGTCGTTCAGCATCTCTGGCGCATACGACTCGCTCAACTTTGCTTTACGCCGGAGTCCTTCACGAGTCTCAACGAACATGTTCAGGCGTTGTTGATGCTCACGAGTTGGCTGCGAGATGCGTTCGTTCCAGAAGTTCGCCATCGCTTTCTCGCGTTCGCTGAACGCCGTCTCATCGACAGACTCAGGGTTGCGATACTTCTCAAGCGCGTAGTCATAGGCCCGCTTGAGTTCGCGTTCATTCGCGCCGCCGAACTGTTTCCGGAAGTCGACTAGTGGCGTGTTCAGATAGTTCGCCTCGTTAAGGCTCTTGATCTTCTCAGCACGCTCGAATGCGTCTGCGACCTTAGAGTCAAACTTGCGGACTTGATCGAATTGTGGCGCTAGCTTTTCGAGCGGGCCTTGTTTGGTTTGGTCTGTGGAGGTTCGGATTGGGTCAACGTCGTCGCCCTCAGGCCGCGATTGACGAACATCAGAGCTAGACTTCTCGATAGGAATGATTCTACCCTTCTCGTCGATTATCTCCATCTTCACTGTCGGGTGTTTGTCTTTCCACCCTTGAACAATAGACTCAAGTTCATACAAAGGAGTGTTATACGCTCCAGCATCGACGATAATCCGACCAACAGCAGACACCCCTGACGATTTATAGTAGTCGTTGTGCTCAATCTTGGAGCCTTTACGAGCAAAAGGCATTATCAACGATACGCCATCACCAGCCCAATCGCGATCTGGAGTAGTGTCAAGAGCAGAACCGCTACGCAATCCTTCTGATAGAATAGACTCAACAGAGTCTATGTCAGTAGAATGTGATGGAGCTTTGAACTGAGCAGCGCGAACAGCTTCAGCAGGTGAGTCTTCAGACAGCTTGATTTTCGCTGGAGGGGCTACGTCCCATGAATCATTTGACGCAATTTTAGATCGTTCTTTGTTAAGCTCTGCTGAGCGTTCTGCGTTACGCTGCTCTTCATAGAGTTTCCAGTAGGCTTTGAAGTCAGCAGAGTCGTAGTATTTTGACCGTAAAGCATCAGCTTGCGCTCTAATTACATCGGCTTTTGCGTGGTCTGCATCTGTTGGCCAACTCTTACCGTCACGATGCGTCACTAACTCTCTGGCTTCATCGCTCAATCGTTCTGACTCAATGTAATCTGGGCTAGACGTGGCTTTTCTGTAGGCTTCCATCATGTCAGCTGACACATCCTCAGGCCGCGAATACCGGGCAGTCGCTTGCGCGTCAACCGAATCATCAGCTCCAATCCCAGCATCACGCATACGATCCAACACACCACGCTTGATGTCTGCATCAGGAACACCACGCAACTTCAGTTCAGTCGAAACCTTCACAGCGGCCTCCATCACATCAGCCGCGTCCACTCTGCCGAATTCATATTCGTCAAGAATCTTAGCCCAAGCAGCAGCGATACGTTCATTCGACATCGCTTCAGTAGCCCTGACAATACCAGTCTGTGAGCTAAGTTCAGCCTTCTTCTCAGCGATGCGATCAGCAACAGCCTTTATCAAGTCTTCGTCACCCTCAGTGGACGCACGCTCGCCAGCAGGAACAAGTCTCTGTGATGTGCTGATAGTATCACCGAGTGTGCGGCCATCACCACGCGGCGCATCCGTTGACGCACTCTCGTTTATGTTGCGAGTCTTCAACACATCAACATCATCACGCAACATACGCTCCGCAATGCGTGCAGCGTTCTTGAATATCTTATCGTCGAAAGTCGCCTTGTCGTCAAGGCCGCGCACGTTCAGTCCCTCTTTCGCCATTGCACCATACACTTCAGCCGTGACGCGCTTGACGTAGGCTTCAGTTTGAATACTGCTGCCCCAACGATTCTGGCCTTCAGTGACTGCAAAGCGAGTGCGTCCACGGCGAGCCATCTCACCCGAGTTCTCTTTCGGGAACAGTGCGGTGCGAACACCAGCTTCAATCGCCGGCAGGTATGTGTCTTTGTTGCTGAGTTCGCCGCTCACGGTCGCATCCATGTCCAGCTTCTCGTTGAGCGGACGCTCACGCATTAACGGGCGGCCAGTGTCTTCATCACGAACAGCCTTGCCGCGAACTCCCTCGCGTCGAGGAAAGTTGATTGGCTTGTATTGGTTCTCGTTGACGACAGTGTTCCAGTCAATCTCACGAACACTCTTCCCCTGACGTTCAGCGTAAGCGTTTATGTTACGCTTCGTGACGCCAAACCAATCAGCGAGTTCTTGTGAGCGCCATTCCTTCGGCTCGTAGAAGAACTTGAGCTTACCGTTCTCATCGAAGTCTGCAAGCAATGGGTGCTTCTTGACGAATGCACGTTGACCTTCAATCGTGCTCGCCTTCAACTCACCCTCAGTGCGAACACGTTGTTCTTGACCGCTAACGATTGGAGTGGCATCTTCGGCTGGAGCTTTAACCTCGACAGGCTTAGCCGCAACCGGAGTTTTAGCCGCAACACTAGGCGTAACAATCGGCTCACCAACGAAACGATTGCCGCCAATGTTCCGTAATCCACGCTTTGTGTAGAACTCCGTGAGTTGAGCTTGCGACAGTCCTTCACCCTCAGACGCGTTAGCCTCAAGGATCACTGGACCTTTGCGACGCAACTCATTCAGCAAGCGCGTAGCTCCACCTTTACCTTGGCTCTCAGCTGGGGTATCCATGCTCAACACGAACAACCCTTCCGGAGTGCGAACGTAATCAACAGTCGCACCAGTTGCAGTGTCGAGACTCGTCTGACGCCCTTCTTCTACGTTCTCAACATTGCGCCGGCGGCGAGCCATAGCGTAAGCTTCAGCCCGTTCGAACGTCTTGTTGTTCTCTTCCTCTGGTTTCGAGAAACGAAACTCATTCTGAGCAGGCCGCGTCTCTGGGCCAAAATTAGGCTTCTCGAAGTCCGAAACATTCTCACGTTGCCACTTCGTCAATGCTGTCCCTTCTTTCGCCATCGGAAGGTCAAGCTGCTCTGTGTTCGGTTGCTCTTCAACTCGCTTGATTTCCTTCTCGACATTGGACGCAAGAGAGTTGCGGGCTGGCGTTGTGCTGTTAGGATTAGCCCTGACTGCACCACGCGGCGCATTCAATCCATTGTCATAACGCCACTTCATCAGCAGCACCGTGTCAGCATCGTCAGCGGTTGCTTTGCCCTTCTGAACATTAGCCAGAGCCTTGCGTTCAGCACTCCACGAACGACCTTCATTCGATGGATTCTTCGCAAACTTCTGTGCAGCACGAATCGTAGCGTATTCATTCCAGTCAAAGTTCGCATCAGGACGTTTCGCCTTCGCTTCCTTGAACCGTGGATCATTCTCGTAGGCCGCACGCAGCTGCTCACCGAGTCGAGACTGCGACGAAATCTCAGAGTTGATCACGTTATACAACTCAGCGTGAACCGTCTCGTGTGCGCCGGTTGTGGGAACTCCTTGCAAACCTTCGGGAAGATTGGTCTTGACGCCCTTCGTTCCAGCGTAGGTGTTGACACGAATCTTAGTTCCATCGTTCGAGAACGAACCGTATCCTTCAGCCGAGTCAACAGTCTGTCGGCCTCCCTCATTGAACGTAGTGTCCTCGACACCTTTCTGGGCCGCCTTCGCTTTCGTAAACTCCATCGACTCAGGCGAAGCGACAAAATCCGTAGTCGTCTTCTCTTCACCCTTCAGAATCTTGTTCAACTCTTCATTCCTCGCCTTGAGTTCCTTGAGTTGAATCTTCGCTTGAGTGACAACTTCAGTGTGCTTGGCCGCCTCTGATTCAATACGAATCTTCTCAAGCTCACCAATCTGCGAGTTGAGCGATTCAATCTCTTTCGCCACGCGCACAGCCTCATCCCCAGTCGCCGCCTCTTTCGTGCGAACAGTGCGAGTCATTTCGTTCACGCCGAGCACAGCAGGCGATGGTTCCGCTAACGGTTGCCCGCGATACGGAGCGTTCTTTAAGCCGGGGAACCGTCCAACGTATTCACGCGGCGTAGACACTGCACCTTGCAGCACAGTGTTGAGGAGCGCTTTCGGAATGTCAACCTCCTTGTCAGCGAGCTTGTCTTCGACAACACTCGAAACGCCACCGACACCACCAGAGATCAGAACGTCCTGTGCAGCTTGACTCGTCGCCAGCTTATTCGCCAACATTCGCGGCCCCTGCTGCGCACCTTCAGTGGTGAGAGCGTGCCAAGCATCCTTCAGAACTTTACCGTCAACCTTCATCGTCGGCAATGAGCCAGCGACATCACCCACAACCGACATGTATGGACGCTCTTCACGAAGTGCCGCAGACTTTTCGAGATACTCTCGGCCGCCTTGGAATTGTTCGAGAGCTTTCTCTTGAAGTTTGCTGGCGGCCATTGACGATGCGACGCCAACACCAAGTCCAGTAATAACGCCAGCAACAGGCGGAATCCATCCGGTGATTGGACCACCAGCGAACAGTGGTGACAATGCGGTTGTGACAGCACTGCCAGCGGCAATAGAACCGGGAAGCGAGACGGCGGAAGGGATTGCCGAGAGTGACGCTTGGTGAGCTATCGTTTCGAGCGCTCCTGTGGTCTTCGGTTTGTCAGCCGGCTTAGCCGTTGACATTGTCGGTTGAATGCGATTTCGCGGGCGGATTTCGCCGGTAATACCGTTGACTTCAACTTCATCAGGGTTGAAACCCTTCAGCGTTGCATACTCACGTGTCTCTTCGTAGGTGAGGGGCATAGTGTTGTTTAGTAAGAGCCGTATTCAATTCCGGGATGTTGCCATTTCTGCATAAGTGGTGCAGTCGGTATTCCGTAAATCTTCTTTGTTAACCAATCAGCCAAGCCTTTGGCTTGAACCTCAGCTTGAGTCTTCTTAGGCTCAACAACACTGAACCGTTGGTCAACCGGAGGAACATCACTGTCAGCACTCATAGCAGTCGATCCGACTGGCGGCGCTGCTTGCATAATCGGCGTTGGAGGCGTAGGAACAAAGTTGGGATCAACATACTGGTCGATTGTTCCAAGCCCGCTGGGATCAGGCACCTTATCAGTTCTGCCGGGAGTATAGACGCCAGCCTTGACAGCAGTTGAACCGGGAAATCCCGGAACAGCAACGCTTCCATCACCAAGCTTTACGGTGCCATACGTTTTCAAGTAAGGTTCTGCAAACATTGCCTCACGACCAGCACGTCGCGCAGCGTCATATTGAGGTTGACCGACAGCAGACTTGAGGAACCGAAGAGCGTCGGCTTGTTCGATTCGTTGTTGCTCGTTGAACAGTGTGCGCTGTTCAACATCATCTGGATCAAGGTTGTTCTTGGCCGCAAAGTCAAGCCAGCCCTTTTGACCAGCAAGGGTTTTATCTGCGCTCAACTTTTGTGCAGCGGTCAGACGATCTTCCGTTCCCCGTTCAGCAATAGCAGTGCTTCCCCAACGACCTCTCCTGTCTTCAAGCTCCAAGTTAGAAGCTATCAACTGTTGCTGCAACCGCTCCGCATGAGCCTTCTGCTCTCGCAGATTCTCAAGCTCCGCCTTAAGTCGATCACCCTGCAAAGCGCGAGCTTCTAAAGACGCTTGTGTGCCGAGTGCAAGCTGAGAATTCATCTGGTCGGCCATAGACGCTTCTCCACGCAAAGCTCTGCCCATACGAGCAAGCCAGTTGCTTTTATCCTCAAACCCAACCAATTCACCTCGTTGCTCAGACATTGTAGGAGCACCATCTGGTGTTGGATTGCTCTCAGGATCAGCAGGCATAGACGTGCTTTTTGCCTGTGCATAGACAGGAATAGCAGCACCGCTCATTGTTGAACCTCCACCAGACCAGCTGCGAATGGGGATTGGATCGTTAACTTTACCGCCGCGACGTTCTCTTGGCATAAGGTGTAGTGTGAGTTACTGCATTACCGCGATTCGTGAGTCCATCCAGCGGCGTATCAAAGCTTTGACTTTTGGCTTATCCTTGATTTTCGAGGCAAACCATTCGCCACGGGTCATGTAAAGATTGTAGAACCAACGAGGAGCCTTGGACATCAACCACACGCGGAACAATCTCCAGCGAGGATTGCAGTCACCGTAGACTTCACGAGCAACCCAACAACCGGGTCTAGTGACTGCCCCAATGCCATTCATGACCGTTCCAAATGTGGCGCCAAACCGATCAAGGCTGTCACGACGTTGAGCATTGAGGCTCTGGCTGAGACGTTGGTTCTCTCCAGCCTGACCGAGAAGATTCATTGTCAAGCCCATCGTATTCTGACCCAAACCAGAGGTCTGTGACCCAGCGAACTTGTTCTCGCCAGTATTACCAGAGAATGCCGAACGACCAGTCGCAACTTGGACCGCATCGAAGCCAGACTTGGTTCCTTGCATCGCTTGCGAGGTTGTCGCCAAGGCTTGCGCGAGTGAGTTCCTGCGATTCTGGCCAGCTTGACCGAAAGTCATCGCGTTCCTTATGGCAGCTGTTGGTGAACCAATGTCATTCACGCCGCCAGCGACATTCGTTCTGTTCAGGCCGCGCGCAATCTCTTCGCTCTCCGAACCCGACAAGCCTGCGCCGCCGAATGACTCCAATAATGAGGTTCCTTGGCGGCCCAACGCCTCACGCATCTTGTAGAACTCAGGGTCAGCTTTACGCTGAAGAGCGAGAGCAGCGTCAACGAAGCCAATCTCATTCGCTTTCGTGAGCGTAGCAGCATCAGAACCGACAGCGGCTAGCTGATTGTCGCGGGAGATTTGATTGCCAATCTGGTTGAGGATCGGACCAAACTGGCGATACGTGTCGAGGGCTAGTTGATTCTCCTGAGGAGTAATTGCACGAGAGGCGTTGATGCGGGCTTGTTCGAGAGGAAGAATATTCTCACCAGTGACTTGCGTCAAGCCGGGAAGGTTCTTAATCAACGCCGCCATCATCGCGTCGGTGGATTCGCCACCCGATTGAGGAGCAGAATCACCTCCGCGAAGGACTCGAAACGTGTTAAATAGAGACATAATTAGAAGCTGTTAGTTGACTAAGGTGAGAAAGTCGTTGAATTCGCTTGTAATCAACAAGCGACTTACCCTCAACTTTCTTTCGACGAAATCCTCGAAGCGTCCAGCCTCTAAAACTACCTTCAAAGAGAAGCAGAAGGTGTGCTAAGTCACGCGGTGAAGCACACACGATCTGCGTTACATCGAATACTCGCTCTGTGTGACGCGGCATTCCGAAGCAAAACCCAGTGAGTTTGCCGTTGGTGACAACACAACCGAATCCGCCACGTTCGATTGCGTGGACAATGCTTAGTGCGATAGAACCATCGCTCCAGTTGCGGAGAACTTTCTGTTCTCCGCGAATGGCGCGTTGTGCGTGAACGAATTCGATTACGTCTTGGACGGTCATGATATCAAGGAGGGGGAGCTAGATAAACGTAAGGTGCACCAATAGCAATTGATCCTTCGATGTGACTTATAGGGAGCGCAGGAGCCTCAATCAAAGGCGGGTTGCAAGCGTCGATTACAAGCAGATTCTCATAAGCGTAGTTATTTGTCCATCCCCACGAAGGACGCATAGGGTCTGTTCCAATCGCATACGTAGAATCCATTACCACACTCAGCACCCAGTAACCTTCATAACCGGGGTAGTCTTTGCGAAGTGTAACTGTCCCATCGCAGGTAAAGCCGCCAGTGTCGGTGAATGTAAAGTCTCCCCCGTGACCAGTGTATCGAGCCATACCATTAACCGTTGACTTGGTCAATGTGATATATGGGTCATTCATTGAACCGGCTCCTGTGTCAGTTGAAATGCTGTTAAGCTGAATATACAGGTTTGTCGGATAATCACCATTGCACGGATCTTCAGGCTCAGGCTCAGGAGCAGGACCGGGTGCGCCGCCTGCACCATTGCCAAAGTTCACGCAGATGCTGAACGACCCAAGGTCAAACACAACAATACCACTGTCACCGTCAAAAGATTGCCCCATAGCCGCGAGCGATCTGGTCGAGCTGTATAAGGTTTGCGTTGACCCAGCCTCATTTAGAAGTGGTGTAACAAAGCGAAACGATCCGTCACTCTGTTGAGTAAAATATAACCCAGCGAAGGATGCATTTCCTCCTACTGCTGCATTATAGGCCGCCGAAACATCCAGCACAAACAGGGTTGTGTTGACTGGGCTCAGCGGTGATGAGCTTGAGTTCAGCGAAATCGGAAAGCATGATGCAGCCTGAGAGTTGCCAGATGGAACATTCCCATCAAGCGGGCCGCCAGTTGTCTGACTCGGATCGTTCACGATAACCATCGGAGGCTGAACACCCGCCACACCTGAAGGATCAGAACTGCCTGTTTGCGGCAATGCAAACAAACTACCACCAGCGCCGCCGATCCATGTGTTCACGCTTGCTACGATGTCAGCTGTGGTCCTTGCTGAGCCGTCAGAGTTGACGTTGCTAAGAACAGAAGGAGGAACAACAAGAACCAGACTGTTGTTACCTAATCCATCATCGCTAGGGTCAATGCTCCACGTGAACGAAGAGATTCCACCAGACGAGTCTGTTGATGTAATGACAATGGTCGAGATTACAGCGGAAGGAACCCAGTCAGCCGGGAGTGTGACGATAATCCAGCCATCATCCATGATCACAAACGACGTGATCGTGAAGTCGTTTATCACTATGCTTGTCACGCCACTAAAGCCGACGCCGAACAAACTTACAGATGAGCCGGTGGGCGTGTTGGAAGCAAACGAGATTGCGGTGATCTCAAACGAATCAGCCCCAACAGCGGCCTGTTGTTCAATCGCGTTGTTCGCTGTTTCAGTGTTCGAGATTAACTTCACCGAGGCGAGCTTTGCAGAAAAGTTCCAGCGAACATATAAGCCGCACTTCCAGCAGGTTCGGCTTGTATTCATCAACGGAATTGTAACTGATCGCACCTTGTCTTGTTCACCATACAACACCGGCGGCGTATTGCTCAACGCATCACTACTCACATTCGTCACACGGCTGAACTTCTGCACACCACGTTTGCCGTCTTCCACTGGAAGCACAAACACACTTCCCGGCGAGAGAACGTCGACAAACGTCATTTTAGCGAATACCGCCTTCTGACGAATAGAACTGTCACCAGACGAGAACTCTGGTGTGTAGTAGCCAGCAATGTGTGATTCACCGTCCGGCGAGTAAAGCTCGAACAATGACGCGCGAGTGATGCACAGTAGCTTGCGGGTTATCGTTGTCCTCACCTCACAGAACATCAGAATTGGATAAACTCCAAGCTCCTCATGCAAATCAAGCGCCGACCACTGTTGAGTAATCGTATCAAACACCATGATCGCATTGCCGAACACCGTGCTCACGTAGAACAACGCGTAGTTATCGAACGAGACTGCGGCTGGAGCAAGTTGGACTTGTCCGTCGAGAAGCTTGTTGATTCGTGCCGAGAACGGAGAGTTCTTGCCGTCGACACGATACTGTTTGACAGCGTTGAATGAGCGAATGCCGCTGTAATCAATCAACGCCATGTCACCGAGCACGTCACAGAGGCTAAACTGATTCGCCGCACCAGTTGAGAACAAGAAGATGTTGTCGAATGAAGGCTCACCGTAGGGCGTCACATCAAAGTTAGGCCGCACCATGTAGGATGTGCGAGCGGTTGACACATAGAAACTACCGTCTGGCGAGTTGATCGAGACGAGAGCTGTGATTGGAGCGTAGTCAACCTTGTGGCTAATCTGCGCCGCACCACCGTCTGCCTCACTTGGGAGCTTGTTAGCGTTCGCGTCAACAATAACCATGAAATCCAGAGGACGTCCACTGACGCTACGATAGATTTGCGTCCCGTCGGCCGACACGATGTAAAGAATCCCACCACTCAGCAACATCTGGCGACCAATCGGAACGTATTCACGATTAGTCGTTAGCCATTGGTTGTAGTTATGCGTGACACGCGCAGTGCCATCAGGAAAGATAACCCAAGGTTGTGACACGCCGTCTTGCACAAGAAGACACTGTGGAGATGGAGCATCACCTGACGTGAAGTTAATTCCACCGTTGACGTTGTTCCCGCTCTGTAACGCTCGACGAGAGTTGACAGTGCTTGCAGGAACGGGACAAGCGAACAGTGTCTTGGCAGAAGTCGACATCAAGAACCCGACAACTTGATTATAGGAACTCCCAATGACCGACTCGTCACGGTAGTAAGCGCGGCCAGATGCGAATAGAATCGAATACGAACCGGCCGCATACACACCTTGCATGTATGTGACACCAGTCGGAGTCCGGTCGATTGGTTTCGTGACTGGATCAACAGTTCCGTTTCGAGTGCGACCATTGACTAGCAGCGGATACTCATTCGCTCCGACACGTGAACCATCAACCTGCTGGTTCATTC
>Ga0181363_1000077_pt1 | contig 29086 bp, 49 predicted proteins | sample Fa13NDMLBSN_FD_130109 | JGI IMG/M metagenome (GOLD analysis project Ga0181363, IMG submission 130109) | Freshwater viral communities from Lake Michigan, USA - Fa13.ND.MLB.S.N | ecosystem: Environmental > Aquatic > Freshwater > Lake | place: USA: Michigan | collected 2013-09-23
GGGTTTGTGGATCGTCCGCTGGTGCTGCGCGACTTGTCCGATAGCGCGTGGATTCCGTCCGATTGCGCCGTGACCGCCGCACTGACCAAGGAACTGGACAAGTTCCGCACCGATAGCGTCAAGCAGCGAGCGAATGCCCGCCGCGTGATCCTGTTCGACAGCTCCAAAGTCTCGCCGGACACGAAGGACAAGATCGAGCAGGGCGCGATTGGGACGTTTGTCCCGGTGATGGAAGGCGCGTTGATGCAGGGCAAAGACGCGATCATGCAGGAGGTCGCGCAGCCCTCGCTGGGCCGGGAAACCTTCCTGGCGCAGGACATCATCGAGCGCGACCGGGAGCAGATTCTCGGCATCGGGTCGAACCAGACCGGCGTGGCCTCCAAGGGACGCAAGACCGCGACCGAACAGAGCATCGTCCAGCGCAATTCGGAAGCCCGGTTTGAGCAGGAACGCCAGCGGGTGCTGGAATGGTATCTCGATGTCGTCGCCGCCGTGGATACGCTGGTGATTCGCTACGCCGATGAAGGCATCGCGGTCAAGATTCTGGGTGAGACACGCGGGAAGCTCTGGGCGCAGCACAAGCAAGCCCTGGCCGGTGGCTACGGCTACAACCTGCGCGTCGATTCCGGCAAGTATCTGGACATCGAAGCCGACCGCCGGCAGTGGATGCAGGTCTACGGCTCACTCCGGCAAGACCCGATGATCAACCCGCGCCCGCTGTTGCAGAAGGTGGCGGAAGTGTGGGGCATGGACCCCGCTGAGTTGATTGTCGAGCCGCAGAAGCCCCAGCAGGAACTCAAGGCGTCGGTCTCCTTCAAGGGCGAAGACCTGAACCCGTCCAATCCGGCCTTTGCGATCAACATCGCCATTCTGCGGCAGGGCGGCTGGCAGATTGACGAAGCCGCGATTGTCGAAGCGCAGAAGCAGGCGAGTGCCGTGACGCAGGGCATGTTGCCGGTGTCGGGTGTGGGGCCGGACCCGAAAGCGATGCCGCCGGGACATCCGGGGACGCAGCCCAAAGCGCCGACGATTAATCAGCACACGGCGGATATTTCCGGGGATCGCAGCGGTCCTAAGGTGGTGATGTAGATGACGTGCGACCGCTGTTATCAGGATGCCACCGTTGGGGCGCACGGTGTCGGAGTGTGCCCCTTTGAACCACGTCGATCATCTGGCGCGGTCCACCAGGATTCAGTCGAGGGCGGATTCTACGCCGAAAATGGGTTTGACAAGCCCACTTACTTTGAGAGCAAGAAGGCGCATCGAGACGCGCTCGCCGCCCGTGGTCTGACCATCGGCGCGAAGTGGGCGGGGCCGAACGACAAGCACTTGTCCCGCATGGACATCCCCTGCCAGACCACGCTGGAGAACGCCAAGGCGTTGCTGTCTCGGTCTAAGTCCACGCCGTTTGCGCCGGACTACGAGCCGGTGCCGATTGAAGTCACGCCGGTCACGTTTGAGAAGGATGCCTAGGTCTTCACATGGGTCCAGATTCGCCCGCTTTTGACGTGACCAATCAGGGTCGGATCGACGCCGAAGTCGGCGGCGATCTCTCGATGCGTGCGCGTGTCGTTGCGAATGGCGATTACGTCGGCTTCAACCAGCTTAGACATGCCGTGCGCCGATCCGTGCGGTGCGACTTGCCTTTGCTTTGTTCGCATGTCGGCCATGTTCTCGGCATGGGTGCCAAGAAACAAATGATCCGGGTTTACGCATGGCGGATTGTCGCAGCGGTGCAGGACGTTAAGGCCGTCTGGGATCGGGCCATGCTTCAGCACCCATGCGACACGGTGAGAGGGCTGCATGCGCCCTTCGAACTTGAACGACCCGTAGTTGTTGTTGCCGCTAATACAGGCGGTCCACACCCAACACGTCTGTGTCTTCCGGACCTTCGACCAGAAACGATCTTCTCGGTCGGCTATGCGGCACTCAAACGAGCAGTAGCGGTTCTTTCCGCCGTAGTGGAAAAAGAACGCCTTTCCGCATATTTCGCAGCTACAGGTAATAGACTTGCTTCTAGCCATGTGACCTCCTTGGGGTCTGTGGTGAGAAGCGCGGTTGGGGGCCAAATCCCAATCGCGCTTCGCTATTTTACCACGAAGAATTGGAGTCTCGCGTGCTGCTAATGCCTGGTGGGATTGCACCCAAAAAGACCGAATCACTGACCGCCGCTGAGATGCAATGGCTCGCGGTAGGCGAGGACGTATGCCGCAAGCTGAACCTCACGCTGGCCTGCCCGAACTGTCTGCGAAACGGCAGTCGGACGGGGGCGGTGCTTCGGGGGAACAACGACAGTCAGGACACGACCCTGTCGGTGCAGTGCGATTGCCGCCGGTTAGTGTTCCGGCCATAGGGCGGATGGTCTGCCCCTGCGGGACGTTGCGGCGGATTATCGAGCGCCCGAGCGGGGCGCAAGTGTGTGGGGATTGTTTGGGGCCGATTACCTGGGAAGCACTCCCAGCGGCCAGATTCTGACCTGAAAAATAGGTGTATACTTAGTATCCACTTTCAGGTAAAGTGAGCCGACAGCTAGGGTTAGGGTAGCTCCTTAACCGACGCAGGACTTCCCGAGTCCGCTGGCGGCACAACGGGGCACTCAGCACGGGGCTGACTGACACACGCGAGTGATTCGCGGGTGATGGTCGGCCCTTTTGCTTTGTACCCCGCGCTTTTCGTTCCGGTGGTGCGCCGACGACACAGGCGCGTGGAGAGTGCATGAGCGACCTAGCAGCAGGCTTAGCGGACACGTCCAACGAACCTGTGGCCGATACCACGGCGACCATCGACACGGTGCTCGATACCGCGTTTGACTCGCCTTCTGAGCCTGCGGCCAGCTCGGAACCCTCTGAGACGCCTGCCCCTGTTGAACAGCCCGTTGCGGCGACACAGCAACCACAGGAACCGGCTGACCAGAGCGGCGTGAAGGGAGAACCCCCGCGTGAGCGGTGGGACTCGATTCTGGAGAACGCCCGCAAGAAAGCGCGGGAGGACACGCTCGCGGCCCACAAAGACCACCTGGAGATCGTGCAACGACTCCAAGCGGACTTGCCTGGGACGCTGGCGCAGTTGCTTGAAGAAGCCTCGGGCGATCCGAGATTCAGCGAGCAGATGACCTCACGGGCAGCGGCGATCCTCGCGGCGAGAAACAACGCCGCGAAACAAGACGCACGGCCAGAGCCTGATCAGGGCGATGACAAGTTCGTCTGGTACTCACCCGAGCAGCAACAGCGGCTGGATGAGTGGAAAGAACGCCAGATCGAGAAAAAGCTGATGGAGAAGTTCCAGCCGTTGCAGCAGTTGCAGCAGCGGTTTGAACAGCACCAGCAGACGCAGCAGGTGATCCAGGAAGTCGCGGCGGTGACCGAGAAGCGCGGGGCCATGTGGAAGGCCATGCCGCACTTTGCGGACCACCAGAAAGCGATTGTCCAGCGACAGGCGGAAATCTACGCCGAGATGCAAGGTCAGCCCGGATTCGACCCAATGGGGTCGCCCTGGGATGCGTTGCAGCGGGCGTATACCGAAGTCGTCACCACGCAGGCGCTCCCCAAGCTCCGATCCGCGCAGACGGGACAGTTCATCGCTGATGCCGCACGCAAACGTGCCGGTAGCAGCAGCGATCCGGCGGCGAGTGCCCCGGCGCAACCACGGAAACCGCGCACGGTGGACGAGGCTCTGGACCAGGTGTTCAGCGCCCACATCTAGCGCACGGAGAGAACAGCAATGGCAAATCCGAATGTCGGCCAGCTTGTCGCGCAGGCGTGGCAGAAGCTGACCAATGATGGAAAGCCCGAAGACAACATCTTCGAGGAGTATTCCCAGCTCAAGCGCCTCGAAGAGGGCAAGGCGTTCCGTCCCTTCACGGGCGGTCGTTCGCTCATCGGCACCATCGAATACGCGGTCAACACGACCGTGGAGTCAATCAGCCCCACCCAGTCGCTCGACACCTCCATCGTGGACGTGTTCGATGAGTGGGAAGCGAACTGGAAGCAGTACGCGGGCACCTTCTCGATGACCTCGTTTGAGGATGCCGTCAATCGCGGCGACTCGGCCAAGTTCAATCTGGAGAAGGGCAAGCTGAAGAACCTCCGCCAGTCGATGCGGAAGCGCATTAACGAGGACATCTTCGGCGCGACCGGCAACGCCACCGACCTCAGCGGCTTGCAGTCGCTGGTGCCGGATAGCCCTTCCACGGGAACCGTGGAAACCATCAACGCGGGCACCTACACGTTCTGGCGCTCCAAGCAGACCAGCGGTGCTCAGACCACCAGCGCCTACGACAACCTGCGGGCGTCGATGCGGTCGATTCGCACCTCCTGCTCCAAGGGTCAGGGCGTGATGTATCCCACCGACTACGTGACCGGCTCGGGCACGGCGAACGGCTACGAGGGCTTGCTGATCGCCAACGAACGGATCATGGACAAGAAGGATTCGTCGGCGAACGGCGGGTTCCAGGGCGACGTGTACTACTTCGGCACCGCCAAGGTGTTCTGGGACGGCGACTGCGCCGACACGCGCATGTATGCGCTGAACCGCCAGAACCTCCAGATGGCCTACCAGACCGGCTACTGGTTCAAGGGCTATCCGGCGGTGAATCCCGCCAATCAGTTGCTGAACGTCTTCAAGGCGGAAACGCAGTGCCAGTTGATCACCAACAACCGTCGCCACCTCGGCGTCATCACCTCGATTTCATAGGAAAGGACAGAGACGAACATGTCAGCACAACTCACGTCCGATCCTCAGGGCATCGGCCAGCCGCTCTACACCTCCTCCTCGACTCAGGCGCATGCCTTGGGCGAGCGGGCGGTCACGTCGGATGGTCGCGTGTTCCGGTATGCCAAAGCGGGTGCCTCGGCGCTCGTCGCGGGCAACTTCATCCAGGCCCCGGCGCAGGTCGCCAACCACCAGAACATCGCGGTGGCAGCGGCGGCGATTGGGGCCACGCAGATCACCGTGACCCTCGGCGCAACGGCGGCGACGGCCGGCCAGTATGCCGGTGGTCAGGCAGTCGTGACCATCACGCCCGGTCTGGGTCAGGCCATCAACATCCTGGGTAACCCGGCGGCGGATGCGTCGGCCACCTTGGTGTTGACGCTGGCGGAACCGCTCCGCGTGGCGTTGACCTCCTCGACCCGCATCGACCTGGTTCCGAACCCCTACAACGGGGTGATTCAGGTTCCCGTGACCACGCTGACCGGCCCCGTGGTGGGTGTGGCGACCTACATCATCGCGGCCTCGGAGTTCGGCTGGTTGCAGCGTGCCGGTGCCTGCGGTGCGCTCATTGCGGGCACCCCGGCGGTGGGCTTGGCGGTCGGCTTCCCGACCTCGGCGGCTGGCGCGGCGGTCATCAATGACGCGGCCACGGCGGGCTTTGTCGATGTGGGCACGATGCTCTCGACCGGCGGCAACGGTGAGTGCAACGGCGTGATGCTCGCGCTCGAATAACCCTGAGTCGGGAGGCGTCTCGCGGAGACGCTTCCCGCTCCTTTTCGGAGAGTCTATGTCCAAAGGTTCGTGGAAGAAGAAGAACGTGCTGCTCGCGGGTGAGATGCAGGACGACGGCGCACCCGAGATCGACCTGACCGAGGAGGAAGCCAACGCGCTCGTCCCGGTGCCGGTGATCGAGGAGCCTGTGGCGGTCGCACCCGCTCCGGTGGCCCCGGCCACGCCGATCACGATGACGCTCTCTGACTTGCAGGCCGTCATGGCGACGGTGGCCTCCGGTAATGCCGCGCTGGCCGATGCCGTCACCAAGGGCATTGCCGATGCGCGGGAACCGATTCCCGAGAACAAGATTGGCCCTGGTATCAGCGTGTTCAACCCGCTGGGCGATCAGGCGCACCCGCGGCCCGATCTGAAGAGCGAATTCTTCTACGGCACGATGGACGCGAAGACCAAGATCGTGAGCCGCACCTATCCGCTGCTGGTCGAAGACCTGACCGTGATGGAAGTGATCGCGCTCAACACCCTGGAGCCGCAGAACGCGGTGATCAAGTTGCACGACGGTAGCCCGATCAAGGTGTCGCTGGTGCCGGAACTCGATCCGGCGACGGACGAACTCACCCGCATGGTGATTGTCGTGCCGCAGACGGTGATTGGCAAAGGCTCGGCGCTCAAGAACATGCTGCCCGGCCCCTGCAACATCGTGGCGCAGTTGACCGGCATCGACTACGAAAAGCTGTCGCGTGAGGACTTGGCGTGGTTCATGGCCGAGCATCGGGCGAAGCGGTATGTGAGCGTGCGGGAATCGGTCGCGGCCTAACCCATGACGCTGCTGGAGATCGAGACGGAGTTGGCGCGGGAGACGAACGCGAACGCCACCACGCTCAACACGACGACCAAGGCGCGGTTTCTGGCGGCGATCAACCGCCATTACCGCCGCTTGGCATCGTTGCCCGGTTTGCAGCATCTGCGGGACACCACGACCACCTTCCCCTCAGTGGCGGGGCAGGCGCTCTACCAGATTTCGAGCGTGGCGAAGATCAACCGGATTTGGGACACGGCCAACCGCCGGTATCTCAACCCGATGACGCTGGCGCAGTATCGCCAGTTGTCGCCGGAAGCGGTGACGGACAACCAGGGGACGCCGATTTTCTGGATTTGGCGCGGCACGACGGGCGGGGCGGCTCCCACCTACGACCTGTATCTCTACCAGACGCCGGACGCGATTCTGACGTACACGGCGGATGTCACGTCGGTGCTAACGGCGTTGTCGGCGGATGCGGATGTCCCGATTCTGCCGACTGACTTTCACGATCTGCTGTTTCTCGGGGCGCTGGAAGACGAATACCGCCATCTGGACGACTCGCGGTTGTCGGCGGTGGCGTCGAGTCGGCGTGAACGAGAAGCGCAGTTCAAGTATTGGATGCACGAGACGGCATCCGGCATGACCTCGATTTCGAGTGACGGCCTCGCGCTGGCCTCGCAATTGGGGCCGAATTTCCCCGCAGGTAGCTGATGGCGTACGTTGCACCCACTACACGTTCGACGGGCTACGTGGTCCCGGCGTCCACATGGAACTCGGATGTTGTCGATAACGTCATCGCGCTGAAGGCGCTGATTGATGCCATTACGACGGGCTGGAAATACCCCTGCGACGGTCGGCTCACGCTGACCACGGGCACCCCGGTGACCACCGCCGACGTGACGGCGGCGACCACGCTCTATTGGGCACCCTACCGGGGCAACCAACTGGCGCTCTATTCCGGGTCGGCGTGGGTGATGTTCTCGCAGGCGCAGTTGTCCATCGCGGTGCCTGCCACGACGAACCAGATGTACGACGTGTTCATCGACTACAACAGCGGCACGCCCGCGCTGAGTCTGACCGCGTGGACGAATGACACCACCCGCGCCACAGCCCTCACCACCCAAGATGGCGTTCTGGTGCTCACTGGAAGCACCGGCAAGCGGTTTGTCGGCTGTATGCGAACCACGGGCGTCTCAGGGCAGACCGAGGTGAGCGCGGCCAAGTGTTTGGTGGCGAATTACTACCACCAGTTGCCGCGCACGCTGTGGAAGGGCAACACCGGCAACTACGCCTATACGACGGCGACGTGGCGCGAAGCGAACGGCGGATCAAACCGCGTCGAGTTCATTGTGCCGTTTGCCGAGTATGCCGTCTCGTTGCGGGCGCTGTCCACGCCATCTAACGGCACGTCTGCCGTCAGTATGGCAACGGCCATCGGACTGGACACGACCACGGCCCCGACCGCGAATAGTGCCAACTCGGTGAGTGGTGTTGGCGCGGCCTATACCGCCGCGCTGGCGTCGTTCCTCGACGTGACCCCGGCGGTGGGGTATCACTACGCGGCCCGACTGGAGTACTCCGACGCGAGTGGCACGACGACATGGTACGACAGCGCGAAGATCACAGGGCAGCAGTCCGGGATTGGGGGCGTGACGCTTGGCTGACCTCACCATTACGGTCACCGACGCGCAACTCAAGGTGCTGCGGAAACTAGACGCCACCAAGACCGCCAAACAGGTCGCGCAGATTCACGTCGATACCTGGCTGGCTCCACTGGTCGCGCAGGCCGCGCTCGACGATGTGGCCTCGGTGAAGACCGCCTATGTCGCCGCGCCGGATTTGGTGAAAGCCTCCATTCGTGCGGGGTTGGGAATTGTCTAGCCCGTCCATCCAGACGTGGAACCTCGGCACGACCGGGGGACTCAACCAACGCGGGTTCGCGCTGGAAGGGGAATCCACGGTCTTGGAAGCTGACAATCTCAGCTTCCTCTCGGATTCGTTCGTCTCGATGCGGAATGCCTTTTCCGATGACAGCCTCACGTCGTCCGGGTTTACGGGCGAGATTCAGTGGGCGGGGCGACACGTCACCAACGACGGCGACGAAGAACTGTGGGCAGCGGCCTACAACGCCGGCACGGTGGCCTGTGCGCGGCGGGTGGCTGGGGTCTGGACGCCGGTCACGCTGATTGACACCCCAAACCCGGACAAGCTGACCGAGATGCACAGCGTGTCGTTCAACGGCAAGTTGTTTCTGGCCTACGACAGCGCGGTGAATCGCCTGCATTGCTGGGACGGAACGAGCGTCCGACGTGTGGGCCTGACCGTCTCAGGCGTGGGGTCGGCGGCGAATACCGGCGCGGGTGCCTACGCGGCGACGGCGCGGCAGTATCGGTTCTCGCAGCGCATTAAAGACGGCACCGACATTGTGGCCGAGTCGGAACTGTCGGCGGCGATTTCGTTCACCCCGAGTGGGGCGGGCACGGCGGCACGGATTACCGGCCCCACGGTGGTCGATAGCGCCACGCATTGGGTCGTGTATGGCCTGATTTCGTCGGCGGGCGATGTCTACGACCTCTACGAAGAACTCGCGGAGACGGCCAACGGCGCGACCTATGACGACTCAACCGCGCCGGCCAGCTACGACGGCGATGCCCCTCCGGTGCTGAACAGCAACATCCCGCCGCCTTCGGCCAAGTGCCTGGCGACGGACAGCAGCCGCCTGATCATGGCGGGCGCGTGGGAAACCACGGCGACGGCAGGACAGACCACGCCCGCGAACAACCGCGTCTGGTTCACGCGCACCCTCGCAGCGACGGACGTGGGCGATGATGAATCCGTCCCCAACGGCTTGTGGCTGAACATCGGGGACGCGGGGCCGGTGACGGCGCTCGGCACGATCTACACCGATGTCTACCCGCTGAAGCTCGGGAGCGTCCACAAACTGATCCCGACGCAAGACCCCGATGGGCCGTTCTCGCGGGTGCTGATCTCGGAGAACTTCGGCTGTGTCGGCCAGCGCGTGCTGGCGAACGGCGAGACGGAAGACGGTTTCAGCGCGATCTACTTTGCCGATGACCATGCGGTCTATCGCTTGGCCTACGGCGCGGTGCTGCCGTTCTCGGAGCCGATTGGACGCGACATGCGCTCGCAGACGATCACGGCGGCATCCAGTGTCTTGTGCTACGACCCGTTCCGCCGGGTGCTGCTGTTGCAGATTTCCAACACCGCGCCGAGCATCTTGGGCAGTTACTGCGCGTTCGTCACCGACACGGTGAAGCGGAAGTGGTCGGGGTTCTCGCTGGCGGGGCAGACGAACGGCTGGACGCTCGGCTCGTCCATGCTCGGCACCGACACCACGCTGGCCGGCCTGAACGCGACGATCCGTTGTGCGGTCGTGGCGCAGGACTCGTCCGACAACTCGACTCGGCTCTACGTCGGCGGCAAGGATGACAGCGGCGACTCCCTGCTGCGGTCGTGGGGGCCGCGCTGTGTGCTGGATGGGTCGATTGCGTTCACGACTAAGGTCCGCGCTCGACGCACGTTTGGCCCCGGCAAGAAGGCGACGATCTGGGCACCGACGCTCTACTACCGCAACCCGCAGGGCGATACCTCGGGGAGCCTGAGTTGCAGCGTGTCGCTCATCCCCAACTACGACGCCACGCAGACCGTGACGGAGACGTTCACGATGGACGCCACGCAGGACGACAACGGCATCTCGGTCGTCGAGAAGTCGCTGGAATCGGTGCAGATGAGTGACGTGTCGGTGCTGGATTTGACCGTGACCATGAGCTACAGCGGCACGGCGTATGAGTCGGTGACGACCCCGACGATTGACGCGATTGCGGTGCCCTACAAGGTCGGGGAGCCGGTGGCGCGATGAGGATTCTGCTGACGTGGATTGACCAGTTGCGGACGACGAAGCTCCCCGAGCTGCAAGCGTTCTGCGCGGCCCTCGTCTCGCAGTTGCAGGAGATCGCGGCGGCAGCGAATACCTGGGCGGCAGTGAATCACGACAGCGACGGGACGCATTCGATTGTGGCGGTGGGGGCGGATGACGTGCCGGCGGCGACGGTGGGGAAGATCACGATTTACACCACGGACGGGGCAACCCTGAAAGTGGTCAAGGCCGATGGGACCATCGGCACGATTACGGTGGTGTAGCGATGGGAATGCCTGAAAAAGACATGTTTGGGAAGCCGTGGCCGACGTATGGGCAGGACGCCTTGCAGCAGAACCTCGGCGGGTCTACGTCGAACACGACGGGCGGCGGTCGTGCGCGTTCCGGCGCGGCTCCGTCAGGCTACGACCAGAAGAATTGGGACAACCCCAACATGAAGTCGGTCAAGTACGACGCGGCCAGCTTCCTGGCGGGGAAGAACAAGCCCAGCGAGATCGCGGCCATCGTCGGCAGCCCCGAGTTTCAGGCGCGATTCAAGGGCGCGACGTTCGACGGCAAAGACCGTGTGAACTTCAACGGCGCGTTGAGCGATGGGGCCTCGGGTGTGCCGGTCTATGACATCGACGTGCTCATGGCGGCGGATCGGGACAAGGACTCATCGAATGGATTCTGGTGGGGCCATGACGTGGAAGGCATGAACAAAGGCCCCGCGACTGGTGTCGCGTCCAGCGGTGCGCCCGCGTCGAACACGATGCCCGTGGTGATGCCGGGGCAGCAGAGTGACTTAATGGCGCAGATTATGGCGGCGTTGCAGGCGCAACAGGAACCCGTGGATCAGCAGGCGCTCTTGCAGCAGGCGATGAGGTAACGCGATGGCATACGACGCAAACGGCAATTGGGAAGAAGACACGTCGCCGGACTACACGCCCCCACCGCCGTTCACCGGCAATGGGTCGAGCGTGTGGGCACCTGGTTACGATCCGGGTCCGAACTACAACAACGGTGTCGCCCCGCCGCCCCCGAGTGGGCGCTACGACTACAACGGCGGCTCGCCGGTCAACTCGCCCAATGAAGTGCTGAAGGCGGGCAACGGCTGGGAGTGGCAAGGGCCACAGACCCCCCTGTGGGACATGGACGCCAAGCAGTGGACGAGGGGCGTGTGGAATCAGGTCACGGGCCGTGGCCTCGGCTACGTCCCTACGGGGACGGGGACGGGGACGACGACCACGCCCCCACCGACCACGACCACGGGTGGCGCGGTGCCGTCGATGCCCGCGTCTGGCGGGAGCACGTCTTCGACGATTCCGTCCTCGACCCTCCCGCCGGACATCGCGGCCCTGTTCGGTCAGACGCCGACGAAAACGCCGATTCAGAGCGCCTATCAGGATGCGCTGCTGAAATACATGGCGAAGGCGCAGACCACGCCGTCACTCGATGACCCGACACTCGCCCCACAGGTGGAAGTGTTCCGGGCGGGCGCACAGCGCGGGCAGGAGCGCAACCGTCTCGCGTCGGCGGAACGTGCCGCCGCGAATGGTCAGAGCGAGTCGGGCTATCTCGACAACCTGATTATGAAGGGTGTGCAGGATCAGGGCTTCAACACGGCGAGCTATAACGCCAACCTGCTCGGCGGCGAGATGAACAAGCGCCGGGAGGAATTGCAGGCTGGCTTGCAGTTGGCGGCGGCGACGGGTGACGCGGAAGCCTCCCGCGAGTTGCAGACGCGCCTCGCGCAGGTGTCGGCGGCGATGCAGCAGCAGGGGCTGAACTTGCAGGGCCAACTGGGATTTGGCGATCTGGATTTGCGCCGTCTACTGGGCACGGAGTCGCTGAATCAGAGCGCCTTGCAGATCATCATGGGAGGGCTGTAAATGCCGTTCATGGCCGCCCTCCCGGCGATTACCGGCGTAGCCGGACTGCTCGGCAAACTGCTTGGCGGGGCCGCGAAAGGCTCAGCCGACCAGCGGATCACGGAGAACCAGCAGCGCCTGCAGCAGCAGCAGGGGCAGAACTCTGACCTGTTGCAGCGGGCGCTCTTGCAGAGCAACAACGCGAATACCCGTGCGTCGATGGCGAACGACAACGCGAACACCCGCGCCTCGATGCAGAACAGCGACAACCAGTTCCGCGCCGGTCTGGACTTGCAGCGCAAGCAGTTCACCCAGCAGGAGGGCAGCACGCAAGCGCGTCAGGCGATGGCGGGGAGTCTCTTGTCGCGCATTCAGCCGATCAACGGCTCGTCCAGTAACTCGATCATCAATGCGCTCGGGCCTGAGGCACGGGAAGCGGGATCGCTACTCGCGCAGCGTGGCGTGTCTGGTCTGCGGAGTGGCCCGTCGAAATTCGCGGACATCCCCGGTGTGAGCTTGCCGAATCTGACACTGCCCGATGTGCTGAACATGCCGCCCGCGACTCAGGCGGCGTTGCAGAAGTCGGGCTTGCTGGAAAAGCTGCTCGGCGGGGCTGGGTTGGCGGGGTCGATCCTCGGCGGGTTGGGACAGCTTGATCAATACGGAGGCGCGCCGAATACGAGCGGCAACCGCCTGCCGATTGATCCGACCGGAGGTGGCTAGTGGCGATCGCAGGCGCGGCGTTTGGGGCCGGTAAAGCCCTGGAAGACATCATCGGGGAGCAGATGCTCCGCGCACAGATGCAGGCGCGTGAGCAGGAAGCCGCCGCACGGACAGAACTGGAGCGGGCGCGGCTCAGTGAGTCGATGCGCCAGAACGACCTCGACGAGAAGTTCCGGGGCCGGCAGGAGGATCGCGTGCTGGCCGGTGATCGCCAGAAGAACAACGAGCGCGAAGTGCGCCGGATGATTGGCGAAGGCATCACGCGCCGTGTCCCGATCGCGGACATGGAAGGCATGGCGTTTGCCGAGGGGATTGATCTGACGCCGAAGAAGGTGCAGTACACCTACACCGACCCCAAGACCGGCAACAAGTCGATCCGGTTCGCGCAGGAAGACCAGATTCCTGCCGGTGGGCTGGACATGGGGAACGAGCCGCAGAAGCCTGAGAAGGCGCCGCGTCCCGGTACGCATGTGGTCGGCGGCAACCTGGTCAGAGACGACGGAACGGTGTTGTTTACGGCACCGGACAAGACGAAACCAGAGGCGTCGTTCGGGCAGGAGAAATCGAACAGCATTGTTCGCAAGATCAATGACCTGATCGGCGATCCGAATGACCCCGAATCGAAGGGCCGCATCAATAGCCGGACGGCTGGCGTGATGGGGTCGATGATTGCGCGCCTGCCGGTTAATTCCGAGGCGAGAGATGTTGGGGCAGAGTTGGAATCACTCGCGGCCAACCTCGCGTTTGAGCAACTGCAAAAGATGCGCGATGCCAGCAAGACAGGGGGCGCACTCGGAAACGTGTCCGAGAAGGAATTGGCATTACTCCAGAACGCCGAGGCGTCCATCCGACAGGACCAAAGCCCGGAGAACCTGATTCGGCAACTGGGACTGATCCGCGACAGTGCGGGGCGCTTCGATGCAGCAGCGGCGCAATATGGCGGTATCGGCCCCATGAAACCGGCGACCTCCCGAGACGGAGCCGCGCCCAAGAGCAAGTTCACGATTATTCGGAAACAGTAGATGCCGCAATACACCGTCAAGAACGCACAGGGCCGAGAGGTCACGTTCGACTGGCACGGAGAAAGCGATCCGACTGACGCCGACATGGAAGAAGTGTTTGCGGCGGCTGGCGACGAACCCAAGAAGAAAGGCTTTTGGGATCACAGCATCGAAGACCTCGATACCGTGAAGCGCATCCGTGCCTCTGGTGGCGGGTCGCTGCTCGACGGCGCGATGGGTGGCGGTGTGGGCGTCGGCTCTCTGGTGGACGTGGCCGCGAAGCCCACCATTGGGGTGATCCAGGGATTGGCGCGTCGGCTCTATGGTGGCCTGCTGAAGCCGAAGCAGGGGCTGAAAGACTCCTTTGGGGACGCGAAAGAGATCGCCGGGACGCTGCTTGATGAGCGTGTGCCCATTAGCCGTGGCGGCGTAGACAAGATCACCCGCAGGCTCGGCCAGTCTCGGGATGCCGCCATGCGGATGGTGAAGGACGCGGAAGCGGCCGGCACGCAGGGCGTGGTGGCTGGTGACGTGCTGGGCGAGTTCAAGCCCGTCGTGAGTGAGCTTCGCAAGCGGGCCGACATCGGCCAAGCCGACGAACTTGCCAAGGTGGGCCAGCGCGGGAGAGCGATTCTCCGCACCACGGGCGGGCGTGGGGGCGACATTCCCCTGACTCGCGCCCAAACGCTCAAGGAAACCGCGCAGGATGCCTCCAGCGGGGCGTACCGCATGATGGAGCGCGGCACACAGAAGCAGTTGTCGGCGGATGACTTGCTGGATACCGCCGTGGCGCGAGGCTTCAAGGGCGGCATTGAGCGGAAGGTGCCTGGTGTCGGCGCCCAGAACGCGAGAACCCAGAAGCTGCTCGGCGGCACGCGGGCGCTCGAAGATGCGGTCGAGCGTGAAGCCAATAACAACATGCTCGGCGGTGGCCGCGATTGGGCGGCACTCGGGGCTGCGGGTCTTGGCGCGGCGGGTGGTGGTCCGGTCGGTGGTGCGGCGGCGGGTGCGCTGATGCGCCTGTTGGCAACGCCTTCAACGGGAAGCCGGATCGCCATTGGCGCGAACGAGATCGGCAAAAGCACCCTGACCGATCCGATCCTGCGCCAGTCGCTCTTGGCGCTCTTGGCTGGAGGATCGCACGAATGACGCTCACCTGGCTCCCTGACGAGATGCGCCCTTTGGTGGAGAAAGCCACCGACGCCCAACGAGTCGCCGCGACCTTGTGGGCCGAAGCGCGATCGGAGCCGGTGCAGGGCATCATCGCCGTCGCCAATGTGATCCGCAACCGCGCCCAGAAGCCGGGATGGTGGGGATCGGGCTACAGCGGCGTGTGCCTTCAGAAAGATCAATTCTCGTGCTGGACGCCTGCGGGTGGACAGCGCAACTACGACCGCTTGCTGGGCCTGATGCAGCAGTTCTCGGCGGGGACACCGATCACCGATCCGGCCGTGCGCGAGTGCATCGGCATCGCGCATCTGGCGATCGGGGACTACCTGCGTGATAACACCAAGGGTTCGACGCATTACATAGTCGCCACCATGACGCCTAGACCGAAGTGGGCGCAGGGGCATACGCCTGTTATTCAAGTCGGCAATCACAGTTTCTACCGAGACATCAAATGACGGACCGGGTAGACAAGGGGTGGGATTGGTCGGTGGTGATTGGCCTCTGGCTGGGCATCGCCACGGGCATCGGCATCCCTGGACTCTATGGCGTGTTCACGCTGGTCCGCATGGAGAACCGCGTCACTAATCTGGAAGCCTCCCGCGTCTCGGATCAGGAGTGGCGCGTCAGTGTTAGCCAAAAGATCGACACCATTAGCGAAGGTGTCAACCGCCTGATCGGCGCACAGCAGGCCAAATGACCCGCGACTGGTCCCCGGCTGAAGACCGTCGCCCTGGCTTCGCCTTCCAGAAAGACCAGCCTGAGCAGACGGCGCGAGGGTCGGTGTGGACACAGATCGTGTCCTTCCGCCTCGATGAGCAGCACCCCTTGAGTTACACGCAACTCACGATCCGTTCGGTCGCTGGCGATGTGCTGGTGGGGCATGGGCGGGTGTACGCAGTGACGACGGAGGATGACGGCGCATGATTCCCAACATGTTGGTGGAAGTGGAGAACTGCAAGCGGCTCTATCCGGTGGCGTGGGCCAACGCCCACACGGGCAACGCGCAGACGGAAGACTTCATTCGTATCCTCGCGTCGAACCTCCACGCGATTGATGCCCGCTTCGGCTTGAACGGTAAGCGCGGTAATCCGAACGACATCAGCGACGACGCGATCAACTACATCGGGGAAGGCCCCGGCCACGATCCCGCGACGGGCCAGCCGGTCACGGTGTTCGATGTGATCCGTGGGGCTGGTGGGCCGAATCCCCAGCCGTCGTGGGATGCGATCAATCTGCCGGGGCCGGGCGCGTGGGTGAAGCCGATGCCGGTCGTGGCCCCGCCTGCGCCGAGTCCCGCACTCCCGCCGTATCCCGGCGATCCGGTGTTCGATGAGATTGGCGTCGCGCTGTTCGCAGACTACGCGCTGGCGGGCCAGCCTCCGAATCCTGGCATGGGGCGCTGGTTTGGTCGGACTACGTTCGACTACCTCGCCGGGATGCCGATGGCCGACAGCATCAAGAAGCACCGCGCCGAATGGCGAGCCGCGCTGGGGTTGCCATGAAGTGGCGCACGGATGTCTTGAATGCGCTGGTGGTCGGCGTGGCCTACCTCTTGGCGAAGTTCAGCAAGGGCAAGAAACCCGCAGAGGGGGAAGGACAGCACAAACCATGAAGCTCTCGTCACAGCATTGGATCATTCTCTCGGGCTGTCTCGCTGGTATCGGCTCCATGTTGGCGGCGGTGCCGTCGTGGGATGCGGTGAAATCGCCACAGTTCGTCGCGGGTGTGTGCATTGTGGTTGCGTCGAATATCGCCGCGATCTACGCCCCGAGGCCCCGATGAAGGGCTGGCTGAAGAAGCTCGGCGCGTGGCTGCTCAAGAAGGGCATCGAGGAAGCGGCCAAGGAAGTCGGCAAGAAGTCCATCAAGCGACCGAAGCGCAACCGCGTGTAATGGCCCAGAAGCCACTCTCCGACGCCGTGCTCAAGCAGACCGTGGCCGCGCTCACGGCGCATGGCGGGAACGTCGTGCAGGCGGCGAAGGCGCTCGGGTTGCCGCGCCCGACGTTTGAGGCTCGCGCCCATCGTGCTGCGTCACTGGGTCTGGTAGACCTCGCGGCCCTGCGAGCGCAGACGGTGCATCGGTCGGCGGCGACGGCGGCGGATGCGTTTGCCACCAGCGGCAACGAGGCGACCGTCTCGCGGGTGACACCGGAGCGTGTCAAGAGCCTGAAAGACCTGATCCGGGTCTGCGAGATTGACACCAGCGAGTGGGAAGTCGAACGCTACGTCTGTAACAAGTGGGAGACGGCGGCGAAGGTCGGCCCACAGGACACCGCTGACATTAAGGTCACCCCGCTCTACCAGGTCAAAGCGTGGCTCAAGCGTAAGGTTGATCTCCTCGCGGCACGGGCGGAAGTAGACGCCCTGCTGACCGAGGCCCGTAAGGGCTTGCCGACGATCAAGGCCGTGGCCCCGAAAGCGCCGAAGTCGGGCTACATGCTGGAACTCAACATCGCGGACTTGCACAACGGGAAGCTGGCATGGTCAGGGGAAACCGGCCACGACAGCTACGACACGAAGATCGCGGAGGCGGTTCACGATGCCGCTGTCGAGACGCTGTTGCAGCGCACTGGCGCGTATCGCTTCGATGAGATCGTGCTGGCGGTCGGGAACGACTTGCTACACGTTGACTCAAGGTCGAACCAAACCACGGCAGGCACCCCGCAGGACACCGACTCGCGCTACTACAAGGTCTTCCTCTCCACTCGACGGATGACACAACGGGCCATTGAGCGGTGCCGCAAGCTGGCCCGCGTCCGCGTCGTGATGGTGCCGGGGAACCATGACAGGAACAGCGTGTGGCATCTGGGCGACTCCCTGTCGTGCGTCTATGACGGCTGCAAGGATGTCGTGATCGACAACGCGCCGACCCAGCGGAAGTACGTGGAGTTCGGCAAGGTCATGTTGATGCTCTGCCACGGGGATAAGGGGAAGCGGGCCGACTATCCCTTGCTCATGGCGACCGAGCAGGCGGCAATGTTTGGCCGGACGCGGTTCCGGGAGGCGCACACTGGGCACTTCCATCAAACGCAAGTCCAAGAATGGCATGGCGTGCGCGTGCGGATTCTGCCGTCGCTGGCGGGCGTGGATGCGTGGCACGCGGAGAACACCTACACCGGCAACATCCGAGCGGCTGAGGCGTTCATCTGGTCGGCGTCAGAAGGCTTAGTCGGAACGGCGTATTACACCGTGCCGGCGGGGAAGGTGGCGGCGTGATCCGCGTGCTCGCGCTCTTGGCGATCCTCTGCGGCGTGTTGTTCGCCTTGGGTGGGACAACCGCCCCGAAGCGTGATCGCTTGCGCTTACGGGTGCTGACCGAGCCGCGTCTGGTCACGGTGGTGGTGACGCTACCCGATGTGTCCGAGCGGTATCGCTGGCTGAGTGTGTATGCGTGCTCGGCGGCATTCGCGCCGGATTCGCCCGAGGTGCATTGCACCGGGGATTTTGAACGCGAGAGCAGTTTCGAGTTGAGCGGTGGGCGCACACAGCATCTGATCTACTGGCGCGACTTGCCGAGAGGGACGTTACAGGTTCAGGCGATGGCGTTCGACGCCGATCAACAGGTGCTCGCCAGCGGCGTGTTGACGGTGTTCCGGGGCGAATGAATGACCGCCGCCGAGCGACTAGGCGAAGTGGCCGAGGAGTTGAGCAAGGGCCGCATCTACGAAGCGACCCTCATCGACCCGACGCACCACCTTGAGGGGCTGTGCGACCACAACGCGCAAGCCGTGGTGATCAACCCGAAGGTAAGCGTGGTCGATAGCCTGATCCATGAACTGCTGCACCGTCGCTATCCGACGTGGACAGAAGCGCGGGTCAGGCGGGAGACGCGCAAGGCAATGGGGCAGTTGTCGAGCCATGACGTGGACGTCTGGTATCGACGGTATCGGCGGGCGGTCAAGAAGCGCCGTCCAGTGAGTAGCGTATGAAACGATTCCTGGCGCTCTGTGTGTTCTGGCCGATGATCGCCGTCGTGACCGTCATGGCGGGGATTGCGGCCCTGTTGCGTCTCGCAGATCGGGGCATCAGCGCCCTCTCCGATTGGATGATTCCAGCGGTGCTGGCGCTTGCGGAGGTGGCCGATGGTGAAACCCAAGATTGACGGCGGGACGATCCGCGCCAAGGTCTATCCGCTGATGCGTGACGCGGTGGAGACAGGCATCGTCCGGGGTTACCACCGGGCGTTCAAGCACACGAACACGCCCGAGCCGCAGGCGGTCATGGACGAGATCGAACAGGCGATCATGAATGAAATATGCGAACGGTTTCAATTCGACGGAGATGACGACTAATGGCTGGTGATCCGGGGTTTCTCGCCGCACTTGACGACTTAAAGGCGCTCCATCTGTCGAAGGGACACGATTATGCGGACACGTCGGACCCGCTGAAGAACTACGTCCAGAGCGCGAGAGACGGCGGCGTCGAACCGTGGCGGGCGGCGTTCCTGCGCCTGTCCGAGAAGTATCACCGCGTGGTGAATCTCCTCAATAAACATGAGGAACCCAACCACGAATCGCTCGACGATACCTTCATGGACTTGGCCGCGATGTCGCTGATCGTGCGGAGTCTGCGGGCGCGGGTGAACCGAGCGCAGGGGGACGGGGACGCTGGGCCGGATGCGGTGATTTGCCCGCGTGACGGGTCTACCTGTTGGGGCTGTAGTGGATGCGACGGCGAGTCCACCATCGGCGCGGAGCCGGTCTAGTGGTCTATCTCGGCCTGTTTGGTCGGGCGTTCCTTCAGGTGGCCCTGGTGGCCCTGAACGTCGCCCAGATCGCCAAGGGGAACTATGCGACCGCGTTCCTGACTGGCTGGGCCATCAGCGCCTTGTGGTGGTCGAATGCGCGAGGGGCGGGGCGCTCAGAGGTTCGCGGTGCCGCACTGGCATACAGTGTCGGGGCCGCGTTCGGAACCGTGGCCGGCATGAGCCTGTCACGGTTCCTCTAAGGCGCGTAGCTCCCGGCGGGCGAGGAATACGCGACGGTTGCGTGGAACGCCTCCCGCGCACTGAGCGGCTTGTCGCAGACGCCACTAACTGGGGTGCCCGACATGAGATCAGACGTGCTGTCCGTGTGTGCGTACCCGAGCGCATGGCCTAATTCGTGCTTCATCACCAACGGCCCACAGGTGCAAACGGGGATGGTGTGATTCATCATAATCACGTTCGATTGGACGGCCCCATCGAAACCCACCACGGTAAGGGAGACGGTCCCACAGTAGCCGGGGAGATTCCCCCACGCCACGGTGATCCACCCGTTCTGTCCCTGGCGTGTGCCGGTTCCGCGCTCCATCCCCGCGAGTCCAAACGCGCCCCCCGTCCACTGGCCCGTGGTGTTGATCAGGGCGGCGGCGGTCTGGTCGAGGAGGGCGGCTGATATGGGGTTGTTCCCATCGTCTACCGTTCGCAGATAGACCCGTGGGGGCTGGTTCCAGCGGTTCAACCTGTTCGACACGAACAGGCGATAAAAGGTCGCATTGAAGCGCGGATCGCTCAGCAGCGGGTTGGGCGCTGGCGTGGCCGGTGTGGTCACCACTGGCGGTGCAGCAGCCACAGCAGGCGGCGTCACCACTACCGGCGCACTGGGGGCGGTGGGGGAGCCGGAGCAGCCGACGCAGAAGACCGCGAGGAGGGCGAGACGTTTCACGGTTGCTGATCCTCCCACAGTCCCGCCCGCGAGTTGTCACCGCCGATGATCGACAACGCCCTGATCATAGACGGCCACGCCGCTAAAAACTCTCACCTGAAAACACCGTGACAATTAATTGCAAAGCTCATCCGTTTGTCTTATCGTTGGCGCTTCCCTCTGACGATAGGAGACGCTGTATGCCGTGGGTGTGGTTCACAGACGAGCAGTACACTGATCATCGGGTCTGGGCGGATCGGATGCCGCCGGAGATTGCCGAGGGGCTGCTGTTGATTATTCGGTCGTATGCGGCTTCGCCACCGCGTCCGAGTCTTGCGCGGCCCCGCGCAGGGTCTTTAGGACGCCCTCGCGCACCCCGTCGCGCTTCACCCGTGCAAAGAGATCGATCAACTCCTGTTCCTTCACGGACAACATAGCGCGGCCCAATCGGGCGCGTTTCCCCTTGGCGAGCTGGTAGGCGGGGCGCTCCAAGAGCGTTAGGAGGCTCCGTCGCTCCAGCTCGCTCATCTGGCGCAGGTAGGACACGATTGCCGCCTCAATCGGCTTGAGCGGCTGGATGAGGGCATCCGGTTCGGCCATCAGTTCCGCCGCCGTAATCTGAAAAAACGCGCACAACTTCTCGATGTGGGCGAGGGAGATGCCGCCCTTGTCATTGAGCAGCCGTGTCACGGCGGATCGGGAAAGGCCCAGATGGTCACCCAGCGTGACGTGGGACACGTCGCCCTGGTCCACAAGGGTATTGATGCGGTGCCGCACCCGTGCCTGTAACGACTCCCGGTTCATGGAATGGCTCCGCGAGAATAGCAGGTTCCCCGCCTGAAATTGTGTGTTTTAGTCACCGTGCAGCAAACTCACTTTTTCTGTTGACAAGGTGAAGGCCGCGCACGTAGACTGCTCTACATGACGCGCAAGACTCACCACAAGCAGTTCAAGACGGTGGCCGAGGCGATGAAGGCTCAGGGCCTCACCGACCAGAAGCTGGCCGACGCGGTTGGGTGTGATCGCACCTGGATCACGCGGGTGCGGCAGGGCTTCAAGCTGAAGTCGCTGCGGAACCCGGTTCGCATCGCCCGGTTCCTGAATGTGCCTGTGGAGGCACTGTCCGACGCGGATGCCGCGTAACGCGCACTATTTGAACGAGCATTCAGATGATGGGCGCGAATATGTGCGGCAAAATCACAAGGTCTGATACTACCTGCACTGTCTACGTGCATGGCGCTCACACCATGTTTGATCGCCCCATCTGTAAGGGGCTGATTCGGCAGGACTTCCAGCCTACCACGCCCGAGGCTACTCATGGTTAGCCTCCCCCTCCAGAAACCGTTGCAGCTCCGCGACCGCCGTTTTGAGGCGCAGTCTCCGGCGCTCGACTCGCGCAATGAGCGCCTTGTAGGTCTGCTGCCGAGTGGCCTCGTCGGTCACGAGTGGTTCGTGCCGGTGCTGGTCGATGGCGGCGGGTCGGATCGTGTGGTTCCTCATGTCTAGAAGTCTCGCAGGGGCGCTGCGTCAAGCGGAAGCCAAGCCTCTTGACCTGCCGTTGATCGGGGCCACGCCGAAGGGTCAAGCGACCGTCAAGCCGGTTGATGCCGAGTGGATTCTGCCGCTGATTGGCAATGCGATTGACCGGACGATGCAGCGCAAGGAAGCGGCGATTCTGCTGGGCCTGGATGCGGGGCAGATGACGCGCCAGTTGAGCGGGGATGGGCACTTGTCGGCGCTGCGGCTCGGGGCGTTGCCGCAGTCGTTTTGGATCGCGCTGATGGATGAACTGCGTGGGCATTTCAAGCTGGATGACCCCACGGCGCGAGTGCAGCAGGCAATGGACTTAATTGGCCGGGGCATGGCGGCTCTGGTCGCAGAGGTCAGGCGATGAACAACACACCGATTGCGAGCGACAAGTCGTGGGAAGTGGCCCAGAAGATCAGGGCCGAGCAGGGCAAGCCGGAAGTGTCGAAAGCGAACCGGGAGAAGTTCCCCGTCCAGCCGCCGAAGCAGACGCGGCCCGCGTGGTTCAGCGACTTCCGCACGACGCATGGGGGCCGGTGATGTTCCTCGATCCCATCAACGAGCACGACGAGGACGACGACACGACGTTCCCCTGCGCCTGTGGGGATGAGACGTGCATCGGCCACAACGACGACAAGGACAACATCCGCATCGGGCGGGCGTGGTATGCGGCGGATTGCGTGATGGCGAACGCGCACCCGCTGGTGGTCGAAGGCCGGGAGCAGGCGGCGCGGCAGGATGTGAGGGCAGGCAAGTGACGCCCCAGCAGCAGGCCGACGCGATTCTGGCGACGGTGGTAGCCCTGACGCCTGCCCCGGTTGACGAATTGATTACACGGCTGGCGATGGATCGGGCGGCGTTGCTGGACGCGCTGAAGGACTTGCTCGACCTCGGTCGCGCTGGATTCATTCGCGGAGAAGACATCGCCGTCACTCGGGCGGTTGAGGTCGCTATCGCAGCGGTTAGACAAGCGGAGCGCCCCCGATGATCGCCGTGCTGCTGTTGCTGGCCGTGGCGTGGGTGTGCTGGACGGCGGGCGAGATTTACGACAACCGAAGGAGCGAACAGTGACGCAGTTAGCAGTAAAAGAGATGGCGCTTGCGCCGGTTCAGCAAAGCGATCCCGCGCTGGCGATGATCGAGCGGTTCGCCGCCGATCCGAACTTCGACGTGTCGAAGTTGCAGGCGCTGATGGACATGCGCGAGCGGGAGTTGACCCGTATTGCCGAGCAGGAGTTCAACGTCGCGTTTGCAAGGATGCAGCCGCGCATCCCGATCATTGACGAGCACGCCAAGACAAACATGGGCACCTACGCCCCCCGCGAGGACATCGTGGAGGTCGTGCGGCCCATCCTGGCTGAGTTCGGGTTCTCGCTGTCGTTCCGCACGGAATGGCCCGAGGCGAAGATTCAGATCGTCGGCATCCTCACGCACGAAGGCGGGCACAGCCGCGAGTCTGTGTTCCTGACCGACTCCGACAAGAGCGGGAGCAAAAACGACGTGCAGGCGCGTGGGTCTGCCGTGGAGTATGGCCGTCGATACACCACCACCGACCTGTTGAACATTGCCACGCGCAAGGCGGACGACGACGGCAAGAAAGCCGGTAAGTCGGTCGCGCCGGAGGGCTTCGACAAGTGGATTAAGCACTTAGAGACAACCTCCCTGAGCGGCCTGAAGGCGCTTGGTGCGGCTTGGGAGTGCAGCGACGTGGCATTCACAAAGCACATCAAGGTTGTCGAGTGGGAAGACCTGAAGAAGAAGGCCAAGGCCGCTGACGCCGCGCCGGTAAAGGCGGTGAAGGATGCGTAACTTCATCCACGTCGACGTGCCGCAACATCTCGACGGTGGCATGGCTAATCCCGACTGGCTGAAGGCCCGTCTCGGGCGCGTCACTGGCTCCGTGGCAAACGACATGCTTTCCAAGCCCAAGAAGCCGGGCGAGGGATTGCGCGTCAACCTGGCCGTTCGGCTGGCGCTAGAGCAGCGCACGGGCAAGCCGCTGGGTAACACGTTCCAAACGCAAGCCATGAAGGACGGCAACGACCGGGAGCCGCTGGCGCGGTTTGCCTACGAGCAGGCCCAGCGAGTGCTGGTGGAGCGCACGGGCTTTCTCGCACACACCGACCTGATGGCTGGGGCATCGCTTGATGGGCACCTGGGCGACTACGAGGGGCTGATCTCGATCAAGTGCCCGGAAGCGGCCACGCACTGGGACACCGTGCGGGCCGGGGAGATCGAGTTGCGCTATCAACGCCAGATGCTCCACGAGATGTGGCTGACCGGCGCGTTGTGGTGTGACTTCGTGAGCTTTCATCCCGACTTCGATGAAGCGTTGCAGTTGCGCGTGATCCGCGTGATGCGTGACGAGGCGGCGATCGTGCAGCACGACGCCGACGTGCGCCAGTTTTTAACGGAAGTGCAGACCCATGTGGACGCCATGCGGACGATGGCGGAAGGAGTAGCGGCGTGAGCGAGACCAAAAAGAACCCGGACGAGTTGGGCGCGTTGTGGTTGAAGACAGGCGGCAAGGGCGACTTCCTGACCGGAGAAGTCAACGGCGTCAAGGTCGTGTGCTTCAAGAACGAACGGTATCAGGAGGGCGGCAACCTGCCTTATTGGCGCGTGCTGAAGCCCAAGCCGAAGACGGAGACGCCGACCGATCAGCGCGTTGAAGTGCCGGACGATTCCGCGATTCCGTTCTGAGGATGTCATGAGCACCGTCACCCATCGTTGCCAGTTCTGCGACTCCGATTACCCCTGCGCCACCTTCATCACGGGCGCAGACGAGCACGGGCGGGAGCGGTCGTCCTGCGAGTGCCGCGAGACGGATACCTGCCCGTTGTGCTCGGACTATCCGACCCTGCCGGTGGAGCAGGAGCCGGACATCAACGGCGTGAGCATGGGCGAAGCGATGGACGCGGCTTATGCCGTGGATCGGAGCCAGCGGTAATGCTCGGCACGGCACAAGCGAAGCCCGCGAGGGGGACGGCCCGCAAGCTCAAGGCTCGCGCCAAACGGCAGGAGTCGAAGCACGCCAAGTGTGTCCGCGCCCAGTGTGTGGAGCGGGATGGGTATTGCCTGTTTCGCTCTAGGCGTGTGGCGTCAGGTTTCGCTGGTTACGGATGGTGCGACGGCCCGAGTGAGTGGGCGCACATCGGCCAGCACCGCCGCTGCCACACGCGGGGGATGGAGCCTGAGCAGCGCCATACGACGGCTGGGAGCGCGATGTTGTGCAAGCGGCATCACGCGGCCTACGACGCGCATGAGTTCGACATTCAGCCGACCACGACGGCTGGTATGGACGGCAACTTTCGATTGATTACGAGGGCGGCATGAAGCCTGAACCCCTGATCCTCCCGCGCAACTGCTCGACGTGCCACCACTACGACGGGGATCACTACTGCGCCTTGCCTCGAAACGAGCGGCAACTGGCGGGCGCGATTCTTGAGGCCGAGTCCGTGGTGTGCTCCAAGCACGAACCGCTGCGACCTGAAGACGTGGAAGGGGCGACCGATGACGGCTCTTGAGCGCATCGAGCGCATCCAGATCGACATGGCGGGGGATCAGCAGCCCGCGCCGGCCCAGGTGCGCGAGTTTGAACTGGCGCTGTGCGGCTTGCTGGGTCAGTTCGCCCGAGAAGCCACGTTAGCGGAGATCGAATTTAAGCGGGTGATTGCGGCCAGTCGCATCGGGGCGAAGTCGATCGCGGAGGCCAAGGTGGTGGCGGAAGCGCAACCGGCCTATGGCACGTATCGGATCGCGGCGATGAACCACGAGCAGTGTTTGGAGATGGTGCGGACGTGTCGCGGGTTTAGCCGCAGCTTGTCCGAGGAGATGCGGTTGCAGCGGTAACGCGGACTGAGATGAACGGTGCAAGCGATTACGGGCGAGTCGCAATTCCTGGGCGACTGATTGACAACGTAACGTGCCCCAGTTCAGGGGCTGCACCGTTCTTCTGAGTTCGTAGCAGTTGTCGTGATCACCGTCCCCCGCGCTGGTTGTCGGGAGACGCCGCTGCCCCGGTGGCGGAGGCTGGTGGCGGGGTCGTGATCACGAAGAGGGCGCGGGTGAGCACACTCGCATGGATGACGGCGGGGGCTTTCTGGCAGAGACAGAGGCGAACGACACCCTGACCTAGACAGCGCAGGCGTTGAGCCGGCGGTTCTCGCGTTCTATCGCTTCTTGCCCCAGCGGGCAGCAGCAGCGGCTCGAGCTTGGGCGCTGCGCTCTTCTGGGGTCTGCGCTTGCAGGCGGGCTTCAACCGCTCGAGCGATGTTCCGCCGAGACGAGGCGGTCTTCTTCGCGGTCTTGATGCGGCCGAGCGCAACGGCGGCGGCGTTCTTTCGTGCCATCGGTAGCAAGCATACCGCGAACGTGAGATTCGGAGTTGACAAACTAAGTAACGGTATGTAGCATAAAGACCGTTACCAGTAACGCCTATGTATAACAAGCTCTTCACAAAAATCCTCGATTCCTCCATCTGGCTCGAGTCCGACGCCACGCGGTTGGTGTGGCTGACGCTGTTGGCCGCAATGGATGAGGACGGATTCGCGCAGTTCGCATCGGTGGCGAACCTGGCGCATCGGGCGCGGGTGACGCTGGATGCCTGCACCGAGGCGGTCCGATGCCTCGAGGCTCCAGACGCCAATTCCGGCGACCCTGACCACGGCGGCCGAAGGCTCGAGCGTGTGGATGGCGGGTGGGTGGTGCTGAACGCCGGTAAGTATCGGCTGATGGTCACTCGGGTGGTGGCTCGAGAGCAGACCCGCGAGAGAGTGCGGAAATTCCGAGCAAAAGCAGCCGGTAACGCGCCAGTAACGGTTGCTAACGATTTGGTAACACCATCAGAAGCAGTTACAGAAGCAGTTACAGAGACAAAGAAGAACGCGCCAAAGAACGTCGCGCCTCGTCCGCTGACGGCTAGACGCAACCTTCATGCTGAATTTGAACATCCTCGCTTCGACGTGCCTACGTCCTGGCATCTGCGCCACGTCAAGGATTTGAGCGACGGCGAGGCCGGGATGCTGAACTTCTACGCATGGCTGGCCGCTCGAGTGGATCGCACGAACGAAGACACCATCGCGCCCGGTGTCGAGCATGGCCGGTTCGTGTGGCTGGATCGGTGCTTTACGGAATGGTCGGCCTCGAGGCGCACGGCGTCGCCGTCTGACGCCCTGGTCGAAGCCACGAAGCGCCGACAAGCCGAACTCGAGGCCAAGCACGATCCGCGCTTCGACGGCCTGACCCTGCGGGAGAAGTTCGCGCTGGCGAAGGAACTGCGGGAGGCCGAAGCGTCATGACCGAGGCCGTGAGCTACCCCCACGACTTGGACGCCGAACGGTCGGTGCTGGGGGCCATCCTGATTGACCCGCCGATGCTGGTGACGGCTCAGGACACGATCGCCACGCAGCACTTTTACCGGCAGGCGCATCGGGTGATGTTCGAGGCGTTGACGGCGCTGGCCGAGGCGGATCAGGCGCTCGATCACGTCACGCTGGCGGGGTATCTGCGGGACCGGGGCCAGTTGGACCTCGCGGGTGGCCCGGCCTACATCGGGAGCCTCACGGATGGCGTCCCTCGAGCGACCAACGTCGAGCACTACGCGGGCATCGTGCGCGACAAGGCGCTGCGCCGTGAGCTACTCCGGGCCGCGCAAGGGCTGCTCGAGGCGTCACAGACCCCCGCCCCGGTATCCGACCTGATCGATGCCGGTATCCAGTCACTGGTGGACCTGAGCGGATCGGCGTCGCCGGGTGATCTGGTGGCTGGCCCGCAACTGGTCAAGGAAGCCTATGCCTGGCTCGAGGAGATGGCGAAGCGTCGATCTGATCGCCGGGTGGCGGGGGTGTCTTCGGGTCTACCGGGTCTAGATCACATGACCGATGGGTTTCAACCCGGCGAGCTGGTGATTGTCGCCGCCCGTCCGTCACAGGGGAAGTCCGCGATTGCGTTGCAGTTCGCGTTAGCCGCTGATGGGCCGTGCGCGTTCTTCTCGCTCGAGATGGGCCGCGACCAACTGGCCGCTCGAGCGATTGCCCTGCTGGGCCGGATTGACGGCTGGGCGATGCGGAAGGGGACGCTCCACAAAGACGAATTTGCCCGCATGTCCGAGGGGATGGAGCGGCTGGCTGAATCGCAGTTGTGGATTGATGACACGCCCCGGCTGAGCGTGTCGCAACTGCGGAGCAAGGCGCGGCGGCTGCAAATCACGCACGGCCTGTCGATGGTGGTCTGCGATTACTTGCAACTGATGACCCCAGCCGACAAGGGCAAGGACGCGAACCGTGAGCAGCAGGTGGCCGGGTTGACTCGAGGACTCAAGGCCACGGCCAAAGAACTCAAGGTGCCGGTGATCGCCCTGGCGCAGTTGAACCGGGCGACCGAGGCCGGCCGGGACAAGGAACCGACGCTGGCGAATCTCCGCGAGTCGGGCGCGGTGGAGCAGGACGCCGATCTGGTGCTGTTCATTCACCGGCAGGACGCGCAGACCGTGGCGGTCGAGGGCGACGTGCGGTTGCTGGTGGCGAAGAATCGCACCGGCCCCACGGGTGGCGTGGATTTGCGGTGGTTCCCAAGTCAAACGCGGTTTGGTTCACAGGGGGCGCAATGACGATCACGGAACAGACGGCGGTCTTGGCGTTGGCGCTTCAGGCGCAGGCTGTGGCGCTGTGGATTGACGGCCAGCACGACGAGGCGTTGCGCGTGGAAGGCGAGGCGCGGGCGTTGCTGGGCCTGTCGGCCACGACGCATGGCGCGGTGCTCGGGTCGCAGCGGGTGAGCGCATGAGGCCTTTCCTGAGCGATCCCCTGCCCACCGATCCCGTGCCGCCTTCAGAGGCCCGTGTGACCTACCAGGGGCGTGTGCTGGCGGCGATGGCCTCGGGGGACTGGTACACCCGCCGAGAGTTAGAGATCGCCTCAGGGCTGGGCTGTGGCGCGGTCAACACGGTGTTGCAGCACGGCCTCCGGCGCGGGTCGATTGAACGCGAGGTGCCCTTGCTGCGGGGCTGCACCAAGGCGATCACGCAGCGGTATCGGAGGGGCCGATGA
>Ga0181363_1000078_pt1 | contig 28940 bp, 40 predicted proteins | sample Fa13NDMLBSN_FD_130109 | JGI IMG/M metagenome (GOLD analysis project Ga0181363, IMG submission 130109) | Freshwater viral communities from Lake Michigan, USA - Fa13.ND.MLB.S.N | ecosystem: Environmental > Aquatic > Freshwater > Lake | place: USA: Michigan | collected 2013-09-23
CTCGCGTTCGGGAAGGCTCCGTAGACCTCGACGTGAGCCTGAGCGCTGTCGGGGCCGTATTCGTCGATAATCTGCTGATAGACTGCCTTATCAGTGCCCTCCACGCTTCTAGCGTCAACAACCTTGTTTCGCCAGAAATCGCGCTTGCTGTTGAAGCACTCGTAGAAATATCCGCTGTTACGGCGGGGGTTGCTGAAAGCAAGCCAAAAACGATTAGGAGTGTTCTCTGTAAAGAAGCCACTGGCCACCGCCCAGATTGAGTCGTCAATACCGCTGGCCTCGTCGAACACCAGCATGACGCCCGCGAAGTTATGCACGCCCGCGTAACTGTCTGGGTTCTCCGCCGACCACAGCCGCCCCTCGACGCCCCAGTAGCGCGTGCCCAGCTTCAGGTCGCGCTCGACCAGCTCCGCAATCCATTTAGCCGGCAGCACGCGCGTCGCGCTTACCTCATACCAGTGACTGTTGATCGACATGGACAGCCACTTAGTAATCTCGGCCCAGGTGACGCTGCGGAGCTGCGCCTCACTGTTAGCCGACACGATGGTCGTGCTGCCAATCCGCGTCGTCAGCATCCAGATCACGAGCCAGCTAACAAGGGCTGACTTACCGATACCGCGACCGGAGCTGGTCGCCATGCGGAAGGTTTCGAAGTCTAACCGACCGCCGTTTGCGCGGATATGCTCGCGTAGCTCGACTAAGACCTCTAGCTGCCACTTGCGCGGGCCTGTGAAGTGTTCGAGCGGCGTGCCGGCCTTACCCCACGGAAATGCGAGGCGGACAAAAGCTACCGGGTCATTCTTGACCTGCGACGACCACAGGGTCGCCATTAGCTTCTGTTCTTCGTCCGCTGAGTAGATCGGCACTTGCATCTATGATCTCGCCTTGGATTACGCGTTGCTGGGCTTCTTCCAGCGCCGCTATGATAGATATGCGCTGCTCGACCTGCACCTGCACGGACTGCGGCGCTGTCCACTTGTGGACGTGCTTGAGAATGTCCAGCGCCGCCTTTGTGTCGCCCTCAAGCGCGGCCGTGCGCAGCACGTTCGCCATCTCCGCTTCGCCCTCTGCGCGGCCCTTATGTTCAGCATACTCCGCGATGGGGTCGAACTGCACCAGCCGCCGGTATTCAGTCGGCGTCATGCCAGCCGCATAGGCCAGCGTGTCGCCTTTCAAGCCTTTGCGCGCGGCTAGATAGATCCGCTCAAGCACGGCTTCCGTCGCTTCGATCTTGCGCGGTTCGTAGGGTAAGGATTCGAACGTCATGCCGGGGAATATACGCAATAAATTGTTTGATGACAACTTTTACAAAAAATAAAAAAGTTTGTGCAGATCCTACGTATTTCTTAAAGGAGATCCCTCGGCCCAGCCCCCCTCCCCGTTTACAATCCCAGCTCCAAGCCAATGCCGATCAATGTAAACTTAAACCATCACGTTAAGTTTACAATCAATAGTCATATAGTCATGCGATTAGCATGTCGATGCAAGCATAGTCATATAGTCATATAGTCATGGCTTTCAAAGTCGGTGCAGCGCCAGCCAGGGAGCGGCGGGGAGACAACGCGGGTGTGGGGGCGCGGGGCGCTTATAGTCATATAGTCGAATAGTCATACCGATTTTCCTTCTCCAAACTATTATACTATTATGTATACATTTATCTTAAAAAAACTTTTCTTCAACTCTCATGACTATACGACTATTCCATATATTCCCTGGCCTTCAAAGCCACGTCGTCGACCTATTCCGCGACTATGCGCAACTATAATCGCCAAAAATGTGCATAACCTAGTTGACAAGCATAAAAAGATTTGATACCTACATACCTATCAACAGTGAAGGAGCCAAAACGATGACTGACTACAACGGCTGGACAAACTACGCCACGTGGCGCGTCAATCTGGAAATATTCGACGGCTCTGAAGGGCCGTGGGATCATCATAGCGCCAAAGAATTTGCAGAAGAGATTATCTGCGAAACTTCGCCCGAAGGTTTGGCGCGCGATTATGCGCTAGCGTTTCTGTCTGATGTAAATTGGTACGAGATTGCCAGTCATTATGGCGAAGAAGAAGCCGCTTAAACTTAGGGTCACGCCAGCGATGGCGTGGCCTTTTATGTAACGTATCCACATAGGGGACAAGACAATGCTGAAAGAATGGATGGACGCCCAATGGCGCAATCCGGGCGTGCGCTGCGCCGGGCATGGCGTGGCGTATATGATGGAGGGCGGCAAGGTCGTCGCGCGCGCGGGAACGCAGCGCAGCTATATCGACAAAGAGACGAAACGTCGGCGGACCAAGCTGGCGATGTATAATGAGAAGTTGCGCCCGATCATACTGGCGGAGGCGACAAGTGAGTTGCGCAATATGGTCATCCCGCCAAAAAGTTGGAGGGAAGATGAAACAATCGAAAAGCGCCCGCATTATACGTGGCCAAAACAGGCGCCCGTACAGGATCCAGTGGAGACTGTAACCGCTGTCCCGCGCAAGCGCGTCTCGCGCGTCAAGCTGGCGCAAGCGCAAGAAATCTTATCCAAAGTTCCGCAGGACGAGCTGGCGTCGTTCTTGGCGCGCTTTGGCCTGTCCATGTCACTGGCGGCGTCAATCGCGTCGTTGGATAACGTCGAACAAATCGCACGCCAATTTTTGAGGGCAACGCTATGATCGAGATTGAAATAGAGATTGACCATTTAGAGGCGCTGCTGGCGCACCTTGCCACGGTCAAGCGCGACCCGCTGCTAGAGGTCGCGTACATGACCCTGAAAGACGCGCATGACAACGCGGCGGAACAATACTGGACAGAACAGTGGAGCTATTGAAATGGCGCATTTCACCTATGAGCTAGACGAGTTTCAACCGTGGCCGGGTCTAGCGGTCTATGCCTATGGGGTCGCGACCATCTCCTACAAATGGGAAGGGCGCGACCGTGACACCGGCGACGACGGCGGCCCGTATGACATAGAGCTGGAGCATCTGACGATAAGCGCCGACAAAGCCAAAGAGCCTGACCGCTGCATAGAGCAGACCGACCCGCTCTTTGCGCAGGTCGAAGCCATCCTATGCGCCAGCCGCGACGTGTATGCCGCTTGCAAGGAAGATTATGAACAAAGCTGACCTACTTGCATTCGCCATCGGCGCAGCGCTGGCAATACCGGCGCTCGCCCTATTCGTAACATATCTACTAGGGGGGCTCTAATGTCACGCATGAAAGATTATTTTGAATTTAGCCAGCTCTTACATTGGCTGTCCGATGAGGCGCTTAACATCCTGTTAGAAACCGAACAGGACGACTACCGCGTAAAGATCATTCAGAACGAGATGGAGAAGCGCGGTCATGCTCAAACTTGAACTCGACACACAGCCAGGCGGCGCATACGCGCGCTGGCGCAAAGGTCAAGGGCTAACGCTGCACAGGCGCGACGGCTCCATGATCCTAAAAATAAACGCGGCCTATGCCGACGACCGGGCGCTAGAGACGGCGGCCAAAACGCTCACATTCATGCTCAGAGGTCACAATGATTTTAACGCCAGAACAGCAAAGCCAAGCCGAGACGATCAATCTAATAATTCAGGAGATGGCGGCTCAACATAACATCTCCACCGAATACCTGTTGGGCCATCACAGGCGCGCCGGAATCGTATGGGCCAGATTCGAGGTCATGTGGCGTGCGCGGCAAGAAACCGGCGCGTCCTACGCCCTGATCGGTCATGTCATGGGCGGGCGCAACCACAGCACCATCATGTCTGGAATCAAACGCTATGAAAATCGGTGAAGCGATGGCAATGTTACTAGCCGTGATAATTGAACTGTTTCTAGGAATCAAATGATGACCTTCGAAGAACAGATAGAAGCCTATGGGGCCATTGTCCCCGACTGCCCGGTAGACCTACCCTGCTATCAGGTGAACCGCTCTCTATGGCAGTTATACAAGCGCCTAGACCCCAAAGCGCAAGAGCATCCCGTAATGACCGAGCAAGAGATCGTCAGGCGATTTGATCTCTTGTTTATGGGCCTAGGAACGTGCTAGAAAGGATTTGACACAGGCTTGTGTCGTTTCCTCCCTATGGTGACTGGCCCTGGCGTCCCTTGCCGGGGTCTTTTTTTATCTGCCGAACATATACTGATAGATCAGATCGCGAATAGAATTATTACTGGTGGGCATATCGGGGCTAAAACCGCGCGGCGATAAGATAGGCGCGGAGCCAGGAATAGGCCGCATCGCCTGCATCTGGCGCATACGAACCTGTTGATCTAGCATCTGGCGAATAGGATCGACCGGATACGCCTGCTGCATGGCTTGCTCATATTGCGGCTGCGTATAATAATTATTTGACCCCGCCGGCGCTGGCATAGGACGGCCCATCTTGGCCATAAGTCCGGCGATATGCGGCCTGAAGTCCGTGTCCTCTTCCATAGGCCCCGGCGCATACGGGTAATCCGTCAGATTTTGCAATCTCTGCATTTCGGGGCCATAGTCCACACCGCCCGCTAAACGTGCTAAGACGTTCTGCTCTAGCGCTTTGGGCGTTAGCTTATTCCCAGGTTTACTAGCCATGACCGAATCCGAGTTCGAACGGCGCTTGAAGGCGCTACAGCAGGAAGTATCCGAGTCCTACCTTAAAGGATACAACGAGGCCCGACAACGGGCTCAATGGACTATTGCGGCGGCTGTCGACGAGAGCACCCGTCTACGCAACGCACTCGAATGGGCGCTAGACGAGGTGCAGGATGAAAACCGAAGAGTCCGTATTCTAGCAGCCATGCACCGGCACAGATCGCCAGATCAATTATAACCCTGACCATAGCCAACGCCCTCCAACAACTCGCGGGCGACCTCGTGGGCGTGACAGAGCCGTTCGACGATCTCCGGCGGACACTCATCATCCCCCGGAGTCGCCGCCCAGTCCAGATAATTTTCTAGGCTTTCGGTCAAATTAGCCAACACGTTTACAAACACCGGGTAGGCGTCAACCTTTAAGTGCGACGACATTATCTTTCGCCTCCGGTTCGACCATCTCGCGCAGCTTGGCTTTGGTCAAGTGCGCCAGCTCCCCGCGCACGAAAATGTGCCGCTTCGAGGTGTATTTCGGGGACATGCAGAGCCCCTTGTCAACCCACCCGGCTTCTTTCATGGCGTGGAGGAGCGCCGGCTGCACCAGCCGCATACGCAGATTGTCCGGCGCGGCTTCCGACAGGATCTTGAGCGTCTGATGCCAAGGCCCGCAGATAATATCGGTGTTGAAGGGCGCTTCCTGCTTCTCAATCATGTGATGAATAAAGCTCTCCGCGCTGCTCATGCCTGTATAGACAAGCCTCTGCTTATATTCTGTTGAGAACGGAATCGCCTTCGGATTAAACTTCGACACGTCACGCGAGCGCAGCCACCAGGTAACCGCCTCGAACCCGCCTTCGTTCTTATACCAGCCCCAGATCCGGTCTGTTTCTTCCGGCGTCATCTTGGCGCTGTCAGACCACACGCAGAACCAACGGCGGTCGTCGCTGTCCAACGTGATCGGCATGGACTCGTTTGTAAACGCCAGCATGAAAATGCGGTTCGGCATTTCAAACGGATGCAGGCTCTTGCGGTTGACTGTCAGCATTTCCGGCGGGGCCGCGATGATCGGCTTGAGCTTGTTCGCCAGCGCCCGGCGCTCTTTGGCTTCCGGTTCTTTCAGCTCGTTCAGCACCATGATCTCAGTCTGGTAATGGTAGCCGAAATCGCTGCTGATTTTGTTGCTGTCGATTACCTTCACATTGTTCATGTGTTCGCCGCCAACGGCCCAGAGCAACGGATACCACATCGTGTCCTTGCCAATACCGCCGTTGCCGCCATGCAGGATCGCGTGATTGATCTTCGTTCGCGGCTGCTGCGCCTTAACGGCCATCACGTTCCATATATGCTCAAGCTCACGTTCATCCGGCACAAGCCGGCGGCAATGGTCGATCCAGAGCTGCGGGTCGCCGCCGCCCGTAACCTTCGGCCTGGCGTCGCGCCACACGTTGCCATAGACAAGGCCATCGCGTGAAACCTTCCATTCATCGCCGGCGGCGTAGGTCATGCCTTTAAGAACGTAACCGCCCTGACTCTCGCGTTGCTCGTCATACCAGACCGACGCCTCAAGCCGGCGCGGCTTCTCGCCCGTGGATCTGCACTCGACGTGCCGGAAAATCGCGTTAAACGCGCGACGGCTGATCTCTTGGCCTGTCTCGTGATCGAAATAAGCGTCGTCGTCTATGATGTAGGCGAAGCGCTCGTGCCAGCCGGCCCGATCTTCGCGTCCTGCCTGCTTACGCTCCACCTCCGCCACACGCGCAGCGCCTTCGTCGGGGAACTCTTCAGTCGGCTTCAGTGTCTTGAGCGTATTGGTATAATCGGCAATGAGGTCGCCACGCAGGCCGGGGATGGTGCGAGGGCCGCCCTGCTCCGCGACCCAATCGCAAAAGAAACGGCTATCCAAATGCTCGCAATGAGCGTGATAGCAACAGAACGACCGATCCATTGGGCAATAGCGCGCTTCGATCTGTCCATCGGTGTGACCTTCGTGATTCGGGCAGACGACGCCGCACCAGCCCTCTTGATTTACGTTTGACGTAACAAGACTATTCTCGTTCAACCACGCAAACACGTTATCATTGCCCGTGTCTTTTACGCGGAACGTAATACGCTGCGCATTACCGACTTCGGCTGGCGTCACCTCAAGCGCAGCGCAGATTTGATCAAGCGTATATTCGACGCCTTTGTTAAACTCTACTTCGCGGCAAACAAACGCACCGCGTCCCGGCTTGACGTTTACGGAACCCGGAAGACGACAGTTGCGCACGGCGTTAGTCGCGCCGGGGTCAGTGTAACCGGCGGCTGCGATAGCTGTCAGCGCCGCACAGTGTTCTTCGACGGTCGGCTGCTCGCTGTAGGCATACCACCATTGATAATTGCCGGGGCTCGTCTCGACGATAGCGGTCGGCTTCAACGGCGGTTCTTTCGACTTTGTGCCAATGTCGTCCAGCATCATAAACAGAACATGCGTGCAGTTGGCCACGCTGGCGGACGGCTTGCTCGTCATACGGTCAAGGATGAATGACCCTGTATTCAGAAACCAGCTTTCGCCTTCCTTGCGCCTGTGCGTCGGCATGTAAGCCGGCCACGTGTATTTAGGGCTACCGTCGAGGTGATGGCCGCCGGTCGGCTTTTGTTTAACGATCAGCGCCGTCTCGCCTGCCGGCGCAAGGCCGCAAAAATATTCTAAAATCATTTGCCATACCTTCCCATGATTTTTGCTTCTACTTCTAATGGCAGACCTTCGGCCCATGCGGGCGGCGTGGTCATTATCTGTGCTAGCGTCGCCTTGGCTTCTTCGGGCCGATCAGACTCCAAAACAATTTCATCGTGAACATGCAGCACAACGTCATCAACACGGCGCAGAGCCTCACGTAAAAGATCATGGGCGGTCGCTTGTGTGACGTTCTCACAGGCCAACCCGCGCCAAAGTCTACCCCTAGGCCACTCTTTAGCATCTGCCGCAGGCTTCCAAGACGCCTTCGAATAGGAGATCGAACCATCTTCATCAAACTTGGCGTTGGGATAGCAAAGCACGCGGCCAGAAGGCAGAGCATACCAAAGGTGCTGCCCGTCGAACAGATATTTTACCCTACCAGCCTCAAAGACTTTATTCTTATTCCGCATTGCACGCGTGTAAGCTATTTCAAGATCGCACCAGAACGGCAGCGCCCACGGGTTCGCGCGACGCCAGCCGTCCACCATAGTCCGTGCTTGTCTTTCTGGTAGGTTTACGCCATAGACGCGACCCATCGCCGCGAACGCTCCGACGCCGCCGCCGAAGCCGCAGGCCAGCTCTTGCACCTTGCCGACCTGACGCTGATCTTTTGTTACTGCGTCATACGGCACCTTAAACGTGGCCGCTGCATTTACGATATACGCCTCAAGCCCGTCGCGGAATTGCTGTAACTTATCCTCACCACGGCCAGACAGCCACGGATTAACGCGGCCTTCGATGGCCGCCCAGTCAGCGACGACGAACTGTTTACCTTTCTCCGGTATTAGGGAGGGCCGTAGCATACCCCGCAGAACGTCTGTGACACGTCGTCCGTAACGAGGCACGATGGCATGGCCGCGAACCATTGAATGTCGCACGGACTCCGGGTCATCGGCGCATTTACGTGTGAAGTTGTGGACTTGCGCACCATACGAGGAAGCACGCCCTGTGGCTGATCCTCCGGCGAAAACGAACGCACCGCGAACACGGCCATCGTCGCAAGCAAGATTAGCAAGGCGATCAAATTTAGCAACAGAAGACGCCCAAAGATCGTCCGCGCATTGTATGACTTCTCTGACATCGGGAGGCACCTCTTCAGGATCGTCTATGGCCAGAAGGTTTGCGCGGACGGTTTTGTCAATGGAGAACTTGTCGTCCCGCTCCATGAGCTTCCGCGCTGTCGGCCCCACCCGCTCTTGCACCCACAATCGCATTCTAGGACTTCTAACAGTCTGGATCTCACCGTTAGTGACTTCTTTAACCGTAGCCTCGATCTCTCGAACTTCGTCAGCCGCATACTTGACCGCCGCGCGGCATAGAGACTGATCGACAAGAACGCCACGATCATTAATGCGCTCGTTAACATGATAGTCCTCTAATTCTTCGGCGGTCAGTCCCCGCATGGCTTTGCTGGCGGCGCGCATCGTTCGCACGTCTTGCTCGCAATATTCGATCAGTTCTGGAATAAGGTCATCACGGAATGGAGGAATGCAGCAAGCACGAACAAGAGCAGCGCCACGATGGTCTTTGCGTATGTTAGTTCCGGCGAATCGTCCGACATCTTCTAGGCTCCCTGGCGCACAGTTCGCGCGCGCCTGCGCAGCGGTGCAGTAAAATTGCTCTAATGGTATGTTCATCTTGAGAACATGCCAAAAGATCAGTCGCTCAAACGCCGCGTTATGCGCACGAATCTGGCTCTTGATCGACGGCATAGGCTCGCCGGGACGCCATGTCTGCACAAGGCCGTCATCATAAGCGTAGGACATGCACAGCACTTGCGTCGAAGGATGACGGGCGTAATTATATACGCCCGCCGTCTTCAAGTCGCACTCAGATCGCGTTTCAAAATCCACCCACATCATTGACGTGTCTCAAGCCAGAACACGAACATGCCAGCGACCAGACCGAACCCAAAAAAGAATAGGTGCAGCGTCGAGTCCGTTATCATTTCAGCATACGTCACGATGTTAGCCCTCCGACGCTTGTGACCGTCGCGTTCATGCGCGCCGTTTGGATCAGCGGTTTGCCGTAAGGATCGGTCGGATCCTGCGCCAGCCATTGCACACTGACAGGGCCGACACCTTTAGCCATCCAGTAGCGCGCGCCGCCGCCCGGTTTGCCAGACCATGACTGAAGATAAGTGAATACGAGAACGTCCTTGTAGTTGCGGCCCTTGGCGACAAGGCTGCCGTCATCCGGCAACCAATATCCATAATCGAGCAACAGTTGTTCATATGCGACGATCTGAATGCCGCTTGCCATTGCTGGCGGCCACGATTGGAACGGCGACATTTTCGGCTTGTTGACGTAGCTGCCGCCGATCTCGACGTATTCGCCCCAGCCAATCGGCGGGTTCATTACGACCTTCTTGCCGGGATAGTCGTCACGCCATTCTGCGACGCCGAAGCCCGGACGGTTCTGGTAATACCATGTGTCTTTCCACGTCAGGTGCGCGTCATAGTCGATGTAGATCATTGAATCGGTGCCCTTGTCATACGCGAACACTGACGTGATCGGCGGCATAGATCCGGTTGGGTCAACATAGTCAAACCGGCGCAGTTCGCTTGTATTGAAAAAAGGCCAGTAGTCAGGCACATAGATCATTTCGTCTCTCCATAGCTGTGGCGGGCGGCGCGTATGCTGTCCACCGACAAAAGCGGCTCGTCGTGTTCTTTGTCGTCAAGCCAGCCCAAGGCGTTATCCAGCAAGTCCCGAAGCCGCGCGTTCTCAGCCCGCAAGTCCGTCACCGCCTCTGAATTAGCGATGGCGTCATTCCAGCCTTCGACGTATCTTTCTTCAATCAGCCGCGCGTTCTCAGCCCGCAGGGCTTCGATAGTGTTGGCGGCTTCCCATTCAAGCCGATGCGTGTGGGCAGCTTCCATAGTCGCGCCACAAAGACGTAAAGCCATTTCTTGTAGTCGATAAACAATGTCTTTCATTCCGCATCCTCCATCATCGCGCGAGCAACAATCACCCAAGCAGGATGTCTGTTCTTGTATCGTTGCTGGCGGTGCGCCCAATATTCTAGGGCAAGTTTAAGCACATGTTGTAGTTTGGCGTTCTCAGCCTTGCAGTCCTTCAATTCCGCGCTGTCAGCAAACACAGCCGTCTTTACCGCGCGTTTCAATTCAGCGGTTTCTTGCTTCAAATCTTCACGCTCTGCGATGCACTCGGCGTAATATGTGTTGGTGTCAGAAAGCAGCTTCATCAGCCGCGCGTTCTCGGCCCGCAGGGCTTCTTCAAAAATTGTTGAGCGCAAGGTCGGGTTTGCGCGCAGCCGTGCGATTAAATCGTCAGTCATTCTTCTCTCCTAAAGCGTCGCGGATTAACAATACTGCTTCCTCATGCCCATCACGGCAGTAAACGATTTGCTTTCCCGGATGACCAATACGACGTAAAAGGGCTTCGGTTTTCGCGATACGCGCGGTAGCTTTGATTGCTTCGTCCCGCCAGCCGTTGAACATTTCTTCAAGGTGAGTAATCCGCGAACGCAACCGTGCAATCTCATCAGCAGCTACCTCGCTTTCATCAAGTCCCAGCTTATCAGCGGTGCGGCACAGTTCCGCAACAATGTCCTTTGTGTAGTAGCGGGTCATTTGTTCTCTCCCAAAGCGGCGCTGGTGATGTCTTGGTTTACTGACAAAACATCAGCCGTTCGGCGGTCATGTTCAAGCGACATATTCCACCTTCCTTGGTTTTGCGTCATCAAAAGCCCAGTTCTTCGGTGAACCTCTTTCAGCGCCGCTTCAAGCGCCGCGATGCGGGCGTCTTTTTCGTTTACAGCCAGCACCAGACTATTTGACACTTCCATGTAATGCGCCGCAGCCACTCTTAGGTCTGCAATCATTTCGTCCTTCGCCTCTAATGCGTCGGCGGAGGCTTCATAACCATCGTTGTATCCGGCGTCGTAGTCCTCAGTCATCCTTACCCTCCATCGCCGCGCGGGCAGCGCGTAGGTCAGCCAATGCGTCAACGCATGATTTGTATTCTGTCGGAAGCGTTTCAGGGATAGCCTCGTCGCAACCTTCAAGCAGCATCCACGAAAGCGCTGCGTCGGCTTTGTCTAGCGCCGCCTCAAGCCGAGTAATGCGGGCGTTTGCCTCCGCCAATTCCTGCAAAACAGCAGCGCGCGCATTCAACCAATGGTTGCCAGCCAAGATTTCTGCCTCAAGCTGTTCGATACGAGAGCGTAAGCAGATAACTTCGTCTATAGCGTCCTTCAGCATCTTCTCTGGAACAGGAGTTAATCGGGCGCTGTTGTATTGTTCTGCGATTTCCGCGATGCGGTCGGCTTGTTCTTCAATGGCATTTGCGGCTTCAATGAGTTTCGGACGAAACGAAACAACACCAATAGCATTATCGCGAAGCCAGTTTACAAGGTCTGTGTAGTCAGTCATCTTTCCCCTCCCTCGCCGCGCGGGCCTTGCGTAAGCGAAACAAAAGCGCCATACGCCGGCTTCCAATATGTTCGATAGCTTCATCAAGAGCCGCCTCAAGCGCCGCGATGCGAACGTCCTGCTTGTGCATGTGGTCCATGACACGAGTGCATAGGCCCGCTTCTTCCGTGTAGCCCTTGGCGTCGAGCCAGTCGCCTAGCAGGTCAAGGCCGCCTGTGATGTCAGTCATTTTTCCCCTCCGCTAACGCTTTAGCCATGCCCATCTTTCGCCGGACGCGCTTGTCGTAATGCCGCACGGCGTCCGTAGACTTGTCCATAAGCCGCGCTATTTCGTGCGTCGCGAGGCCTCGTTGCTTATAATCAAAATAGGTCTGTTCCAGTTCGGTCAGATCAGTCACCGGGCCTTTGAGCTTACGCGGCGCAGGAACATGCGTCGCCTTTACCGGCGACAACGGATAGCCCGCCATTCCTTGCTTAACGAAATAAATCACCGTTGTGTGGTCTTTATTTATAGACCTGGCGATCTTGCTGTAGCTGCAATTCGTTTCTTCTTTGGCGCGCACGCAGTAGACACGCCGAGCTTGCACAATATGCTTACGGCTGTCTGTGCCGACAATATCTATCGGCACGACCTTATGCTCTTTGCACACCTCAAGCATGATCTGACGCAACGGAAGCGGCATATTCGCCACGCCCTGAAAACTCACAACCTTCTCTGCTACCGGAACCGGCGCGGGAAATATTTGCCGAGGATGGCAAAGCGGTTCAAGTTTTTTAGGCTTTAGTTTAGCGCGACGACGATCATCGCCCGCGTAAGGAAATAGATATGCCATCGAAAAAGAACGGGGGTTTTCACCCCCGCCTCCCTATTATCAGCCGCGACGACGACGGCCAGTGTCACCAGCAGAGCCATCGACCGATTCGGCCGGCGCACCGTCGAGCGAGATCCAGTCGATCACGTCGAACACCGGAGTGTAAACGCGACCGTAGGACTTATGCTGATAATATTCCGAGCCGAGCTTCACAACGGCCACCGGCGCGTCCTGATTCTTCTCGACCTGATCGGCAACCTTCATGGCGAGCGCGTGCATCGAACGCTTACCGCCAACGGACGTGACCGTATAGCGCGCTTCCGTGCCAGCGTCCTCGCCGTCGAGGCACTTGACGCTCATGCCGACCTGGGGCTCCCAACCGCGCTTCGCGCCGGGCGGGGCCACGTCCAGTTCGGGAAGAGGCTCCGTAATGGACACCATCTTCTCGCCAAGCACTTCGCCTTCGCCCCACGCGATGAAACCGTGAACGAAGCTGAACGGATTAACCGCCCAACGTCCGTCTTTGTCGATCTCAGTCTGATCCGCGCCGTAAACCCAATGGCCGGTCTTATCCATTTTCAGGATGACCGAACCGACACTGTTGTTAGTGTCAAGTTTACGCAGCGAATCAGCCAGAGACGCAGCGGTGGGGAGATTGGCGTTGCCGAACTTTACAATATTAGACATTACTTTACCTCAAGTTTAGAGAAGGCAGAACGAATGTTCTTGCCTATCGTAAGCACGGCAGGACGGGGATCACTCTCCGGCGCTATCGTGTTACCTGTTGAGACGGCGACAACTAACTCCGGGGGTAGCTTTTTAATAATCTTCTCTACCTGCGCCGGCGACTTTAACGTCGTCACCATCAATTCCGAATTATCCAATCCCATTTGTTCAAGAGCTTCTCGCGCCGCTTCAGCATCAACCCATTGGCGAGTGGGGCGCTTGGGGACAAGTTTCCATCCCGGCACCGGCGCATTGTTTTCCAGCATTGTCTGGGCCAGTTCACGGACGCTTTTAGCCCATTCTTCCGCAAGGATCGCAAACGCCAAAGCATTGCCAACTTTCTCCGGGTCTATACCTTTGATCTTCGTCGCAACCGCGCGCTCTAGCTGACCCGTCAGCAAAGGGCAGACAGGCTTGCCAGCACACCAGCGACAATGATCGCCAGCCGCGAACGGCGCGTTAGGTTTGAACGACGCTTGCACGGCGTCATACAGCGTGCGCTCGAACGCTTTAATGCGACCGGGCGTCGTCATCCAGCGCTTCACGTAAGGCGGCTGCACGATGATAAGTTCGATCTCGTCAACGCCTTCAAACACCCAGCGCAGTTCTTCTGTCCGCATCCCTGCGGCGCAATAGAACATAAGCTGTTCGTTTTCTTCGGCGTCTACCGGAACGCCATCCCCGAACTTCCAGTCGAGGATTATCGCACGATTGCGAATACGGCCAGCGAGATCGCAAGAACCGTAAACTCCGGCAAGAAAGTCGTTAAAATGGACATTCACCTCCGTGGCGAACTCAAGCTCATTATTAGGGTCGATCTGATTTAATGAGTCAAGTGCAAGGATTAACTTCTCATTGTCAGGGTAGTCCTCGACGCTGCCGCCATGCGACAAGATCATGTGCATCGCGTCGTGAAGGCGCGAGCCTTCTTCGGCATACTTAGAACTAGCTTTCTCTGGGACTGTGTTGACTAACGCCCGCGAGCCGGGGCAGTTAATCAGTCGCTTGGCGGTCGAACCGCCGACGATGTTGCTGTGTGCCATTACATTACCTTTCAGTGATTCGACACTAGACAATTTGTTGCGGGTATGTCAAGAGATCTTTTATGCTTGAGAAAGACATCGAAAAATATTTCATGCGCCGCGTCGCACAGGTGGGCGGTCGAGCCTACAAGTTCGTGTCGCCATCGAATCGCGGCGTCAGCGACCGTGTGGTCTGTCTGCCTGACGGCACGACGCACTTCATAGAGCTGAAGCGCCCTGGCGGCAAACTCAGCGCGTTACAACGACAATTTGCAATCGAGATGATGACGCTAAGTCAGAGTTACGATTGCCTTTGGTCTAAAGAAGAAGTGGACAAATGGATTTACGCCCATACCAACACGCCGCCGCCGATTTCCTCTTCGCCCATGATCGGGCAATGATCCTTGCGCCAGTCGGCGCGGGTAAGACAGCGATAACACTGACGGCGATGTCGGACATGACCGCTAAAGGTCATTGCGACCGTTGGCTTGTGCTTGCGCCGAAGCGCGTTTGTTTGTCGGTCTGGCCGGTTGAAGTTAAAAAATGGGCCGAACACATGAGCATGACCGTGGCTGTCGGCACACCGGCGCAACGTAAAGCCGCGTTTGCCGCCGATGTCGACGTGGTTGTAACCAATTACGATAACATCCCGTCGATTGACCCGAAAAACTTTGACGGCATTGTATTCGACGAGCTGACGCGGCTAAAAAATCCCAGCGGCAAACGGTTTAAGCATCTGTTAAAAATCCTCGACCAGTTCAAGATCCGATGGGGATTGACAGGATCGTTTACGTCGAACGGCCTAGAGGACGTGTTCGGTCAATGCAAAGTCGTCGATCAGACGCTGCTGGGTAGGTCTAAAGGCGCGTTCCTTCAGCAATATTTTTACTGCGTCAACCGCGACTATGGCCAGTGGGAACCGCTGCCGGCGGCGCTGCCAAAAGTCATGGAAGCGATCAAGCCCGCGACCTACGTGCTAGAGCCTGGCGAGTATAAGGATAAGCTGCCGCCGCTCCATGTCGTGCAGATCCGTTGCGATCTTGAAGACCGCGAGCCTTACGAGAACATGAAGAAGGAATATGTGCATGAAGAGATCACCGCTCCGGCAGCGGCTGCTGTCACAAACAAACTTCAGCAGCTCACCTCCGGCTTTGCTTATGATAGCCAAGGCGTTGCTAAGTGGTATGGACGCCAAAAGTTTGAATCTCTCCGAGACATCATCGACGAAAACCAACGAGACAACACCATCGTCGTCTACAATTACAAAGAAGAACTAGCCGAGCTTCAGCGCCAGTTTAACGTCAGCACGATTGACGAGCCTGACGCGGTTGAACGCTGGAACGCCGGCAAGATCCCGCTGCTGGCGATCCACCCCAAAAGCGCCGGTCATGGGCTCAATCTACAGTTTGGCGGCAACAAGATCATTTTCCTGTCGCTGCCGTGGTCGCTTGAGCTGTTTGAGCAAACCGTGGGCCGGCTGCACCGCAGCGGGCAGACGCGCGACGTATGGTGTTACGTCGTCATGTGTAATAAAACTATTGACCAAAGAATCTTTGACGCGCTATATGACAAGAAAGTATTAGCCGATGTGGCGTTGGAAGAATTGAAATGTTAACGCAAGCCTATGTAAACAGCGTGTTACGTTACGACGACGGAAAATTGTTCTGGAAACAGACAATGAATCAGCGCGCATTTGCCGGTAAATTTGCCGGAGCGCCGCGCACATGCGATGGGTATTTAGATATTCAATTAAAAGGTAAAAAATATAGGGTGCACAGGCTTGTTTTTTTTATGTTTAATGGGTGGTGGCCTACCGTTGTTGACCACATTGACGGCGATATATTAAACAACAGAATTGAGAATTTACGCGCCGCAACACAACTTCAGAATACGCATAACAGCCGCTTATGCAAGCGAAACACAAGCGGCCATAAAAACGTAAGTTGGTCAGCTCGTCACGAAAAATGGGTTGTTTGTTTAACTATTGAAGGCCGGTCAAAACGACTTGGTGTGTTTGAAGATTTAGAATTGGCCGCGTTAATTGCTTGCGAAGCTCGCGCAAAATACCACGGCGAATTTGCGAGGCATAGATGACCGAATATTTAACGTGGAAAGAGTTAAATGATCGGCTTGCCGATCTGACCGAACAGGAGGTCTTAGACCTACTGGAAGATGAAAAGCGTCACGCCCGGCGCTCCACCATCTTAGTGCGACTGCACCAGCGCTACACAGTGCTGCGAATGTTGCGTGAAAGGGCGGCTCTAATGGAGATGATAAATGAACCCGCATGAATTGCTTGTGCAGGCGGCCGACATCATTGCCGAACGCGGTGAAGGTTACGGCGGCATTGAGAACAATTTTCAGCTCGCCGCTGACTTGGCCAGCCTGCGGCTAGGCCGCAGCATACACCCTTACGAGGTCGCGATTATTATGGTCTGCGTCAAGAACGCGCGGGCGTTCAATTCACCCAATCACATGGACAGCCATGTTGACGCAGTAAATTATGAATTGTTTGCCGCTATGTTTGCCGAGGATTATTCCAGAGCGCAGGGCAGTCGGTCAGAAGCAACGTATAAACGTAAAGACGGGCTCAAGACTGCCACACGCGCTGCGTCTTTATCAAAGGCGGCACGTGCGGCGGAGTTGCCCGTAGTCGACGATGAACTTAGCAAGCTCGCTGTCGCGGGGGAGAGCGCGTAATTCTTTGGCGGCTTTGGTCTGTTGTTCCGCCGAATAATCGACTAGCGGGGGGCATGAACCCCCGCTAGCGCAGCCTTCAGAACTTACCGCTATCAAGATCAGCAGCAGTTTCTTCCACGGTTTTCGGTGCCGCAACCTGACCCTTTCAACCATTCGGTTTGTCGCCGCCCGTCACGTTCCAATCTTTAGCCGCGACCAAGCCCAGCGCGACAAGCGCGTTCTGAAGATCCGTCCAGTTCACGTCTTTCGTCTGCCAAGCATGAAACAACACGGACAGCAGCGTCAGGATTCCGGGGATCGTGGTCATCCAATTTACGAGCATATTAGCCTCCTAGTTACAGGGATTTGACGTGCGGTCGCGGGCCAAGCACTCGTAAAACTTAGCCGACTCGCAACCGCCAAGCATTAAGATTAGGAACACAAGTCCCGTATTTTGGCATATACGTCGTTTACGCGATTGGCCCAGCCACGCCCAAAAACCGACCATGTTGACAGTCCTTTTAGAAAGCCAAGCCGCTTATCCGTGACCTGATTGGCCACGTAAGTCTTACAAGCCAAAATCGTTGCCGGGCCGATCACGCCGTCCTGCGTGACGCCGACCGTTGACTGAAGATATTTAGCGGCCCGACTCACCCCTGAGTTCACCGCAAAGTCGAACACGGCGATGTCGACGCCATCGGGTAGGTCATCGCCTCTGATCTTATCCCAATAATTTTGTTTATAGATCGCTGCGACTTCGGCCTGCGTGATATTAAACACGTCCTGCGTCGGCAAGTTCTTAGCCGACCGCCAGCCATTATAAGTGTTTTGCGTTATGCCGAACGCAGTTCTGCCGCCAGGGTCGCGCGGGTCGTCCACTTTGCCGCCCTCGTAACGCAGGACGGCCTGAAGGCATTTGTCGTAATTATCTTTCATCGGTCAGCCTTCATGGCGATCATGTCGCGTATGCGGTCAAGACGTTCAAACACTTGATTGAACGTGTTGTTAAACTCTTCGCGGGTTATGTAACGCCCGGCGACCAATATCTCAATCGCCGCAACTTTGTCGGCTAACTCTTTGTCGGCTTCCTGAAGATCTTTAACCGCGCCCCAAACCGTGCTGAGAACCCAGCCGCCCAGCACGCCAATAACGCCAATGGCCACGTCGAAAAGAACTTGATACTCGACCACGATTACCTCGCCATCGCGTTGACGCCCTGCGTCGCCAAAGGCATAGCAAGCGGCGCATATTGAACAGAGAAGGGAACGGCGGTAGGCGCGCCGCGCGTCATAGCGGCGACGTTACTGGCCGCGCGTTTAGCCAACGCGTTACGGACAGCACGGCCCATAAGACCTGCGCCCGCCGCCGTGACGGCCGCCGGGCCAGCATAAGGATCCTGTGAACTGAGCCCATAGCCGCCGACAAGCATTTCGGCCGCCATGACCGCCGGATTGCGCGTCGGGGAGAGCTGGCTGACAAGATTGACCAGCGACGAACCTTCTTCGCCCTTGGCGATGCGTTTAATCATCGACTGTTCGTCAGGCGTGAACTTGCGCAAGCGCGCCGGATTGCGGGCCAGCGAACGGAATTGCGTTTCGATATTTTCCGCCGAACCGCCGACAAGATCCGCGCGCTCGATCAGTCGTTCGATCTCCGAACTTTTAGACATCATGCGATAGTCTTTAATGCCGGACATAAGAGCGTCGGCGGCTTCTTTGGCTCCCGCACCTATCGCATTTTTATCGTTCGTGACAAATTCGTCCAACTTGTCCGTAAGAATACCGGCCAATCGGCGCACGTCTTTCTCTTTGTCGTTGCGCAGAACGCCGATCATTTGCCGTGCGTTATGCAGGCTTTCTATCGTCAGCGGCTGATTACCCAAATCTTTGAGCGCGTCGACAGCGACTTTCACGTCAGAAAATTTGCTGAATCGCGGGTCATAGCCTTTGAGACTGGACGCGATATTGCTGGCAAAAGTCTGATACTTAGCCGGGTCGTATTCGACGCCCATCGACGTAGCTTTTTCAAACGCTTGCGACGCGCGCTCGCCCAGCGCTTCGGTCGACGGCGGTTTGCCGACAAGGCGCATAGCGCCGCGCTGACCGGCCGCGACGCCCGACTCAAGACCGCGCTGTAGGCCGGCCGCGCTATGCGCGCCAGCCAGACCGCCGACAAGGCTCGTGGCCAGCAGCGCGCGGGGATCTTCAACGCCCATTTGTTCTGCGCGAACGGGGGCCGCTGCGCCGACTGCGCCAGCTCCGGCCTGCACGGCCGGGCGTTCCGCCATCGTCGCCAGCGCGTTGCGCATCATGCCTGGGGCCGCGCGTTTGGCCAGCACATTGGCCGCACCCGCACCCGTCAGCGCGCCCGCGCCGCCCTCGACCGCAGACGCCAAAAGTTCTTCGGCCTGCGTGCGGGGCTTAAATGATTCCGGCGTAAGATAGCCGCGCACGATTTCAGACGGCGTGCGGACAGGCTGGCCGCCAAACTTAGGCGCAGCGACATTATAAAGCGTCGTAGCCAGATCCGCCGCGCCTAGACCGCCGGCCGCGAGCGCTGCGCCCGCCGGGCCGCCCAACAGCGCGCCAGCTCCGGCCGCAGCCGCTATAGGCGCAGCCGCGCCGCCAGACACTTCCGCCGCGCGGCCTAGCGTCATGCCGCCAGCGGGCTTAGCCGGCGCAGCCGCCAGCCCAAAATGCTGCATGATTTCGGCGTCAGAATATCCGGCCTTTTTGGCTTCGGCCGTCTCCGGCATTTCCATAAGGAACTGCTGGATTTCGGCATCCGTATATCCTGCCGCTTTTGCGCCCGCTACGTCGAACATTCTTATCTCGTATAGAAGGAGGACAACGGAGGACGGTTAGTCGTCGGCGCAGCCGCAATCAGCGCTTCTTCCGGCGCTTTCACCGCGCCTTTGCCATAGCGCGCGGACAGATCCGCGACGATACGACGGACAGAATCAATATCCATCGTCTCGTCAGACAGCGATTCAAGCATACTTTTCAGCTCAAAATTCGAGTCAAGTTCTTTGGCCGACGCGCCGGTTGCCGCCATAATGTCTTTCAACAGCGAACGACGCAGCGCCTTCAGCTCGTTACGCTGCTGCTGCGCCGGCGTGGCGCGCGCCTTTTCGACTTCTTGGCCGAACGTCGTGCCGGCAAGATAGGCGGGGACGTTTTCGGCAATCCCGCGCTGAGCGCTGGGGATAGCTTTTAGCGCGTCAAGACGATTGTATTTGTCCAGCATCTTGCCGAGCGTGTCCTCGACATTTGACTGACCGACAACCTGTTTCTTAGTGCCGACCGTAACCGGCTGCGCTGGCGCGATAGGCTGCATCGGAGCCGGCGCGGTCATGGTGTTAGCCGCAGGCGCGGGGCCGGCCATCATGTTGATCGGCGGATTAATCTGCGGGCCACCCATGAACGTAGGCGTGCCGGCCGCCGCAAACGCCGGGACAGCCTGCGAACCCGGAAGATTAGTGCCGCGCGCGATATTAGCTTCCTGCATACGACGGCCGGCGTTAATGCCCTTATTGTCGTCAGCCAGACTTTCAATCGCTTTGGCAATAGCTTCAGGATTACCGGACTGCACGGCCGGAACGATCCGGCTGGGAATCGTGCCGTAATTATACGCGACTGACGTAAGCGCTGCGCGCGTATTTTCCGGCAGGCCAGACCAGACCTGTTCGCCGACCTTGGCCGCAGCCTTCGGCACAAACTCAGTCTGAATACGGCGCTGAAGGTCACGTTCCGCGTCTTTTTCCGTAATCGGGGCCATGCCTTTACGGACTTTTTCGACAGTGCCGTCTTCGCGGGTCACGGTATCACTACCATACCCGACACGATCTGCGTTCACGTCAAAATAAGGAGTGGCTTTGAACCGTTCGCGTTCTTTAATAAGATCTAATGTCAGATCCTGACGCGGGCCGGGCATACCTTCTTGCTGAATAATCGGCGCGGGCACAAGACCCTGCGGCGTCTTCTTGTAAACTTCGCCGCCAAATTCGGCGTATTCCGGCTTTTTAAGTTCGGCCGCCTTTTCAGGGTTTAACAGCCCGAGCTTCCAGTCGTCCGAAAACTTCTTGCCCTTAAACGCCGCGACGCCCTGCGGAAAATCCTTCTCCATGAGCGTGACGAAATGATCCAGCGACTGCTGATCGTTGACAAATTTTTCGAACATATTGCGGTAAAGATCGACTTTACCGGCCTGCACTTTCTGTTCAGCTTCCTGCTGCTGCGCGCCGTAAAGACCAGCCTGCCGTTCGGCGGCCTGCGCCTGTCGAAGCTCGCGTTCGGTCGCAATGCGCGCCTGGAGATCTTGCACGTCCATGCTCTGCGCCATGCGCGCAAGTTGGGCCTGCGACATCTGCTGCTGACGCAACTGAGCCATCATATTCAGCGGGTCGATGGCGTATCCGCTAGTCTGCGGAACTTGTGCGGCGATATTATAATTAACGGGCATTATTAGCTCCCGAAGATAGAATTAAGAACGCCACCGCTTCTATAAATGCCGGGCAACTGCCCCACTCCCGCATATTGCGTGCCCTGCGGCGCGTATTGGTTCATCAGGCTATACGCCAAATAGTTCTGCGAGGGAGCCTGAAGCGCCTGACCAAGAGCAGTTGCGCCGCCCATGTAACCAGATGCGCGCGCTTGCGCGGCGTTCTCCGCAGCGGTGCCAAGCGGGTTCATCAGCATCGTATTGGCGATGTTAGCGCCGGTGCCTGTGTAAGTGCTGGCGATATTGCCGGCCGTGTTGGCGGCTAGGTTAGCTTGATTAGCGCCCGCGCCCGTATAGGTCGAGCCGAGATTAGCGCCGGTCGTAAGCGCGCCCTGGCCTAAATTGGTGCCGGCGGTCATGGCGGTCTGACCAAGATTAGCGCCAGTCTGGCCAGCCAGCCCCGTAGCGGTTCCAGCGGCCGACAGACCACCAGAGGCCAAGTTCTGAATGCCCTGCGTCGCCGCCGCACGGTTAGCCATGAAACGGTTATAGGCGTTCTGATATTCTTGACTTCCGGCTTCCTGACCATAACGCGTCGCCGCCTTCAGCGCCGCGCCGGAGCCGCGCATACCCGACGAGCCAAGCGTCGAATTAAGCGCCTGTTCGCCCTGCGCCAAGCGGAAGGCATAGCCAGGATCCATCTGAAGCTCAGCCATAGTCGGCTGCTGCGTATATGCGCCGCCAGGGCCAAAAAGTGACGCAAGTTGATTTACCGCGCCAGCACCGGCGGTCATATAAGGCTGCTGATAGCCAACACCTTGGCCGTAAAATTCACGCTGCGCGGCTTCCGACCGAGCGAGCTGATTTAAGATGTCTTCGCGCGACTGAGCCTGACCAGCTCGCAACGCTTCTGCACCAAGCGTCTCGCCACGGCGCAGGGCTTCCGTGCCAGTCGCCTGGCCTTTTTCAAGCGCTGATACGCCCTGCGCGGCAGCTTCGCGCTGTGCCTGAATAGCCTGCTGTTGAGCTAAAAGACCAAAAAGACCCGAAGTTTGCGCCGCCTGCTGCTGCGCGCCAGCCGCTTTTTGAGAGCCTAAATAGCTAAGACCCCCGGAAAGTAAACTTGTACCGCCTAGAAGGGCTGCTGTAAACGGATCCATAGCTTAGTTCCTGCCGATCATGGGCGTTACGGGTTGCGATGATATAGCAACCACTTCGTTACGAAAAGACTCAGTTGCGGCCGCACCCTGCCGAACTTCTTTGGCGACTTCAATCTGAAGCATAGGCATGGCCGCGACAGAACAGACCCATTCGTCGATCTCTTTGCCTGTGTTCGGATTGACGCCGCGAAGCAGCGTGAACCACGCGCATTTGAGTTGCACGCAGTCCTTTTTAATCAAAGGGCAAAAAGTTCCGTTTTTGAGTTCCATTAGTTCTTCGTCGCTATGATTACGTCTACATACTGCACCGCGAGATTGATCGCCGTGCCGGTGAAACTATGGCTGTGGCCACCACCACCACCCGTGCTGCTATTGCTAACGGTAACGCCAGTCGTAGCGCTACTTGTCACGCCGGCTGTGCCGGTCGTTATGTAATTGATGCCCGTAACACCACCTTGGACACCTAAACCAGCAGTAGCGAAAGTGCCATAGGGATGTGTGTGGCCGGAGTCAGTCACAGACGCTGTATGGGAGTGAGATGGAATATCAGCCGTAGTCAGCGTATAACTACCGACCGTGCCGCTAACCGCTTGAGACGCAAACGCCGTCGTAAACGCGACGCTACCGCCCGAAGATGCCGAGCCGGACACAACGCGGAGCGCTTTGTTGTCGTGCGCCGTTGATTTTGTCCATCCGGTCGGAGCCGCCGTCTGCACAAATAGCATGACAGTGCCGGCGGGGATGTTTGCCCAAGCACCGGAAAATGTCGTAGCTGTCAACGTTCCGGCGACAGAACTGTCACCCGTAATCGCCGCACCGCTAGCCGAAACAGTTAGACCGTTCGCAAGCGTGGTCATTCCTGTGCTGGCGATAGTCAACCGATTGCCGCCATTAACGCGCAGAATCAAATTGCGCGCGTCTCTGACATCATAAGTCGAATTGGTCGCGTCAGCCGAGATGACCGTGCGCGGCGTGCCATTGGCGGAAAGCTGAATTTTTCCGTCATTGTCAATGTCAAGCGCTTCAGCCGGGGCGACCGTGCCAAGACCAACAAGACCAGCGGAATTGATGACAAACGGCGTCAAATCAGGGTCAACGCTGTCCTGCACGCGCAAAACGTCGCCGGTGCCGGTCTGCGTGATTTTAAGCGCTGGGCCAGATGAGTCGGTCGAAATCGTGACGTTACCCGTCAGAACCGGGGACACAGCCGTCGTCGGCGCGGAGATATAATCGACCGTCCAGATCTCGACGTTATTGGCGTCTAACAATTTGAACTTATACGTCGCTTCGCCAAGCCAGATATTAGCTTCGCCGCGCGAATCTAAGATGATCGGGTTGCTGTTGGCCGTCGATCCACTCGAATCGGTATATGTGACCTGCGGCGTCGTCGTGCCCGCCGCGTAGGTATAGACCTTGCCGCCCACCAGCGGAACGCCGTCAGCGCCAATGAACTGCGTCTTAGGGATCGGGGTAATAACAGCCATTTAACCACCTACACAACTGGTTACGGTCAAAATGACCGAAGGAATCGCCGGAACTGGACTAGACGCAGCCACATACGGAATCGATACGTTTGTGCTATCCGCCGAATAGATCAGCTCAAAATAATCCCCGGCTCGAAGATTTAACACGAAATTCCACGCGGCGACAGCCCGCGCGTTACTTCCGTTAGCTAACGTTACGTTAGTGGCAGAATCGTCAACATCTACACCATTAATTTGCGGCCAGATATAAATTTGTTTAATGCCGCCGCCCGATTCATGTAACTGCGCTGAAAATTGAAAATTGTAAGTTGCTGTATTATCTACATAAATGCGCGATGTAACTGTAGAGTCGACATAAACGCCATAGACAAGTTCAGACCCATCGGCGCGAAGATAGGTTTTGTTAAACGTAATGGCGTAAGCCGTATTAATTACGGCAGGCGTAAACGTTGTCGTAGAATAAAACGACCCGTAACGCCGCCCGGCTTCGACGGCGATGTAGGTGTTATAGAACCAGCGATACCATTCGCGCGACACGAAGTTTGTCGCCAAGTCGACTATAGAAACGCGGGCCGCAGGGACAAGCGTATTGTTGGGTAAATTAGGCATTGGTCGGATCCATTATGAGTTCAGCGCCCATAATGGCGATCTTGACCGGAGCCGTGCCAGACACTTCATATACGCGATCACGCAGTTTCAACGTCATACCGAGACGCCGCCAGATCGTGCGGTAGCCGTATTCGCCAATACGACCCATCGACTTCCAATGCTCGTTCGACCATGTATGGCCGCCATCGTCCGACCAGCGCAGCATGACCTGCGGATTAACGCCAGGCACAGGCAGCGCGCCTTGCGTGACGATATAATCGCCATCCTCAGTGATAAGGAACTCATTGTTTTCAGTGAGAAGATACGCGCCTTCAAGATATGAATTATCTTCGCCGTTAAGACCGACGCCCGTTTCGCAGTCAAGCTGAAGGCTATGCTGCGTTGTGCGTTTGAGATTATTTTGGCCAGTAGGTATTGCGCGCCAAGATCGAAGCCACTTTTGAATTGACCCGGCTTCGGTATAGACCGTCGAATCATACGCAAACAAACCGCCACCGACGTAATCGCCAATGACGATCTCATTGTTAAAGTTCATCTGGCAGTTGCCACGATGGCGCGTGAACTGGTTGTTTTCCCAGCCGGCGCGCTCATGCCAAACGCCCGTCGACACGTCGTAAACCCATGTCGTATTTGCCGTTGGAAAGTTCAGCACATAGAAACTATGGCCATCCTGCTGATAGGTATATGCAACGGCGTCGTTAAGCGTCGAATATTGCTGGATCTGCCATTCGACGGCGTGCGTCGATATGCGCTCACCAGAATAGCCTTTAGAGCGGTAGACAATACCAAAACCGCGCGCGTCGCGGCCTAGCCAAAACAAGCCGTTGTCGAGCTTGGCGACCGAATAGGCGGCAAGACAGCCAATTTCGTTAAACGCGCCCTGAATACGCGCAAGCGGAAAGTCGGGCGTGCCGGCGTCATACCAGACTTCGACCGTGTTAACGCCGAACAGCCAGATCTCGCGGTGATCGACAATCAACGTAACAAGATCGTCCGGCGAGCCTTCTGCGCTGGCGAACGCGAGTGCGTCAATAGACAAGCCGTTATAAGATTCTGTCACCCAGAACCGCTGACTATTGGGTTCGTTAAAGACGAAATATCCATCTATAAAACCGACGCCAACAGCGCCGGGGAAGTCCGGGTCGGTGATCTGGCTAAAGAACGGCGAAAACGTCAGATCGACCGTAGCTGACGCCGTAGCCGGAGCGGACAGTTCAAACGTCGTGACATTCGTAATGCTGGCGACTGTTGCGCCGGTAGGTATGCCCGCGCCCGTAACAGGCTGACCGACCCAGATTAGCGATGTGTCGTCAGTCGTTACCGTGGCGTCGCCGTTAACCGTTGTGCAGCTAAGAGTTACGTCATTATCGTTGTAAATATAGCCCGTAGCGCCCGCCGCTAGGAATAGCTGCGTGCCGTTATCGACCATGTTGACAGGGCCAGCGCCGGCGACGGTGCCAAGCTCGTGGTAGCTCCAATCCGTGTCGACGCGGTAGAGCTTAGTGCCGGCGACCGCGTAGCCATAGTCACCATACTGCCACAGCCCGCGCACGGGGCCAGTCGGAAACACGGCCAACTGCCGAAGACCTGGCGCACGTTGAAGCCATGCGGCCTCTTTGCCGCCTTCAGGTATGATTTCAGGAAAGATATTGACCATGCGGCTGTCGGCCGCATTGGGGCTCCGAAGGACGTAAGAAGACCCTAAGATCGGCGTCTTCATTAGTAGTTTCCGGCGTAAATATTATAGCGCTGACGCGTGCCGACGATACTGTAAGGCAGCGCCATGATGTCGTCGGGGTTGTTGATGCGCTTCAGATTGCGCTTGCTATACATAGCGATGCGCTGCACTTGCGAGGAAGGCTCGACGCCAAACTCCGGGGCCATCTCACATGCCAGATTATAACGGAACGCGCGCAGATAGCCCGGTGGGAAAGTAAGTTGCGTCGCCAGATTGGCGGCCTGCGTTAATTTTTCCACCGAAATGAAATGCCATTCCAGCAACCGCAACGGCACCGGATAGATGACCATTTCGATGTCGGGGTAGGTCATATTTGTGAATATAACCTGCGGATATGTAGACGTGACAGTTTTGACGGCAATGCCGTCATACTGCTGCTGATTTATAAATTTGATTCCATAAGACACATTGGTCTGTGGATCGCGAAAATATGTCGCGTCATCCAGCAGAACAGGACGCAAGCCAACAAAATCACCTGTCGGGCCAAGCGACCGGCTACTTTCGCCGGGCGGCCACAGAAAGACTTGATCCTGAGTCGAAAAGACCGCTAGTCTCTCCGTGTCCCACGAGTCGATCATCTGGTTCAGGGCCGTCAACGCGTCCTGCGATGTCTCGGCTGAAGGCGTTTCGCCTTCCGCGAGGACGCCCAACAGTCTCAGGGCTCCGTTGATCTGATCGCCCGCTGTCGTCATTCGGATCGAACCTTTCCCAGCCGTTTTCTTCGTCGGCTTCAGCTTCCGCTTCTAGCGTAGCGATCTTAACGCCATGAACGTCGTGGCGCAAATAAATCATTGCCATTTTTCACCTATGGAAAGGGCCAGGCGGGCCGTAGCCCGCCCGTAGGAGTAAGATATTAGGACGCCAGAAGCGGGACGGAATACCACGTCGTCGCGTCATAAGCCACCAGCAAGGATGACGTATAAGCCGCTAGGACATAGTTAGAGTCCGCCGTGATGGCGTTAACAGCGTCGCCCGACGCCGGCCAAACCTTTAGAACCGCGTTAGCATTGTTCTTCAGGATGACCGTGCGGCCAGCAACGGCCGCCGGGAGCTTGACGCCTTTGGTGCCGTCAGCGGCCGACACGAGCGTAAAGCCGTCCGATACGGAAGCCGCGTCAGACTGCGTGCTGCCCGTAGCGGCGACCGTGGCCGACTTGATATACAAGCCGCCAGTCGTCGTGATGTCCGTCGCAGAAACAGTGCCTCCACTGATCGTCGCGCCTGTGATGGTCGTGCCAGCCACAAGCTCGGGATCAGAGAAGGCAACACCGACAGGTTTAGTGTTAGGCATTACCTTCTCCTAATGTTAGGCGATACGATAGATCGAATACGCCGCCGTGCCCGTTTTGCGGAAACGGAAGATCGCCGAAGACGCATTGGTCGTCGTCGCGTTGTCGATCAGAACCGCGCTGCCGACAATCGTGTTGCCCGTGCCAGCGCCAAACGTCACGTCGTTAGCCGCGTTGTCGCCAACATTGATAAAGCTAACGTCAAACGCCGTGTTAACCGCAACGCTTGGGAAAGCCGCGTCGATAAGCGCGCCCGTCGGGAACGTGTAAGCGCCAGCGTCCGTGCCGCCCGCGTCAATCGTCACAATGCCGGTCGCCAGATTGGCGGCGGTGATCGTGACGGTCGCGCCGGTCAGATCGGCCGAAGCGGCCTGCGCGCGCATCAGAGGCTCGCCGCGAACGCCAGCGGAGAACTGATAGCCGCCCGTGCCCTGCGAAAGCGCCGGGTTCGGGCCAAAGGATTCGAGCGGATATGAAGCGCCCTGCGGAGTGATAGCCATGATAGAAAGCTCCTATAAGTGAGAAAAAGATGGGGCCGAAGCCCCACCTGTTAGCCCCAAAGACGAACCGCCATCTGCGGACGAATGACGCTGTAGCCATACAGAACGTCAATACGGCAGGGCAGTCGGTCGTTGTTGATGTCATACTGACGAACAACGCGGAGCGAAATACCGTTGTGAACCTGACGCGACGCCATGTCGACGCCCTGCGGCAGCAGAAGGTCGGCGGTGGCGAACGCAATCGCGTCCTTGTGGTAGATCAGGTTCTGCGGATACTGCGTCGAGGCAGCGCCGAGGAACGTAACGCCCGCAGAAGCGACCGGCAGAGCGTCAACCGTGGCGAGAGCCTGCGAAGCCGAATACATCGCCGGGACAGTGACCGTGGCGGTCGTCGACGCCGTAACGTCGGCCAGAGCCACGAACTGATACAGCGAGCCGGTCGACTCACGGGTCTGCGGGTTGACGGCGTAGACGTTCGCGATGGTGAACACGTCGCCGGCCTTGATCGTCGTGGAGCCAAGGCCCGTCAGAACGATGGAGGTCGAGCCTTCGGTCGTAACCGACGTGCTAACCGTCACGGTGCCCGCGCGCGAGCCGGTCGTGAACTGCTTGACCGACTGCGACATATTCAGCTCGTCATAGCCGAGGATGCCTTCGCCAAAGATGCCGTTCTTAAACTGCTTCGAGATAGCCGAAACAGGGTTGAACAGACCTTTCATGCCTTCGATCAGCGACGCGTTGGCGGCCGGGTTGACCGTCGCGTAGCGCGGCGACATGACAGCGGCGTTCTCGTTCAGCTTCTGCTGCGCCTGCAAC
>Ga0181363_1000080_pt1 | contig 28709 bp, 34 predicted proteins | sample Fa13NDMLBSN_FD_130109 | JGI IMG/M metagenome (GOLD analysis project Ga0181363, IMG submission 130109) | Freshwater viral communities from Lake Michigan, USA - Fa13.ND.MLB.S.N | ecosystem: Environmental > Aquatic > Freshwater > Lake | place: USA: Michigan | collected 2013-09-23
AGGTGTAGTCGGTAACGAGTTCCAAGTTGACGGGCGTATTTTCATATCAGGCATCGTGCGTAACGCTAAAGATGCCCAGCGGATGTATAACTACTGGACAAGCCAAGAAGCTGAAATGCTAGCGCTTGCCCCCAAAGCACCGTTTATTGGCTACGGCGGTCAGTTTGAGGGCTATGAGTACCAGTGGAAGACGGCTAATACGCAAAACTGGCCGTATTTAGAGGTCAATCCAGACGTTACAGACGGCGCAGGATCGATTTTGCCGTTGCCTCAGCGTGCTGCACCGCCCTTACCGCAAACCGGCCTCATACAGGCCAAAATGGGCGCGTCTGAAGACATCAAAGCTACCACAGGCCAGTACGATGCAAGTTTGGGCCAAGTGTCAAACGAGCGTTCTGGACGTGCTATTTTAGCTAGACAGAAAGAATCTGACAACGGTACGTATCACTATGTAGATAATTTAGCGCGTGCTGTGCGCTACGTGACGCGTCAACTGGTGGACTTGATACCTAAAATCTACGATACACAGCGTATTGCTAGGATTGTTGGTATTGATGGTGAGACCAACATGGTCAAAATCGACCCAACCCAACAAGAGCCGGTCAAAAAGATTGTAGACCAGACGGGCGTGGTGATTGATAAGATTTACAACCCTTCCGTTGGCCGTTACGACGTGGTGGTGACCACTGGACCAAGCTACATGACCAAGCGCCAAGAGTCAATGGACGCCATGTCGCAGATTTTGCAGGGCAACCCCAATTTGTGGGCTGTTGCAGGCGATTTGTTTGTTAAAAACATGGATTGGCCTGGTGCTCAAGAGATGGCGGCACGTCTTCGCAAGACCATCGATCCTCAACTGCTGGCTGATCAAGACAACGATCCAGCGCTGCAAGCAGCTCAAAAGCAAATTGAAGCAATGGGCATGGAAATGCAGCAAATGCACGATATGCTAATGAACGTCAATCAATCGATTGAGGCTAGAGACGTACAAGTACGTGAGTTTGAGGCTAAAATCAAGGCGTTTGATGCTGAAACTAAGCGTATTTCAGCCACAATGCCTGGTATGACAATGGAGCAAATTCAAGATATTGTGATGGGTACGATTGCTGCGGCGCACGATGCAGGGGATTTGATACCACCTCAGCAAATGCAAGGCCCAATTATGGAAGAACCTGAGGGTATGGGTCGAGAAGCAGAGATTATGGCCCGTCAGGAAGAAGCGCAACAAGCCAGACCTATGCCTAACGTCGTACCTCAGGAGGGTTGAGCATGAAATGTGCTGATTTTGTAGGTATGTTGTTTTTGGCACGAGATGTTGCCCATTCTGTGCACCTAAACACTCGCAGTTTTAGTAAGCACATGGCGCTTAACACGTTTTACGATGAAATTATCGATTTAGCCGATAAATTTGCGGAGGCTTATCAAGGACGACATGGCTTGATTGGGCCTATTTCATTGATGAGTGCGAGCAAAACCTCTAATATCTTAGCTTTCATGCAAGATCAGGTTGATGAAATTGAAAAAATCAGGTATGAAGTGTGTGATAAAGCAGAGACTCCGCTGCAAAACATTATCGACGAAATTGTAGGCTTGTATTTAAGTACAATCTACAAACTTAAATTTCTTGCTTAAGGAACCAAGATGGAAAAAGCTAAAGCTAATGATGTTACGGCAAGCGGATTGATTGCTCGCCCCGGTTCAGCAGAGTCTGCCCGTGCTATGGGTAAATTTACGTTTGAGTGCTATGACAAAGATGGCAAGCTCAAGTGGACTGCGGAATCCAAGAATCTTGTAGTTAACGTTGGTCTTCAGTATATGGCTGGCACGGCACTTGATGGCGCTACCGCAAGGATTACTTCTTGGTATATTGGTCTTTACGGTGCAGGTGCTTCTAACACGCCAGCAGCTTCCGATACGCTGGCTTCACACGCTGGTTGGACTGAAATTACACCCTATTCAGGTAATCGCCCTGCCGCTACGTTTGCTGCGGCAACCACAGCTAACCCTTCAGTTGTTACAAACTCGGCAAGTAAGGCTTCGTACAGCATCACAAGTACAGCTACAGTTGGTGGTGCGTTTTTAGCAAGTGCTGCTTCGGGCACATCGGGCACGCTGTTTTCAGCTTCTGATTTCACTGGCGGTGATCGCTCGGTCGTTAACGGTGACACCTTGCAAGTAACTTACACCTTTAGCTTGGCTGCATAATGGCTTTTGTTGTCGCGGACCGAGTACAAGAAACTACAACTAGCACCGGCACAGGAACAATAACTTTAGCTGGTGCAGTTACAGGGTTTCAATCATTTGCTGCTGTAGGTAACGGCAATAATACTTTTTACACTATTGCAGACCAGTCTGGGTCCAACTGGGAAGTTGGTATAGGTACCTACACGTCTTCTGGTACTACACTATCAAGAGACACGGTGTTGTCGTCAAGTAATTCAGGCAGCTTAGTTAATTTTAGCGCGGGTACAAAAAATGTTTTTGTTACCCAACCATCTTCAAGATCAGCTTACGCAGCAACAGTACCAAGTAATGGGCAACTGTTAATTGGTAACGGCTCCGGTTTTAGCCTTGCAACACTTACTGCCGGATCAGGTATATCAGTAAGTAATTCTTCTGGCGGCATAACTATAACAAACACGGGTGGCGGTGGTCTTACTTGGCAGTCTGTACAAACCACAGGATTTACAGCTGTAGCCGGTAATGCTTATCCGTGTAATACAACATCTGCAGCGTTTACGGTGACGCTACCTGCTAGCCCAGCGGCAGGGAATGTCATCACGCTGACAGATTATGCGGGGACGTTTGGGACAAACCCACTGACCATCAACCCGAACGGCGGGAAGATTAGGGGGTCTACAGCAAACACAACAATTGGCGTTAATAACAATTCAGTGCAACTTGTTTATGTTGATTCAACGAAAGGATGGCTTGTTTACAGTGCTGTTACTGCGACCCCATTTCTTCCACCGCCAACTTCAATTGATTATTTAGTTATTGGAGGCGGCGGGGGCGGTGGTAATGGTGGCCCTATAAGCAACGCCGGTGGTGGTGGCGCAGGTGGTTTCAGATCCGCAACAAGTGTGTCAATTACATCGGGTGTTACTTACACAATCGTAGTAGGAGGGGGCGGTGCGGCCCAAACAACTGGCACTGATTCTTCTATTGCTGGTTCACCTATTACGGAAAGTCCATCCGGTGCGGGAGCTAATACTTATAAAGCATATGGGGGTGGTAGGGGTGGTGGCGCATTGCCAAATAATGCTGGGGCAAATGGAGGTTCAGGAGGCGGCGGCGCGGGTGGCCCTATCAGCGCCGGTGGTCTAGGAAATACGCCTAGTACATCACCAGCACAAGGAAGCAACGGGGGGGCTTCAACACAAGCTCCTAATTATGGTGGCGGCGGTGGCGGAGGTGCGGGCGGTGCGGGGTCAGCAGGTTCTTCTCCTGGTACTGGTAATGGCGGGTTAGCTAGTACAAGTGCAATAAGTGGTTCTACAGTTTATTATGCCGGTGGTGGCGGTGGCGTATCAGATGTTGATTCTGGACTTGGTGGAGGAACTGCCACTACATCACAAAAAGGCGGCGCTGGTAATGGAGGTCGAGGTGTTGCTGGAGGTGCTGGAACTGCAAATACAGGCGGTGGAGGTGGTGGCGGTAGTGGTGGAGGTGGTGGTAGCTTCCCTGGAGGTGCAGGCGGATCGGGTGTTGTGATTATTTCTTATGGTGATACTTTTGCGCCAGCCACAACAACAGGATCGCCAACAATGACCATAAGCGGTGGGAAACGTATTTACACATTCACCGGCAACGGCTCCATCACATTCTGAAATGAACATTCATAATTTGTTTCCGCTGCCTGTCGCGTTTTTTAATCGTCCGGTGACTGACGAAGAAGTTGTATTTGTCAAAAGCTTAGAGACACGAGCCAATATGGGCAATACAACTTCAACAAACAACTTCGTGCTTAAGAGCATGACACCGTTGCGGTCATGGATTGAGGATTGTGTTTCGGATTACTTTAAGGCTACGACTGCACCAAAGCACAACGTAAACCTAAAGATCACACAGTCTTGGGTGAATTACAGCGAGCCTGGGCAATACCACCACAAACACGCGCATCCTAATTCGTTTGTTTCTGGGGTTTACTACCTCCAGACCAATCCTGATGACAGGATTTACTTCTACAAAGATCAATATCAGCAGATAAAATTCCCAGCAGATGATTGGAACGCGTACAACTCTGAGTCTTGGTGGTTTGAAGCCGAGGCAGGCAAGCTGATCCTGTTTCCTTCATCACTTACGCACATGGTTCCTACAGTGCAAGGTGATGTCACGAGAATCAGTCTTTCATTTAATACGTTTCCGGTTGGAATTGTTGGCGAAGAGATGGATTTAACCGGATTGAAGTTGGAGGCGTAATGGCGCACTTTGCAAAGCTAGATCAAAACAACGTGGTGCTTGAAGTCCACGTTGTTCACAACAACGAACTGCTAGACCAAAACGGTGTTGAGCAAGAATGGAAAGGTGCATGGTTCTTGCAAAACTGGTCAGGTGGCTATCCATATTGGAAGCAAACAAGCTACAACGGCAACTTCCGCAAAAACTACGCAGGCATTGGCTACAGCTACGACCCACAACGTGACGCGTTTATCCCGCCCAAGCCTTATCCATCTTGGATACTGAACGAACAAACCTGCTTATGGGAGCCTCCTGTAGCGATGCCAGATGACGGCAATCGGTATCAGTGGGATGAAGCAACAACAAGTTGGGTTTTAGCAGAGTAGTAATGTGTACGGTTTTAGCGCATACGCTCAGACACCTTATGCGAGTACCGCAGGCCCAGTAACGCCAAGTATTGATGGTGCAGTTAGCGAAACTGCCACCGCAACTGATGCAATTAGTTCTGATTTAGCCTATCAATCGGCAGTAGCTGAAACTGCCACCGCAACTGACTCGTTAAGTACAACCCTTACTGCACTGGCAGTAGTAGTTGAAACAGCTACTGGCACAGATGACATAAGCTCAATTGCTACGTTTAACGCCGCTACAACAGAAACATCAACAATTTCAGATAATTTATCATCTGGTTTAACAACACAAAATCTTCTATCTGAATCGGCAACAGCATCTGACGATATTGATTCCTTAATATCTCAACAAGCATCTGTCAATGAATCAGCAACCGGCACAGACAGTTCAGATGTTTTATTACCTATAGACGCAGTAATTGTAGAGTCAGCCACTTCATCTGACGCGATTAACTCCATTATTTTCATCGGTGGCGTTATAGCTGAATTTGCAACAGCTACCGATAGCATTTCAACAACTCATATTTTAGTAGCATCTGTTGTTGAATCTAGTCAAAGTTCAGATGTAGTGTCGGTAAGTATTGACGGCAGCGGAAATATCCAAGAAAACGCTACAGCTACTGATGAAACTTCACGCGCTCAAGAACAAATTGGCAACATTAGTGAATTTGCCGCTGTTTTTGATGATTTCGATGCTTTGCAAGCCTACGAATCGTTTATCTCAGAGCTTGCAACTGGATCAGATCAACTTGCTACGTTAGCAAATTTTCAATCTTTTATTAATGAACTAATTAATGCTACAGATCAAGTTTCTATACCTGAGACATTGCAAGGTCTTATCAATGAGACAGCTACAGCTATAGATCAATTTGGTACGCTAGATGGGGCTGAACAGCTAATTATTAGGCTAAGATCGTTTACTGAACGAAGGAGATTTTGATGGCAATCAATCTTAAGGCAATCACATCGGTACTTGGTTACCAGCAGATCACCAGTTTAAGTTCTGCTACTGCGTTAACCGTACCTCAAAAAGACATAGCAGGCTTGGCGGGTTCGCCTCGTATTGCTATTATTACTCCAGAAGGGCAGGCTGTTCGTTGGCGAGATGATGGTGTGAACCCCACCTCAACAGTGGGTATGCCTTTAGCAGTTGGTGTTACGTTGCAATACGACGGCGACATCAACCAAATTAAGTTCATTGAGCAATCTGCTGGCGCTAAGTTAAACATCACTTACTACTCTTAATGAGGTCAGCATGAACATTTCTAATGATGCCCCAATGATGAATTATGTGGATTATTTCACTAAACAGTTTCCTAAAGATTTGGCTGAAATGGCTGTTTTGCGTGATGAATTAGCTACTCGTCAAGGCGCGTTAACCGCTGCCGAAGACGCTGTTGCAGATCGTAAAAAAGCAGCGCAAGAGCTTGAAGCGGCTAAAAAAGAAGCCGAAGCTATACGTGCCGATGCAAAATATGATCAAGAAGCTGCTAAACGGGTTGTAGATGAAGCAATTGAAAAAGCCCAAAAGATTAAAGATGAAATGGCGGCGTTGATTAACGACACAAACGCTCGTGAAAAAGCAGTCGCCGCCCGCGAAAAAATTGTTACGGCAAAGGAAAAAACGTTAGAAAGCAGCGAGTTTGAGTTAGTTGCCGCTCAAAAAGCGTTAGCAAATGACCGAGAAGCACTAAAGAATGAAACCACTGCTTTAGAAATACGCGTTAAAAATTTCCAAGCTAAAGTTGCAGCGTTGACAGCTTAGTTGCCACATTAACTTCTGTAAGATATGATGTTTTAACTGTACCGGCCCAGTAGACCGGGACTCTAACGAGTAAGTCATGAGCGACGAAAGTCAAACCTTAGCGGAAGTAGAATCCGCGCCAGCACCCGAGGTGACGGCCACCACGGAGATTGCACAAAATGCGCCGGAGGTCGCTGAACAAGCGCCAGAACAGACTGAGGAAAAGCGTTTTACCCAGGCTGAACTTGACGCGATGATCAGCAAACGCCTTGCAAGAGAGCAACGCAAGTGGGAACGAGAACAAAAGCTGCGGGCATCAACGCCCGATATGCCGTCTGGTGATCTACCCGCGCAAGATAGTTTTGCTTCGACTGAGGAATACGCGGAAGCGTTAGCCGAAAGAAAAGCTGCCGAACTACTTGCTCGACGGGATGCAGAAAGACAGCGAGCCGAAATTCTTGAGGTCTATCACGAGCGCGAAGAAGAAGCACGAACTAAGTACGAAGATTTTGAACAGGTCGCGTACAACCCTCGTCTTCCGATTACGTCAGTGATGGCCGAAACGATCCAAGCGTCTGATATTGGCCCCGAGGTGGCTTACTACCTTGGTTCTAATCCAAAAGAAGCTGATCGTATTGCCAAGTTGTCACCTTTTTTGCAGGCAAAAGAGATTGGGAAGATTGAAGCTAAACTAAGTGAAAATCCTCCTGTTAAGAAATCGTCGAGTGCCCCAGCGCCGATTCAGCCCGTCACTCCTCGGGGTGGCAACGCAAGAGTTTTAGACACGACTGACCCGCGTTCAATTAAGGAAATGTCAACGTCAGAGTGGATTGAAGCCGAGCGTCAAAGGCAGATTAAGAAGTGGGAAGCTCAAAACCGAGTCCGCTAATTTTTTGAAAAGGAATTGTCATGGCAAATAGCCTACTTACCATCGACATGATTACTCGCAAGGCGCTTGAAATCCTTGAGAATAATCTTGTCTTAACTCGCAATGTAAATCGTCAGTACGACGACAGTTTTGCCGTCGAAGGTGCTAAAATTGGTTCGACCCTCCGTATCCGCTTACCGGACCGCGCACTCGTAACGGATGGCGCTGCACTGCAAGTCCAAAGTGATAACGAGCAGTACACCACGTTGACGGTTGCTACGCAAAAACACATCGGTGTTAACTTCACGTCTGCTGAATTGACGTTGCAGTTGGACGACTTTGCAGAGCGCGTGCTTAAACCTCGTATCAGCCAGCTTGCTGCTAGCATCGACGCTGACGTTGCCAATTCGTATCAGTACATTGGTAACACCGTTGGTACGCCAGGAACAACACCTGCCACGTCGTTAGTTCTGTTGCAAGCACAGCAGAAACTTAACGAAAACGCTGCGGTTATGTCTCCACGTTACGCTACAGTCAACCCCGCTGCTAACGCTGGTTTGGTTGAGGGTATGAAAGGTCTTTTCAACCCCACAGACACCATCAGTCGCCAATTTAAGAACGGCATGATGGGTATGGGTGTGCTTGGGTTTGATGAGATCAACATGTCTCAGTCAATCAAGCAGTTCACGACCGGCTCGCGTACGGCTACTGGCGGTACAACGTCCGCTGCTGTAACAAGCGAAGGCGCAACCACCATTGCCATCACAGGCGCTGGCGCTAGCGCAACCGTTAAAGCTGGCGACGTGTTTACCGTGGCTGACTGCTATGCTGTTAACCCACAAACCCGCGAGTCCACTGGTTCGCTGTTCCAGTTTGTTGCGACTGTTGACGTCACGTTGAATGGCTCTGGCGCAGGTAACATCACTGTTGCTCCGATCTATTCTTCCGGTAATGCTCTAGCTACTGTTGCCAGCCTTCCTGCTGCTAGCAAAGCTGTTGTATTTGTCGGTGCAGCGTCTAGCCAGTACCCACAAAACCTCGTCTACCACAAAGACGCTATCACTTTCGCCACTGCCGATTTGATGATGCCGCAAGGCGTTGACATGGCATCGCGTCAGGTTCACAACGGTATTTCGATGCGTATTGTTCGTCAGTACGACATCAACAACGACCGTATGCCCTGCCGTATTGACGTGCTGTACGGCTACAGCGTAATTCGTCCGCAAATGGCAGTTCGTCTCTGGGGCTAATCGATCTAGGGGGCTTCGGCCCCCTTACCCAATTATTTTTTGAAAGGATTTATCATGGCAATTCCTAATGGTGCTGGTGGCTATCAGTACAACGACGGTAATACCGGCGAGGCTTTGTTGTTTGTTCAGGGCGCACCCACGGCGCTAACTGGCGCAGCTACCGTTACGGCAGCACAACTAGCAAACGGTTTGTTTACGTTTGATGGTACGGCTGGCGCAATGACGCTACCCACGGTTGCGTTGCTTGAAGATGAAATTTCTTCGGCAGCTAAAGTTAACGCAGCGTTCACGTTTGCTGTCGTTAATATCGACGGTACAGACGCTGTAACCGTAACCGCTGGTACGGGCTGGACGATTGTTGGGACCGCTGCGGTGTCGGCTAACACGTCGTCGCAGTGGCTCGCGCGCAAGACCGGCGTTGGCACTTGGACGGCTTACCGTATTGCGTAACTAATAGGGGGTCCGCCCCCTATTTTTAAAAGGATCAGCTATGTCAAACACTAAACCTATTGGCGTTGCTTTTACAGACCAAGACATCATCGGCTCACAATACGTGTTGTCCGCTGAACAGTTTGGTTACACGGCAGACGCTCAAGGTACTGTGACTCAAGCGACCAGCAAGTCTACGGCTGTTACGCTTAACAAGTCAGCCGGTCAGATCACGATGAACAACGCAGCGTTAGCGAGCGTAACCAACGTGACTTTCACGTTGAACAACTCGTTCATTTCTGCAAATGACATTTTGATTTTGAACGTAAGTGGTGGCGCTACTGCTGGCGCATACAACTGTTGGGTTTCGGGTTTAAGCGCAGGTTCTGCGTCTATCACCTTACGCAACATTTCGGGCGGTTCATTGTCTGAAGCAGTTGTTATTAATTTTGCTCTTATTCATTGCGTGTAAGGCATGGGGGCTAATAACCCCCCTGTAAACTATGGCCGTCATCTATCTTCGTCACGCCACTCACGGCGCTAAAGTCGCTATATCCGATAAAGAAGCCGATAACGATAGAGAAAACGGCTGGGAAGTGTATGATCCTAATGATGTAGAAGATGAGATGGAGCCAGTTAACGAGCTTCAGCCTCGTCGTCGCAGCCGTAGAACTCAGGAGGTTGAGTTATGACAACTGCCGCTGAACTTATTAACGGGTCACTTCGCCTTCTTGGTGTTTTAGCTGAAGGTGAAGAACCTTCGGTTGCGGTCATGCAAGACTCTATCATGGCGATGAATCAAATGATTCAGTCATGGGACACTGAGCGTTTGTCAGTTTTTAGTACGCAAGATCAAGTGTTTACTTGGCCTGCGTACACCATGTCGCGCACGATTGGCCCTACCGGCGATTTTGTAGGTAATCGTCCTATTGAAATTGATGACGCGACTTATTTCAAAGACCCATCGTCGGGACTGTCGTTTGGCGTCAAACTAATCAATCAACAGCAGTATGATGGCATTGCGTTTAAGACGGTTACATCGACTTATCCGCAGGTTATGTGGGTAAACAATACGTTTCCAGATATGGAAATGACGGTGTATCCAGTTCCTATTAAAGCGTTGGAATGGCACATTATTTCTGTAGAAACGTTGACGGAAGTCTCAAGCGTCGCTACGGACATGTACTTTCCGCCAGGCTACTTACGGGCGTTTCGCTACAACTTAGCCTGCGAACTAGCACCTGAGTTTGGCGTTGAACCTTCGCCGCAAGTGCAGCGTATTGCCATGTCAAGCAAGCGCAACATCAAGCGCATCAACTTCCCCGGCGATCTTATGGCAATACCTTACCCGATTGTTGCAACGCGTCAGCGGTATAACATCTACGCTAACAACTTCTAATGAAAACGCCGATTCTTGGATCGACTTACGTTGCCCGTTCCGTCAACGCAGCCGATGCGAGGATGGTCAATTTGTTTCCAGAAGTTGTGCCGGAAGGCGGCAAAGAGCCTGCCTTTCTCCAACGCTGTCCGGGTCTACTCAATCTTGCTACGATTGGTAGCGGCCCTATTCGTGGGCTATGGACCTTTTCGTCTGACAACAGCACAGCGTTTGTTGTATCTGGTAATGAGTTGTACAAAATTGACACCAGTTATGCCGCTACGCTTATTGGTTCTTTGCCTGGTAATGGTCCTGTCAGTATGGCCGACAACGGCATCCAGTTGTTTATCGCCTGTAACGGGCCAAGCTACATTTACAACAACAGTACCGGCGTATTTGGGCAAATTGTAGATGTTGATTTTCCTGGCGCTGTAACGGTCGGATATATTGACGGTTATTTTGTTTTTAATGAGCCAAATAGCCAGCGCATTTGGGTTACGCAACTACTTGATGGCACCTCGATTGACCCTCTTGATTTTGCTAGCGCGGAAGGCTCGCCTGATGGCGTTGTCGGTCTTATTGTTGATCACCGAGAAGTTTGGGTCTACGGTACAAACACGGTCGAGGTGTGGTACGACGCCGGTACGCCAGACTTTCCACTTCAGCGCATCCAAGGCGCATTTAACGAAATTGGCTGTATCTCGGCGTACACCATCGCCAAAATGGATAATGGTTTGTTTTGGCTCGGCGCAGATGCCCGAGGACAAGGTATTGTCTACCGCGCTAACGGCTACACAGGCCAACGTATCAGTACCCACGCGGTTGAGTGGCAAATTCAGCAGTATGGCAACTTAACGGACGCGCTTGCGTACACGTATCAGCAAGACGGCCATAGCTTTTACGTGCTTATATTCCCCAGCGCCAACACGACGTGGGTCTATGACGTAGCGACAGGCGCATGGCATGAGCGCGCAGGTTGGAGCGACGGGTCGTTTACGCGGTATCGCAGCAATTGTCAGATGGCGTTTAATAATCAAATTATTGTGGGCGACTATCAAAACGGCAACATCTACGCGTTTGATCTTGATACTTACGCTGATAACGGACAAATACAAAAGTGGCTGCGCTCGTGGCGGGCGTTGCCGACAGGCCAAAACAATCTTAAGCGCACCGCACAACACGCCATGCAGCTTGACATGGAGTCGGGCGTTGGGCTAGCAACAGGCCAAGGCAGTAATCCAGAAGTTATGTTGCGCTGGTCTGACGATGGCGGTCATACGTGGTCTAACTATCGTACTACGTCAGTAGGCAAAATCGGCGAGTATTACTACCGTGTTTGGTTCCGTCGTTTAGGTATGACGATGAAGTTGCGCGATCGGGTGTATGAATTGTCCATGACTGATCCCGTTAAAACAGCCATCATGGGCGCGGAACTTTTGATTTCGCCAACTAATGCCTAACGTCACTAACATACCCGCCCCCCGCGTCAATATTATTGACGAAAGGACTGGTCTAATCTCGCGTGAGTGGTATCGGTTCTTTTTAAATTTGTTCACGTTAGTAGGCCAAGGTAACAATCAAATTACCTTAGACGACATTCAGGTTGGGCCACCTGAACAAAACATCAACATACTGTTAGCCAACAGTATGACTGACCCCGCGCCAGTTCCTGTACCTTTTATATCGTTGGCTGACAATCAAGCCGTATCACCTTCTATCGTACAAATCATATCGGCTAACTACGCTGATTTAGCGCCCCCAGTTATCCCCTCTACATCATCTGGAGGTAGTTCAGGGACTGTCACTAGCGTAGATGTGTCTGGCGGCACCACAGGCGTAACTTTTACTGGCGGTCCAATTACAACGTCCGGTACGATAACAATGTCTGGTACGCTGAATATCAGTAATGGTGGCACAGGTATCACAACGACGCCTGCTAACGGCGCGCTGCTTATAGGTAACGGTACTGGCTACACGTCTGCAAATTTAACCGCAGGCAGTAATATAACGATTACTAATGCGTCGGGTGCTATTACGATTGCTGCAACGGGCGGCGGCACGGGGACAGTTACAAGCGTAGCTGCTTCGGGTGGTACAACGGGTCTTACTTTTAGCGGTTCCCCTATCACAACTAGCGGCACCTTGACGCTGGCTGGAACTTTAGCTGTAGCTAATGGAGGTACGGGCGCTACTACATTAACAGGTTACGTTAAAGGTAGTGGAACCAGCGCATTAACGGCATCGTCAACAATTCCTAACACGGACATCACCGGCTTAGGAACTATGTCCACGCAATCGGCCAGCTCGGTTGCGATTACCGGCGGAACGATTGATGGCACATCAGTAGGCGCTACTACAGCATCTACGGTGCGCGGTACAACAATTACAGCCACTACACAATTTAGTGGGCCAGGGACAGGTTTAACTGGAACGGCTAGTAGCCTTTCTATTGGTGGTAGCGCAGCTACTGCGACATCAGCGACGTCTGCTACAACAGCGACCACGGCAACTAATCTAGCAGGCGGCGCGGCTAACAGAATAGCGTACCAAACAGGGGCTAGCGCAACTTCTTTTATCGCTGCGCCAACGACATCATCTACTTATCTTGGGTGGAATGGCACAGCGTTTGTTTGGGGTACGCCTTCAGGCGCCGGTACAGTTACGTCTGTTGGCCTATCAATGCCCACAGGTTTTTCGGTATCTGGGTCGCCCGTAACAGGGTCTGGGACGCTTGCAGTTTCCACTACTTTAAGCGGCATACTCAAAGGTACTGGATCAGGTTTTACAACCGCTACTAGTGGTACAGATTACGCTCCTGCGACTAGCGGTACATCTATTTTGTATGGCAACGGTTCAGGTGGCTTTAGTAATGTCACGGTTGGCTCAGGCTTAAGTTTTAGCGCAGGAACGTTATCTGCTACGGGAGGTACAGGTACTGTCACTAGTATCACCGCAGGCACTGGTTTAACTGGCGGAACAATAACAACATCAGGCACTATTGCATTAGCGACATCTGGTGTTACTGCGGCAAGTTACACCAACGCGAGTATTACTGTTGATACGTATGGACGAATTACGTCTGCATCATCTGGAACAGCACCTGTTACGTCAGTATCAGGAACAGCGCCAATTGCGTCAAGCGGTGGAACGACCCCAACCATTTCATTAAACGCCAACTACGGCGACACGCAAAACCCTTACGCCAGCAAAACTGCTAATTACTTCTTAGCTGCACCTAACGGTTCTTCTGGCGCTCCTACGTTCCGCGCTATTGTTGCTGCCGATATACCAACGCTTAATCAAAACACGACAGGCACATCGGCTGCTATAGCTGGTGGTTCTGCCAATCAAATTCTTTACCAAACTGGCGCAGGTGTTACTTCGTTTATTACTGCACCAACGGTAACCAACACCTATCTTCAGTGGAATGGTACTTCGTTTGTTTGGTCTTCCGCAGGTACAGGTGGCACGGTAACTAGCGTCAGTGGTAGTGGTGGTACGACAGGGCTTACGCTTACTGGTGGCCCTATCACAACGTCAGGTACGTTGACGTTAGGCGGCACATTAGCGGTAGCCAACGGTGGTACAGGATCATCAACGCTTACCGGCGCAGGGATCGTAACCCTCACTGACACGCAAACAATTTCAGGCGCAAAAACTTTTACAAGTTTGGCTAATTCGTTTGTCGGCACCAAATATTCAACATCTAACGGTACTTCATCCAACGCCTATTTTGGTGAAGACTCAAGTTATGCGGTTGTAGGCGGCGTAAACGGCGTAACACTGTCTAGCGGTGCTACGTTTCCTGGTACAGGTAGATATGTAGCAGATGCTGTTTCGTTTCGTCCCTATGCCACTGCAACTTACAGTTTGGGTACTTTAACCCAGCGCTGGACGACTGTTTATTCGCAAAATCTTGACCTATCTGGTGTTGTGACGGCTGGCACTTGGAACGGCTCAACCATTGGGGTCGGCTATGGTGGTACTGGCGTTACGTCAACACCTACTAACGGTCAACTATTGATTGGTAACGGTACGGGCTATTCATTAGCTACGATAACTGCCGGTTCTGGAATTAGCGTCACCAACGGCGCAGGCTCTATTACCATAGCCGCTACGGGCGGTACGGGTACGGTAACGTCGGTCGCAGCGTCTGGTGGCACGACAGGGTTAACGTTCAGCGGCTCACCTATCACTACCAGTGGAACACTCACGTTAGGTGGTACGTTAGCTGCCGCTAACGGCGGTACCGGCGCGTCGTCGCTTACTGGTGCCGGTATTGTAACGACAACTGATACACAAACTATTTCAGGTGTTAAGACTTTTTCTAGCACCAGTAATGCTTTTGTTGGCGCCACATACAAAACATCCAACGCTTATTTTTATGAAGATACTTCATACGCTGTTCTAGGGGGTGTTAATGGCGTATTAATGGCATATGGTTCTTACCCAGGAACTGTTATTTTTGCTGGTGATAGCGGCACTTGGCGTCCAACTACCGATAACGTCCGCGCTTTAGGAACTGCTTCGTTTCGGTATACAGTCGTTTATGCGACAACGGGTACGATCAATACATCGGATGCGTCGCAAAAGCAGCAGGTCAGAGAACTATCCGACGCCGAGCAGCGCGTAGCGCAACGCGTCAAAAAACTCATTCGCGCTTTTAAATGGAACGATGCGGTTGAGCAAAAAGGTGACGACGCTAGGATTCATTTTGGTGTTATCGCGCAAGATGTTCAAGAAGCATTTGCCGCCGAGGGCTTAGATGCGTCAAAATACGGTTTGTTTTGCAGCGACACATGGACTACTTCAGACGGATCGTCGCAAACGCGTTTAGGTGTGCGTTACAGCGAGTTGTTGGCTTTTGTCATCGCCGCACTTTAAGGAATACTATGACAACTGTTCTATCACCCAGCCCAAAACTTCAGTTCTTCGCTTCAGATGGATCGTTGTTAGTTGGCGGCAAACTTTATACTTACGAAGCTGGAACGACCACGCCGTTAGCGACCTACACTGATTCTACCGGGGCGACGGCTAACACAAACCCCATCATCTTAAGCGTACGCGGAGAGGCCAACGTCTGGTTAGGCACGTCATCGTACAAGTTTGTTCTTAAAGACAGCAACGACGTTCTTATCTGGACGGTTGATAATATTTCAACACCGCAAGGTCTTATCGACGCCTTAAGCGCGTCTTTAGCTGCGGCGTCTGGTTCGTCTTTAATTGGCTATTCGCCGTCAGGCGCAGGCGCTGTAACGACAACAGTACAGGCCAAGCTGCGCCAGACCATAAGCGTTAAAGATTTTGGCGCTACGGGTGATGGTACGACCGACGATACTGTGGCGTTTCAAAACGCGCTGACTGCGGCGACAGGCAAATCGCTGTACGTGCCTGCCGGTACATACATCTGTACAGGGCTAACAATCTACAGCGGTACTAACATGTACGGCGACTCGCCTGCCACGTCGATTATCAAGGCCAAGAGCACGCTTGGCGCTACAACGCCGTTGTTAAAGAACCCTAATCAATCGGGGACAGCGTACGTTTATAACGATAGCGGTATTAGTCTTAGCAACATTAAATTTGATGGTAACAATTTAGGACCGCGCACGGCTGAGTTGGTGTCGTTTGCTAAGATTCAAGACCTCGACATCACAAACTGCTACGTGTACAACGTGCAGTACATTGGTATCGCTGTGGCAGGTTGCTTGGCCGTAAGCGTTAATCAATGTTTGTTTACTGAGTGCGGCAGCGACAGTGTGCTCGCTGAGGGTGGTGCTGCGTTGTGGATGGGTCCAGCCGCTGACACGACTAAATCGTATGACGTTAGCGTCAACGAAAGTAGTTTTATTAGCAATAACTGGTCAGCGATGTACGCCAACGGCGACCGATTGTCGATCAACGGCAACTACTTATCCGCAAATAAAGAGTCGGGCATTTTTATGACCGGCAGCAACAACGTCATTTCAGATAACTGGATTAGCGGTCAGACCAAGAAAAACATTTCCGCGTCAGGTATTGAATTTGAGGGTGATTTTCATACAATTAGCGGCAATTTTATTGGTGATTGCGATGACTACTGTATAGCCGTTACAGATTCGCAGTTCACTACAATCACTGGTAACTCGCTCTATAACCCACGCCGTGACAGCGCGTCGTTCCCCAACGCAAGTTGCATCGGCATCATCTCGCTAACGGCTAGCCCTAATCAACCGCGTCACATCTTAGTTGTCGGCAACAACATGTGGGCGCCGTCTAATGATGCCTACGCTGCGGTGTACTTCTACGGTACGTCTTCCGCGCCGCAGTACGTCACGATCAGCGACAACCAGATGAACGGCAACACATGGACGTCCGGTCAAGCAATCTATGTGTCGTCAGGGCAGGCATCTTCGTCGCAAATCTTCCGCGACAATCCTGGCGCGTTCGATATATTTGACCAAGGTGGTTACGCGGCGGGTCGCTTCTACGCAGGCGAGACATTATCGCCCGCAACGGCAGCAGGTACATTGGCGGTAGCGGCCAACACCTTCTACGCAATGCCGTTCAACGTAAGACAGTCGCAACTTTGGACAAAGATCGGCTGCACGGTAACAACCGCTGGAACAGGCGTTTTTGCATACCTTGGCATCTATCGTATGGAAAACGGCATACCCACAACTAAAGTATTAGACGCTGGCGCGGTTGGCCTAACAACAACAGGGACTAAAGAGATCACTATTTCGCAGCCTTTACCGTCAGGCACCTACGCGCTTGTGTTGCTCGCCAACGCTAGCGGTGCTACGGTTAGGGCCGGAACACCTAGTGATGTGGCGTTAGCTACGGTAGGATGTAGCGCAGTAGGAACGGCGGACACGTTGATTACCGCCAGCCAAACTTACGGTACGTTACCGTCCACTTTCCCCGCCGTATCCTATTCATCCAGCAGCACACCCTTGCTGACGTTGCGCTATGGAGTTTAAAAAATGACTGTAACTGCAAAAACACTGGCTGAAGGCCAGATCATACCTAACTCAAATACGACGGTGTACACCGCGCCCCTTAACACGACGACTATTATTGACAAATTAACTTCGTTCAATTACGACACTGTGCCAAGAGTCATTACAATCAGTATCGTAGCGTCAGGTGGTTCGGTAGGCGACGCGTACTACGTGGCAAAGCGCACCTTAGCAGCTAATGAAACGTATATATGGCCTGAGGTTGTTGGGCAGATTCTTAACACGGGCGATTATGTGTCGGCTATTGCCAGCAACAATACCGGCGTTAACTTACGCATGAGTGGGCGCGAGATTACATGATTCATCATCACTTCAGCGCGGGTGTTTACGCAAAGGAAACGCGTATTCCCGCAGGGTATGTGCTTGTTCAGCACAAACATAAGTTTGATCACTTGTCTATCTTGGCAAGCGGATCAATTGAACTTATGGTTGATGGTGTTCGTTCTGAAGTTCATGCGCCTGCGTGTTTAACCATTGAAGCTAATAAACACCACGGCGTAAAATCGCTTACAGATGTTGTTTGGTATTGTATTCACGCGACTGACTGTACTGATGAAGACAGAATTGACGAAGTATTAATCGCGTCTGGCGATAAATCTGAAGCGCAGCGCATGGCTCAGTGCCTAGAGGAGAATTAACATGCCTTGGATGATAGCCGCCGCCGTTGTCGGTAGTTCTTTAATAGGCTCTAGCGCGTCTAAAAAAGCCGCTAGTACGCAAGCTGACGCCGCTAATCGCGCTGCTGACTTGCAGATGAAGCAGTTTGAGCGCCAGGTTGAACTGCAAGAGCCTTGGCGTCAGGCGGGCATCACGGCGCTCAACAAGCTCACGCCGTTGGCGACTGAATATACGCCGTTCGGTATGCAGCAGTTTCAGCAAGACCCCGGTTACGCGTTTCGTCTGCAAGAGGGTATGAAGGCACTGGAGCGATCGGCGGCGGCGCGAGGTGGCCTATTGTCGGGCGGTATGCTTAAAGGCGCGCAACAATACGGCCAAGACCTAGCGTCGCAAGAGTATATGAACGCGTTTAACCGTTACCAAGCCGAGCGTAACGCACGTCTGAACCCCTTGCAGTCATTAGCAGGCATAGGCCAAACGGCAACGAACCAGTTAGGTCAGGCAGGACAGACGATGGCAGGCAACGTCGGCCAAGCGATGGGCGCTGCCGCACAAGCAAGAGCGTCTGGGTACGTGGGCGGCGCTAACGCACTATCGCAAGGTCTTGGTACGTACTTGAACTACCAACAAGGCCAAAACTTTTTGAACGCTATCCGCCGCCCAGAAAGTGAAGTTGCTGCTGCGCCTATTTATCCGGGTGGATATTATTCGCAAGGATACGGAGGTTAATTATGGCTCTCGTTGACCCAAACATCGCGCTGTCATACAAGGGCGTCCAGCTTCAAGACCCGCTCGACCAGTACAGCAAGGCGTCTGCGGCGCAGTTCAACGCGCTTAAAATGGACGAGATCATGCGCGAGCGCGAGGCGCTGTCGCAGATTCAATCAACGATTGCGTCTAAAGGTGGCCCAACCGATTTAAGAGCTGCCGCGCAAGCAATGTTTAAGACCGGCAGGCCTGAGTTTGTAAAAACGGCTGTGTCTATCCTAGAGCGGTTAGACAACCAAGAGCAGTTTAGTCAGTATTTAAGGCAAGTTGAAGGACCGGCTGCTAACGCATTAGCGCCCGCCGCTGCCGCTGCCCCTGCACCTGCCCCTGCGGAAGCACCCGCGCCAGCACCAGCTAACGCCTTAACCTCTGCGCCCGCTCCTGCCGAGACACCCCCCGCTAATGCGTTGGCTGCGCCACCGTCCGCAGCAAAAGCTGCCCCGCCATCAGCTAAAGAGTTAGAGCGACGCTACAGAATGGTGTCCAACATCAATACGCCAGCCGCTAAGGCTGAAGCGCAGTTGATATTGCAACAAATTCAAAACGAATTCCGCGCTACGTTGCCGCCTGAGACTATTCGCACGATGACGTCGCTCGGCTATCCGGCCACACCAGAAGGGTACCAAGCGTTCCAGAGCGCCCAACGACCGCCTCAACAACCGCGTACTCCTATTGCAGTGCTTCAAAACGGTAGGCCAACTTACGTTGATCCTGCGAACGCTATAGGGCAAATACCCGTTACTTCGGCTGCTATTCAAGTAATAACACCACCAAAAGAAAAAGGTTCTAAGGAATCTGAAGCACCTAAGCCTCCTTCAGGGTATCGCTTTACGCCGTCGGGCAATCTTGAGCCTATCCCTGGTGGTCCAGCAGCGCCGGGATTGTCGAACAAAGACATTCAAAAACGTGAAGCAGTATTTCCGCAGGCAACGCAAGCTGTCAAAGGGTTTGAGACTAAATCTGATCTGTTTATTAGGGATTTAGAGCGCCTTCGAGATGACCCAGGTTTGAATCAAATTACTGGCCCTATCTATGGCCGCACGCCAAGCGTAAGTCAAGCAGGTAGTCGAGCGCAGGCGCTGTACGATAAGATTTTTGCCAAAGGTGGTTTTCAAGCGTTGCAGGATATGCGTGAAGCGTCCAAAACAGGTGGCGCGCTTGGTAACGTGTCTAACGAAGAAGGGCGTCGCCTTGAAAAGTCAATTGTTGGTGGTCTTGACAGAACGCAGAACATCAAGGATGTTAGGCGCAATATCAACGATTTAATTGATGAGATTCGCACGTCGAAATCGCGTGTACGGGAAGCCTATGAATCAACATACGACTATCGTACGCAACAAGGTGCTGCACCATCACCAGCCCCTGCTTCTGGCGGCTGGTCCGTCGTGAGGTAGTCATGGCCGATCAAATCTACAAGGTACGCGATCCTCAAGGCAACATCCGAGAAATCAGAGGACCGGCGGGCGCTAGCGACGAGGAAGTCATCGCGCAAGCACAACGGCTGTTTGCCCCGCCTGCCCCGGCACCTGCTGAACCACCTGCACCCGAGCCGCGCAGCGAGGGTATGCCCACGGCACCTCGTCAGGAGTTGACCGCAGGGCAACGTATGTACCAAAGTATTAGGCCTTACGTAGCACCTACGATTGAAGCGCTAGGATCAGCAGGCGGTGCTTTGTTAGGGGCGCCGCTTGGACCTCCCGGTGTTGTAGGTGGTGCCGGTTTAGGTTATGGGCTTGCTAAGGAGGCGCTTGAGTTAGGCGACGTCTATCTAGGCGGTAAAGAGCCACGCCAAGGCCCAGCTATTGCAACAGAGCCTGCTAAAAACGTCCTTGAGGGCGCAACTTATGAAGCAGGCGGGCGCGTTGTTGCGCCATTGCTTGGTAAAGCACTTGGCAAAGTTGTTGACCTTAAAAACTTAGCAGAAACTAAAGCCGCCAAAGTAGGTCGGGAGGCGTTAGGTAAAGACCTTGAACAGACTTTAGAGATATTGCGTAACGCGCCACCAAACGCAAATGTCGCAGAAATTACAGCCAAGATTCAAAACCCGACTTGGCAAGCCTTTATACGCGACGCTTTAGAAAAAAGTCCTTCCGGTGCTCAGTACCTAAACAAGTTCGCCACGATGAGCCACGACGAAGGCGTCAACGCGCTAGCGAAACTGGCGGGCGGCGCAACGGCTACGGACGTGCGCGCTACGACGGACCTTATGAAACAGACGCTGCGCGACATCACATCGCCAGCTCGTCAAGCAGCGTTGAATCGCGCTAATCTTGGTCAGCAAGTCGCACAGTATGAGGCTGAGGCCGGTAAGTTAAGCGCTGAGGCAGCAGCGAAGGTGCAAGAGGTGCGCCGATTGATTGACCTTGGCGATCATGCGGCAGCAGCCGCGCGGTTGCAAGAGATTAAAGCGGGTGTACCGGCAGGGTCACGTTTTGCGCCTGCTAAGGTGCAACCAGGCTACTCAAACACTTGGGCCGCGACGTTTACTTACCCCGGCAAGCTAGCGCAAATGTCTGACGAATGGGCGTCGAGGGCAGCAGAGGCGTCGCTTGATTTAGGTCAAGGCGCTAGGTTTGCTCAGTCTGCGGCAGACAGCCTACGGGCGGCAGGCATTAAGCCGCTCAAAGGCGATGAGATCGTAGGCCAGATTCGCGGCGTATTGAACAACCCTGAGTTTGCAGGCAACGATCTGCTTAGTGGCGCGGCTAAGAATGTCGCTAACGACATCGCTCAGTGGACTAAGAGCGGCGGTATTATCGACGCCAGAGCGTTAGATGCGATTCGTAAGAACTCCATTAACGCTACGGTGCAACAATTGCGCCCTGGCGTAGACGCTACAACGCAGCGCAACTTAGCGGCTAAGGTAACGGCTGAGTTAAAGCCAACACTCATTAACGCCATCGAAGCGGCAGGTGGTAAGGGCTATCGTGAGTACCTTGATGAGTTTTCCAGAGGTATGCAAAAGATCGCTGAAACCAAACTGACCGGCGAAGCTGCTAGGCTATGGAAGACGGACAAAGACGCGTTTGTGCGTCTGGTGCAGAACGAAGCGCCTGACGTTGTTGAAAAGTTTCTTGGCCCAGGCAACTACAACATCGCCACGGAACTGAGCGAGGAGACGGTTTCCACGCTACAGTCGTTGGCGTCAAAACGCGTCAATCAACTTGCCGCTAGCAAACAAGCCTCCGAGGGGCAAAAGGCGTTGGCGGTGCTGTTGAACGAAAATGCGTCTAAACTTCGCATCCCTTCGATCCTTAGTTTTTGGGCTACTGCTACCAACAAGACACTTAGCGAGATAGAAAAATCGATTGGTAGCAAGAGTATGAAAATCCTTGCCGATGCTATGCAGTCGCCCCAAGGCGCAAAGAACCTGTTAGAAAAGTTGCCCGCGCAAGAGCGCAATAATGTGTTGAAGATTATTAGCAACCCATCAGCCTTTAAAAACAAAGCCGCGCAGCGTGCTGCGGAGTTTATGAGAAGTGGAGCAACAACGACGTCTATTAATGCGCTAGCATCTGAACCTAGCGAAAATGCGCTGATCGATTAATAGGTAAGGAACATCATGGAGCACGATGTGGATACGCGTTTGACTGTCCATGAGGCAGTTTGTGCAGAGCGGTATAAGTCGATTGAACAGTCATTTGGTCGTGTCGAGCAACGCTTCGACGATGGCTCGGCTAAGATGAAGCGTTTAGAGTACCTCATGTACGCCGTCATGGTCGCTGTGCTCCTTGGGCCTGGTGCTGCTGCAATTTTTTTTAAGAAGTTGTTAGGTGTTTAAGTTAGGTAAAAGGTCTATCGAGCGTCTGCAAGGCGTTCATCCTGATCTCGTGCGCGTCGTTGAGCGCGCGATTGATCTGACAACGGTAGACTTTACGGTCCTTGAAGGCTTGCGCTCGCCCGAGCGTCAACAGACTTTAGTAGCATCCGGTGCTAGCCAGACACTTAATAGCCGTCACATCACAGGCCACGCCGTCGATCTAGGTGCGTGGGTAGACAATCAAGTCGATTGGTCTTGGCCGCTGTACACCAAGATTGCCAACGCCATGAAAGCCGCCGCTAACGAGTTAGGCGTTGCTATCGTGTGGGGCGGCGATTGGCGCACGTTCAAGGACGGCCCGCACTTTGAGCTAGACCGCAGGTACTACCCGTAATGGACCCGCTAACGATCCTCGCCGCGTTTGGCCCACTGGCAGTCGATCTTGGTAAGTCCTTGATCGGTCGGTTTATACAGACAGACGGTTACAAACCCACCAACATCGCTGAGTACGTGCGGATGCGCGAACTAGACCTTAACATGTTCAAGGCGATGAACGACGCAGGCGGTGCTAACCCGTCCTACCCGTGGGTCGAGGCGATCGTACGGCTGATGCGACCAGGTGTTGCGCTTATCGTGCTCACGACGTGGGCGACGCTTAAGCTCAACGGTCAGTCATCAGAGTCGGTTGATAACTTCGCAGCCGCCGTAGGGTTCTATCTCTTTGGCGACCGGACGCTGTTCTACTCAAAGAAACGCTAAAGCGCCCTTGCTTCTCTCAGCAACTCCATCCGCTCGCGTGCCGTACGCAGCGCCGTGTAGCGTTGATGCAGCCGCTCTAGTATCGAGATGCGCCTAGCGCCTGCTCGCTCCTCATTAAGCAAACTCAACACCTGATCCTCGGTCATAAGCGCCAGTTCTTTGTTGAGCTTTCGCCAGTTCATACTCAATTTTGTTCTCCAGTTCGGTAATCTGCTTTTGTATGCGCTCAAGTGCGCGGTACTGCTGCCGCAACATCTTCTCGTGCTGATGCTGCTCGGCTTTAGCGGCTTTAAGTTTAGTCTGCCATAAACTAAGTCGGGAGGTCATAGCGGTCCTTAATCACTCGCATGATGTCTTTAGGCGTCATGTTGGGTATGGCTGCGATCAGTATGCAATCCATCGCCACCTTTTGCGCGAACTGGCGCATTTCCTTGACGGTCATCACGGCGATCGGCAACTGCTCGGTAGCGGCGTTGCGGATCATGCCAATCAATTCATCGTCGCTAATCATAACGAGAAGGGGTTGTGCCAAGAGATTTTCTTATTGCGCGTGGGTGGCGTTATCTCGGTCGCGGTGTAGCCGTAGGCCCAGCCCGATCGCTTTGATACAGATGACTGCCGTTTGACGCGCTTGCGTATGATCTTGCCTTCGTCCAGCAAAGGCCACAATGAGTTATGAATAGTCTTTGATGACATCTTAAGTTTGGAGGCTAACTCAATCGCCGTGATCGGTGTCGAGCGTTGCTGCAAATACTTTAGACATGCTTGTTTCCGATCAACGGCTGATCCTTTTCTCAGCCGCACTATACCTATAGCCATGTGCTTTTCTCCAATAAAATCTGTTTGATGTGCGCGGGTACCTTGGGCAACGGCGCCCAGGCCACCGCCCAATCGTCCCAAGTCCCGATGACGCAGACACCACTAGGGTTTAGCAGTAGCATTTTTACGCCAAGCGGCGGCTCCTGATCTTCAGCGGTGCGCCAAAAAGCCTCGCCAGATAGATAAGAGGTGGCTTTCTGATACATGTTGTGATCGCCACTCATTTCAGTGCCTCCATAGCAATATCGCTTAGTTTGCGTTTGTCGTGCAGCGCGGTCCATATGCGCTCATCGACGGTATCTTTAGTCATCATGGCGTAGACCCACACGTCGCGCTGCTGGCCGGAGCGGTGCAGACGTCCGACAGTTTGTTCGAAAAGCTCAAGTGACCACGGCAGGGACAGAAACACCATGTGGCACCCTCCGAACTGCAAGTTAAGGCCGTGACCGGCTGATTTTGGATGCACCGCCAAAAGCGGTACGTTGCCAGCGTTCCATCGTTCAATGGCGTCAGGGTCGTCCAAAACGGTAAGATTTCGGTATCGTCGTTTGAGTTCATCAAGCTCCTCTTTGTATTGGTAAACAAGGATCGTGTTAGCGCGTTGATTCTCAGACAGCAGATCATCTAACGCATCAAACTTGTGCGGGCTAAACCAGACAGGCTCAGGCGAGTAAACAAACCCTGACGACATCTGCTGTAGCTTCTGCGTGACAACCGCAGCGTTTTGAGCGATAGCCTGAGCGTCGGGGAACTGCACCACGAAGTCACGCTTCATCGCCTCGTACGGCTCACGGTCGTTCAATTGCACGTCTATTTGCACCACATGGCAGGGCGGCAACTTATCCTTGTACTCGCCTGGCTCTAGTACAAAAGTAGCAGGTTTGATGCGCTGCATGACGCGCTCTAGCGCGCCAGGTAGCGGCGTCCAATCGTCGAACCCAGCGTAAGTATTAAGACTAAAGTATTGCTGCATAAACGCGCCTTTTGAGCGCCCGAGCAACTTTTGATCGATGATCTTGCACTGGCCAAAGACGTCCTCAAGACCGTTGCTTGTGAACGAGCCGGTCAGACCCCAACGGATCGGACAATCAAGCACTTTCGCAAGTGCTTTAAATCTGGCACCTGATGGGTTCTTGAGGCGTGTCAACTCATCAAACACAACACCATCAAAGTCCATCGACTGTTCGGCCAGCCACTGCAAGTTGTCGTAATTGATCACAACAACCTGCGCGGTCAAGGCGGCGGTGCGTTGCTTTGGCGTTCCGACCGCAACCTGCACATCTAGCTCGGGCGCCCACTTAGGTGCCTCGATGGGCCACACGTCGGTGCACACGCGCTTAGGGGCTACGACTAGCCAACGCGCGACTAGCCCATCACGCACCATATCGCTCATGGCGGTAAGCGTGATCGCAGTCTTGCCCGCACCTACGGGCGCGAGCACCATCGCACGATCGCGCTCGTACAAGAAGTCAGCGGCCTGCACTTGATAAGGCCTAAGTTTTTTCCCACGCATCAACATCTTCCTTGCTCCATAAACAAGCGTACCGTTGCCCTAGCCGTGCCATGTCGTCAGCAAACACCTTCTGTAGCGGCGACAGACGGCCACCAGGCGCCTTAAGTTCAATGAACCACACCACACCATCAGGCAGCACGACGATGCGGTCTGCGACGCCACGGTGGGCGGGGCTTACGAACTTGTAGGCAATACCGCCCATCGCTTTGACGCGCTTAACGAGATACGCTTCAATGTGTTTTTCCATGACTGCATCATAGCCTGTCAAAAAGTATTTGACAAGTTTATTAGATGTGCTACAGTGAAGTCTCAATCAACTAAAGGACAGTCAAATGGATGATGACTACATTTCAATCGATGCCCGCCAGGGCGACACCATCAACCTTAGCCTGCATAGCGACGGCATCTGGGTATCGATGTTTAAAAGCTCCTGCTACGCCTCTACGATGCTGACCATGAAGCAAGCCATCGAGTTGCGTGACGCCATCAATAAACTGTTAGAGGTGGACGCATGATTCACTCGAAGATCGTTGGCGGCTCGACCGCCAAGCGTGTGATCAACTGCCCTGGGTCGGTGGCGCTTGTGCAGCAAATGCCACCGCAGGTCGAGAGCAAGTACGCAGCAGAGGGTACGCTCTTGCACGCGTGCATGGAAGACCTACTTGGCGCGTCAACGCTGCCCGAGGTTGCAGCCAAGCACAACCTAACGGACGAGCAGATCGAGAAGCTCGCCTTTTGCGTACAGGCGCTTGAGACTATCGATCCTGATCAGACGATGGAGTTTGCGCAAGAGGTGCAGGTTGAGTTTGAAAACGTCAAAGGTCTTGAGGGCGTCTTCGGTAACGTCGATTTGATCGGGCGCATCGGTCGCACCGCCGTGGTCCTTGATTGGAAGTTTGGCGACGGCGTGATCGTTGACGCCGAAGAAAACTATCAAGGTCTTTTCTACGCTGCCGCTGCGATGGCAACGAACAAGCTCTCGTGGGCATTTTATTTTGTAGACGAGATCGAGATCATCATCGTACAGCCGCCTGCCGTGCGGCGTTGGGTGACGACGTTTGAGCGTGTCCAACAGTTTGTAGCCGAACTACAGACGGCGGTCACGCTTGCTAGCAGACCCAACGCGCCGCTTGAGATCGGCGATTGGTGCCGCTGGTGTACCGGCAAGCCTGTCTGCCCTAAGATGACCGGCGAGATCGATCGCGTGGTGCACTTGAAGCTAGAGGCACTTGCGCCTGATCAATTAGCGTCGGCGCTCGACATGGCTGATAAGCTAGAGTCCTTCATCGCAGAGGCGCGCAAGTTGGCTTATAACCGCCTTGAGAAAAACATGCCCGTGCCGGGGTATAAACTTGTATCGAAACGCGCAACGCGTCAGTGGACGGATGAGGCCAAAGCAGACGCTGCGCTCGCACAGCTTGGCGTCCCTGAGAGCGAGCGTCATAAGACCGAATTAATTAGCCCTGCTCAAGCTGAGAAGGTGCTAAAAAAGAGCAAGCTAGCACTGCCTGACGATCTTGTCATCGCAGTGTCGAGCGGCAGCACGTTAGCGCCGGAGAGCGATCCTCGGCCTGCCGTGCTTAACGTTGGGTTGCACTTAACCGCAGCCCTTTTTAAACTTCAGTAAGGAAATAGTCATGTCTAATTTAGTAGCTTTCAGTCAAGCAAATCTCCCATCTGTAGCAAGCCTTTCAACAGCACTTCGTGCGCTTGATAAGGACGTCGGCCCGTCTGGCGTCGTCATTCTCAAGATGGACAAGACCGGCCATTGGGTCTTTGGTGCTGACCAGACAGAAATCGAAGATGGTTCCACCTGGGCAGTCAATCCCTTCTCGTTTGTCCACGGCTACATCGCGTGGGGAGACGGTGAGGTCTTGGCTGAGAAGATGGTATCGGTATCTGAGCCTTTGCCCAACATCGATGTCGCCCCGCCAGGCGCAAAGAAAGGTTGGGAAACCCAAGTCGGCATGTCGCTTAAGTGTCTTACAGGCGACGATGAGGGTATGGAAGCCCGCTACACCACCACGTCAGTCGGTGGTAAGCGCAGCGTACAGACGCTCGCGCTAGCGATCGCCGCACAGGTCGAGAAGGATCAATCGAAGCCTGTGCCTGTCGTGCGGCTCAAGAAGGACCACTACACACACAAGTCTTATGGCAAGATATTCACGCCAGTATTTGAGGTTGTGGAGTGGGCAAGCATGGACGGTAAGACCGAGGAAGTGGATGCACCTGAGGAGGCCAACCCCGCCGCCGAAGATGCACCGCGTCGTCGTCGTCGCACAGCCTAATTAGCTTGGGAGGCCACGGTGTAACAGCCGTGGCTTTTTTTTCTTTGGAGAAAACGATGGAACACCCTTATGAAACGCTTAATCACTTATTGCGCGAATATAAGCATCTATGCGACATGTGCGATGCGACTGCTGCGCTTGAGTGTGCGATGCAGATCAGGCGCGTGGCGGCGGAGCTTGTGGTGCTGGCTGCACAAAACGCTGAACCGACGTTGGGTCCGTAGATGAGCACCCTGTGGGTTGACTTTGAGACTCGCAGCCGCTGTGACCTGACAACCAAAGGTGTGTACAACTACGCGCAAGACGGCAGCACTGACGTCTTGTGCATGTCCTATGCGTTCGACGATGATGAGGTCGTGACATGGACGCCCGATCAGCCTTTCCCCGAGGCCGTGCGCCGACACAAGGGTCAGATACGTGCACATAACGCAGCCTTCGAGCGTCTGATCTTTTGGTATGTCTTGCAGATCAACTTCGATCTTGAGCAGTTTTACTGCACTGCAACACAGGCGCGTGCTAACTGTGCGCCAGGGTCGTTGGAGGATGTTGGCCGGTTCGCTAGCGCAGACATGCGTAAGGACTACCGAGGCGCGCAACTGATCAGGCGGCTATGTATGCCGCAGGCAGACGGCAAGTTTTGCCAGGACGCGGCACTTTTTGCCGAGATGGTGGCCTATTGTGAGCAAGACGTCCGCGCCATGCG
>Ga0181363_1000082_pt1 | contig 28182 bp, 34 predicted proteins | sample Fa13NDMLBSN_FD_130109 | JGI IMG/M metagenome (GOLD analysis project Ga0181363, IMG submission 130109) | Freshwater viral communities from Lake Michigan, USA - Fa13.ND.MLB.S.N | ecosystem: Environmental > Aquatic > Freshwater > Lake | place: USA: Michigan | collected 2013-09-23
ACTCGACACTATTGTATTTCCACTTGCATCAATTCCTAAGAATTGAGATGTTACTCCTGATGATAAACCACTAAATACAATTGTATCACCATTTGATACTTCAATATTATATCCATTTGTGGCATTACCTTGAAATAATACTTGTGTTAAAGTTTGATTACCAGTTGATCCTGTTGATCCTGATAAAGAAATAGGTAAAATACCATTTTCAGTTCTAATCCATAATAAATCATCAACCTCATTCAAATAAAACTCACCAACAAATAGATCTGTTGGAATCATTTGATTTAAGGTTACTGCTGTTACTGGCGGAATTGTTGGGACTTCTCCTGTCTGAGCCGTTCTTTTGACCAACATCCTTGAGTATTCAATCTTATCTGCCATTTTGTTTTCTTGTAAATATTTTAATTATAAAATCGTTTTTATTGAATTACTTGATTTGCTCCTGAAATGATTGGTCTTAATTTAGAATCACCTCCATAATTTCTTACAGATTCAAATGTTCCATCAATAATATCAATTAGATTTGTTTTTCCATCATACATAACAGTCTCAAAACCACCATCGATAAAATAAACATAGTAATATCCTATTCCATCTGAAGAGATTTTTATATCCCCGACAACTAAACTATTTGATGTTGGGAAATCAATCCCATCACCAATAACCAAAGAGTTTGTTACACCTGATGGAATTGAGTTATTTGTACCAATAATCATTGAGTTGGAAGCTCCTTGTTCAACAAAATTATTTTCACCTTTAACAATTACCGTGTCTGAGTTGATTACATTTAAGTTTTTCAACATCTCAAATGGTCTCTCCAAATAAATTGAACCTGATCTTACTTGATTTTCAGGTTGAATAGCTGTTACTGTCGGATTAGCTCCTGGATATTGATTTGGGTTATTGACTGTAGTTTGAGTTGCTACACAAAATCCATTTGTCCATATACCACCGTAATAAGCACAACAGTCTTCACTTATGACTTGGTTTGAAAGTGAGACATAGATATATCCATAAGGTTTAACTTTTTTGGCCACAATATCTTCAGGACAGTCAATTTCAGATAAAGCAACCTCTTTATTGTTACCATAAAAAATATCTAAGTAATTTAATTTATATAAAATTACCTTTGTAGTTTTATCAATCGCATTCGGATTATAATCCACAATTGTATTAACTCTCCAATAAGAATTATCTATCAAGATGATATCTCTAAAGTCAAACTGATTAATGTCACTTGGAGTCAAATGAAAATATGCTTCTAATAACTTTGAATTTACATCAGTAATGTCATTCAATGTAGAAAGATAAAACTGATTTACAAGGTTATTATTTGGACAGCAGATAGATGTATTATAATACAACACATTTGAGTTTCCAAATTCAAGTGAATATGTTGGATCAGTTGGATCATCGTACATACCAGCATAAACATATTCATATTGTGCAACACCTGCTTGAGTTGGATAATCTGTAATAGTAAAAAACTTATTTGGTGTTTGAATTTTCTTTGTGAATAAAATACGAGGTTTTACCTTAATTGGTTTTAAAGCGTTATTTGTATCTATATCACAGAAGAACGGAGCAATTCTTGGGGTAATAATATTATCACTTACAGGAGTTGGAGCAAAATCTAATTCAAGTTTTTTCTCATTTGTTGAAAAATCATTAATAAAATCTACGGTATAATCACCATATACTCTACCTGATTGTTGTTCATATAAATTATTGTAATAATCCTCATCTTTTGTATAAGTAAACTTATATGTTTTTGTATCCAATTCTGACATTGGAGTTTGTTTAACATCTTGATCGTAATCAAGTTTTAAGGTCCAATCCCTAACTTTTCTTTTTGAATTAAAATAATCGTCTCTTGGCTCAATTATCAGGTCATTATCCGAGTTTGGGTTATCACTAACCATCAAATTAAACATCTTAATTATGTTGATGAAAAAATCTCTCATCTTCATATTTGGAAGATATGTATTCAATTTAATTATACTGTTGATTGAATAATTGGTTGTAACCGCTGGTTTAATTTCTAAACGATTAACAGTTCCACTAATTGTTCTTTGAGTCATAGCCGCAACAAAAACTAAATCAGAAACTGAAGTCCAACTAACAGTCGGTGGATATAATAATTGAAAATTAATTCTAATTTGTTCACCAGCATTTAACCATATAGATGGAATATTGAAATTCATCACATATGGATTACCTGTGGCTAAAAAACCTGAAGGAATAACTCCTGAAGTAGGTATTGTATAAGCACCTCCACTGTATAATCCAACAGTTCCGGCAATTGGCGGAGTAATGGTTAATATATTTGTTCCTTGTAATAATGTTGTTTGACCATTAATTGCAACCTTATAAATTCTTGCAACATAAGATAATGATCCTGAAATATATTTGAAACTTGCTCCTGTCTTATGTTTCCAAAACATGTAAAAAGAATTATCCAAATCAATTGAATAAAATCCTGCAGTTTGACAAGTATATCTCCAAACATTGGAATCTCCCTTCCATTCGTTGTTTGGATCTTGCATTTGATTACCACCATAACTTCCGGATTCAACAGTCATTGGAAACCACCATGATCCATTTGTAAAATTTGACCAATATGATGTTGATTTCTGTAACATTGGGGTAAGAGCAACTGTTCCACCTAATGTACTTGCTGGACTAAAAAGATAACTATTAACTTGAGTTACACCTGATGGAATAACAAATGGTGCTGGGTTATCCCAAGTTACTCTTACTGTTTTATTGTCAATATCCTCACTTGAATATTGTGGAGTATCAGTTGGAATTACAAGTGATCTGAAATAGTCTGAATTAAAGAAATTTGAGGTGTATGTATATCCTGCAAACTCAAACATTTTATCAATTAGAGTTTTAACATATACAGCAGGGTTTAAATCAAATGAATTGAATTTAATTGAACCATTAGCTGCTGTAACAGGGTTCTGTCCTGTTACAATAATTGGATAAATATATCCTTCACCAGGTTGAGTTAAAATTGAAGACAGAGGATTATTTATTGAAATATAATTATCCCATGTATTAGTTATTGTATTTTCATTTCTATAGTGATCATACTCATCCAAATTTAATTGATTCAAGTAGTAATCAGCAAAAGAAATAATAATGTTTTTGAATACACCTGTAATTACAATCTCATAATCAACTTGTTTTTGATTTGTAATTACATTTAGAAGTTGTAGATTTCCTTGAAATACCAATTCATCTCCAATTAGAACTTGAACAGGTAATGCTTTTTTTGGATTATAACTTGTGTTGGCAATATCAATGTTAAGATCATAGATATTTTTGAAATATTCATTGTTCTTAGGAGTACCAGGTAAAATAATGGTTTTAGAAAATGATGACTTTTTGACAGTAATATCTTCAATATCATCAATTTGATAAGTTAATGAAATATCTATGTCGTCATAGGTATCAAGAGTCTGACCTAATGATACAATTTTAAATTGATTTATACCACTCATAAATTAGAATCTAAATTCGTTATTACTTACTCTCACATTGAATGTATATGAGAACAATTGCTCGTTAATGTTCTTGAATATCTCTACTTTAGATTCATCCAAATGACAGTTAAATAAACGATTGTCAGGAGTTTGTAAGTACACAGAAGGGGATTGCATCAAATCTCTAATTAAATTCCTTTCAAACTCATATAACCACCCTGAATTAAGAGTATATGATTCTCTTGATCTTTGGTAGAATGTTTTTTCACCAACACCATAATCATCATAACCAAATGTATCATATTCCCAAGTTCCTTCTTGTTGATAATATGTCTTCTTATCACTTTCAATATATTCACGAGACATATAAATGAAGGGGTAAGATATAAATGAACCGTATTGGTCTTTCCACATTAGATGATAGATCTCATACATTGAGCAATCCCCATTTAATTTAAAACAAATATCGTTTGTTCTTTGAACTGGTGAACCAAATGGAGCATCGTATACATAACATACATATGTGTCTACTTGTCCTGAGTATGAACTAAATGTTCCTGTAATATCCACATAACTTGATCCTGCGATTTGTTGTAATCCAATTGGAGCATAGAAGTCAGTTTGTGTTGATACTGATTTAGCAATTCTAATTGCTCCCAATGTTGTTCCTGCTGAATTTAAGAATTGATATAACATACCATCACTTAATGAAGCTGTTGAAGAATGAACTAATAAGAATCCAACTGTATTAGGTTCAATTCTGTAACATGTCTCAGTGTTAAGAACTGTTGAGATATTATTTCCTGAAAATGCTCTATTTTGAACCACATATTTGTCAAAAAAACTTAAAGTGTAATCTGCTCTATTTACATGAGCGTTATAAATACAAAATGCCTCATAATCAATATATTCATTTATCACTGTTGTTAATTGATTTCCTGGATATGTAATTTGACCTGTAATTGGAACTGATGAACCTGCCCAAGCAATATTTGTTTGAACAACCAAACCATAAGTGGGATCAATATATAATCCTGTTATAGTTGCTGTAGTGTTATAACTTGGTCTTGGTATACCATAGATATAACCAGGTACATTTGATGATCCTACATAAGTTTGTGGTGATGTTAAGCTTGTACTTGTTATTGGATTAAATACAGTTGTAAATCCATTATATGATTGTAATGTTGTCTGACCTTGAACTTGAATTTGTTGACCTGCTAAAAATGAATGTTGTTGATTTGATTGATAAGTTGTACTACCAGCAACACTTGTAATTCCTGTATATCCCCAAGCGACAGGATTCTGTTGAATTTGAATAACTTGACCTACTTGAAATGGTGTTCCTGATAATGAAGTTATTGTAGAATTTTGAAATCCTACAGTACCACCTGTGGAAAAGATATTATCTTCAAACTCAAAAACATATTGAGATTCATAACCACAAAGTAATCCAAAACATTTTTTTGTGTCAGGCCCATCGTAAGTAAGAGCATAATCAACAGTTTGTCCCGTTAAGTTTTGAGATACCAAATCTTTCATTACATTAGACATATCAAGTTTTCCATATCCATCTAAGTCAGGAGTAAGTTTCCACTTGTAGAATTGAGATAATCGAATCGGGAACGAAACAAATAATACTGTTGGAAATAAATCAATAATTAGTTGATTTGGCTGAGGTATTGATAAAATGTTATAATAACCTGTTTGAAGATTGTTATTTGCAGTATCATCTAAAATAATTGTATGCCCAACTGAATATCCATGAGGAGTTGATGTAACAAGTAATGTATATACTTGTCCATTGTATGAAGCAGTCGTTGCTGAAGTTGCAAAAACTGTATCATAAATGGCATTTACAATATATTTGTATTGTGATACTTGATCAAATTCAGTATCATATAATTTTAATGGTATGGCTGAATAAGCAGCCATGTACTGATTTGGTAATGTAATTGCTGAATAACCCATTGTTTTTGATTAAATATTGATTTGGATTAAGTGTTTTTATTCAATCTTAATGACTGTTCTACGATAATCCAATCTTTTTCAATATTTTTTGTAATTATTTCTACAATAGATTTTTCATATTTGTTGATATATTTTCTATTGGTTTCAAGTGTGAATCTTGTTTTAGCCAACACTCTTGTTGGTTTGATTCCAAACTTATAGATATTTGTTCTAATTGCCCAAGCAGCTTCTTTTGGGATTCCTTTGATAGTTGCCCATCTTTGGATTGCTTGAATTGGGGGATATGTGCCAGGTTTTCTACCTCTATCAACCCATTTTAAATAATCATTTGCTAATAGAATAAGATTGATGCCATAAGCCGTATCTTGAAGTCTATAATTGATTGAATTGATTAATGATCCTGAAGCAACTTTTGGATAAGGTTTATTATTCTTTAATAAATCGACAAGAACTTTTACATAGTCCTTGCCGAATTCATTAGCCAATTTTGTATCAATAATTTTGTCTGCCATATAATTTTAAATATATTCAATACAAAAAGTATTGATGAGGGCACAAATATTAAGAACCTTTGATGTAAACTTTTAATTTACCATTTTCATCAAGTTCAATTTGATTAAAAAATTCTTCTTGATTACCTGGCGTTGTAATTGTAGAATCAGTCATACCTGATACTGAAACTACTTCAACAGCACCATTTTGATCAAGTTGTATATTTTGAAAAAATTCAAATTTATTCATTATTTCTTGATTTTAATTCTTGAATTTCATTATAAATTCTAATCAATTCATGTTCTTTTTGTTCAATTTGAATTTGTGTATCAATTTCAAAAACTTCTACTTCTTCAACAGTCATAGTACCGTCTAATTCCCAAGTTACAATTTGCTTAATTGCCATTTCTTTTAATATATTTAATTTTATGTAAATTTTACGAATACTGCAGGTAATGGGTTCGTTTGTCCATAAAAACCTTCAATTACTGCTCCACCATAAAATGACCCATTTCCACCACTAACAAATGTAGAAGGAACTGTAGGCCATGATGAATATACCGCCGATACTGCAATTTTCCATTGAACTCCTGTACCATCTGCTGTATTTGGTCTACCTATACTCATTAATCCTCCAACATCATAAGAATAAAGTGATATACTTGACATATTACTATCGTTCAAAGCAATACCAATCCAATATTGAGTACCCGCACTTAATGTTATTGGAGTGATTGCGGCATTATGAATTCTACAACATCCACCGCCCATAAATAAGTCTATTGTTGCTGATTCACGAATTAATGTATTAGGATAATTATTCAAATTATTATAAATTACAAGTTTTGCTTCACCACCTGAACCAGTTCCACCTTGATCTACTACAAGATATGAAATATCTGTATCTTGTGCTGGAATCACAGGATAACACATAACTCTATTTCCAAATGAAGTTAATGCTACTTGCCCATAAATTGTTGTTAAACCTATCAATCCCAATTGATTTGAAACTTGATCAGTGTTGAAATGTATTCCTGGTAATGGTGTTGAGCTTCCACCCCCACCTGAAGTTCCTGAAGTACCAGCACTTCCTGAAGTACCAGCACTTCCTGAAGTACCATTAGTACCTGATGTACCTGCGGCTCCGCTTGTACCTGAAGTACCTGAACCCCCTCCACCAGTAATACCTGTCACTACAAGTGCTCCGTTATTTAATTGAACATCTCTGTAAAACCCAAATTGATTATCTTGTGCCATAATTTCTTTTTATGTAAATATTTTTATTTATTTTTTGTTTTCTTTCAAATCCTTGATTTGATTATTAAGGTATTGAATCAATATTTGTTGTTGTTCAATTATCTTATTTAATTTTTCAATTTCTGTAGGTTCAGGTTTGTTATCACTATGAACCAATTTTCCGTCTTTTATTATTTCAAGTCCCATATTATTTTATATTAGTGATACACCTGGTAGTGGGCTTACTCCACCATTATTTAATACAATAGGATGATTATTCCATATAGGACACATACAAATAACTGAAACATCAGGTAAATAATTTGGTAATGCTACACTACCAATCAAATTATAACCTTGTGGTAATAATGCATTATATTCTACCTGACAAATTGTAAATGCTTGAGGAGATGTTGATAAATTGTAACCATCAAGTCCAAAATATAAGACATCCCCATTTTGAAAGTTAGTCATTCCTGTAATTTGTATATTCAAACTATTCGTACCATAAGTTGCTGTATCTGCGGTATAAGTAACTACTTGAGTTAATCCGTTATTTGCATCAATTCCTATTGAAAGGTTTGTTGTACCTGTAACAAGTGGGATTTGAGTTACTACATATGGTGTCTGTAATTGATTTACTCCACCCCCTGTAATTCCTGTTACTGATAATGTATTTCCATTTATACTCTCTAATGTGATTGTTCCGTTTGTAAATGTCCCACCTGTATAAGCATATGTTTGAAATACAGAACAATCATCTAATGTTTCACAGGTTAAAAGTGTGGCATAAGTTGCTTGTTGAGGTTGAACCACGATTGTTGTTGGGGCTTCAGGAATAACACAGTTGACTTGTCTTGTTCTTAAAACAATACGAGCAACAACTCCTGTTGCTTTATCTTGAGTTTCATCAACAGCAGGATAAAAAGATACATCCTGTGAGATTAAAACACCATATTGACCCCAATTTTGTTGAATCATTGTAATTAAATCCTGAAGACATTGTAGAGTATCAGATAAAATCTCTTGTGAATTATCAGATTGAAAACCATTTTGATCCAAATAATTTGGTTGGTTGTTGATCTTATCCATAAACATCACAGAAAATGAAATATCAGGAATTGCTGATTTTACATTGGATGCTGTTTGAATTGAGGAATCCTCATTCATTGTCACCCACATATAAGGGAAATCCATTTGTCTTGAGGTTCCAATATCATATGGCTCTCCAAATCCAAAATCCTTAAGGAAATAATGGTTCTGTTGGAAATCCTCAAACCAAGTAATCAACTGATTTATACTAACAATACTTGTAATTGGCATTATACGCTATTTTTATCTTTTAATTCTTCTTTATTTTTAAAATATCCCAACCAATTCAGACAAGACACATAATTCATTTTATATACATCTTCATCCGTTTTATTGAGTTCTTTCATCAATTTATAAACAAAGTCCAACCATACATATCTCTCATCCAATTTTTTCTTTTCACCAAGTTTCTTTGAGAATCTTTCATTCTCTTTTGGTGGTTTTGTTAATTGGCTTCGGAAGAGACCGCTGTATTGTTGGCTGATAAATCTCTTCCAGTTAAAAAAAAACTAAAGATGTGATTTATTTCATCCACCTTGATAGTTTTAAATTTTTCTATTCGTTGCATAAATGTGGTTTTATACTTCTCCAAGTTTCCATTCTCTTTTTTCTTTCTTAAAAAAATACATAGAAGTTGAGGCATAACCTTCATTATTTCGTTATTTGCTGATTGAAGTATTGTCTCAATTGATATGATCTCACCTGCTGTATACTTATTGAACTCAGTGTATAAAAAATATTCCTCCCCATCCACAATTACAGATTGGTTTTTTTTCTCTTCAATTGGTTGATAGACAAACTGTAAGTTTTTAACCAATTCAGTAAAACTATCATAATCAATTTGTTCAATAATTTCTCTATTAATACCAGTCAACTGATGTAACAACTCAAAGGTATAGAAAGCACCTTGATGCATATTTTTATCAATTGAGTATAACTTACCAAATTGATCTATTGTTACTTCAGACCAACTTGTTGGGAATTGGTATTGTTTTACCTCATCATCTAATTCAATGTTTATTTCAATCATTCTTCAGGATTTTTTGTTTATTCTTTTTCATTCTTAAATAAATATAAGCTATTGGGGAATGTTTTTATATGATATGGTATTTGGCTTTTGCTTCAAGATAAGCCTTCTTTGCTTCTTCTTTTGTTTTGAATCCACCGAGATCTTTTAATATACCATAAACTCTAATTGCTGATCTATACATATTTTGTCTTTTATGCCAATAATAACCTTTTGGGTCACGATTAAACTGGTTTTGTGAACCTGTTACAATTCTTAAATTGGAAATTCTATTATCTAATCTATTTCTATTTATATGATCTAATTGCTCAAAATCAGTATTACCATATACCCACCACCAAGCAAAATGATGACCAGCTAAATATCCATATTCTTTTCCACAATTGATTTGAATATATCCTGATCGTTTTCTTCTAATTAAATTATTTTTTATTCCAAAGATTTCACCTGTATCCATGTTATAGGTATATCCAATTTTTTTTAATCTTTCACATTTTTCTGTTCTTGTCATAATATTCAATTTAAGCGTTCATTATTCTAAATGGCATTGTAGCCCTGTTTTCTTTTCTAACTCCGAGTAACATCATGGCAGCATATCTTAAAGCATCACAGGCATGGTTATTTGAGTCCACAGGAGTTGTATCATATCCCCCATCTCTATTTTTTTTCCACATATATTTTGAGAATTCATCTAAGACATTAGTAGATCGTCTTGTTACTAACATATGTTTTTGTTGAAGAATCTGAATACCATAATTGATACTGTCTTTTCCTTTTTCAACAGGTTTTACTTTGAGTCCATATCTCTTTAACTCTTGAATGGATTTGGGTTCGGCAGAATCACAATATATTTCTGAGGTTATCTCAAGTTGTTTCATTCGACTTGCTAATTCTGAGTTAAGTAATCCTGTCTCATAAACGATCTCATCCACTACTATGTAATCGTTATATTTGTAGAGGGCAACTAAAGCTGCAGGATCCTGACTAAAACCAAAGTCTAATCCATAACCAAGTAATCTTGCTTCTTCAGGGATTTTATCTATTACATCAAAATCAGTATAGATTGTTCCTTCAATTTGACCAATCTCACCATCAAGATATACTCTACACCAATTCTCCCAATATGTATTTGTTTTAGCTTTCTCTCTATTTGATTCCAACATCGCAACAATCTCAATTGGAAGTCCCTCATTATCTTTATAATTTAAAATAATAAAATCAGTATCATCTTGACCTATGACCTCAGTATGGCACCAAAACTTAGATGATGGGTTATAATCCAAATAGATATCCGCTGATGTACGGATTGCTAATTGTAGATAGGATTCGTATTGAATTGAATTACACTCATTTATATAAAGGATTTGTCTTCTACCCCCTCTTAATTTTTCTTCGCTATCTGCTGAGAAGAACTCAATGTATGATCCATTTGTAAATTCGTATCGTAGAAGAGTTTTATTGTAGTTTGAAGGAATGAATCTACCTGTGTCTTTCATGATTTTTAAAAAGTCCTTAACGCAACCCCTACGCAAATGTGGTATTGATTCTGAAACGACGGATACTTCTAAACCAGGTGTTTTTATACAACGATCAATAAGTAAGATTAGAATTGCTATTGTCTTACCTGCTGATGATCCTCCCTGTATGACCTTAATTCGTTTCTTCAGAGCTCTTATCTTCTTCAGAGCTGTTGTTTGCTTGTAATTCATTTTTTATTATCTCGTATACTTTTCTTGTCTCTTGTTCTGCCCAACTAATGATCTCTTCTTCTCTGTGTAGATTATAGGTATGTAGATACAACGAATGATGCATTAATTCATGGTTGATCAAAAGAATTGTTGATAAGTTATCAGTACATTTCAATAAGTTAATGAAAACGAATTGTTTATCCTTTGAACCTGGTATCATGTTACATAAACCTGCAAGATAACTATCCTCAGGTGTATTCTCTCTAAATATACAATCATGATAATCTAAACCACATAGTTTAGCTTCTTCGTAGTATTCAAATATACTACATGGGTCATCACTTAATAATAAATGGTAGGTGTCAAATTCAAATTTCGTCATCTGGTAAAAGGGGTTGTTCTGAGATTGTTATATCTTGTTTTATTGGGGCATCAAATCCACTCATCTTTGAAATCAGTTCAATTGCTTTCATTGATAACTGATCTCTTGATCCTAAGTTTCTCATTTTAATATCTTGTAGATCATTTAGAAGTCCTTCCTTAGTTATTTGTAGTCGTTCTGCTGTCTTTTGTCCTTGTTCTTGGAGGTAATCTTTGACTTTAGCATTTTTAAGCAATCTATCCCCACTTGGACCTGCTACTGAATCACTTACTTTATAAACCGTAGCATAGGCTCTAAGAGCATTCATACCATTGGATAAATACTCATCACAGAATGCTTTGTGTTTGATTGATAGGCTCATATTAATTTTTATTTTACCAGTATTTTATTATAAAATGGATTACAACATACCAAAAGGTTATTCCCAATATGGGATAGATCAAACATTTCATTTTATTATCTCAATTTTTATTTCTTTTAGTTCTGAAGATATTACTAACGCTATTATGTATTCTCTACCAAATTTTTTATTTAAATCGTTTAGAATGACTTTATGTTCTTCTCCTGTTATATCTGTTGGTAATGATACTTTAACTATTTGTCTTGGTTTAAATAATCTCCAAATCATTTTATCCTTTGTTTTGTTTTTTTCTACGATTACACTTTGAACACCCTTGTTTGTCTGCTTCTACAACATCTACATTCGTATCTAAAATGGGCATGTCAAAAAGAGGCTTTTCAGTCTCTACCATAGGTTTGATATCTTCAATGATTTGTTGTTGAGATAACCAATTCTTAATCATCACTTGAGCATGTTGTATTGCTGCTCTACAATGTGTACATATCGTAAATGTTGGATTGAAAGTCATTCTAATTGCTGCTTCCATTTCTCTTGCATCATCTGGTGTGAATCTTCTTAATTCCACAAAATAATTCATTTTTTCGTAAAATGCCTTTGTTATCATATATTCTTAGATTTTATAATAAATATACAATACATTGAATTTGTTGTGAAGATAGGAAAAAGGGGGATATAATATGGAAGATATTGTTTGAATCCCCCCATTTTCTCGTCATTAAAAATTATTGTGTTTTTTTACCAAATACCAATTGATCAATTTTTTCAAAACGATCTTTGATTTCTTTTGAATAACCATTCTCAACAAAATCATTAAGAACTGTTACGATTTGAATTGTCTCAACCAATGTAAGACATTTGTTGCAAGAGTTTGAATACTCTTGAATAAATTTTAAATTACTCTGTGTACTGATTTGTTTTCCTTGTGACTGTGCCATATTATTTATTTAACTGTTTGTAAATCCTCCCATTCTTGTATTCTACGATATTCTTTTTCTATCATGGCAGTTTCATATTCTTCTAAATCACTGAAATGTTTTTCTGCCATTTTGTCATAAGCTTTCTCTTCAGCTTCTTTTTGATCTACGAATTCTTTCCACATTCTAAGTTCGTATTCGGCTTTTAATCTCATGTGGAAGATTGCGTCTTCCATAAAGTTATCGGTTAAATTACACATATTTCTGTTGTTAATTGTTATACAACAAATATAGGTATTTTATTTTGAATTTTCCAATAGGTCCTTAAGAATTTTTTTAATTTTTGTTACTTCGTGAAATACTAAACAGTGGGAGAAGACATTCTCATTTTCATTAGCTATTTGTCTGTATGTTTTTCCTTTGGAGAAATATTCTTGAAATACAAACTCTTGAAAATATGTTTTTGGTATTTTTGTATAGATTTTATCTATTCGTAGATATCTTTCTTCATTCTCCATTTTTTGTTCTATATCTGAATCATCAATTAAATCAATATTATCATAGTATATATTGTCTCTAATGACTGTATTTTTATAAAATGGACTGGTACTACTATGAACATTATTTTTAACTGCTCTGATGAAGTAATAGAGGAAATATCCTTTTTTAATAACCTCATTTACTTTTATCTCATTTTCTAAAAATGAAATTGCTAATTCACTTATTAATGCTGGTTTTAAGTGAAAGTTTGGACGGATAATATTATCAATAATTTCGTCGTAAATTGTATTAGGCTTCGTTATTTCTTTCAGGAGATCCCTTATCATTCACAATTGTTTTTAGTGGTATATAGATCCTTCTAATTGCTCTTCCTAAGTCGTAATCATTTGGGTTTGATTCTATAATTTGAAGTAGAAAATAATAAATTTCATCTTCTTGGTCAGCAATTAATGTGTCGATCATTGCTCTTACTTCTTCCCCAACTCTTTGTGGTTCATTCCAAGTTTCTAATGATTGAACAATTTGGTTAATCAGTTCTGTTTCCATAAATATAAATATAGAGTAGTAATGAAAAGTTTTGTAGATAGAGAAAATTTATATAATAATTTTGTTTATAAATTTTTTCTATATGTATTGAACTTTTGAAATTATTATGATACTTATTAAATGAATGTGAGTGGGCTTTATGCATGTAAAGGAGGGATATAACCTTACAAATCCTGTTAAATGCTTTTCCCTGTTCTTCTACGACTTGTAACAAATTAGCAGCCTCAAATAACGATTAAGGTTAGGTTAAGTCATTCTTCTATTAGGGGGTAGGGGGATGACTTGATTTTTTCTGACCTAAATAACAGATTTTAAATAATTATATTATACTTATCTAATGGAAATATACAATGAATTATATAAACAATTAAAACATTTAGTTAATACAATATCTGTCTGTAATTTCATAAGCTTTGATGATAAAAAAGATATTGTTCAAGATACTATTCTTATTTTGAATTCAAAGATAGAAGATGGGTCTTTATCAACTGATTTTGAACAAATAAAAGGGTATAGTTTTATAGTATTAAGGAATTACTGTACATCATTTCAAAGAAAAGAAACTCGTCGTGAAACACCAGTAGCTGAGTTTTGGGAAATAAAAGATGACCAAGAATCTGAATTAGAAAAAATAGAATATAAGGAATATTTACATGGTATAGCTAAAAGCTATATTCAACAACCGAAATATTCTATGGTAGAAAGACAAATATTAGATTGTCTATTACAAAATAAATCTAATAAAGAAATTGTTGATGAGCTTTCAATTACACCTGATGAATTAAAAAAATATAAGTTTAGAATTAAGGTTAAAATGAAATATGATTTTTTAAGACCAGTGAAATATTATATTAAGAGTGTAAAAAATAAAAATTTTTTATTACCTTGTTTTAGTGGTGCTGATGTTAAGAAATTTTTTAACACAATTCCAGCAAGAAGTGTTACAAATTTTATACATTCAGGTTTTGTAACCAAAAAAGGATATTATGTCGAAAAACTATTTAAAGATAATCGAGGTAGAAAAAAGAAACAAAATGGATAAATTAGAATTATTATGGGCAATATTAACTTGTACTGATGATGAATCTTTACAAGATGAAAATGAATAAATATATTTATATTACTGAATTTAACTAACCCTCCTGATTTTCTGTTCTGTTATGTCGTATCATTTATTTTGACGGAGGGTTTTTCTAATAAAAAAAAAGGGACTTGTGGTTAGTCCCTTTTTCTTTTTACAATTTAATTTCTTGGTGGTGGAGTATTTGTTCCATTTGCATATGGAACCATGCCATTCACTTGTACATTTTTTGGTTGATCAGTTACTGGCGCTTGAACCAATTGTCTTGATTCTGTATCATATTTGTATTTAACCCAAATATGTTTACAGTTTGCTCCTCCCCTCCATTCAAATACTGAATAAGTATCAGATCCACCTTTTCCTAAACCAGGGTTTTGTGAATTTAATCTAACTATATCTTCATATCTCATCAAAGAATTATTTGTTCTTGATACAACCATTTTACAAAATCTTCTCGTATTTGGTCCAATGTATGAAGGTCCATATTCTCTTGAAATATAACGATATAGATTTATCACTCTAAATTGCTCCTGAGAAGCGAACTGAGTCGTTTCTGATGGAATACCTTTATCTTCATCGTTAATATCCCATATGTAATCTAATGAGTTTAAATCAGCTATATCAATTCCCAAGTTTGATATTGATATTCCAAGATTATTCAATGATTCAAACCAATCACAAAATACATCTTCATTTACCATTTCTTCAAAATACTGAATTTTATAATCATCACTCAATTTTGGATGGTATAATAATTCTTCAAAAGTATAATTAATATCACACATAATTAATAAGGATTTGTTCCGTTAAAACCTCCAATGTAACCCCCACATCCAACACATGGGGATATTGTTCCATAAGGTTCAAGATAATTTGGTGCCAGTCCTCTATTGTATCCATAAGGGATATATAATCCACCAAAATAAGATTGAATAGATTTTGGCATGTTATCTTTAGAGTTTGGATTATTGTACTGAGGGAACATACTTGGATGATCCAACAAATACTTAATCATTCTTCTCTTATAGAATTCAGCAATATCCAATACATTACTTCTTAAAAATTTCAATTCACTAAGATCTACAGGAGCTGAGTATTCACTTGATTCTTTTGATACAGATTTATTGGTAGCTTTAAATGCGATGAATGGCATGGCCAAATAAAACGCATATTGAGCAATTTGTGGTTGAACGAAATTTCTCATGAAATTTGCTTCATCCGTATTTAAATTGTTAAACTTAACACCATCCTTCAAACGATCATAGAAAGTCTCTCCAATCCCTTCTTGGAGGTATGTATCTTGAGCCTGAATAATGTACGGTGTAAGTTTTGTATCATCAACATTGTCTTCAATTGGCGTTTGAGCTCTTAAGTACTCTGTTGATATAAAATAGACTACTGGTGTATATGACATTTTATTGGTTTTCTAATGTTTTATTTTCTACTTGTGAATCAGCTTGTTGAATAGGTTCTTCAGGATTTTGACTTAATACTCCTGAGTCATCAGCACTCACATAATTTTTTAATACGATCTTTTCTGTAAATCCTATTGTTTCAAGTAAGCCATTGATTGCTTCTTCCAATTGATTTTGTCTAATTGCAATATAGTATGTTTGAAACTCTGCCATTAGTTCTTTTCTCTCATCTGATGAACCCAATTTACCTGGTTGGAATGATACCAACTGAAGTGGCATTTCGTGAGCTTGTGTGATGTTTTTTTCTACCATGTCTTGTAACATGATAAATCTCTCATCAGAGTTATTTAAATTGATTGGAATTAACTCAGGTTTTTGATCACCACCATCACTATAGGTTAAAATGATTTTACCAGCCCCATCAGCTCCTTTGTAGTTTCTTTGAAATTCTCTATAGAATTGATTTTGTTCATCTTGAGTTGGAATACCTGTTCCAAAGTTCAAGATAAATGAAGGAGCAAATCCTTGACGAACTTGGTTGATATGAAACTTACCAATTTGATAATCCAAGTCAATGTAGTTGATTGCCGTTGAATAGTTAGCAATTGGATACATGTGAGTCATTGCAGGGTTAGGTTCAATGTAATAAATCAATTGACGACCTGTTCTATTGTTAGGATCAAATTTTCTAATGTACTCAGGTTTGTTTTCTTCTTTTTTAATATTAGCCCAATCCTTTGAATACCAAAAATAGTCTTCTTCATCTTCTTCTTCTTTGATACCAATTCTAACAGTATGGATTGGAATATAATTCAAATCAAATGATGTACCACCATTATTCCAAATTACTTCCATACAGAATCCATTATAAATTTCAAAATCTTTTGAGATATATAAGAACAATCTTTCAAGGTTATTTCTACGAGCCCATTGTTTTAATCTTTCATCAAGTAATGGTTTGTAACCAAAACCAGTGGACATTTTAACTTTCTTGTTAATAATTGCCTTATTTAATGGTGATCCAAAGTTATTGTATAACTCCAAGAGAAATACAGGATATAGGTTATCCTGACCAAATGAAATAAAATGATATTCACCCTTTTTAACAAATTGATAAATTGGTGGTACATAAGCCTCATTAAATTGGAATATTCTAACAGGTAGACCTTTTTCGTTGTTTGGTTTTTCTATGTTTTGTTCTACATTCATAATTAAGTAAATACATATTGTGTTTGACCTGTTGGTGCATATACAGGATCAGGTGTCGGAGTTGTTCCATAGATTGTTGCCAATCCTGTTTCAACCACATCGTTTATTGTTAAAGCAGAAGTAGAAAGTGTATTTCCTGTATTCTGCCAAACGGTATAGTCATATTGACCTGGCGTTAGATTCAAAGGAGATAAATCAATTGGGAAATAGTTATATCTATTCACATTAGCTGAAGTATCTCCAGTCAAAAATAACAAGGTCTCATCATGTAATTCTTTACCATTCAATTGAAGTATATAGGTAGTTGCACTTAATGGAAATGTTGTTTTCTCCAATAAAGTGAACGGTGTCAAAGTAGTTTGGTAATTCGCAATACTAATCATGCTTTTTTTATTAAATATTTTTGGTAGTTATTTGTTTTATTTATATATTTGTAGAAACAAAAAAGATATGGACAGACAAGAAATGATTTTTAAGAATACTTTGATTCGTGGAACAATGGGAATGTTGGACGATTCAAGAATGGAACGATATGATGAAGCTATGGACTTTTTAATGTCTGTAACGAACTCAACAACTGAAGATGATATTATCCCATTACTTCGTGGTAAAAGTTGTGATGAACTCATTCAAATCAATGTTAAAATGGGAAAATTTTTAAAACCAAGACCAGGTAATGGTGATTTCTCAAAAGCAATTGAGGCTATGTACTCAATGGGTGGAAATTACAAAGGGGATTAAAAAAAAAACCCCCATAAAAATGGGGGCTTTTAAAGAAAGGTCGAAAGACCCTGAAGAAATCTTATGCTACTGTGATTGTAGTTCCGATTAAGTTTCCGTTGATTAAGTATGCACCGTTTGCTGATTTCCAAGAGATAGATTGGTTAAGACCATTCATATCACCAAGTAATGTTCCAAGTGACGCATCACCAGCAGAAGCTCTACCTGAAGACTCTAAACCTAAGTAGTAGTAGTCACCAGCGTTAGATTTAACTACTGCGAAGAGTGGAGCTCTACCAAGTTCAACCATTCTGTTTCTTACATTACAATCAAGTGTTATCAATTTGATTGATAAAGTTGATTCATAGAATACAGTTCCGTTTTCTCTTGAGTAGTTACCTGTTTGTGTCAATCCTGCATGTTCGATATCTTGTTCGAATGAATATACAGTTAAACCTGTAGTTGAAATACCTGTGATAATACCACAAGAATCTTGTGTTACTTGAACATTATCAACCCATTCACCGATCCAAACTTTCTCAACACCACCTATTGAAGAACAACCCAATACATAACCATCTGTTAAATTACATGTAAAAGCCATATTATATTGTTTTTGTTTTTAGTTTATTTTTATAAAGGGGACTTTCACCCCTTTAGTTTTTTTAGTGTTGTCGATTACAGTTTGAAGTATACTACATAATCCCAGAACGCTGCGTTCACACCTTGTTTCCACTTAGAAGCCATTCTTACTTCTTGGTTATCCAAAGAATACCATAATTCGAAGTTTTCATAGTCATTCAATAAGTCCGTACCGAAATACATGTTAGACTTAGTAGAGATGAAGAACTTGTTAGTTCCGTTAAGACCTTTAACAGCGATCAATCTTACATTAGTACCAGGTACCATTTGAGAGAAAGACTCACCTTGATCTTCAGCACCTGTGTAAGCGAATAAGTTCGCGTTTCTCAATGCTGTTGCGTAAGTTCTGTAGAAGTCATATCCACAGTATACATACAAGTCATCCATGTCGATAATGTTAGCTGGAATTACATTCACAGCGTCATCAACTAATCCGATGATGTTAGAAGCTGTGATAGCTGTTGCGTTAGTAACATTACCATCTACTACAGATCCTGAATAAGTAACATCAGCCAATCTGATGAAACCATCACATAAAGCTAAGTTACCTGAGCCTGAAACTGTATTACCTTGCCAGATTAAACTGTCAATCAAAGAAGAAATTTGTGATACTTTCTCCTCAGCGTAGATTTGCTCGAAAGGGATTTGTGTGTTATATGAACCTGGATTCATCATTGCTTGTGTATAGTACTCTTCTAAAGTGTCAAGACAGATTGACTCGTTCACTTTTAAAGGACACACATTTAATGTTTGTTGTGTTAAGATAGTAGTACCTGTGTTTGAAAATCCACAACCACCTGCCTGTGCTATCAAGTTAGAAGACAATAGGTTGATGGATGCTGCTGATTTAATATCAGGTTGAACTGTTAAAAATCTTGTTGATCTACCACCTAAAATCATTTTTTTGATTAACGCCATACGCTCTTGATCTACATACGCCGTTAAGCCTGCTACATTTAAACTCATTTTTTAATTCGTTTTATTAGGTTTATTTTTATTTTCCACCAAAAAACTTCATCTTCTCTTCTTTCCCTGCAGTTTTAGTGAAGTGTTGTTTTTTAGTGATTGATTCCGCTGATGGTTCAGCAGCAAATTTTGAGAATTTCTCATTTAAATCTTTGTTTGTGTTTTTAATTGAATCAATTTCTGATTTCAATTCACCAATCAAAGAAGTTAGTTTTGAAACTGCTTCAAACATGCTTTTCATGTCATCTTTTTCTTCAGTTTCTTTGGTTTCTAATTCGTTGATAAATCCATTCTCGTCAGTGTAGATTACTAATCCACCTTCTAATTCATGTTTACCAGCTGGAGCTTTAACAAAGTTACCTTCTGCATCCTTAACCATTACCTCATCACCAACAGATAAAGCATCACCCTTAGAAAGGATCATTACTTCAGTACCGTCAGCAAGTTTGGATTCGATTTTGTTTGGGTAGTCAGCCATTTTGTCTTTTTCACCACCTGGTTTCTCAACGATTGAACCTGTGTCTTTTTGTTCTTTTGTTGTGTAATCTGCCATTTCTTCTCGATTTGTATTAGCTGGTTGTTCTTCAGCTTTATACTCGTTTATTGCTTTGATTTCACCCGCAGCTACTGTGATTGTTTTTCCGTTATTCAAAAGGTAATCACCGTCAGGAAGTGGAGCTTCTTTTTCAGCAGCTATGTTAACCACTTTCTCTCCAACAGCCAAACGATCACCTAAACAACGAATAATCTCACCTGTTGCAGCAGTGTAATCAGTTGCAAACTCTTCTCTTTCGAAGAGCTCTCTAATTTTTGCTATAAGACTTGTTTTTTTGTTCATAATCACTTGTAATTATATTTGTTTATTTTTTGTTTAATACATCAGGTTATTTGACCTCATCCTTGAATTTAATCAACGACTTCATAGATTTTCCGAACTCTACAATTCTATCTGTAATACCTTTTCCTTTTATCCATTTAATCTTCTCATCTACTGATGTGTATTCTATCCAAATCAAAAGGGAGGCAACAAATTTGGTGAAAGCCCAATCAAACCAAATGTAATTTCTTGCAATCTCATTTATCATAAATCTATCCACCAAAAATGAGAACACTAATGCCGTGAAATAGATTATCAATTTTCTCATTAATCCCAATCTTGTCTTTCTTGAAGTAACCTCTTCTTTTTTCTGTCTTGCATACCAACGACCAACAAATGTGTCGATCACTGAAGCAAAAGTTACAAGAAGTGCTAAGGGTAAAAGTGGACTAATGAATGCTAAAAAGATTAATAAAAATTGTTTCATTGTATATTTAGTAATTTTTTTATTCTCTCTTTGATTAAATCCTCGTCAACATATGATTTTAATGTAGATTCAATCTCCATTAATAATTTGTCAACCATGTCATCTTCATATTTTTCAATGAAATATCCTTCCAATGAGAAACCATTATATTCACCTTTCTTAATTGAGTTCCAAACTTCATCATTATCAACATAGAAAGTAGCAACCCAAGATCCTTCAGGAAGATCAGGGAATAATTTTGAAGTATTTCTATCTCCAACAATATAAGATTCCATCATGTATACTCCATCCTTACTTGTTCTTGGATCATGATTTGTATTAACTTTATGAATCTTATTTTCTTTGAAATATTTCTTCATCATTTTTTCAATTGTCTCAGGTTTGAATTTAACCCAATACTTACCCAAATCAGGGTTATATCTTAGAATTGGAGTTTCAGCCAACATTACAGGAGCTGTCACAATTCTTTTTTCGTAGTCAATATCTTGAAATTCTTGTTTTGAAAAGGGTGTCATTCTCAACTCGTTGTTGATTCTTTCCATTTTACGGATTGCCCATTCAACACCTTCAGTTCCACCCCAAGCATCCCACATAATTCCTCCACATCCTTTGTCATAAGGAACATCTTTGTTTTGTTGATGTCTTTTAAATGAAGCCATTCTGGCGATCGTCTCAACTGAAATTCTTCTTCTATTACAAAGTTGGGATGCTCTTGTCCAACCGACCTGAGTTCCACAATCTAAATTAGGATTTGATTCTTTGTACTTGATTGCTCTACATGCGTTTGCTGTTGCTGAATTCGGATAGTCATCATATGAATCCTCAAGTTTTGCGAACATCTTCCATTCAATTTCTGTAGCTGGTTTATCAACGAATGATAAAGCATCCATACCTTCAGTCATGGAATCTTCATCAAAATCTAAATAAAGAATTGGTTCTTCGGTTTTGAAATTGAATTTAGTCATCATAAGATTATATATTGTTTTATCCATTTTGTTAAATGATTAGAATTCTGAACTTTGTTTTATTCGGTTGATCCTCTTTTGTGTGTCAGTCACATCTGTCTCCACAACATAAGCTCTTATAGGTTTATCTGTTTTATTATCACCAAATAATTTTGCTTCAGGGTTAACTCTGTTTATACCAGGTAAATCAGGTTTTAAAGATATTCCTCCACCTGCCATATTGACTTGATTTAATAATTCAGGATACATCGCCGATGATTGAGCATTAATCACAGTTTCACCAGGTGCCAATATTGCAGGAACTGTATCTACCATCCCTGATCCAATGCCAGGAACGATACCACCACCTGCAGCTGTAAATTCTTGTCCTGCAATTACTCCAAATTGAATTGCACTTGCGGCAGCTACAATACCTGCTAAGATAAAGTTAATTGGAGGGGCTGATGATGCTAAAGCTTGTAGAACTCCTTGAGCTCCATTGATTATCGCATTTGCCATATTCAATCTCTTATTTGCATCAAACTCTTTTTTCTTCAATTGGAGAGCTTCTTGTTCTCTTTGTTGATCAAGTTCCTTCAATGAATTATCATATTGTTCTCTTGCAATTATTCCTTCAGCCAATTGGTTTTCCAAAGCTTGTTTCTCAAATTCATATCTACCATCAATTTGCATTTGTTCATTTGCAAATCTCTGATCATTAATCATTGTTAGAGTTGTAGACAATGCGTTAAATGCCGTTACTACAGCATCAACATATTCACCAATTTTTTCTAAACTCTTTTGGAATTCTTCCTCATCACTTAATGGTGGTTTAACCCCAGCATTAATCTCATTGATTTTATCAGCGGTATCTTGAGTGGCTTTAATCAATTTCTGATTTGCATCAGTTGTAGCTTGTTCCTTCTCAGCTTGAGTTTTATTTTCATCATTAAGAACTTCTTTCAATTGAAGTTCGATTAGTTTCTTTTGTTCATCCAAGTTCTTATTTAAAAGATCAATTTCTTGTTGAGCATATTTCTTTCTAACCTCAAGTTTTGCTTCTTGTTTTTCCTCTTCAGTTTTCTTTGATTCGTCAATTATTCTAATTGCTTCACTTTTCTCAAATTCTAATTGTAATAATTGAGTTTGAGTTTGAATATTTTTGGTTGTTTCTAAAACGATTTGTTCTTTAGCTGTATAAGCTTGTTTTGTATTATCAATATCTTGTTGTCTATACGCATCTAATGTCTGTAATAATTCAGCCTCACTATCCAATAAATATTTTGAATAATTAGTTCTGATCTCTTCAGCAGCTTTTAAGTAATCAGCTTCACTCTTACCCTCTTTTTTAAATCTCTCATCTAAGAGTGTAAGCTCTCTTTGAATAGATCTATCTATGATTGATTGTCTTTCATCACCATACAACTTCTCAATTGAACTAATTTCTTTATCAATTCCTGTTAGTCTATCTTGTCTTAACTTTTCTGTTGTTTGTTGAACGGCAACTTCTCTTTCAAGTTTGTCTTTAACCTCATCCAAAAGGCCAGCATACTTTTCAGTTTCATCAGTAACATCTTTAATATCATCTTTATTGTTTTTTGTTTGTTCCCCATATTTTTTACCACCATCGGTAACCTCATTGATTACTCCATTAACATCAACAGCGACTTTACCATAAGCCTCTAATCTTTTGTTTGCGGCATCTAATTGACCTTGATAACCTAATAGTACTTTATTTAAATCTTGAAGATCTTGAGCAATTTTACCTGCTCGTAAATCATCAGGACCTAATTTGATTGCTTTTAGATTGTCAATTTTCTTTTGAGTTTCTAAAATCTTTTTATTTAATACATCTTGTTTTTCAAGATTTAAGGCAATTTTTTCCTCATTTTTTTGTAATTGAAACTTAGCCTTTTGGTATGCGATATAGTTTGCAACTTCTAAATTAAGTTGCTGTTGAAATGCAGTTTCATCTTTTAAATTCTTTAGTGTCGTTCCATAAGTGTCATTGATCTTTTTAATCAAATCAGTTCTTTCTTTGGAACCAGCATTTGTTGCCTTCAATTGGTATATCAATCCAACATACTCAGCACTTTCTTCTGCAATTGTTTTTCTTGCCTTTTCTTCTTCTTCTCTTTGAGCCTTTAAACTTGCAACTCTTTTTTTCTCTTGTTTCTCAGCATCACCTGAAGCGGTTGCATAACTGATTAGTCCTGCAACTAAAACTCCTAAAGCTGTTACGATCGCAACCAATGGTAAAGCATTTAGAGCTGTGGCAAATATCCCTGTTGAAACGGCAGCTCCATCAGCAGCAACAGCTTCTCCTACTAATGCAGCATCAGCGGCTCCTGTAGAAACAGCCACTCCTGTTTGAGCGGTTTTTAATAATCCTAACTGAGTTAGAATTGGAGTGAAACCTGCTTTTAATTCAACTAACTTATCACTTAATCCACCAAATGTTTCGATTGCTTGAGACAAGTTCAAAAGAGCTGTCATTCTTGCAATTGTCTTTTGTAAATCTTCATTCTCAATACCAAATAAGGTTTGAGCTGCCATTAACCCTTGAAATCCTGCAACCCCAATCTGCACTGCATTTCCTAAGGCTCTACCAAAGTTCTCAGTAACATTACCTGCAGTTGCTGTAATTACAGCATTTGTATCAGCAATTCTATCTCTTAATTGACCTGCTCTTGTTGATAACTCTTGAAATCTTTTACTACCTGGTTCTAAACCTTGAAGTTCAACAGTTACTTGTCTTAACTCGGCCTTTAAAGATGCTGCAGTTGTACCAGCACTATTTATGGATTTAGATAATTTATCAACGCTATCTTGTGCTGATTTGGAATTAACATTTATATTGATTTGAGCTGTTTGAGCCATAATTACTTTTTAAGTAAATATCGAATATTATGGGGTGTTTTTATACTTTGATGAGGTCCACATTCACATCATCACGAGAATCAATAATATCTTTCACTTGTTGACTATTATCGTAATGTCTAACAATATTCAATTCTTTTATTTTATCTACTTTCTTCTGATTTGATCCTGTTGCAAATACATGATCTTTTCTAATACCATATTTTTCTGCAAATGGTAGAAGTTCATTTATATCTTGTGCAGCAGATATGATATAAATGTTGTTTTTCTCATCAAATTCTTTTTGTAAGAGTCTTTTACCCTTATCAGTAGTCAATGTATCATGATAATCAAAAGAAACTCTTAGATCTTGAAATTTCTGATTCTTTGGATGTCCTTTAGGTAGAAGATCATTGTCTCCAACATACTTTCTATTTTCAGGTCTTCCTGTTCTAACTAAATATAAAAATGCGTTTACTCGTGCTTGAGCCCATTGACCAGCCGATTGAACTGTTGGAGAATGTGAAACATTATAAGCTCCAATACCTCTTTGATATACGGATTTTAACATTCCGACATTTACACCATATCCAAGTTTATCTTTATATCTTTCATTAAATGTATCGGCTTTCTTTTGTAGAGATTCTTCTACTGCTTTTGAAACCTCAGCACCTCTTGTCGTTGAAGCACTACCTTTTGCCGTTCCTTCTCCTTTTGGATTTGGATTTGGAGTATCAGATTTTGGAGCTTTCTTGGATTCTTTGATTCCACCTCTTTCACCAATCTCGGCAAAATCACCAATTGCAATACCTTGAAGAATGGCAGATTTTCTTGCTTTATTACGAGATCCCTCATTGTTTGGAGTATAGGTATAACATTTACCTTGATCTCCCCATTTAAGACCTGGTTTACCTTCAAATTGACACTCTTTTATAGGCATAATTATTGATTATTAATTTCTTTAATATTTTTCAATTGTTGAATTTCTTCATAAATTGAAATTAAATGTTCTTCTTTTGATTTAATTTGAATATCAATATCAATATCAGGTAATTCTATTGTTTCAATACTAACAATTCCATGTTGATCGTAATTTATAATTTCTCTTGTAGCCATATTTTATTTTAATTTAATTTATGTTGAAAATCTTACATATACTGCAGGTAGGGAACCTGTTCCTCCATAATATCCATTTACAACCCAACTATCATAAAAACTTCCTGTACCACCATTTGTGAAGGTTGTAGGTATTGCAGGAAATGTAAAAGTGTTTGAAATTGCAACTTTATAATTAGTACTATATCCATCTGTGACATTTGGTCTACCTATTGATAATAATCCTGAAGCAAAATATGCATATAAACCAACACTAGATAAATTTGTTCCATTAAAACCAACACCGAGCCAATATTGTGTACCAGCACTTAAAACATAAGGATCAAATGTAAAATTATGCATTCTACAACATCCTCCACCCTGATATAAGTCAATTGTTGAACTAGACATTATCAATGAATTAGGATAATTATTTGAATCTGAATACATCACTAAAACTCCCTCAGCACCTGAACCTGTTCCTCCTTGATCTATTGTTAAACCTGAAATAATTGTATCCACTACAGGTATTACAGGATATGCTATAATTCTATTTTCAAATCCATTACAAGCAACTTGAGTTGAATTTGAGGTAAGAGATAACATACCCATTTGATTTGGTACTTGAGTTGTATTAAAATGTATACCCCTTTTAGGTGTTGAGCTTCCACCACCTGATGTTCCTGAAGTTCCACTTGAACCTATACCTGAAGTTCCTGAAGATCCATTTGTTCCACTTGATCCATTAGCTCCACTTGAACCATTAGTTCCACTTGATCCATTAGTTCCTGATGTACCAGCAGTTCCGCTAGTTCCATAAGATAAACCTGAAGTACCTGAAGAACCTGCCGTTCCACTTGTACCAGGTAATCCTACTTCACCATGAGCAATAGCTGACCATTCAACAATTTGAGTAGTTGCCGTAAAAGGTATTTCAGCTGTAAATCCTGAAACTGTTTGATTTCTAAAAGTACTTGGTGAAAAATTAGTTGCACTTGGTAAAGTATAATAAAGACTTATTGTATATGCTGTTGATCCAAATGGTTGTGCGAATACAACATCATATAAATAAATCATATTAGGTACATCTTCATACCATCCACTTTCTCCTATGATCACACCTGATTTCGCAGATAATCCAAGACCTCCAACTCCACTTGTTCCTGAAGATCCACTTGAGCCACTAGTTCCACTCGAACCTGAGCTTCCATCCGTCCCACTTGTTCCATTTGCTCCTGAGGTTCCTGAACTACCACTAGTCCCACTCACACCACTACTACCATCTGTACCGCTAGTTCCTGAAGAGCCATCTGTTCCTGAAGAACCACTTGAACCGTCAGTACCTGAAGTTCCTGATGAACCATCTGTTCCGCTTGTTCCTGAAGAACCATCCGTACCTGAACTTCCACTACTACCATCAGTTCCATTGGTTCCCGAAGTTCCATTAATACCACTTGTACCTGATGTTCCATTAGAGCCTGTTCCTCCTGATTGATAAAAAATCCGATTAGTATCTGTATCAATTGATAAAAATGTATTTGTTGAACCAGATGTTAAATTTTCAATATATAATTTTGAACCTACTGAAACACCTATTGTCATCCCTGATGTAGCTCCAGAATTTTGTGATTTAAAATAACCACCACCTGAATTCCCAATTTTAATGTAATTACCATCATTGGCTATATCACTTGATTGTGTTCCATTATAAAAATTTGCTGTTAATGCTGTATCAGAAATACCAAAACCTCCTGTTGCACCAGTTGTGACATATCCCATGTTAACTGAATTATCACTGGCTTGGGGTTCAAAGAATCCATAACCTAAATCACCAATGTTTTTTTGACCTGAAGGAAAGACAATATTATTTGGACCTGTGGTATTACCAACAGTCAAAACACTCTGTAAATCAGGAGTTCCTGGACTTACACTCGACACTATTGTATTTCCACTTGCATCAATTCCTAAGAATTGAGATGTTACTCCTGATGATAAACCACTAAATACAATTGTATCGCCAGCAGATACTTCAATATCGTATCCATTTGTGGCATTACCTTGAAATAATACTTGTGTTAAATTCGGAGTTGAAGTTGTTCCTGTTGATCCTGATAAAGAAATAGGTAAAATACCATTTTCGGTTCTAATCCATAATAAATCATCAACCTCATTCAAATAAAACTCACCAACAAATAGATCTGTTGGAATCATTTGATTTAAGGTTACTGCTGTTACTGGCGGAA
>Ga0181363_1000084_pt1 | contig 27969 bp, 27 predicted proteins | sample Fa13NDMLBSN_FD_130109 | JGI IMG/M metagenome (GOLD analysis project Ga0181363, IMG submission 130109) | Freshwater viral communities from Lake Michigan, USA - Fa13.ND.MLB.S.N | ecosystem: Environmental > Aquatic > Freshwater > Lake | place: USA: Michigan | collected 2013-09-23
AGTGCAGACAGTGCTATTAATAATGGAAATAGTTTTTGTTTCATTAACTAAATTTTATATTTTTTATCGTTTCCATATCTATAATTTATATCTCTTGTAAAATCATTTCCTATTAATTTACCTTTATATTTAAATGATATAATACCTTTATTGTAAGTATTTCCTATAATATTGGGATTAAGAATAGGTATAGACTGATTATGAGTCCACAAAAGAATATCAACGTCATTATATTCCGGAATTATTCTAAGTGTCATTTCCTTATATTGTGAGGAGGGTAGTTCAAATACATCATTACCATGCATTATTATAACATTACTTATATCTTTTATATCTGTATCAAATATTTTCCAATTATCTCGAGGAGGGGGTAAAGGTGTTAATTGGTTTGGATTTAAATTTATTGTAGATTCTACAAAATTTATTATTTTTTTAATTGAATCTTTTACTTTATCATATGAAGGTGGATTAGGTAATCCTATTAAATTGCCGTGTTTATCAACACTCATTGCTTCTTTTAATATTTTTTGTATTTCTTCTTTAATGACTTGTTTTAGTTGAGATTTTTTCATTATAAGTATTTATTATACATATGTATTATTTATACTTGAATTTATAAAAGCGCCGCTCACCCCTCACAGCTAACACAATCTGATAATCGTTGTAGATTGTCGCCTCTTAACACACTTTCAGTACGTAAATAGTACAATGTTTTAATTCCTTGTTTCCATGCTTCTTTATGTACTTGAGAAATCCATTTTGGTGTGTCGTTTGGATCAAAACATAAGTTTAATGAAATTGCTTGGTCAACGTATTTTTGACGAATACCATTTTGTTTAACAATTTCAAGTTGGTTAATTTCTTTAAATGTTAAGAATATTTCTTTTTCTTCATTTGATAAAATATATTCAGGTAAACCTAAAACTGATCCTTGATCTTTTAAAATCTGTTCCCAAACGCTATCAATGTTATATCCTTTTGATTCAAGTAATTGTTCTAATATTTTATTACGTTTGATAAAAACACCTTTTGCTGTTTTTAAATTGTAAACATTAGCTGGAATGGGTTCAATTGAAGGTGAAACACCACCTGAGATATGAGCATTCGATACTGTTGGAGCTGGGGCTAGATGGTGGGTATGTCTTAAACCAGTTCCTTTACACCATTCCGGTTCACCATACACTTCGGCTTGTTCACGAGATGCTTTTAATGCTCCTTTTTCAATAAAATCAAACATTAACCTTGTATAAGAGTTTGCTTGAATACCTACAAATGGAATATTTTTAGATTGTAAAAACGTATGCCATCCTAAAACACCAATTCCAATTGCTCTACCTTTAATAGCTGAGCGAACAGTGTTTTCCATAAATTTAATGTTTTTAGCTCTGTCAATAAATTCTTGTAGTACACCTTCTAAAAACCAACATACTAATTCAGGTAAAGTCATTCCGTTTTCAAATGTATAGTCTTTCCATTCTTCCCAACGAGCTAAGTTAAGTGAAGATAAACAACAAATAAACGAATGTAATTCATCTGTGTATAAAGCAATTTCAGTACAAATGTTAGTCATCGATACATGCAAATTGTTATTTTTATAAGCATCTGGATTAGCATTGTTTACATTGTCTTCAAACATAATATAAGGTTCACCTGTTTCAAGACGTGTTTTTAATATTTCACCCCACAATTTTAATGCTTTAGGATCTTTATCTTCAAGTTTATTCATAAATTCGTCATCTACAACTACACATTGGTGTAAGTTAAGACATTGACGGTTAACATCTCCTTTAGGACGACGAATACCTAAAAATTCTTCAATATCAGGATGGTGAATGCTTAAATTAACTGAAGCTGCTCCTCTACGTACTGAACCTTGATTAGTGGCTAAAATAGTTGAATCATATATTTTACACCAAGGAACTACACCTTCAGATACACCATTATCTCTAATTGCTTTTCCTCTTCCACGAATACGAGATACACCAATTCCTACTCCACCACCTTGAGATGATAGACGCATTAGTTCTGAGTTTGCATCTGCGATGCCTTCAATACTATCACCTACATCAATTCCAAAACATGAAATAGGCATTCCACGTTCAGTTCCCATATTTGATAAAACAGGAGAAGCTAAACATAACCAGTTTTTAACTATTGCTTCATAGAAAAACGGTTGTAAGTCTTTTCTTCTTAAGCGGCGAGCAGCAAATTTGCTTACTCGTTTATAAGCATCAAAAACATCTTCATCAGGTAGTAAATACCCTTTTGAAATCATACTTACTGCGATGTCATCCATCCATTCAGGATAGTTCTTTCCTTTAATCCAATTTGTTGTGTCTACTGTGCTCATAAATCTGACCAATCTGCTGTTGATTTTGCATAACTTGTTACTCTACCTGCAAAGAAATCTTGATGTGTTTTACCTGATGTTAAATGACCAAACCATTCCATTTGCTTTAATAAATTAGGATCAATATCGTTATAAATTGCTTGATATCCTAATTCAACTAACTTTTCGTTTGCTCTTGCTTTAATAAATGCTTTTAATTGTTCTTTATTTAAACCATCAATATCACCCATTTCAAATGCTTTTTCAATAAAATCAAATTCTAATTTTACTGATAATTCACATGCTTCAACTATTTTAGTTCTTAATGTTGGGGTGTTTAATTCAGGTTGTTCTTCTAATAATTTTCTAAATAACCAACATCCTGCTTTTGAATGTAACGATTCATCACGTACACTCCACTCTACAATCTGACCTGTACCTTTCATTAAATTACGCAATTGAAAACTCATTAATACAGCAAATGATGAAAATAAATTTACACCTTCAGTAAATGCTGAAAATATAGCTAATGATAATGCTTTTTCTTCTATTGTAGTGCCAGGTACTTCAATTAAACGTTCTATTTTATTTTTAGATGTTTCATCTTCCATAAAAGCAGCAAAATCATCTAAACCTAACTCTTCATTTAAACGAGCATATGCTTCAGCATGTATTGATTCAAAATCAGCAAACACACGAGCCATAGCTTGAATTTCTGGTTTTGGAAACCATACTGATACTTTTGTTGACCAGTAGTCGTTAACATGTACTTCGGTTTGAGCAAATGATTTTAATATATTTCCAATTAAATTCTTTTCAGGTTCGCTTAATTTTAATTTCCAATCGTTTAAATCAGAAGCTAATGGTACTTCATCTGCTAACCAATGTGCTCTATGTTGGTCTTTGTAAAAATTAAACGCGTCTTGATATTCAAACGGTTTATAATAAATTCGTGGTTCGGTTATCATAAATTACTATTTATTCAGTGCAAAAAATTGTTTAGCTAAATATTCCTTGTCTAAGTTGTCTAATCCTATCTCTGTTTTAGACTGTTTGGGTCTAACGTTTTGTGCGTCTTCTTCCTCTTCAGTCATTTCATTTAATATATCTATATGTCCTGTAGATGTATCTACCTTAGCATTAAAGGTCATTCCATCCATTCCATATCGGTTCTTCATAATATGAAACCTTCCAGTTCCGTTAACTTTATCCTTTTTCTGTCTTGATAAAGACATTGCAAAATCCGCGATCATAATTTTATCGTAGGACCCTGCAGCTTTATCGCCTTCTATAATGTTATCTTTTGCACCAGCTCTATTAACCTGTGACACGCTCCATACTGGAAGCTTAAGTTCACGAGCTAATCCCTTGGTACTAGTATAAATATCATCTATTTCCTCTTTACGTTCACCATTTCTTCTTTTTGATGAAAGAAGATCAACATAATCTATAATAACTAAATCTGGTTTAAAGTCTAAATCTATACACTTTTTAATGTGAGATTCTATGGTAGACATCGATGCTTTTCCCATTGGATATTCTTTTACAATAAGTTGACCGGGAAGATCAGATGTAGCATCTACTACTTTTTCTTTATTTACTTTTAATTTATCTACGGATATACGAGTAAAGAAAGCATCATATCGTTTTCCCACGTATCCTTCACTTAATTCTAAAGTATAATGTATTACGTTGTATCCTAAACTAACAGCATGTGCTCCTAATGCAATAAGTGTCCAAGATTTACCTCCACCCGGATTTCCGAATATTAATCCAAAATCACCTTCACCTAATCCACCTTGTAACATTTCGTTAAACATCGGCCAAGGTGTAGGTACTGGGGAGCGGTCTTCGTCTCTATAACGAGATTCAATGTCTTTATTGTATTCGTGGCCTATATTTTTGTCTTGACCTGAACGTAAAGCGCTGTCAATTAATAGTCTAATAGAATCGTAGTTACCTGCTTTAAGTAAATCTACCGAATTTAAAAGCGCTTTTTTTAATTGTTGGTTTTTACAAAAATTAGTAAACTCTTCTTTCACGTAAGTTAAGTCAGTTTCGTCAGATGCTTTATAAGCTTCTTTTAGTTGTTCTTTAATTGAAACCTGAAGTACATCGTTTTCGACTTTCTTCATTTCGGTTTTAAGAACATCCATAGTAGGATTGGTGTGGTATTTTATATAGTATTTTAATACCTCATTTACAATCCATTTGTGGGCTGTATTACTAAAATATTCGTCTATAAGAATATCATTTACGTTTTGTAAAAATGGTTTATCTGTTAGTAATGCAGAAATAACCTTTGTTTGGAAACCAATTCCATAATTTTCAATACTCTGTAATGTCATAACTTATTTATTTTGCTTTATTATATCTGTCTAATATTGTCCAATTGTTTCTAAGCCAAAATTCAATATCCTTTAAAATATTACCTAATCCATCTTCATGATACATTTTAACAAATGAAGGAATATCTAATTTGAATGGAGCTGCTTTCATATACTCTAATATATAAGCTTTTTCTGCTTCATCAAGCATAGGATTTTCTAAATCCATAACTTTTTTATTTCTTTCTATATTTTCAAAATCAAATATGATTCGAGAATATATAAGATGTTCTTTATGTTTCGCTTCACAAATAGAAAATATCTTGTCTAATGTAATTTTTTCATCACCAAACAATTCAGGGAACATTTTAGGTAATTTTTTAGGACCTAAACCTTTTACCCCTGGTATTTTATCTGATCCATCTCCAGTTAATGTTTTAAGCATTAAAAAGTTGTATGGGTGAACACCGTATTTGTCTTTAACTTTTTTAGGTGTATAAAATTCTTTTTCTATAGCAGCATAAACAGTAATATTATCGTCTACTAACTGTAGAAGATCTTTATCTGTAGATACAACGTATGCTTTTGTTTTGTTGTCTTTAGATATTTCCTTACTTAAAAATGCTATAATGTCGTCTGCTTCTACTTTATCTATAGATAAAACTTTAACTGGTAAGCATTGTAAGTAATGAATTAGTCTTCCTATTTGATCTGCTTTTGATTCGTTTTCTTCGTCTATGTCGTTAAATAACTCTTTAGTCATTTTAACAGCATTCCTACCTGATTTATATTCGGGGAGCAGGTTCTTCCTGTTTATGGTAGAACCCACTCCATCAAATATAACATGAATAGATGTTGGTTGTATTTGTTTAACCAGTGCACCTAACGATCTTAAAAATCCACCCAAACCCCCAACATGCGTTCCTTGAGAATTTATATAATTTAAAACAGCAAAATTTCTAAAAAACAGATTTAATCCATCTATAAGCAAAACTCTATTTTCTGCTTTAGGTGTAGTCTGTTTTCCATCCTCTTGAATGTTGTCAAGAAGTTTAAGTAGATCTTTATTGTTCATCTTCTAGTAAAGGTATGTCTTTAACGTTTTCTTCCCAATCTGTATTGTCTTCTACTAAATCAAAATCCGCTGATCCTAATATTTGAGACCATTCATTTGAGTGATCTTTCTTATAATTGTCAACTGCTGATTTTTCATCAGGTATAAAACCATGAACTGTCATTGTAATAGTACCTTTAGTAGTAATACCTGTAACGTGGTTTTTATCGCATGATACTTTAGTACGTTTAGCGAATTCTACCTCTTTACCGTTTTTAGTTGCTTTGATTTTACTAGTACCACTATTTGTAATATTACCAAATGTTAATACAATTGTTGAGTCTAAAAACATTGTCTCACCGTTTTTCATTTTCATTTTAGGTTGAGACATAATTGTTTCAGCAGGTGCAACCCAAATTTTATTGATTGCAACCATTGTATTTGTGTACTGTGAACTTTCTTTACGTGATAGTGGAAAACGTTGGTTAATAAAATTGCCAAACTGTTGAGACATAGCTCCTGCATTCCACATAGGATTGTTTTTATTTGCTTCTATACTCATTTTACAAGGTATAGAACCAATACTATCCCATAGGAAACACAAGTCATAAGGTAAATTACCTTTACGCTGTTCATCTAATAGGTCAGCAATAAATTCAGCTACATCTTCAATTGTGTTTAGTGTTCCTCTATCTGCGTATAAGAAGAATCCCTTATAATTAGTAACCTCGCCTGTTTCTTTATCAACAACAGGTTCGATTTGAAACCCCATTTGTTGAGCATGGTTCCAACTCCACTTCATTTCCGTAATAATAAAAACAGGTAAAATTCCCATTTTCTGAGCGTTTACCGCTAGCTCTAACAACGCTGTTGTTTTACCAGTGTCGGAATGACCTCTAAGTAAGGAAATATGTCCTATAGGCGCTCCAGGGATACTAAGTATTTCCTGGAGTGCTTTAGAGAACGGGATCCATTTCTGTTCCTTGAACTTAACGTTGTTGTTAAGTCCTTTCTTTTCCTTGAACTTATCTAATTCAAAACCTGACTTTAACTGGGTACTAACAGCGGCTGTCAACGAGGTTGATTTCTTTGCCATAATTAGTCTTCGTCTTCAAATAATTTATCAAATTTGTCTGCTTTAGATTCTTTAGTTTTCAATTTATAATTAGTATCCTTTTTAGGTTCATCTATTACAAATGGTGCTTCTTCAGTCTCTTCTTCATCATCTACATCACTTGCATCTTCAGCATCTGGGTTTAACCAGTTTTGAAGTGTTTCTTTTAATTTGTCAAAAGACATTTTATATGTAGATTGAATTTCAAGAATGTTGGGTTGTTCTTCTAAAAATTTCTCTATATCCGCTTTGTTTGTACTGAGTGGAGATACTTTTGGTTTAATACGAATTGACGATTTTAAACCTTGACGACCACCAATATCACCTGTTATGGTTTCAACTGTAAAGTCACGACCGTCTTGGATGTCTGTGTAGTCACCATAGTCTTCATCATCTGCAATGCCTAATAATTGCATGTAAATTTCTTTACCAAATTCCCAAAGGCGTACACCTTTATCTTCTTCGCCACGTACAATAACGGGGGCGAATATACGCATTTTAGGTTCTAATTTTTTAGCTAATTTCCAGTTTTCTTTGTCATTGCTTTGACGTAACTGTTTAGCAAATTCTACAATTGGATCTTTTTCACCCCAGTTAGTTAATGCATAAATAGGAAACTTAGAGAATCCATAATGCAAAAATACTTCTTTAAACGGGTTGTTTTTGTCAAGTTTAGATGGAACGATCCTAATCTGATACTTGCCCTCTTGTTTTGGCTTCCAAAGGTACTTACTGTAGTCTACCTTTTCTTTTTTCTGCCCTGATGTTTGTAAGGCGTTGAGTTTGTTTTTGATTGATTTTAAATCCATAAAATATAACTTTTAATTGTTTGTAACTATAAATGTATAGAATCTTTACTTGGACGCCAAGTTAAAGCTCTACAATTTTATAAATTTTGGTGTTTAACTGTTTCACTTCCCCGTGTTGAGTAAGTAATATGCAATTTTTATAATGCTGCCAGTTAATTTTGTACGTTGGATCAACTACGCCCCCGTTTAGTTTTTTAATCAAATCGTTTAAGGCGTTGATGGTATATAATGTATTTGATTCTTTTTTACGATGTACTAATATTGTGTTTGAAGGAATGCTGTCTACATTACCCTGTTCAACATTGTAAGTGATGACATATTCATTAGTGCTCTTAACAAAAAGCACAAACATCTTATTGTACATTATACTATAAGTAGATGACAATGTCTTAATCAAGTCATCTAAATAGTTTTGCTGAGTGAAGGTAGCAAATAACCTGTTATTCATAGAATCAGTTTCGTTAATAAAATCGTACTGATTATAAATATTGGGTAGGGTTTCAAACGCGACGGGTTCCATAATTAGTTTAATGACTGCATAGAGCCATAATTTCTTCCAATTGTTAGTTTAACTTTTAAATTTTTATTATTAAATATGTGTTTTATCGAATCAATTAACTCTTCGTCTTCATCATAGTCGATTAAAATCGAATCATATGTGTAAAGTACGATTTGAGTTGACTTACCCTTCAAAAGCTTCATTATTTCCCATAATATAAGAACATTATTTGAGGTCTCCAAGTTTTGAAGCATATAATTAAAAAGCTTTTGAGGATTGATATCTTTTATATCTGTGGTGAATTTATGGCCCGAAATTGGGCATTCTATAAATCTATCGTTTGTGAACTTCGCCCACAACTCATTTACATAAGATTCAATTAATTCAAAAAATTCAATGTATTTGTATTCATTGTATATACCTCCATACAACTGTTTAAACATTAATGTTTTAGCTTCTATTAAAGGAATATCTGCTTCACGAGCAAAGTATTGATACGGTGTTTCGTTTTTAAAATCGTATCCAATTAGCTGAGCTGCTAATGTTGGATGATAAGCACTTACATCCAGTTCAATAAACTGTCCGTTTTTAGGTACAAATGCTGCTCTACACCCATTATCTTTAGTTAGCGCAGCAAAATTAATCCCATTAAAACTATTGGATGGTCTTCCAGTTGTGGTGTAGAGGTTATACTGAGTATAAATCTTACTATTTTGTATAGAATATTGTTCATGGTTCAATTCGAAATATTTGTTAAAAATGCTCTCATTTAATTTAATGCCGTTTTTCTCAATGCCTAGGAAAACGTTAGTTAAACGGTTATAATACTTGATATTCGCGGGTTTAATGCAGTATTGTTTAATTTGGTTGTATATAAGTTCACAACGTTCATAATGTTTAACTAATGGTATGACTGTGTTAAGATCTAATTGATCTCCAAATCGTTGGTAAAAGAATTCATGTGTTGGGGTTGTTGGTTCAGGTAGTTCAGGGGATAAAAATGATACATCAATTATGTTTTTTAGTTGAAACGAATATAAAAACGATTTTCTATCTCTAACATATAATTCTTCAAATGAATTAAGTAATGAATTTACTGCGGTTTTATTAAGTGATAGTGCTTCGTTGTGTTTGAGACACAAAATATAACCTTTGTTATCGTCTGTGGGTTTAACATACAATAATGATAACTCATTTATTGCTGGGTGGGCATAGTCGTTGTAATATATTGGTTCAACAAAAGCACGACTGTATCCGGTGTGGATAAATTCATTTAATTGTTCTGTTGTTTCAACAATATAAAACATAACCTTTTACCTGAATGTAATAACCTTAGTTAGATTTCCAAAATCGAGTGTAATTTTCTTTTAAATATTTATTCAAATTATACATTTTTTGGTCTTGTATAATTATGTCTACTATATTTTTATTTGTTTTATATACCATTTCCTTATTACCTACTAATTGCCATTTTAATTCAAATGGTTTGTATAACTGGTATAGTATTTTAGGATCTTTCTTTTTTAATTTGTCGTAAGTATCTTTATCTATTTCTAAATAAGTAAATTCATTTGTTTTTTTACAAAAATATCTTGTAAAATATCCTTGTTGGTAATTCTCATTTGTAGGAGAAAGAGATACATATTGTGGAATAGTTCTATTAAATGTTTTAAATAATGGGTAGTCTGAGGCTATAAACGATGTTAAATTAGGTTGTGATATCGTTAATTGTTCTATATTATTTAAACTAACTAAGTCTTCTGGGTTAGGAGGGGTATTAAGGGGGGTGTTAATAGAAGAAGCTAATACTATTTCTTTAGAAGAATTATTAGGAGTTTTACCGGTATATGATTTTTCGGATGCTGTTTTAAAATAATATCCTTTATAAAAAGTTTTAGTATCATTTAAAAATACATAGTCCGACCCGTTAGTATATAAATTTGGAGTTATTTGTGATAATGGAAAATACATATCTATTATTGTCCTAATATGTTTTTGACTGTTTTACCTCCTGGGAAAAATCCCATAGAATTTTTTGTATGATTTAAACTACTTACTATGCCTGAGTACCTATTGTACATATAAACTATATTATCTGCTAGTAGTTTGTAAATATCGTTTTTATTTCCTTTCATATATGTATTATACTGTTGGACCCATCGCTCAGTAGCAGCTTTAACAAAAGCAGGACCATTTACTGTATATCGTATAAAATATGTTAAAGAAATTCCATTACCCATAATTTCATCATATAATTTATTAGGGTCGTAGTTTGATTGTTTACTTGCTATTTTTAAATAATTGCGAAGAGTAAAAGTATTTGTGGCTGAGTATATTTTTATTTTTAAATCAACTAATCTTAATAAAACTTTTTTCATTGGATCAGTATCAGATAATTTGTTCGGATCACTTCCATAATTAAGTGACCAGGCTGAGTTTAGGTTAGCATTATTTTTTACTGCATTCCAAGTTAATAAAGTATTATTATTAGAGTAATTTTTTAATAATCCAAACCCAGAATATTTATCTATAGTATCCCAAAATTCTATAAGTTCATTCTTTACATCATCTCTTCCATTACCTACTTTACCACCGTTTCTTAGTCTTTCAACGTCATTTCCCCACCCTCCAGCTTTTCGGTCCATCCCGTACATAGTTTCTCCAGAATTCATTATATCCATACTTACAGTTACATTGTTTGTACGTAAGAACCTACCCCAAATTTCTTTACCACCCACATTTGAATATTCTTTTATATCTTCAAAAAAGTTTACATTGGTTCTAGTTCCAAGCGCAAATCTTATTTGAAATTCTTTTAAATATTTTGTTGTAGGATTTGATATATTCCAATCAGATCCTTGTGCTGTTGGTCTTAAAAAATGAAGAGGATGACCATATCCACCCTCTACATTTTTTCTCATATAATTTAGATATTCTTCAAGAGTAGTACCGGCGTGAACTGTTTTCCCAAAAACTTTATGGGATGAGTGTAATTCACCAATCGCTATTGCCTTTTGAATAATATCTGCATCTTCTACTCCTACAGGGATTGAAGGAGTACTAGATGCTCCTGATGTTTGTATTTTGCCACCAGATGTACTAACATTGCCTACTGATGTATTATATGTTTCTGATGAGGATTGGTTTGATCCACCTTTAGATATACAATATGATTCTAATTTAGTATACCATTTGTTATTTGATATTTCGTGTGAAATATTTTTAATTAAAAAATCTACAGTGCTTGGGTAGTTTGTTGGAAGAAAATCTGTATCTACAGTAAATTTTTGATTAATTTTTATTCCCGATAAACCATCTATTGTTAGTCCTAAATTAAAAGGTATAAATCCTGTAAAATTCGAAAGTCCTTTAGAGTTTATTGGACTTAAAGCATTCTCTACTTGTGTTGTATTAGAATTTGTAGATGTATTTGGCTTACTAGGATCTCCTGCAAATTCATTATACGCATCCTTGAATTTTTCCCATAAACTTTTATTAGCTTCAGCAGATGCATTTTGTCTTTCTTGTAAATTTTGTCTTATTTGAGCAATATTTTTAATATTACTTGTGTTGCTAGCATATTGAAGTAAATCTTTTAATTTATTTCTGTTTTCATCAATTAATTCTTTAGTAGCAGATCTAGCATCTTCAGCGTCAGCATTATTATCTATAGAAGTAGATATTCTTTTTAAGAAATCTTTATATTGATCCCACATTTTATCAAGAGTAGCTACTTGAGTTTCAGCTTTACCTTCTTCTTCTAAAGCTTTTTTAAAACCATCACTATTAGTAACAGGATCAGCTTTACCATATGCACCGTAAGGGTTTTCTTTAATTTTAACACTCCACCCGGGTTCATATTTTTTAACATTTTCATCTATAGATGTATCGTTGTACATACTATTTTTATATCTATCTATTAAACCAGCATTTAAGTAACTAATGGCGGTTGCATCTGCTCCTACTACTGTGTTGTTTGCAGCTGCCCCAACAGTAATCATAGTTGCTAACTGTGGGGTTATTTCTGTCTTAAAATCAAAATCTTTAACAAAAGAATTTTCTCCACCCTTATATCCAAACATTCTAAATTTAGTAGTTTGTTTATTTGTTATTAAGTTTTGTCTTCCTGGGAGTGGATTTTGGTCTACAAATTTTACTTCATTCGTAGTTTCATCTATAAACATAGTTAGATTATTTAATCCACTAAAAGAAGCATTTATACCTTCTAATATTTTTTCTAAAAAAGTATATAAATCTATTTTACCATCATCTCCTGTGTTTGTTTTAATAATATCAATTATAAACACACAATTGATGTAAATATTAAGAATTTGTCCATATGTGTAATTTCCTTTTGTTATTTCAAAAGGTTCCATACTAGAAACACCAAATGTATGACTACGGCCATCAAAATTAATATTTTTATTAATAACACATTTTAAAGGATCTGTACTAACTTGAAATGGGTCTAACCACATTAGATTATTTTCAACGTCTAAATCAAATTTAAGTAAAGAATCTTCTCCTCCTTTATTTCTAATTTTAGGAATTATAGAACTTATTCCTGATGACCCATTTTGAAGAAAACCTAATAAATCTCTTAATCTAACATAGTATTGTGTTCCTAATCCACTAGTGCTAGTACTTTTTTCATCACTGTTTGTATTTTCTTCTTTAGGTGGAACTTCACCAGATGGTGAGACTGTTTTATCGTAATCAATATATGTAAATGATGCCATAAATTTTAAAGTTTATTTCCAATCCCTGGTTTAGTTATTCCGCTTTCACCAATAAATGTTCCTGATTCCACTATATTTTTGATTTTTGCTTGATTTTTTATAGTTAATTTTTCTTCTTCTGATAATTTTAAATTAAGTCCATCTTTTCCATACACGTCTACGATTGCTTTATCTTGTTGTATCAAATCATTGACATTATTAGAAATATCATTTCCTTTTGCTAACCAAGCTCCTATAGCATTAGCTTTTGAATATGCAGCTATAATATAATTAGATTGTTGTTTTTGCTCTTCAGTTATTTCTAAATCATCTAAACTAACCTGTTCTGCGGGCATAATACTATTTACTTTTAACGATTCTATTACGTCTCCTATACTAATTAGTTTTACTGTAATATCGTATACTCCTACTTTGTCTATTGTCCAATCAAAATTAGACACACGAGCAAACATAGCATCATAATTACCATTTGTGTTTAGTCGTTGTTGTTGAATTGATGTTAAAAATTGAGAATATGTTTTGTTTCCATTTAAAAATGAAGTTGCTAAACTATTATTTGCATTCTTTACAAGAACTCCACCATTATTATAATACATTGAGTGGCCCCATTCAAGTAACATACTAAATCCTAATCTTAGATAAAGAACATCAACTATTTTAAATTGATCTTTATTAAAAGCTTTAATTTTAACTTCTGCTGTTCTTAATGAACCTTTATTTTGATGTTGAATTTGAGCAGAAACTATACCGGGCATTGGAGCAAACCCAGAATATTGTGTGCCCCCTAATCCGTATGCTCCATTTCCTCCTCCTACTCCCGACCTTTGTTGAGTACCATCTGCATTTAATCCATTAAATAAAACATATGTTTTTGCCCAAATTCCATTATCTTGATTTACATTCACGCCTGATACTAATTTACACCATGACGTATTAGTATTTAAAAATTGTATGTTATCTACACTTCTAGAAGATGCATACCCAGATCCATAAGCTTTTTGCCTTATTCTTACCTGAGCGTCTATTTGTGGTGGAAATCCTTCACCAAATATGTTTCCCATAACTTAAAATACATTTATGTTTTGAAATGTCTCTACTATACTTATATAATCTGCCGGTATTCTAATTTGACTTCCTTGGGGAATCAAGAGTGAATCTTGAGGAAGGTCAGAAGGTAAAGAAGTACCTGCTACTGCTGTATTTGCTATAGATATAATCCACCACAAAGAACTATCTTTATAATATTGATTAGCTAGTGTATCAAATCTATCTCCATCTGTAGTATACACATATATGTCGTCATTACTAAGCGGTACCTCAGGATAACGAGAAGTGGTGTACACTAATTTATTGTCAATTCTAGTTACTGGGGTTGCATTATATCTGTTCATAAACTTTTATAGAAATATATCTTGATTTGTGTTAAGTAAATCTGCTTCTGTATTTTTTTCCATTTGTTCTTTTCTTAGTTTTTCTTCTGCTTGCAATGCTGCTAATTCATCCGGGGTTAAATTTGCGGGTTTGTTTGTTGTTGTGTTTGTTGTTGTGTTTGTTGTTGTATTTTCTTCCTCTGGTTTAAACTCAGCTTCATCTAATTTTGCATCAGAAAACCCTAAATTACTATTATATGCGCTTTTCGGAACTGTTCTATGAATAAAATCTTTACCAACTCGAGGAACAAAACTATGTATTGGAGTAAATTTAAATCCAGTTACTTTAATAACATGTGCTAGTTGAGGTGTACTGTCATCACCTATATCCCAGGTTGTATCTTCACCCATTTCAAATGTAATACCATTCATTATACCCACTTGTTCGTATATATAACCTCCTATAGTTAATTTAATTAAATTACCTCTCATATAACCAGCCTTACTATAATCACCAGCACACACGGATGCTAAATAATTTAAACGATTATACATAGGAAGTAATTCAACTTTTGATTGGGCCACTACAGTCCAACCTAATGAAATTGATCTGTCAAATGATTTAAAGGTATAAAATTTTTCACTTCTACCAAGATATTGATTTGAATCCCAATCTGATATATATGAATCTGATATACTATCTAAAAATGCTCTAAAGTATAATACTGTGTCATTTGATTCTTGAGAAGCATTATTATTTATAACTTGAATTTTAAATGTAATTAAATCTACATCAAACTCATTTCTTACATCTTGAGGTTTTGATGTTTGAAAGGGTTTAAGAACATTTAATTTATCATATTCAAAATTTTCAATTAAATTTGTACTATTATACGATCTAACTCTACCCGGGTCTCCAGATTTTGTTCTATTTTCTATTCTATTCTCGGTAGCATAACTTCCCCCAATTCCCCACCAATGTGGAACTAAATCTGTTTGAACATCAATTGTTTTTCTAAGTTTATATCTAAAATCTAAATCCCTACCTATTGTGGTATTAAGTCCAATAACTTGCCCATCACTTTTAAGTAAATATGGTTCTGAAGAGTTTATTTCATCTTGAGTAAGAGCTATAGCTCCTCCCGGTAGATATCCTCCTATATTTCTTGTAAGATTTGTTCTAACTGGGTTTCCACCTGCGTCAGTGGCAAATTTTATTTCTGTGTTTCCAAGCCCCAATATTGAACCAGGACCACCACTATATGAATATACATTTGGTGTAAAAGTTGCGTTTAATATTCTTCCACCGTATATCTTTAATAAGAAGTTATTTATTTTAGTTAAATTAACTACAACTCCTTTTGTGCCACCAATTATGTCAATAGGAGGAACTACATTTTTTCCAACAGAATTTAATCCTAGCACACTTAATGCTGTAAGAGCTACTTGTTCTAATTTACCTTCTGCTGTTTTAATAACATTAGGAAGTGTATAATTATTTTGATATGCTGTTATACCATAAAGTGGTTGAGAACCTATACTAAGTAAACTTTGTAAAAACCCAGCACCTGGGTCTGTTGGAATTGGATTTACACCTTGTTTATTAACATGTAATCCAAAAGCACTAACTCCAACTTGAAATAATGTAGATGTAGGTAAATAAAGTCCTCCATTTAAAAAACCACTAAGCTTAGCACTTGATACATCAGTTGCGGCTGCAGTTCTAGATAATAATGTTTGTTTAGCTATAAAAAGTGCTCCCTTAGCAGGTTCTTGAAAAAACCATTTTCCAATCCTTTCAAGATCTTTACCTGTACTAAGAAATGGATCTGTGTTTGTAGCTCCCCTTAGTAAAAAGTCAGGACTAGGCCTGTCTAATTCTTTTTTAGTAGGAATTTGGGTTTGAACATAAGGTTGAGGACTACTCCCCCCATGAGGTTGATCATGGCCAAACCCCAAAGATCGTAATTTGGTAGTATTTAATAGCTCTATAAGAGGCATTAATAATGTCCTTCAGTAGGTCCTTTACTAGCGTAAGATTTTGGAGTTTTTCCGTCTAAATCTAATACTGATGGTTTTGGAAGTGTGTTAGGAGTTCCATCTACATATTGCTGGTATGAGGCATTTACTTGAGATGCATTTGAGCCATCTAATGAATATGTCATTAAATCAGATGTTTTAGTAGATAAAGGATTTATATCTACTTTACCTCCATTGGCTATTGAGTATCTTGAGCCGTCTTTTGTTAATTTGTCTAATAATCCCATGGTGTATATTTTATTTGTTTGTTATAAATATTAAAGTATTTAAACTCTATATTGCATTTCTAATGATGTAGCTATGCGCTCAGGTCCGATAATTGTTTGTGGAGCCGTATAATTTACTATAACTGGTTGAGAAGATGGAGTAGCTGTTGGGGTAGGGGTTGAAGGTGTTGGTTTATTGTTTCCTAATAAATTAGTTCCTACTTTGATACTACCATCAGCACCATACATTGCTCTGTCGCGTGGATTTAGTTGTACAGATCCAAAATCACCAGATAAAACTGGGCCTTTTTTCGGATCTATTTCACCATCTTTTATAGATTTAGCATTACTAGCAGCACTATTTGATGCCGATTTCATAGCTCCCACCCCCATAATTATTCCTCCTATTATAGTAGCTATTCCTAAACCTAAAGTTATAGCAGACGCTGCGGTCATTGCCCCAGCAGCTGTAGAAGCTGTTAATGCTGCTGCTATTGCTTGATATGCATTATAAGCCATCATTCCTACTTTCCATGCTATTATAGCTGTTCCAATAAAACCTACAATTTTTTGCATAGTGCTTAATTTATCTAATCCTCCACTAAATAAATTGAGCCATCCGGCAATGCTTTCTCCTATATATTTAATAGTTGTTAATGCAGGTGTTAATATAACATTAATTAATGGTAATATATTTGTAACCAAATCTACAAAAGGAGAAACAATTTGTAATATTGGTTCTGCAATAGAAATAAATACTTCTTTTAATTTTTCAACGGAATTATTTAATCGTTCTTGAACGGACTGTTGTTTCATTAAATTATCAATTCCTGCTTCTGCTATTTCTTTATCACTCATTCCTCTAGCACGAGCAGCGTCTAAAGCTGCTTTAGCATCTTCGGCTTGTTTTCCTGAAAGTCCCTTTAGAGCCTCTTGATCTGTTAATGTTGTAGCTAATTCTTCACGACTCATACCTACTGCTTTAGCAGCTGCTTCTTGTTGAAGTCTATTCATTTTAGAAAACTCAGCTGCCGTGCCAAAGTTTTTAGCTAATTCTCTTGACAACCCCTCCATGTCATTATTTATGGCATATAAACGGGCTTGTTCTAAATTTAGATCTCTACCAGTTAACAATTCAGCTTCTAATTCTGCCGATATTGATTGTTCAAAATTTAATAAACTTTCAGCTATTTTATCAACTTGTCCTAAGTTCATTCCTAATGCTTTAGCTTGTGCTGCTGCTGCTCCTAAAGCTTTTCCACTTCCACCTACTGAAAGTTTAATAGCGTCTGATGCTTTTGAAACATCTCGCATTATATCCTTTTCATTTAGTAAAACTTTATTGTTTAATGCTGTTGTCTTAGCAGCAAACATTAAATTTTGAACATTATTTTTTAAATTACCTCCAGTAGCTAAGGTAGTTTTTTCTATACCAATAAGTTCTTCATTAGTAAATCCAGCTTGTTCTCTTAATTTAGTAAAAATTTCTAAATCAGCTTGATTTAACATAGCATTAGAACCTAATGATTGCCCTACAGCAACCATTGTTTCTTGTAATGCTCGAGCATTTAAAGCTACATCTCCAGATAAATTACCAATTTGAATTAGTTCATTTCTGACATTAGCTGCTTCGTTATATGTTAAATTAAAATCTTTAGCTAATTTTCCAGTTGCCTCATCTGACGTTTTAAGAGCAGCTATCATCTGGATTATAAACCCCAATGCTAGGTTTGCAGGATTTAGTAAACCTTCTATAAATTGAGTTTTAAGATTTCCTAATCCAGCTTTTAAACCTTCTACTCCATTTCCTGTTTTTTTTACTTCTTCTCGAGCTGCTTTTAATGCTTCTTCTGTGTCAACTATATCTCCAATAATGGGTAATTTTCCTATACCTTTTAAAACTCCTCCAAAAACACCTAATTGTTTAGTTATTTTTTTCTCTTCTTTATATCTTTCTTTAGTTTTTTCTATAATAGAATCTAATTCTTTATTACCTTCAATATATGCCTGTACTATAGCTTTTTCTTCTTCATTTAATTTATTACCAAAATTTAACCTAGAGTTATAATGCTTTAATTCTTGAGCATTTAGTTTCTCATTAGCTTGAATTTTTTCAATTATTTTTTGAGTTTGTTTATCATCTAAGTCAAAAATTTTATTTTCTCTAATTAAAGATTCTGCTTTAAATCTAGCTTCGGTTTTAATTTTTTGAATTTTTTCAACCCTATTTTTTAATTCTTTTTCTGATAATTTAGAAATGTCTCGTTCGTCATACTTTAGATCTTTAAGTATATCTTCCGCTTTAGAGTATAATTTATTAATATCTTTAACAAGAGTACTTTGTTTACCAAACTCTTTATTTGTTTCAATAATTTGACGTCTTAACCCTTCAAATCCTCCTTCTAATTTAAAAGCTTCTTCTTCTGCGGCTTTAATCGAATTTTTTAATGTTTCAATACCTTGAGTAACATCGCGTACGTTATTTTCATCAAATAAAGTAAATGGTTTTCCCGTTAGCTTTTTATACTCTTCTAATAATTTTTTTAATTCTTCTTGCGGAGTAGTTGGCATTTAAAATAGTATTAATCTATTATAAATATTAAAACCTATAATTTTATTTATATTTTACTTTAGGTTTATTGCTAGGAGCATTTGTTCTTGGACCGGGAGTTATAGCTTTTGGCACTTCTCCCCAACCTTCACGATTAATTTTACCGGAAGAGTCAATCAATGTGTTTTTGTTGCCAGATTTAGAATTAGCAGATTCGTATGCTTCTGCTTCTTTATCGTAGAATTCTTGTATTTTTTTAAAAGTAAATAATCTTAACCACCTAGGCATTTCATACACTGTGTTCCAATCGTATCCACCCTTTCCATGGAATACAATTTCATGAATTTGTGTAAATAAACTTGCTCTAAATTCAGGTGCTAAATTAGAAGTCAGGCCAAAAAAACTTAAGTCCCACAGGGATTTCGATTCTATCGGAATTTCCGTCGGGAAAAAAAGTCAGATCTACGTCTGGCTGTGTATTTTTTATGTGCTTTCTTAGCTCTCGAGAATCTCGGGCTAATAAAGCCGTATCAACAAATTGTCGAATTGTTTTGGTATCTCGATCTCCGTTTACCGATGTAATAATATATTTTAAACGTGTAGATAATTCTGGAGAATTGTTTTTACTTATTTTTTTAAGGCCGTCTAGTTCAATTTGTATTTTCTGCTCATCTCCATGAGTTAGAATTTTATAAGTAATGTTTATATTTGAAGACGGTAAAGTATAATGGAATTCATTTACACCTTTAGAAACTAATTTTGATTCATCAAATGGTTTGTTATCTATTTTAGATAAATCAACTGTATAATTTTGACCGTTGTATTCAAATTCATAATCTTTACCATATCCTAATACACGAGCTGCTACCATAATAGCATTTTTATCTCCAACTATTAAATCACTGTAATTAATTTTAGAAACAATTAATGCTTGAAGTAACTTGTCTAATACTATTCCTTTTTGAATATAGTTTTGATTTGTTAAAATATCTTCTTCCTTAGCGGTCATATATTTCATTTCAATTTTGCCGCTTGATAAAGGATTATCAGATGGGTATATTAAACCTTTTGAAGGTAAATCAATAGTTTCGGTTGGTATTGTAACGTTTTGATCCATAAATTTAATTTAATGTAACTTTTGTTTATTATAAATATATGAAAAAATAGGGATTTATCAAGTTTAAATATTATCTTGATGCTCCTCCAAATAATGATCCTATGGCTTGAATACCACTACCTACTCCTTTAATTACTTTTACTACAGCATTTCCGGGTTTTTGAGGTTTTGGCCCTTCAGGTTCATTTGCTTTTGGTGCTATACCTAAATCTATTTCAATATTTTCTTGATATTTTTTACTTGAATCGTATTTTGGGTCAAATTTTTGAGCACCTACAGATGGAGCCCCTTGTACAGTATCAGGCCATGCTTTAATAGCAGAACGACCTGTTGATTCTAAAGGATACAAAGTTGGATCGTTTACTGATTTGTATTGTATAAGTTTATTATTATCTAAATTAGTAATATCTAATATTTTAGGATTTAAAGGATCCCCAGATAACAAACTGCCGGATAACACTCTATTTAAAATATTAAATTTTTCTAAGTATGTATTTTTAGGTAAATCTTTTTGATTAAATGGTTTAGGAGCGTTTGTAATGTTTAAAGTTACGGGTGGTGTAATTGTTTCAGATGTAGGAGTTCCGGTGTTTAAAGCGGGGTATACAGTTGGATCGTTTATTCCTTTAGCTGGGCTGTTGTTTGTAATATTTGCAACATCTAAACTAGTAATACTTAATACTGTTGGGTTTTTAGGATCATCTGATAATGGACTATTAGATATAACTTTGTTATTTATCTGATTAGTATATGTGTTTACAGGAGTATACTTTTGACTAAAATTTGTAGGAGGACCTACAGGTGTTCTATCTACTGTTGGAGTACCAGTAACATCATAAGGGTATACAGTAGTAATATCTTTATTTGGACCACCGATTACACCTGCTTTTTCAACATCTAAATTAGTAATAGCTAACACGGTTGGATCCCCAGGATTATCTGATAAAGCACTATTTGTTACTATTTTATCGTTTATTTGGTTTTCGTAAGGATTTTGAGGAGTATATTTTTGTGTAAATTGTTTTGCTGGTCCACCGGGGTTTTGAGTTGTTGTAGGAGTCCCAGATACATTTTTAGGATATTGAGTATTATAATCTCTATTTGGGCCACCAAAAATTTTAGAATCTTCAACATCTAAACTAGTTTTATTAAGTGAAGATGCTAATTGTAATATAGGTGAAAGAGAAGTAACTGAGTCTGTATTTGGCCCTTGTGCACTTATTGAGTTATTAGGATTTCCTACGGTTTGACCTAAATATGTAAATGTAGGTGAAAATTTAGGAACATAATTTTTAGCAGCTCCTGGACTTGCTTGAGTTGTTGGAGTGCCAGTGGAGGTAGCTGGGTATTGAGTTTGTAAATCTTTATTTGGACCACCCAATACATTAGCGTTTTCTAAATCCAAATTAGTTTTATTAAATGAGTCTAATAAACTAGCCATATCAATTATAAATATTAAAAATAAAAAGAGCCTGACATGTGTCAAGCTCCTTTACATTTATTGTATTTTGTTTATTAGAAGTTTAGGATACAATAATCCATACCTAAAGAAACTGTAAGTTCTTGAGCAGCTGCATCATCATCCCAACTGTAATCACCAAAAGTAGCAGTTTTAATGAAGGCACCTTTAATTACCCATTCACTTACAATATCACCTACAGGACCTAATACGTTGATAGTTACATCTTTCTTATAAAAATCAGAATAACCATCACGACCAGTTACTGATTCGTGGTGTAGACGTACCCATTCCATTACAGCTTGAGCACCAGATGGTGTGATAGGATCAAATAAAGTCATTTCAATATCTTGCCACTCAGCTTTACCTTTTATTTTACGGTAAACGTTGATGTGGTTTAATTTAATTTCATTCATTTGAACTGAAACAGCACCTATTTTTTTAATTACATATGAAGGAATGCCATCAACATACATAATGAAGCGATTCTTTACCTTTGGTTCAAATGCGGTAAAAAATATTTCGTTTGGACTTAATACTGCCATATTGCGTTTTGTTTATCTTTGTTTATTATACGTATTTTAGTTTTAAAAAATCTTCCCCTTTTCAGGGGAAGAATTTAAATTATTATCCTGGGAATGTAGCTCCAGTTGGAGTAACGTTGAAATCTAAGTAGATAAATTCAGCAGTTTTAGTAGGCTGTAAATAAATCTGGCCTATTAACTCATTACGATCGATTACATCAGGAGTGTTGTTAGTATCATCCATAATTACTTTAAACGCGTATAAACCTTGACGTTGTTGAACGCTTGTTAAGTATGGATTTACTTGAGCTAAGAATGCATTTCTTGTAGCTATTGTATTTTGTTCAAATACTAAGTTATTTGCTACTTGAGAAATATACGATTTAAGAGCGATTAACAAACGACGAACGTTTACACGATCAAGAGCAGATGCTTTTGTTTGTAATGTTTTCTGACCGTATACTACTACTCCAGTTCCAGGGAATGTAGCAATTGGATTTACCTTACCTGCATATAAAGTATCGCGGCTTGAAGCTGGTAATTTTTGTTCTGCACGAATTACAGTTCCTAAACCACCACGGTTAATACCTGCTGGTGCGAACCAAGGTTCAGCAATTGAATCGTTAAATGCATATACACCACCTATCATAGTAGAGGCTGGAACCCAAACGTTTTGTCCAGTTCCTGGATCAACGATTTGTAACCAAGGCCAATATGAAGCAGCATATGAAGTATTTCTAGCAGAGGCTTGAGCAGTTACGCTTGTTAAAGCACTACCATAATCTACTAAGTCAAGTACGAAAATATTATCACCGCGGTTTTGAGTGTTTGTAATGATACTAGTTACTTGTGAAGTATGTAATTCATCAATTAAGCCTGGGGTTAAAAGTACGTTAAATTGATAATCATCTTGATTAGATAACAAGTTAATCATGTTATCGTAGTTACCACCTACTAAACCTTGGGTGTTAGAGCTATTAATGTTTTGATAAAAATTAGCTCCACCTTTAATAGTACCAACAGCACCACCAAATGAACCACTACCATTTACAGGTATTGAAGATGTATATTCAGCTTTTGGTAATCCATTATTATCAAGATAATTTAAAGTAGTATAGTTAATAGCTTTAACTCTTACGTAAGCTGATCTATTAGCAAATGAGCCTGTTACTTCAATTTGATTAGTACTTGAATTGTAGTTTTGAGATTGATCACCAAGTACCTTAGCAAGGTAGTTTGGTGAGTTTGGATCTAAAGATAAGTTAGTCCAAGTTTCTAATACTACTGGGAATAATGGAGTGTCGTTACCTCTTCTGATTAATAAGTTAAATGTGCCAGATGAAGTGTTTGCATTTACAATTTGCCATCTGATATTGTCGCCGGATCCACTTTGTAAAGCACCACTTACTTCTGTTGAAGTACTGTTTTGGTTAGCACCTTTAGAAAGTGTTTCTAACACAAATGAAGCGGTTGTTGCACCGTAACTGTTAGCAATAATTGAACTTGAAGCAGCTGTATACGAACCCGATACTACACGAGCAACCAACATTGATTGACCACCATTTAAAAAGTAGTTGTAAGCAGCAATTGATGTTAAATAGCTATAAGAAGCTTTATCGTTTGCACTACCACTTTCTATAACAGAACCAAATGTGTTTACAAATTGGTTGTAAGTAGTTACTATTGTAGGTACCTCTACAGGTCCTTTAACAGTTGGGCCTATGATTGCGGCTCCTACTGTAACAGGTCTTGCTGTTAAAAAGGATTGGTCGTTTTCTCTTGCTAAAACGCCTGGGGAAATTAAAGTTTCTGCCATGTTATTAATATATTTTGTTTGGTTTTATTATAAATATGGCGAAACCCTTTAAAACGCTATTGGCTTATAAACTCTCCTTTACTGAGGTCTATTGAACCATTACCGTATTTTTGCTGTAAAGCTTCACCAGTTTTTGTTTCTTCTTGTTGAAGAGCTTTTAATTCTTCTTTTAATAATTCTTTTTGAATATTAATTTCTTGAACACGCATTTCTAAAATGCCAAATTGTTCAACAAATTTAGCTCTTTTTTCTTGAATACTTTTTAATTGTTGTAATTCTTCTTGTGTTAAAACTTTTGTTTCCATAAATTTGATTGTCTATTATAAATATAATATTGTTTTTAATTATTCCAAACTTGATGTAGTTTCTGCGGTAAAAATTATTTTTGTGATATCTGGTATTTTCTTAATAGCACTTAAATCTTTCTGTATAATATCTGGGATTATGTATCCGTTTAATTTAATGTCAAAATTACTTTTAATTGCTCTATCTTTTCCATCTTCTACTTCTATAACTGTAGTAAATGAATCAATCATTGCTCTAAATTTAAAACGTGCGGGGTCACCCCAATATGAATCTGACGCATAATTAATTGCTTCAACAATTTTATTCATTTGTTCTACATAGTAAGTGTATATAACACAGCTATATTTTATTGCAACATAGTCAGGTATTACTACTGCGTATTGTTGTTTTTGAGGAATAGTGTTATTTAATACACTAAAATTGTCGTATGCATTTTTAGGAGAGTATTTTTTTACAAATGAACTATATAAATTAGGATTATTTGCATCTAATTTATTTCCTATATTTCTAACTTTAGTTAAGTCATCTCTTTTAAATACTAAAAGTGGTGACATTATTTTACCATTTACATCTCTATAATACCCATCTTTTTGAACCATTTTCCACTTCTCAGGATTACCGTAAACTATAGGAACTGCTATTCGTTGACCATTTTGTATAACAAATGGTTTTATTACTTCAGTAAAATAATAGTAAATTGCTTCATCAATATCTTGAATACCTAAAGCAAGTGGTTTTGTATCGTCTCCTTTAAAACTTAACTGTTGACCTCTATTTATACCTTCAGCTTTATTAGGATTTCCTGTAGGTTGAAAACCCGGTCCTCCTTGTTGGTAAGGTTCCTGTTGAGAAATGCTAATTTCTCTTTGGGTTTTAGGTGTAGGTTTTCTATTTGCCATTACGGTCTTTCTTTAGTTAAGTTTACTTTATCTGCAGGTATATAATGAGCTATACAATTTATAGAAACTGAGTAGCCAAAATTTTCTAAACCTGGGTTGAGAGGATTTGTTGCATATGGATAATCTGGGTCTTTGCCTACAAATAATTGGTTATCATACGATTGTTCTACTTCAAAATATCCTTCTTGATACATTATAATATCACCTAATTCAGGGTAAACACTAGCATCTACTAAATCATCTCTTAAAAATGAAAAAGTCATAGTTCTAGAATAATCTCTGCCTATATCTGTATTATTAAATGTAGGATCAGTTCTTGTAATTCTACAATATAAAATAGTAGGTTCAGTATAATATCTGTAACCTGTAGATTCACCATAAATGTTAGAGACTGTTTTTTCTAAATTAACTTTATAAAGCACGCATTGTTGAGACATAATATCCCCCAACAGTTCTCTGTTAACTTTTCTTAACATTGAAACGTCTCTAGATGATCCAAATAGTGCCATATTATCCTATAAAAATGGTCATTGGTGCTTGACCTAATTCACTTTGACGAGCTACAGTTTCAGCTTGTTTTCTTTCTAACATTTTTTGGTTTGATGTTTCATCTAAAAATGTTCTTAATCTTTCAAGTAAAGCTGTTTTTTCAGCTGTGGCAGCAGATATTAAATCTGATTGATTTAAAGTAACTTCAGCTCCTGGGATAGGTACCTGTGTATATTTTCCACGAACGTATCCTAATATTTCTTTACATAATGATAAAGTGTATTCAAATATCCATTGGCGACCAATAGAGTTTATTCTTGAATAAACTGGATTTTGATAACCAGCATTTGATGGATTTGTAATAACAGCAGCCGAACCAGTATTTACAATTGAATCTAGTCTGTCTTGTAATTTTATATATTGAAAATAAATGTTAACTCCGCTTTGATCTGGGATTGGAAATATTTTTAGTTTATTATTTATAAGTTCAAATGAATATGCTGATTTTCTAACAGTATCATTGAATTCGATTGCTTGAATTACCTGTATGTCATAATTTACAGGCATTAAAACAAAGTTAACAGATGGAGAATAAGCTCCAAAACCAAAACTATCCATTAAATTTTGAGTACCTAAACCTGTACCAGCATATGGATCATAAAAACGAGTTACGGCTGGAGGACCGTAATGGAATATTCTTTTAATTTCAATCCCACCAGATATACTTTGACTTATTGCCCAATCTCCTAAGTCATAATCTTGGATACTTGCTGTTGTAGTAAATGAACCACTATACCAAGTAACATTTCCACCCACACCTGCTTCAACTCCATATTGTTGAGACATTCTAATAATGTTTGCTAAACTAGGAGTAATAAGAGCAGTACTGAGGTTAGAAGATGTTGGAGTATTTATAACGTTTAATAAATTGTCTCTTAATTGAAATGCATATAATTCATTTCCGTAAGTAGTAATTGCTTCTTCAAAAGCAGCATAAAAGTTGATATCTTGCAATTCAACTTCCATAATAGGATATCCTAAACGTCTAGCACAAAAAGTAGCAACTTTATCAGCATCTACTTGAAAGTCGTAATCGTTGTCATAAAATCCAAATGGAGTATTTCCAGGAAAAAATGAACTTGAACCAGGATATATAGGGATATTCATGTAATATTTTTATTATAAATATGTTAAGCTAGTAAACCTAACTGCCTTAGAGCCTTAACTACTTGAGCTATTGTATATCCGTCGTAAGTATCAGCATCGTTAAGAGCTACACCAGGGTTGCTAGTAAATGTTGAACTTGCACCAGCTGTTGTAGGTTGTGTAACAGTTGTTGCTCCAAAAAATCCTATACTTTGATCATCTTTACATTGAATAGTTTTAGCTGCTGATGAATTTTCAACTATAAATGCTGTAGTTGCTGATGTAGATCCGGCTCCTACAACATGTAATTTTGATGATGGTAAAGTATTATTTCCAATTTTAACACGACCTGGTGCTACAAAAGAAGTAACACCATCATATGAGCTAAGTCCTTCAAAATATACTCCATAATAACCTGATCCATGTAAATAAATAGAGTTATTACCAAAGTAAGGTGGGAAATACATAAATGCGCTTGTACCACCATACCCTATACTAAATGCACCTCCAGCATTTCCGTCATCAACTATTAATGGAGCATTTCCACCAACATTATAAGAGTTATTTTTAAAATAACCAGCATATGATGCTCCTATAGTATTGTTTGAATATATTGAACCTGTAACTCCTAAACTACCAGTAATTTGGGTAGAACCTGTAATTAAAACATTTTGATTAAGTGGGGTTACAAATGAAGCAGTTGAGGCTATTCCTATTAAAGAGCCTGTAAATGAACCTGTTACAGATGTTACACTAAGATTTCCTTGAATCTTTTCTGCGTTTATATTTTTTGTTGCAGTTGGCATATTTTATATAATTGGGGGTGGAGAATTTAAACTGTTAATGTATTCAATATATTCTTGAGGGGGTTGATCGTACCATGTCCACCCGTTTACTGGGTAGGTGTATGTGTCTTTTAATTCTTTTACAATAATGGTTTCATCTGGAAATAGAACCGAGTTTGGTCCATAAAACCAATGTCCATCTTCAAGTTTATAAAATCCTGCTTCCATATTATCTTACTACTGTCCAATTTTTGTTTGTCCAAATTGCTGTACTCATTGATCCTGTTCCTGGGTTTCCTGTTAAAGTAACTGTGCGAGATGCTAAACCTACTCTACTTGCTACTGAATTTCCTAAATTATCTATTGCTGTTGCTGATAGTTTAGCGTTTG